>JAEEGL012503730.1_pt1 | contig 14968 bp, 13 predicted proteins | sample 9134231 | NCBI WGS metagenome assembly JAEEGL01 (sample SAMN16246548, study PRJNA631951) | gut metagenome | biome: gut microbiome; feature: rumen; material: fiber-attached | host: Bos | place: Iran: Karaj | collected 2018-10
CAGCTTCTTTTTGATCCCGTCGCTGATAGTGGTGTTGGCTTTTGCCTCGCTGATGGCGGCATCCACGCCCACGGCATACTTATTGCCCCGAACACTTTCCAGCTTGCTGGTGGCCAGCTCGTTTTGCTCGATTTGGTGATTAAGGTCGCCTACCACGTCGGAGGCGTCTTGACGGTCCTTTTCGATTTGTTTTTCCATATCGCTGATGTCCTGGATGGCGTTGTCACGGCCGGATTCAAGAGCATCCTCATATGCCTTGGCCACGGGTTCGTCCACATCAGGCCTGCCCTCCATGCCTTTCTTAAACTCTTCGATTTCCTCGCGCATCTGCTCTGCCGACAGGACCTTTTCGTCCATGGCTTTTTGGAGTTGATCGGCTTTCGTGCGATAGATATCGGTATTACTCATCGCTGTGACCTCCTGTGTTTTATTTATATTTTTTTTACCAGCTTTTTTTGCGGCGGCTCGTCTCCGCCTTCGTTCAAAGCACTCCGAATCTGCCCGATGCGGGTGTCGCAGAAACCGATTTTTTGGCTGCGGTCAGCATATGCCGCCTGAGCCTGGGCGTACGCGGAGGAAAGTACCGAGGCGTACCGATTGCCGCTCAGCGCCTCCGTTTTTTTCAAAACGACCGTGAGCTTTTCCAGTTCCTGCCCCATTTTGGCTTTGAGCTGCCCATAGCTGTTCGCCAGACTCCGCAGTGATGACTCAACGTATGAAAGCTGCGATCTGGCACTGCGCAGTGCATCGCCGGCGGAACGAGTACGGGCCTCGGCAGCGGCGACGCCGGCGGAAAGATTTGCCACGACCACTGCTTGCTTTGCCCTGGTCTCGTCATCAAGAGCGGCAGAGTTCATTCCGGCATAATAGTTGTATTCCTGCCTTGCCTGTGCCGCCGCTTGCTGAGCAGAAGCGTACGCCCGTTCTGCGTCTTCCACAGCCCTGCGGGCGGGCTCAAGCTGAGGAGCAAGAATATGCAGCTGTTTTTCCAAGAGTTCGAATTCCAACGACGTTTCTCCTTAAGGAAAAAAGATTTTTCTTGCTGCCAGGATCGCCAGGGCGGGAAGGAGCATCCAACGGTGGAAAACAGCACATAGAAACAGGCAGAGAGATTGGATCAGAAGCGTTTTTCCGAACGCGTTGCTGCAGCGCATGAAAGACGGCTGGAAAAAGAGACAACCCAAAAGACAGAAGATGCTTGCCGAGACCAACGTTATGCCCGCTTCTGATTCCATAAGAGGAAGGATTGCCATGGCGATGTTGGATACGCAAAAACTCACAAAAGACGCTCTGCCGCCCATGGTGCTCGGCGGCACGGGAATGTTCGTGATACCTGCGGTCGTCTGAAAGACCGCGGCCTTGGGAAGAGGGGTAGAAAGATTTCCCGCCGTCCGGCTCTTGATAAGAGCGTGGTATTTCTCCGCCGTCTTCCGGCGCTCGCCCAGCTCCGCGACGTCCGCGTTGAGCTTGCCCGCCTGGGTCTTGCGAATCTTGGTACACCTGGAATAATTGCTGCACCACAGAAGCCCTTTTGCTGGGAAATAAAGTGCTGCCAGAGAGAGCAGGAGCACAAACCCGGGAGGGGCGGCGTCCTGCAGACTGCTGATCGCGTAAACACATATCCCCAAGATCCACAGGCCCGCGCAAAGCACCTGAAAACTCAAGGCAAGGGAAGTTGAGCTCCCTCCCGCGGAAAAACCTGGCGTGAAACGGATCGCGGCGTCCTTTGCTTGAATCTGCTGAGAGACCGCCTCCAATTTTTCATCCGCCCAGCCTGCAAGGGCGTTTTCAGGCAGAGGATCCCCGATCGCTTTCAAGAAAGCCGGGGTGACGTCCAGGTCATGCCAGTTACAGCAGAAATACGCATCCGCGCGTATCGGAGAGATCGGCTCCTGTGACGCAGACACGATCCCGCTCACCCTCTCAAACGGGTTCTTTTGCGTCTGTCGAACAAAATTCTGGTATTCCAGCAGAAGGCTGGGAGCGACCCCCGTCAGAGTCTCCAGCGAGAAGCTTTCTGACCAACGGGCGTCGCGAAATCGCCGGATGATCCCGCCGCTTTCCTCTTCATACAGGTCAAGGTGTTCCTTTAGCCAGGTCAGAGGGGCGTGCGGACCCCAACGAAGAAAGATCTGTCGGCAGACCCTGGTCACATCGGGTGAGCATGCGGATTCACCCAGGCGCATCAGGACATAGAAAGCAGAATCGTCGTCCACCACTGCGGAAGAGAGCCGTTCACCGAGAGGCGCCAAGCCTTTCGCCCATAGCCATGCCTGGAACAACTTGTCGTCCCAGAGCGTTTTGCTCAGCCGAGCCAACTGGCGGCCGCGGTTATTGTAAGCGTTGATAAAATCATCATACGACGAGAATTCCTCGTTGTTTACCCGAAAGCGTTGAGCGGAAGGGCCGCCCATCTTCATGATGAAGCGGCAGGTCCCTTTTCCATCCACCTCCCGTTCCCAGGCCTCCAACTGCTGATAATCGGCGAGCTTCGGCGAGTTTGCCGATCCGGCAGTCGTGCGCAGCTTGGCGAGGTGCGAAAAACAGCCATCCATGAGCATTTGCCGGAGGCAACTCCGGCCCGCTTCGGTCCGCGCATTCCGGGCAAGGACTTCGGTGTTGTTGTAGCAGACCCCTTTCCACCACAACCCGCTCATCGACGGGGCCAGCGTGTAAACGATGTAAAAGAGCTTCCCGTCCGGAGAAAGCGCTTTGTTTTGTAGGATTTGCTCCACCTGATGGCCGAGAGCGGGGTTCTGTCGCACGAGATGACGCGCCAGCGAGGGGAGCAGAGTGGTTGCGCTGTTTCCGGACTTCGCCAGTTCCTGCGCGAGTTGGGGATAATCCCAGCAGCGTGTGTTGCTGACAAGAAAGGGGTGGTACATTTGATATTGAACCTTCTGACCGGATTGAACCAGCGGGATTGCCTCCCCCGCCCACCAGCACCGAAGTTCGTTATATCCCCAGCGCTGCTTGGGCTCGGGATTCGTCAGGCCCAGGATCAGGTAGAGTACCTTTTGCTCCACATCCAGGGTATCGTACTTGGAAAAGGAAAGAATGTGCCGATCTACGCCGGGCAACGCCCATTTTTTCATCATCTCCGCCGCTTTTTGCGGAGAGACGCCTTGAAAGACGCTGTTACCGCGGACGCACTTCAGCAAGGAGATTCCGAAAGCGAAAAAGTCGGAATAGATGCTCCACCCCATGAAATCGAGCTCGGGAGGGCAGAATTCCGGCGGCAGCCCTTTGCACTCCGCACCGGTGGCAGTGGCGCCGTTTTCGATGACCGCCAGGTTGTCGAAACTTGCCAGTCGGCACGCTTTTGAGGCGGGGTCATAAAGGATGCTTGCCGGGGTCACGGCCCTCACCAACAGGCCTGCCCGGTGGAGCACGGCCAGTCCGTAGCCGATCTGCGGGATCACGATACGTACGAGATCGGCAAGCCCGATGGTCGTGTCCGCAAGAGACGAGCCCGCATCAGAAATAATGTCGAAGGGGAGGCCCAGCGCCTCGCCGAAATCGACCACTGGCAGGATCCCGGTCGTGGCAGACAGCGCAAGCAGCTTGCTTCTGGGTGCGCCGAGGGAAGGGCATCCCAGCTGGTAATGCCGCAGATGGTATGGCTTGTCGTTTGGACCGACACAGCAATACAAGACACTGGTCTCTGATACAGACTCGGTCTGTTCCACTGTATACTGTCCGCCGGCGCCGACCACGGTGCTTCCGGTTTTGAGAAACTGTTGCACTGCTCCCCGCTCACCTCCGATTACATCCCGTTCAGTCGGGACGCATTCAACGCATGGTTGCCTGAATCATGGGCATGCCCGTATCGTCTTCGGTGATATCGGTCAGAGTCAGGACGGCACCGGCCTTTACCTGGTTGTCGAAGATATACCGAGCCAGCGGGTTGATAAGCTTCTGCTCCACAACATTTCCCACGCCGCGTCCGCCCTGGCCCAGAGGGAGCTGTTCTTTTGCGAACGCCACCAGCTTTTCAAATACCATGTCGGTGTCCAGAGTGATCTGCTTGTCCTCTGACAGCCTGAATTTGATAGAGTCCAACTGCTTTTTGAGGATCGGCACAAGAGACTCCTCCCGAATGAAGTCGAACACGAGAATATTGTTGCCGATCCGGTTGAGCAACTCGGGGCGTCCCAGCTCCTCTTCAAAGTAGGCGCGAACGCCCTCCAGCACTTTTTCACAAACAGTGTGGTAAGATACGTTGGGATCGTATTGCAGGACCACCTCGCGATGCCGGGGATCTCTTTCCGACGGGCGAGTGATCCCCAGGTTGCTGGTAAAAATGATTAGGCAGTCCTGAAAATACACAGTATCGCCCCGACCGTCCGTGATCCGGCCGTCATCCAAAATCTGCAGGAACTTATCCAAAATGGAGGGATGCGCTTTTTCGATCTCGTCGAACAGCAGCACAGAAAATGGGTGTTCGCGAACGGCGTTGGTCAGCTGGCCCCCCTCTTCATAGCCCACATAGCCCGGGGGCGCGCCGAGAAGCCGCTGATCCGACTGAGACTGGCCATACTCGCTCATGTCAAAGCGGATCATGTTCCGCTCGTCCTTGAAAATACATTGGGTGATAGCCTTGGCCAATTCGGTCTTGCCGGTGCCCGTTGGCCCGGCAAAAAAGAGGATCCCTCTGGGCTTCGCGGAGGAGTCGGAGTGCTGAAGGCCGGACATCCCGACGATGGCACGTTTGAGAATGTCCACCGTCTGGCGCACCACCGGATCCTGCCCTTTGACACGTTTTTTTATCTCCGTCTCCAGGCTCGACATCTCTGCGCCTTCCAGTTGTGTCCAGGGGTTTTCATAAATGCCGTGACGATATAACAGAATGACCCGGTCCACGTTGCGAATGCTGACACGGTTGCTGGCGGCGAGCATGCGAATGTTGTTCAGATCCAAATAGGTCAGGCCCTCAGTACGACCCACGAATTGATCCAGAAACAGTTTTCTGGACTCCTGTCCCGCCTGCGCATAGTCCGTAAAAAAGGATGCCATATTCTGGATAAAGACCTCTCGGTCCCGATAGTTTGGCCGCTCGATATTGATAACTTTCATCTGGGGAAAAGACATAGTGAACCAGGCCGGCAGGTCGTTGAGCTTGGCGGTCAGGAGGTACAGCTGGTTTTGGATGACCCGTTGCTGGTTGTCGCCAACCCGGTACTTTTTTGCTTGTTCGCAGGCAGTGCGAAGAAACAGGTACAGACGCCGTTCGTCTAGATCCAGGTCGTTGGGACGGGCGACAAACTGAGAGGAAAAGCGGACGATGATTCCGATGGGGGCGCGGCTGTTGCTCATCATCAGCTGTATCATGCTTGCGGCGTCCTCGAGACTTTCGGGAAGGAGCAACTGCTTCCCGTTTACGTCAGAGAGAGAAAAGGAAGGACCGTTGGCCCCTTGCTGTCCACCTCCCCCGCCGCAGAGACGCTGCCGACTCTGGGCGGCCAGCCTCAGCTGCTCTTGCAGCTCTGCCAGTCCGGAGTTCGCGCCGACAGACCGATTCATGTCCCAGAAGCCCTGGACCATGTCATACTGGAGGACATACTGGTATCCTGCCGCGACCATAAAGTCGCACAAATACTGCTCCAGGGAACTGACACGGGTCAGTTTCCTGTCTCCGTATGTGGGAACGACGTCGTAAATGTTCCCAGTCAAAATGATCGAGCTGCTCATTTTGCTGAATACGGCCAGTTCCCTCTGCCACTTTCCATAATTGTCGCTCAAACCCTTACTCCCCTTCTGTTTGCCCATAATCTTCCCCCGTTGGCTCACTCCTGCACGGGGAATGGATCCCGATGGACAGGATCCGGTAATCGTAAACGTAATTCTGGATCTGGCGGCCCAGACGCATATATTGCTCGTAGAGTTCTTTCTTTTCCGGGTCCAGAAACCAGATTTGCTGGTTAGATGAACCTCGAAGCGTGAGAGAGGGCTCATTCAGTTCATTCACGTATACGCCGTCGATCAGCACGGAAGCGCGGAGAAGCAGCGCAGACTGGGAAGAGTTGCGCTCCAGGTCATCGCGGCGATAGCCAGAATAGACCAGGATGTCCTTTGGCGGCTCCGAAAGACCATCCAAAAGAGCGGTGAGGGCGTCAGCCTGATCAAAGGGCTCGCCCCCCGAGATCGTCAGCCCATCCGGCTTCTTTTCTGCGATTATCCGATCCAGAGCGGCGATAACGCTCCCCACCGTGATCCGCTGATCAGGCCTTTGCTCCCAAAGCTCCGGATTGGCGCAGCGAAAACAACGCCGTCCGCAACCGGAGACCCAGAGCGCGATCCGCCTCCCCGGGCCAAGGGATGTGACGGGAAAAAGAATCCGATCCAGAAACAAATAGTCCCCAGCCATCATCCAAACTGAGCGATTTCCACGCGGATAGGACAGCTGCCCCCGGGGTTGATCAGATCGCCGTGGCAGAGAGAGATGGACGAGCCGATGGAGACGGGCTCTCCGTTGTACAATGTCAAACCTGCGAGAGCCCGAAAATACCAACCGGTATCGGTAAAAAACACGTCGAAACGCTCATCGGCAATAGAGGTGAAAGCGCCTCCGGACAACGGCGGCCGAAGATTGCCGCCCTTTCCGAAAACACCGCCGCGCGGCGGTTTCACATCCAGCACGAACGGCAGTCTGTCGGTACAACTGATCAGCCGAAGCAGCGTCTGCGGTTGAGGCTTTGCCCGCCTCAAAGGGGACTCTTTCACAGGGGGACTGTCCGCGCTTTGGCTACGCTTGGTAGGAGGCTCGTTTTGTCCGTCACTTCCGTCGCTCGACACAGGGCGGTCATAAGACTGGAAATAGTAACCACAGTCGCACATAAGCGGCATTTCTTTTCCGACGAGGGGGATCCTGACGCCGCACAGGGGACAAACAGCGATCCACTGCGGCACTTTGGAGGGCACCGCTGCCGAAGTATCGGCATCGCTGGAAACAATGCCGGTCATTCTTTCCCTCTGCAGCTCCCAGATGCTCTTGTGCTCGCGAGGGGCGCCTTTTTGCTTAAAGAACGTGCCGCATCGACGGCAGCTTAAGGCTGTCGGATCGTTAATCGTTCCGCATTTTACGCATTGTCTGCCCGTCACGTCTCCGTCGCCTCCTGTCCGCTTTGTCTTTCTTCCCCTGGTGGGAGACAGCCTGCTTTGATGCGTATTTCTTGTCCGGCGGGGCGTAGTTCCTCTTTTTCAGGATGACGCCCTTTTGAGCGAGAGCATTCACGATATCCGGGTGTGAGGCGCAGAAATCCAGCTGAAGCTGATAGTTGTCGTCGATTTCCGACTGACTCATGGCTCCGTCGCCCAGACTGGTCACCTGCATCATGACGGCCCCGGATTCGTCTGTATAAACACGCACGCCTGCGTGCTCGTCCGCCTGATACAGGGAGTAATCATATTCTGTTCCGTCTTTGCGCCGAAGAGCGGAGGAGCTCACGAAGGTGTAGCCCAGCTCCAGCATGACCGCGTTGATCGTGTCGGCGATAAAGTCCATCTCGTCTTTCCTGCGATATTCCTCCTGAAGCGTGTCGATTTCTTTTTTCAGGTCGGCCTCGCAGTGAAATTGGTCCGACGGCTTGGGCGCGCTGCCGGTAACGGAACACAATGCCAGGTATTGATCGTACAGAGACGTCTTTCGCGTCAGAAGCCGGCGATACTCCTGCTGCTGGTTCAAAAGGGCCTCTACCCGGTCCTTTACCGCATCGCTGCGGCTTTTTAAATCGGCGGCCCGGGCATACTGGCCCAGTTCCCGACTAGCCTTTTTCAGCGCGTCAGGCAGATCCGGCTCCGGGCAGCTCTCCCAGCGCTTGAAATACCGGGCGAGCCATTGAAGCTGCGAGCGAAGCTGTTGGATGTCGCCGTCAAATTCAAAGCTGTCGACGATGGCGTTCACCGGCTGATCTGCCCTGATTCCGGCCAACAACAAATCCAGCTGGTGAGAGCTTTGAACAGCCTTCTGTTGCCTGCACCGGGCATTGTGGCGCCGATCCTCATTCTGGATCAACACGGAACACTCTTGGAACAGCTTTTCGCCCCGGGCGGCCGTCATCTGCGCCGCCTCCAAGTAAGCTTCGGGGGAATTGCCGGCCACCTGCACGGCGGTCATCTGATCTATCAGCCCGGCCAATTGCTTTCGGACGCTCTCCGCAGTATGGGGCTGGGACGCCTGCAGCGACTTCATGGTTTCACCGTTGAGCCATGCGTCGAGCGAGGCCGCCATCTCTTGGAGTGCGGCTTTTTCGTCGTTGTATTTCCTCTGGGCCGCTGCAAGCCGCCGGAGTTCCTCCTGGCGCTGCCGTTCCAATTCGGCCTGACGCTGCGCGGCCAACTCCGCCTCGCTAAGCTTTGGTCCACTCATCGCTTCTTTGCTCCTTGTTATTCGTCGGTGGAACAGGCGCCGCTGTCGCCTGATTCTCCCTCGGCACAGGGCGCCGTCGGCTCGGCGGGCTGTCGACAAGCCGACTCCGCCGCGTCGCCGTTCTTTGAGTCCGGCATTCCCGCCTGCTCACGGAGTTCGCGTTGGATGCCCATGGTGCGCGGAGGATGCGACGCGTCATTTTCAGAGCGCCCCAGGGCGCCTCTCACCCGATCGATCTCGCGCTGGAGCGAATCCAGCTGCTTCCGGTAACCTTGAACGACGGCTTCGACTTTGCTTCTGGCCTCCTCCACCTTTTTGAAGGCCGCAGCAAAGCTTTGTTCCTCCACGGATCTCTTCATTTTCATGGACCGATAGAGACTGTCGATTTCAGACTCTGACAGCCGGACGTCTGCCGCCGGGACGCCCGTGGCGTATAACCCGGCGATAGAGCAGTCGTCCTGCAGACCCTGTTTGGAAAAGGCTTCGTTGAAGGAATGGACATAGGCCTGCTGGGCGTCGTTTAGCTCCGACAGGCCTTCTTTCGCCTCATCCCCTTTTTCCAGCATGCCGCGGTGGAGCCGAAGGAGATGCTCCCGAAGCTGAATGCTCAAGGGCATATCGCCTACCCCGTCGGACATGCAGAAAAGCGCCTGGGGCAGGTAGGGAAAGAAATCGATCCTGAAAGCGCCTGCGCGCGAAAGGAGATCGTCGTCGCACATGGACGCGGGGCTGTCGATCCCGTCTTCCCGACGGTCTTCGGGCAAAGGCGCGTCGTAATTGCCGTTTTTGTCCAGTCGGACGATGACACCGTCCCCGATCTGCATGGCGACGTGAAGATCGCCGCACAGCCCCACTGCCAGCATGGTCGCGCCGTAAATGGTGCTGAGCTTGCGGCCCTGCCGATAGAGCTCTGCCCAGTCCGCGTCCTTTTTGGGGATGGAATTCAGCTCCGCCTCCGTGAGAGGACGCTCTTTGAGATCGTCTGCCCACGCTCGGGTCCATTTTGAGATAAACGCCGCCCTCAAACGCCCCGCCGTCTGTTCCTTGTCGTTCAGGAGGTCGTCCAGAAAAGCCCCGGCACTCTCGTCGCAGCAGCATTCAAAAAAATTCTTCAGCAGCTCAACAGCCGTGAAGGATCCAAGTCGGGCCCCAACGGCGCTTCGGAAGCATTTGGGATCGGAGTGTCCGTCGCAGACGACGCCGATGGCATACCGTCCCCGGGGATCCGCGAAATGCGCGGAATAGTCCTCGCACTCCATGCCCAGATCTTTTTTCGCCTGTCCCTGGATGTGATCGCTGAACACCGTATAGTTCATGGCCGACCTCCGTTCTGCGGCTCCGGGCCAGGAATTTGATCCGATGGTCGGCGGGAGCTTTCCCGCTTGCCTTCCAGATATGCGCAGTATTGAGCCCAGGCTCCGGCCTTCCGCTGACGATCTTCCTCTATCATGGAAAGCTGCTGATCAAAACGATTCAGCTGGCTCTCCGCTTCTGCGAGCTGTTTTTCCAACTCAGCCTTTTGGGACAGCAGTCGATCCAACTCCCGCTGCAGACGCTGTCGGCCCGCCGGAGACGGTCCGTCGACCCTGCTTTGGGTGGAATAAGACGGCGACCGGGAAGCGGGCGCGCCGCCCCCGGTGTTTGGGGCGCTCTGTCCGCGGGGGCCGGCAGGAACCGAGCCGTCCTTCTTTGTCCCGGGACTGACCTGTCCGGAAGCTGCGGCAGGGAAGTCGTCGCCTTGGACCGGGAACGGTTCCGGGGCGGGTTTCCGTGGCTCACCGATGGCCGACGGGCCTTTTTCGGACAGTATGGTCAAGTACCCCGCCAGAATATCATAGGGATCCTTTTGCAGCCTTTCGGCGTCCGAAAAGACCCGCTGCATCAAAAGCTCCAGTTTTCGGGGATCCAGATCCCGATAGAAGCCGAAGAGATACCGGGCTTCCGGCGGGATACCAAGGAACAGATCGATGCGAATTCGGTCGCTTTCCTGGGAAAAGCCGACGGTGTTGTCCAACGATTCGCCGGAGATGCCGGTGTTGCCGCAGTGCAGTACCACCATCGTGCCCGCCGACCACATAACGGCGATAAACGCGTCCGGGCAGCATTCGCGAGGGCGCAGAGTCCCACGTTTGACGTACTTTCTCCATTGAGAGACGCTTTCTTTGATGTCGCCATCGATGCATGATCTGTTTCTCGGGTCATAGCGGTTGAGGTAAAAATCGCAGTATAAACCGTCGGCGACGAGTCTCACGGCGCTTTCAAGCCCGATCTGCTTTTCGTCCCACGTCCCCTGCCTGCCCACGACGGTCAGAAAAAAGTCATCCGCCCAGAAAAGGCTCTTCCTGGTGTTGGCCTGCACACTGCACAGCGACGCAAATGCCTCTGCAAAAGTGAAAAGCGACGAGATGACGGAGCTTCCCGCCAGACCTCTGCCGAAGCTGTACTTGCTCATTTCAATCCCCCCTTTGTCCGGGCCCTGCGCCGCGTTTCGTCCAAAAGGATGCGGAGAAGGACCGGACCGATGATCGTCAAACATAGAGAGCGGGATCTGCCGCTGGCGTCGGTACTCGGCGCCAGACGGCCCGGCGGCAGGCATGCCATGCACACTGTGTTTTCCCCGTCGGAAGATCCCCAGATAAAGGGTCAGAAAATCTGACCGGATGCGTCGGTGGGTGCCTGACCGAAGTTGCGCCAGAAATCATCGTTACTGCCGCCGGGCATTTGCCAGCTCGGCGTCTCGCCGCCGCCCTCGCCGCCGGAAGGGGCGTCTCCGGCGTTGCGCTTCAACTGTGTCATGCCATCAAGGATCTTCAAGGTTTTGCCGCTGATGGCCTCGATGATATCTTTTGTGTCGGTGGCGTCGATGATGTTCTCGCGCTCGTCCTTTACGAAACTTCCCACCGCCACCCGGGCCTCGGGATCGTTGATCACGTCATCGCCGATGAGAAGCGCATAGCGCTCGGCCTGAACGAACCAACCATTCCCGCTCAATTCATTGAGCACGGAGAGATAGTCGTCGCCTTCGGTGGGGGCCCCGTCTGTCATGAGCATGATATAAGGCTGGCTTTTCTTCCCTGGCTTATTGAACAGCTTTGTTCTGGAAAGATGCGCCTTCAGCTCCCCATAGGCTCGGCTGTAATATGTGACGTATTCCGTAACGGGGAGATCGTTGAACACGAAAAAGGAGACGGGCTCGGAATATACGGCCCATTGGGGATTCTGGTTGAACAGCAGGATGGAAATGTTGATCTGAAAAGCGCCCGCCACGTCCCGCTGCTTTTTCTGCAGATTCGGGACCAGCTCACCGAACGCGTCGTTCACTGCCTCCATCCGGGTCTTGCCGCCGTTGATCCTTGCCCTCATACTGCCGGAATTGTCAACGATAAAAATCATTTCCAGCGTTTTCTCGTCGCCTTCAGCAGGGAGAGAAGAGGGGGATTCGTAGATATAATTGCCGCTCTCGTTCATTTTTGTTTCTCCTTTTTTATTGATTTGGATTTGAAGAAAAAGGGTCAGAAGATCAGAGGGGATGCGTCGGTGGGCGCCTGGCCGAAGTTGCGCCAGAAATCATCGTTGCTGCCGCCGGGCATTTGCCAGTTCGGCGTCTCGCCCAGTAGGCCGGTCAGGTCATCTCTGGCAGTTCGCTCCTCTAGAATCCTATAAGACCTGCCAATACAGGTGCCCTCAATGATGCCGCTGATAGCGATTGTGTCGGTGGCTTCGATGATGTTCTCGCGCTCGTCCTTTACGAAGCTCGCCACCGCCGCCCGGGCCTCGGGATCGTTGAACACGTCATCGCCGATGAGAAGCGCATAGCGCTCGGCCTGAACGAACCAACCATTCCCGCTCAATTCATTGAGCACGGAGAGATAGTCGTCGCCTTCGGTGGGGGCCCCGTCTGTCATGAGCATGATATAAGGTTGGCTTTTCTTCCCTGGCTTATTGAACAGCTTTGTTCTGGAAAGATGCGCCTTCAGCTCCCCATAGGCTCGGCTGTAGTATGAGCCGTGCTTTGGAGCAGGAAAACCGGTATATTCGAAGGAAGAGACGGGCTTGGAATACACGGCCCACTGGGGATTCTGGTTGAACAGCAGGATGGAAATGTTGATCTGAAATTTTCCCGCCACGTCCCGCTGCTTTTCCTGCAGAGACGGGACCAGCTCACCGAATATTGCGTCGTTCACTGCCTCCATCCGGGTCTTGCCGCCGTTGATCCTTGCCCTCATACTGCCGGAATTGTCAACGATAAAAATCATTTCCAGCGTTTTCTCGTCGCCTTCAGCAGGGAGAGAAGGGGGGGATTCGCAGATTAAATTTCCGTTCTCGTTCATTTTTGTTTCTCCATGATTTTTACTTTTCATCAATCCGCAGGAGATCCCGGCGCCACAACCCGGCCGGACGCCTCAGAAAAGGATGTCCGGACCGTCGTCCAGGATCGTACCGCAGATCCTGCCGGTCAGAAGGGCAAATTCAGACATGCGCACCCGATTCTGCGGAGAGCCCGTTAGACCGCGGATGAACCAATTCTGGAATTCTGCGGGCTGGTCGTCGTCCAGATCGTCCATAACGGCGTAGATGTGGCAGCTCTCCCGGTCAAAGCAGCGGTTGCCTCGAAGCCGATACAATCTGGTTCGCAACTCGCTGTCGGGATCTGTCGAATAGCCGTCGGTTATCAGGATGACCTCAAGCGTTTTAAACGCAGTCGAAGAAGGCCCCGGCTGAAAGTGCTCAACGATTTTCCCTGTGGCGGTCAAGAGGGGAATAAAAGAGGTCCTGGGATACAGGCCAGATTCGTCGGGCTTGATCTCCAGCCGGGGAAGATCCGCGATCATCGACACATTGGTGGGCTTCAGCAGCCAGGTCGCCCTGGTGTGAAAACCAAAGATCCCCAGATATACGGGCTTGCCGCTGCGAAGCATGGCGTCCTTCAATTGGGAAAACAGCTCCTGGATCTGCACTTGTGCCAGGGACGCCGACTGCCCCAGCATGCTCCCCGATACGTCCGCCGCGACAACCACCAGCGTACCGTCAGCGGCCATCGTTCGTTGCCTCCGCTCCGGAAAGCCACGGCTTCCGAAGGATCGTGCATTCTGAACCTTCTACCGATACGGATTCGGAAGACAGACGAACGGGCGCCTTTTCGCTGTCAACAAACTGGATCGTCGGGCCGTCCTGTCGGAGTGCTATCCGGCCTGCGAGCGTGTCGTCCACCGGAATGACCGACTCGCTGAACATGTATTGGTACAACGGACGGAGATGAAAGAGAGTCGCAGTGGTCCCATTGGCGGTGCGTATCCAGGGAAGCCCCTCCGGACAGCCGTTTTCCGCAGAGGGATCAAAGATCCGCCAGTCATTCTCATAGATGCAGAATCCCTCCAGCATCCGGCACTGGTTGTTCAGAAGGGCCAGGGCGGACGGGCGCCGCTCCGGCGCGGCGACGCCGTCGCGGAACGCTGCCGCAAACGGAGCCCGGAACGTGGGGAAGATTCGGCCCAGCACACCGGCAACGCCCCCTCCGATAAACGGGTTGGTCCGGTTGTCGCCGTTATCGCCGTCGGCCACATATTTCGCTTGCCGGCCGTAGATCTTTCGAACGGAGGCCTCGGTCCTGAAAGGATACAGAAAGTAGGTGTCCTCCCCGTCGAAGGGGTCTGCGCCGGTCATCGTCCGGAACAGTAGCACGGCCAGGATGTGACGCAAGGCCTCCACGGATACCGGCGGAAGCCCGGGGTCCTCGCAGCACTCCGGCGGCATGACGCCGAGAAAGAGCATTTTGCGGTATGCGCAGGCCGTCTCCTCCTCGTCCGGCTCCCTGAGAAGCTGCTCGATATCCAGAGTAACGGGGAAGGATACTGTGTCCACCAAAAACGCATCCAGGATCAGGCGGCGCAGGGGCCGAACGTGCATGAGTGTTTCCAGCTCATATCCCGCAGCCGCGAGGGAAAGAGATAGCTTCAGCCGTCTCTCCAGATCCATGGGCGTATTTGCAAAAAGGACGTCCGCCAGCGGCCGGAGGTCGTTGTGATACAGCGGCGCGAAGCATTCGAAGACACGGCTGCTTTCGCCGGACAACACCGACTGGTACCGGCGGAGATGGGGCAAGGGGCCGAGCTCCTCCGAAGGGCGGTCCTCTCCGGGGGCGCAGATGCGGACTTCATAGATATCGTCCTGCTCGGACCGGACTGTGATGATCTCGTGCTCTTCCCCGACGATCCCTTTCCAGGGCTTGCCGTCTATGGTGATGGTCAACAGCTCGACGCTCTGCGACGTGACGTTTCCGCTTCCGTTTTCAGGTGACAAAAAAGATCACATCCTTCCCAATGCCTGTCGGCGGTTCGCGGACTCCCCGGCCGCCGGCGGCGAAGGGTCCGCAAAGAAATCAATGAAAAAAGGGGTCATCCAACACGCCGGGAACCGCGGCTGAGCCGCTTCCGGCGACTCCGGGACCCGCCTGCCTGCCGGATCCGGCGCCGCCGCCCGCGGGGGAAGACGCATCGGGGAAAAAGCTGCCTGTGTCGCCTGGCCAGGATCCGGGGCCGGAATCAGGGCCGGGCCAGGGGGGGATATCAGGGCCGGGATCGGGGCCGGGCCAGGGGGGGG
>JAEEGL014467333.1_pt1 | contig 14968 bp, 11 predicted proteins | sample 9134231 | NCBI WGS metagenome assembly JAEEGL01 (sample SAMN16246548, study PRJNA631951) | gut metagenome | biome: gut microbiome; feature: rumen; material: fiber-attached | host: Bos | place: Iran: Karaj | collected 2018-10
GTGCTTAACTTCTGCCCGTTTGCTATTCGAGGTCTTAGGAAACCTATGGTGGTAAACAGACAGAGTAAACACCCACGCTGGAGAATATAGTACACCCGTAAAGTGTGCTTGTGAGGACATGGTTAGCCCTCGCAGCACACTACGGAGAGTATATACTACACCCCGTGGAGTCACTTCTGCATTTGCCTTGACCACCATTCAAAAGTTCCTAAGTTTCGAACAGCCAAAAACAAAGCGTCAGTAACGCCTTTCAATATGTAGTGCTCCGCCTAGCGGCTCCATCCTCCTCAGAGGATGTCACAGCCACAATAGGCGGAATGCAGGACGATGATAGAGCCAGCGAGAGCAAAGTCAAACTTGTCTGAGCTATGCCTGGTGCAGCACATCTTCGCCATTTTGATGGCAAAGGTACGAAAAATCGGTGAATAATGTGATAAAGAAGCCAAAAATATAAGTTTCTTTTAGAAAAAAGTCGGTTTTAGGTTTTCCTAACCCCTCAACTGCCACTATACTTTGCCACTGCGATAGGTCAGAAAAAACTGACGAATAACCACGTTAATAGCGCTTCCCACTTTTCTTTTTCGCCTCAAAACAATAGTTTTTTTGCAAAAATGATGCACAATCGTGCTGATAATTGAAATATTTTTTGTACCTTTGCAAACGGTAGGCAAAGTTCGGTAAATGCCGAACAATGCTTTAATGCCAATCTATATATTGGCCCTAAATCTATAAATAGGGCCATATATAAAAATATATATATCCCCATGTGCCTTTATATGGGCACATGGTGAAATTATATTTTTAATAAAGGGCTACGCCCAAACGATAGTTATGAGACCAAAGAACGACATCGCAATAGCGGCCACGAGTGCCCGCAGCTACAACCGCCACTGGCGGGCAAACAAACTGTCGTGGACCGACATCGGTAAGCTTAAGTACCTCTTCGACGGGGCTATCGAGTTTATGGACGAGGTGACGCTGGCCTATACCCATGATCATTTCAATCAGCTGCGAAAGGCGCTTGGCTTCAAGCAGGATTCGGAACTAACCGAGCTGATTGAGCGCTCGGAGTCATTCCGCATCGTGTACAACGTGGAAACCAGACAGGTGGAAGCGTTCATGTCGCCATTAGTGGGCGACCGCTATGTACTTACCGCCAATCAGATGGTTGTGGAGCCAGCCGTTGCCTACGACGTCTTCTTTTGCAAAGCCGATGCGCTGGCCAACGACAACGACCGCGACAAGATATCCGAGAACCAGCGCCAGCATCGTAAAGGCATCGACATGCACGTGCTATTGGCTGGCAACGTGCCGAAGTTCCACATCAATCCCAATCTAGATGCCGTCACGCGTATCGATGAAGGTCTGGTAAAGATTCGTAATACGCCTGACCTCAACGAGCGTTATTTTGGAGGGTTCATCAAGCACTACAAAAAGGCATATCCATTAGAAGCCCCTATTGTCGACCTGGTGCTGAATACGTACCTCGATGAGAAGGTGACTCTTCACATGTCCCGGCGTGTGGGCATTGAGAACTGGCCTAACGACGCTATCTTGAAATGGCTCGACTACTTCTTCGGTGCGAAGCGTCTGGAGAAGGTCATCACAGAGGCTCACGAGACGTGGCAGAGAGCAAACGAGGATCCAACTATAATTCCTCCCCCTAATGTGTTCGGAGATGCAAAAAACAACGACAAGGATGATGAATAGAATCAGTTTCAACGATGTGCCTGACGGCTACGTGCTCTGTACGCAGTCAGACTGTCCGATGGCAAGTCACTGCCTGCGTCAGATGGCGATGCAAGTGCTCACCGACCGCGAACGTACGCTAAGAATTGCGAACCCACTGCTGACACTGCCCTCAGAGCAGTGCGAGTTCTACCGCTCCGACGAGCCACAGGTCTATGCCCGTGGCTTCGTGGCCATGCAGCAGGAGATGCTGCCACGCCATTATAAGGTGTTCATGCACCGGTTGCTGGAGCGCTTCGGCCGCACAGGCTACTTCGAGCGTCGGCGTGGTGAGCGGCTTTGCACGCCCACCGACATCAAAGCCATCGAGGCCCTGCTTCAGGACCTCGGCCTTCAGCACCTCGACTTCGACGCTTACGAGCACCATTATAACTGGAACGACTGAACCTAAACCAGTACGCCATTCGGTTTACCCGTTGCGTACTGTAGTACTTCGGTTCCAGGACTATAGTGCTTCAATATAAATACTGCAGTGTTTCAATAGACGTACTGCAGTTTTTCTACTGACGTACTGTATAAAAGAAAACGGTAGTTGTTCAGAAGTATACTACTTCTTCCGTGAACGTCTCTGCGTTATCCAACGACGATGGTATTGCCATTGAGCGTTACTGACTCCTTCATCAGCTCGTTGAGCTTGCGTACGGCGTACTCAGGGGTGCTGTTACGCGGGATGATGTAACGCAGGTGCAAGTCGAGGAGGGAGCGACGGTGCACCTCGATGTTCAGATTGTAGGATCGTCCGAGTTGCATCAGAATGTCGCGCAGCGATTCCTGGTCGTAGTAGAAGTAGCCATCGCGCCAGGCAGTGAAGGGATCGGTGTCGGCATCCTGAATGGAGAATTGCGCATCGAAAATTGAGATTTGTTGTCCGGGGACGAGCATTTGCTCATCGCCACCCTGAGGTGTGACACCGGCACTGCCTTCGATGAGCACCACGTCGGTCTGGTCGTAGCCGGCGCGGATGTTGAACTCGGTGCCGTAGTCGCGTATGTCACCTTGTGGCGTATGTACGATGAATGGCTGAGTGTCGTCGTGACTGACGCAGAAGTAGGCTTCGCCGATGAGCTGCACCTCGCGTGTGTCGCCCACGAAGTGGTTCGGGTAGTTCAGCCGGGCGTGGGGGTGCATGTAGACGCAGGTGCCGTCGGGCAAGTAGAGCTTGAGCGACTCGCCGTAGGGTATGGCAATGGTCTGGCTCTCCACGCCTTCACTTTGACTGCAGAGTGCGAGCAGGTCGTCGGGCGTGACGATGGCATCGGCGCTCTTCTCATGGCGCTGGGTGGGCAGCGCGATTCTTTCGTTCATGCCGATCTGCACGGTAACGCCTGTGGCCGATGTCTCTGCCAGGAAGAAGGGCGCATCGCTGGCGTCGTCAGTACTGAAGGAGGAGCGAAAGTACTGCGGCAGGAACACGAATGCAAGGATAGCTGCGGCTGCGGCCAGCAGGGAGACGACCCATGCCTTCTTCTCATGTAGCAGCGTGTGCAGCTTCGCTTCTTTATGCTTTTCATTGAAACGTTTCAGGGCAGCCTCGGCGTCGAAGCGTGCGTGGTCGGCGAGCAGGCTCTGCATGGCCATAATTTCCTGACAGGCCTCACGGAGGTCTGCCTGGCTGTCGATGCGCTCAAGCTGTTCGCCGGTGATGTGGGCGCCGGGTTCAAGGATGTCAATTGCTTCTTCTTTCATGTCGTCTTTATAACGTACTGCGCACTTTTTCGGGTACGCTTTCTTCGGCTTTTTTATTGTTTTTTCGTAGTAAGGCTATCTGTGCGAGGGCTTTCGAGACGTATTTCTTAACGGTGCTGGCCGAGATGTTGAGCTGTTCGGCAACCTCGCGGTACTGCTTGCGGTCGACGTAGCAGGCCGTGAATATCTTTCGGGTGTAGTCGGGTAAGGTGCTGAGCACGTGGGCAACGATGCGCTCACGCTCGTGCTCCTCGGCCATGTGGTCGGCGCTGTCGTAGCCAGTTGTCAGGCGAGCATAGAGCTCGGCATGCTGTCGGCGCGTGTCGACGCGTCGCAGGTAGTCGATGCACTTGTTGCGTACATTTTTAAAAAGGTACGCGCGCAAAGCTGTTGGCTCCAGCTCGTCGTAGCTGCGCCACAGGTCCTCGAAGGCATCGCTGACCACATCCTCGCATGCCTCGTCGCTCAGTGCGAAGCGTTTTGCGAAGATGCACAGCTCGGTGTAGTGCTGCCTGAAAAGCCTTTCGAAGCCGCTATTGTCTGCCATCTGGTCCGATTTTCGGGTGCAAAGGTACGTAAAAAAGATGAAAGATGAAAGATGAAAAATGAAAAATTGAAGATGAAAGATGAAAAATTGAAGATGAAAGATTAAAAATTAATGATGAAAAATGAGTTTTAGCATGCCCGATTCGTAAGTTTAAACGTTACAAAAGTGTAAAACCATTATTATTTAACTTAAAATAGGAGCTTATGATTAAAAGACGATGGACAACACTGTTGCTCTTGCTGTGTATGACGGTGCTTCCGGCACTGGCACAGAACGTGACAATGAGTTGTCAGGACGAGCCGCTCTCGAAAGCCTTACGCAGGCTTGAGAAGGTCAGCGGCCAGAAAATCATGTTCACCTACGAGGACGTCGATCGTTACCGTGTGAGTGGACAAGTGAACGACGTGCCCTTCGAGGCTGCCCTTCAGATGCTGCTGCGCGAAAAGCCTTTCGAGTATCAGATTGAGGGCAACCTTGTGACCGTCAAGTATGTGCAGAGCCGCCAGGCTGCAGGCAGTCGTGACATCACGGGCATTGTGGTCGACGAGCAGGGTGAGCCACTGCCCGGAGCGACGGTTACCAATGTGCAAGGCAGTGGCGACCGCGAGAGCTACACGGCTGTGACCGACCTTAACGGCCACTTCCGTCTGTCGCTGTCAAGCAGCGTGCGCCAGCTCGAGGTGAACTACATCGGCTTCCAGCCGCAGCAGGTGAACCTTCTGGCAGGTACCAACAGTTACCGCGTTGTCATGCGCAGCGACGCAACGGCCATCGACGAAGTGGTCGTCACGGGTATCTTCGAGCGCAAGGCCAACACCTATACCGGTGCCGTGACCACGCTGAAAGGCGAGGAGTTGCAGCGTGTGGGTAACGTCAACGTGCTGCAGTCGCTGAAGAACATCGACCCTTCGTTCATGCAGATTGAGAATCTGGCAGCGGGCTCCAACCCCAATGCACTGCCCGACTTCCAGATGCGCGGCGCATCGACCATCTCGAGTGTGCAGGGTGAGTATGCCTCCAGTGCCAATCAGCCGCTGTTTATTCTCGACGGCTTTGAGACTGAGCTGACGAAGATTCTCGACCTCGACATGAACCAGGTTGAGAGCGTCACCACGCTGAAGGATGCCACGGCCAAGGCCATCTATGGTTCGAAGGCTGCCAATGGCGTCATCGTCATCGAGACAAAGCGCCCCGAAAGCGGACGTATGCGCATCACCTATACGGGTAGCATGAGCCTCGAGGTGCCCGACCTGACCAGCTACGACCTGACCAATGCCAAGGAGAAACTGGAGGTGGAGCGCATGGCAGGCCTATTCTCGAGCGACAATGCCTTGACGCAGATAGGCCTTGACCAGAACTACACGCAGCGCCTGCGCGAGTTGCTGGCAGGTGTCGACACCGACTGGCTGGCACAGCCCGTCCGCAACGGCTTCGGCCACAAGCACTCGCTCTACGTCGAGGGTGGCGACAAGTCGATGCAGTATGGCGTCAACCTGTCGTTCAACAAGATTGGAGGTGCGATGAAAGGCTCCGACCGTAACACCTTCTCAGGTGGCGTGACGCTGAGCTACCGCATCAAGAACCTCCAGTTCCGCGACAAGCTCACCGTTGACCACAACAAGAGCACCAACTCGCCCTATGGCACCTTCGACCAGTACTACCGCATGAATCCCTACAGCCGTCTGCACGACGAGACGGGCGAACTGATTCGGAGTTACAGCTACATGAACAACAGCGGTGAGGCAGGAGCTTACTACAACCCGCTCTATAACACCACGCTGAACACCTTCGACCGGACGGGCTACACAACGATTACGAACGACTTCTACCTGGAGTGGTTCATCAACGAGCAGTTCAAGCTGACAGGCCGCTTCGGCATCATCGACAAGCACTCGACGGCCGACCAGTTCAAGCCTGCCAACCACACCGACTTCCTGAACACCACCGACGTGTTCCGCAAGGGTAGCTACTACCAAGCAAACGGGGGCTACACCGACATCTCGGCCGACCTGGGCCTGCAATGGTCGAAACAGTGGGCCAAGAACCTGGTCTTCGTCAACGCCCAGTTGTCGATGGCCGACAATAAGTACAACACCACTGGCGTCGAGGTTGAGGGCTTCCCCAACGACTTCATGGACGACATCAAGTTTGGCGTGGCCTATGCCAAGGATGCCAAGCCGCTGGGCGATGAGGGCATATCGCGCAACTGCGGTGGACTGCTCTCGCTGAACTACTCGTTCGACGAGCGCTACCTCTTCGATGCCAACTATCGCCTGATGGGTTCGTCAGAAGCCGGACGCGACAACCGCTGGGGTTCGTTCTGGTCGGTCGGTGCCGGCTGGAACGTGCATAACGAGCCGTTCATGAAGAACGTGGAGTGGGTCAACCGACTGAAGCTGCGCGCCAGCTACGGCTACACAGGTTCGCAGGGTTTCTCAAGCTACGATGCCATGCCTACCTTCGGCTATTACAGCAACCGTACCTATAGCTACACCGTGGGCTACAACAACCCCTTATACACCAACATCGGTAGCTACATCACACGCCTGGCCAATGAAATGCTGAAGTGGCAGGAGAAGTACGACACCAACTTCGGCGTCGACCTCGCGCTCTTCAATAATCGCCTGACGGCCCGCTTCGACTATTATATTGCCAATACGAAAGGAATGGTGACCGACGTTACCGTGCCTTACACCACCGGCTTCTCGACCTACGTCGCCAACCTGGGCGAAACTGAGAACAAGGGTGTGGAGCTTTACCTCAACTATAAGGTCTTCGACGGTGGGCGCGACTATGTGAACGTCTTCGCGTCGGCTGCCCACAACGCCAACAAGCTGAAGAAGATCTCAAACTCGCTGCGTGCATGGAACGAGTCGCAGAACAGCAATGCCCTGGAGAACAACACCACTGCTCCGCAGGTGAAGTACTACGAGGGCTGCTCGATGAACGCCATCTGGGCTGTGCCATCGCTTGGCATCGACCCGCAGACGGGTAAGGAAATCTTCGTCAAGCGCGACGGCACCGTCACCTACGAGTACGACATGAACGACCAGGTGGTCTGTGGTGACACGCAGCCCAAGTGGAATGGCAACTTTGGCGTGAACGGCGAAATCAAGGGTTGGGGATGGAACATCACCATGAACTATCGCTGGGGCGGACAGATGTACAACCAGACACTCGTCGACAAGGTTGAGAATGCCCAGCTGCAGTACAATGTCGACCGTCGTGTGCTCACCGACCGTTGGCAGAAGCCCGGCGACGTGGCCCTCTATAAGAGCATCCTCGACCAGTCGACCACCTATCCTACGTCACGCTTCGTGCAGGACTATTCCCTCTTCACACTCTCTTCACTGACCCTCTACTACGACTTCCGCAACTGCGCGTTTGTGAAGAACTCCTTCCTGGAGCGCCTGAAGGTGAGTGCCTACACTAACGACCTGTTTGTCATATCGAGTGTCAAGACCGAGCGTGGTACCACCTATCCCTTCGCTCGCACCTTCTCGCTCTCAGCACAGCTTACATTCTAAAGAAAGGAGGAACCAAAATATGATTACAACGACTAAAAATATGATGCGAAACCTCTTTGCACTCTGTCTCCTCTGCGTGCTTTGTGCCTCTTGCAACGACTGGCTCGACGTGGAGCCCAAGTCGCAGATAAAGGAGGAAAACCACTTCGACCGTGAGGGTGGATTCAAAGACCAGATGATGGGCGTCTACACCCAGATGACCACACAGCAGATGTACGGGCTGAACATGGGTATCGGATTCGTGGAAGTGCTCTCACACACCTACGACATCAATCCCAACGGCACGTGGCGCTATGCCAACAACTTCGACTACACGCAGACCACCTCGGAAGAGACCATCGCCGACATCTGGAAGGGCTGCTACAGCTGTATTGCCAACCTGAACATCCTGCTACGCAACCTCGACAAGGCCGACCCCAACATGTTCGAGAACGATGACTACAACCACTACCGTGGCGAGGCACTGGGACTGCGCGGATTCCTGCACCTGGAGCTGATGCGCCTCTTTGCCTGTGCACCGGCTATGGACAACAATGCCCGTGGCGTGCCCTACGTCACCGAGTACAGCACCGACGTGGTGGGCCAGAAGTCAGTCGGCGAGACCATGCAGATGGTCGTCAAGGACCTGCAGGACGCCCTTACCTACCTCGCTCGTGACGCTAAGCCTACCGAAGAGACTGCTCAGGGAAACAACTTCCTGGAGATCAGTCGCACCCGCTTCAACTACTTCGCTTGCTGCACAGCGCTGGCACGTGCTTACCTCTGGATGGGCGACACGCAGAACGCCCTGAAGTATGCTAACATGGTCATCGACCACCACACTGAGGCCTTCAGTGCCGGCTTTAACTGGGTGCACTACACCAACATGCAGTCGACCAAGCGTAACGAGCTCGATGCTGCATTCACGTCCGAGCACCTCTTCCAGCTTTACATCCACGACTGGGAGGACATCGGCAACTTCTACTTCACCCGCAATGGCGGCACCAGCGTGCTGAACCCCTCAGAGGCTACAGCTCAGGACATCTATGAAATGGACAAGGGACTGGGCAACGACTACCGCTACCTGAAGGCTTACGAGCAGGATGGCGAGCTGCGCTACATGGCCAAGTTCTGGTACAACGAGGGCAGCACCTTCAATAACTACTATCCCCTCATTCGCATGACCGAGGCATGGTACATTGCTGCCGAGTGCCAGAAGCAGTCGAACCCCGCTCGCGCCATTGAGCTGCTCAACCAGGTGCGCGAGAATCGTGGACTGCAGCTCTATCCGCTGGCCGAGACCCTCTCAGCCGACGAGATTCAGCAGGAGATCTACAAGGAGTATCGCAAGGAGTTCGTAGGCGAGTGCGGACAGCTCTTCCTCTACTACAAGCGCCTGAACCTCTCCGAAATCAAGGGCACCTCTACACGTGGCAGCAAGTCGGTCTACGTGCTGCCTATTCCTGCTAACGACCGTGAGTTCGGTGGCTACAGTAATTAGTTTATAGTTAACAGTTTATAGTTTATAGTTATGATTACAAATAAGATATCCAATACGATGAGGCTTGGGATTGTAGGCGTGTGCGCGCTGCTCTTCCCTTTGTCCTCTCTCCTTTTCTCTTGCTCCAGCGACGAGGACTTCTACTACCAGGATGAGCCCCGCGTGCGCCTTGTGGGCGAGAAGACATGGGCAGCAGGCACCGACTCCGTGACGTTCTCGTTCGTGGCTTATCCAGCAACGTTTGTCGAGATGGCCATCAATGTCGATGCACAGATCATGGGCAAAGTCGACAGCCGCGACCGCACGGTAAACATCGTTGTCGACAATGCCCTTACCACTGCAGCCAGCAGCCAGTATGTGGTGCCACAGACCGTCACCATACCGGCCGGACAAGCGAAGGGAACCTTCCCCGTTGTACTCAAGCGCGATGCCTCACTCGAGACAAAGTCCGTGCGCCTCTGCCTGAAAGTGGCTGAGAGTGGCGACTTCAAGCCCGGCGTCAACGAGGAGAACCACATCACCTTCATTTGGAACGACATCCTTTCGCGCCCTAACAACTGGGACACGCTGGAGCCTTTCTTCGGCACCTACAGCAATGTGAAGTACCGCTTCATGCTGCTCAATCTTCGTCCCGACGACGGTGAACTCTCTGCCGAAACCATGACGTGGGCTAAGCTCAACAGTCTGAAGATTCGCTTCCAGAACGCCCTCGACGACTACAATGCCGCTCATCCCGGCAACCCGCTTACCGACGAGTACGGCAACCTGGTAACGTTTTAGTGAATAGTTAACAGTTAATAGTTGATAGTTATGATTACAAATAAATATTTCAAGACGCTTTGCGCACTTTGTCTCCTAAGTGCAGTTAGTGTCTCCTGCTCGCAGGACGATGGCAACTACGACTATCTGCCCGATGAGCAGGTAAGCGAGATTAAGCTAGAGGTCGACACGATGGTTACCAAGAATATCTACCAGTATTCGACCATCAATCCAGGCGATGAGTTCGACATTCACATCAAGGTCGACTATGCCTATGCCGACCGGCTGCAATACCGATGGTTCGTGCTGAAGACCTACTACAATGTCTACCGTGCTGAGCAGGTGGGCAACGAGATGGTTTATCCTCCTGCCGACACGATCTTTTATGAGAAAGACCTGAAGCTGGAGAATCCGTTGGCACCAGGCACCTACCAGCTCTACCTGCAAGCCAAAGACCCGCAGACCGACATGGTACAGTATCTGAACCCCTTCGGAGGCTATATGACCGTACAGTCGGCAGGCACCAAGGGCGGACTCTACCTGCTCACCGAGCGTGAGGGCCAGACCGACATTGAGGTGTTCACCTCCGACCTGATGCTTATCTACGGTGGACTCGAGTGTACCTACAAGTACTACAGCGGCATTCACGGCAAGTACCTCGAGGGCAAGCCACGCTTCATCAAGGGCACCCACACCGGCAAGACCGCGAAGAACGCTTATCTCGTTGCCACTGACAAGAACCTCTATCGTCTGAGCAGTGAGGGAATGACTACCATGCAGACCTGGGACGACATGTTCTACACCACGCCCGAGGTGTTCAATCCTGAAACCAGCTTCTTCGCCAACAGCTGCGATGTGCTCATCAACGACGGCAAGATGCATGTCCTCTATGCCAACCAGCCCAACGACATGAAGTTCTCTGAGCCAGTTGCCGGCGACTACGATGCCTTCCCCTTCCTCATGCGCCAGACCTACACCACTTGGCGTCCCGTCGAGGGGGCCATCGACTCGTGGCAAGTTATCTACGACCAGAAGCATCACCGCTTCCGTCCTTACTACTCGCAGTCAACGAAGATTAGCAACTTCAAGACCACCATCGACGATGCCTATGTTGATGCCAACAACGTGCCTGGCGATGTGAAGGCCGTCTTCCAGGGTGGAGCCTACGCCACCTACGTCGTCACCGTCGTCGACGGTACACCGTACCTCTATCGCTATCAGTTCTACAACGTGGTCGACAATGGCGACCTGTCGGCTGATGGCGCACGCTCGGTGCTCGACCTCAGCGGATGCGAGGACATCATGAACGCCCAGCACTTCTGTGCCAACACTGGCGGCATGGCGTTCTACTACTCCACGCCGAAGGGTGTCTTCTCGTTCTCACCCAGCAGTGGACAGACAACGTCGAACGTCGTCTACACCTGTGAGCCTGGCGAAGAGATCACCTGCATCTACATCTATGGTTCGGCAGGTGGCGGATGGCCCACCAGTAACTGCGTCTTCTGGGCTGGCATCTGGAATGAGGGCACCAAGGACGGCAAGCTCTTCCAGAGCGAGATGGATGTCGACAACGGCGTGCCCACCTCTATGTGGGGTCCCATGTTCGGTGCTCCTGACAATCCTATCATCACTGCAGGCTGGGGCAAAATTGTCGACATGACCTGTTTGGACGCAGAGTAAAAGAAGTGAAATAGTAAATGCTTAAAAAGGAAAACAATGAAAACCATAAAATCTCTCTTTTGGGCAGGCTTGGTGAGCTGCGGCATCGTCGCAGCCCTCACCGCCTGCGCTGGTAGCCCTAAGGGCTACGTCATCAATGGCCAGGTGGAGGGACTCGACGACGGCACCGTTGTCACCCTCACGCCCATGAGCCACGACAACGACACCGCCATTGCCAAGGCCACGGTGCAGGGTGGTAAGTTCCAGTTCGAAGGTGTGGCCGATGAGCCCATCTGCGTGATGCTTGCCGTCGGCGACAACTGGATGCGCCACGCTTTCATGCTTGAGAACGTGAAGATGGACATCACTGGCAGCGTCACGTCGGAAGAAACTGAGCGCGGCACGTTCTATAAGTGGGACGTCAGCGTTAAGGGATCACCCCTCACCGACAAGCTCGCTGAGTTCGACGCACGTCACGATAAGCTCGATGAGCTCTACCGTCAGATGCGCGAGCAGTACGACTCCACATTCACCCGTATGCACGCTCTTCAGGGCGCGGAACGTGAGGCCTTCAGGCAGACTGAGGAATACAAGGCTGCCGAGGCTGCCGAGAAGAAGTTCTTCGACACCGTTCAGGAGACAATCATGGGAATGGTCAACGACAACAAGGACTCTTTCTGGGGTCCCCTGTTGCTCATCAAGTACATGAACTTCCTTAATGAAGACAATGCCGACTACTACAACCAGTTGCCCGACGACGTGAAGAACTCGTTCTATGGACGTAAGATGAAGGAGGAACTGTGGCCTGCAGGTGTCGCTGGCGAGAAAGTGAAAGAGTTCCGCCTTACGGGTGACGACGGTGCCGTCTACGACTTTGATAAGCTTGCTGAAGGCAAGAAGTACGTGTTGCTCGACTTCTGGGCATCCTGGTGTGGCCCCTGCCGTAAGGAACTTCCCAATGTCAAGAAGGCCTATGCCGACTATAAGGACCGTGGCTTCGAGGTGGTCAGCATCTCCATCGACAAGGATGAGGCTGCCTGGCGCAAAGCCGTGGCCGAGGAGAAGCTTGTTTGGCCCAACTTCCGCGACCAAGCTGTCGCCGACCTCTTTAAGGTGAAGGCAGTCCCCACCGTCTATCTCCTCGACAGCGAGGGGCGCATCGTGGCCTCAAACAGTGAGTGCCGTGGCGAGGCGCTTGGCCAGAAGCTCGCCGAGCTGCTGCCAGCAGAGTAGCGTCAGAGGGTTTGATAGCATATTAGTTCTCCCCTGACTTGAAGTCTTCCTGTCCCCTTGTGGAATGAAAGCTTCAAGTCAGGGGAGCTCTTTTGTACTAACGACTGACTCGGGATAGACTATTGATGGACCAGGCGCAATTCGTAGGCAGTCCAGACAGTTTGCTGAAGGTGTTCCCTCACTTCTATCCCCATGACTTTGCTCCGAGAAGTCTGCCAGTCCTCTCGGAGAAGTCTGCCAGTCCTCTCCGAGAAGTCTGCCAGTCCTCTCGGAGAAGTCTACCAGTCCTCTCGGAGCGGAATGCGCCCCCTCACTTTATCGGACTTTCCCGACATTTCCATTTTTTAGGCTCGATTCCTTGCGCGTTTCAGATTATTTTCGTAACTTTGCCGCCGATTTCCGGCGGTTAGCCGCCCGAAAGATGTTATCTGTATGACGAACGACGTATATATCTTAGGGATAGAGTCGAGTTGCGACGACACGTCGGCAGCAGTGCTCCGTAATGGTGTGCTGTTGTCTAATGTTACGGCATCGCAGGCTGTTCATGAAGCCTACGGTGGCGTGGTACCCGAACTGGCAAGTCGCGCTCACCAACAGAATGTGGTGCCCGTGGTCAGCGAGGCCATCCGTCGCGCAGGCATCACCAAAGAGCAGCTGACGGCAGTGGCTTTCACCCGTGGGCCGGGCCTTATGGGTTCGCTGCTCGTTGGCGTCAACTTTGCCAAGGGCTTCGCACGTGCCTTGGGCATCCCTCTCATCGACGTGAACCACTTGCAGGGCCATGTGATGGCACACTTTATAAGGACTCCCTCGGAAACCCCCTCAGGAACCCCCTCCGGCTCCCCCGAAGGGGGAGGGATTAACCCCACCAGCTCCACCGCAAGGCCTTCCTCCCCTTCGGGGACGTCAGAAGGGGTCCCTCCGTTCCCCTTCATCTGCCTGCTGGTGAGCGGTGGTAACTCGCAGATTGTTCTCGTGCGCGCGTATAATAATATGGAGGTGCTGGGACAGACCATCGACGATGCTGCCGGTGAGGCGATTGATAAGTGCTCGAAGGTGATGGGGCTGGGCTATCCCGGTGGTCCTATCATCGACCGTTTGGCACGTCAGGGCAACCCGCACGCTTACCAGTTCTCCGAGCCGCACATCCCTGGCTATGACTACAGCTTCTCGGGACTTAAGACGTCGTTCCTCTATTCGCTGCGCAAGTGGCTCGACGAAGATCCACAGTTCATCGAGCACCATAAGGAGGACCTGGCGGCGTCGCTCGAATGGACCATCGTCGACATCCTCATGAAGAAGTTGCGGCTGGCCGTTCGCGACACGGGCATCAAGCATGTGGCAGTGGCCGGTGGCGTCAGTGCCAACAACGGACTGCGCGCTGCCTTCCACGACTATGCTCGTCGTTACCACTGGACGGTCTATATCCCCAAGTTCAGCTACACCACCGACAATGCTGCGATGATTGGCATCGTCGGCTACTATAAGTATCTCGATGGCGACTTCTGTCCCATTGACGCACCAGCGTTTAGTAAAGTGACGTTTAATTGACTATTTGACTATTGACTATTTGACAATTGGCTGCGCAGTATCTGCAAGACGCAATTAAATGGTCTAATAGTGAAGTCGCAAAATAGTAAAATAGTAAAATTACCAAATAAAGAGTAAATCGTCAAATAGTAAATAGTAAATCGTCAAAAAGTAAATAACCAAGAGATGGATTTCGAAGGAAAAATTATCAGCAGGGCAATCAGTCAGCTGCTGTGGGAGAAAGAGAAAACAATAGGTACGGCCGAGAGCTGTACGGGCGGACGCATTGCCGAGGCCATCATAGCCGTTCCCGGCGCGTCTAAGTATTTCAAGGGTGGCATCATATGCTATGTCAACGACATCAAGGAGCGACTGCTCGGCGTCTCGCACGATGTGCTTGAAGAGAAGACTGCCGTCTGCGAAGAGGTAGCCATCGAGATGGTCAAAGGGGCATGTAAAGCCCTGCAGACCGACTATGCCATCGCTGCCACCGGCATCGCCGGACCTGCGGGAGGCACGAAGGATATCCCTGTGGGGACTATCTGGCTGGCATGTGGCTCGGTCGACAATGTCGTAACGCTTAAAATGGAGGAAGATCATGGTCGAGACATCAACCTCGCCATCGCCACAAACAAGGCATTACAGCTGTTTTGCGACTTCTTGAAGGCCGAAGAAGCACCAGAAAACGGCTCTGGTAGTTAAAAAAACTTAAGACTTTGGCGATTCTTAATCCTAAATGTCTAATTCTCAATAATAATTAGTACCTTTGCACCCTGTTTGGAGTAAGTAAGTATTAAA
>JAEEGL014734599.1_pt1 | contig 14968 bp, 13 predicted proteins | sample 9134231 | NCBI WGS metagenome assembly JAEEGL01 (sample SAMN16246548, study PRJNA631951) | gut metagenome | biome: gut microbiome; feature: rumen; material: fiber-attached | host: Bos | place: Iran: Karaj | collected 2018-10
ACAAATAAAAATAACATGCTATAATCAATTCTGTGTTTTAGCAGGAGGGAGATAAAGAATTTTAGGAATTTTTGGTGCTGGAGGAAATTGCAAGACTCTGGCTGATGCGGCAGATATTTTTAATAGATTGATGCCAAAATGGGATAAGTTTATTTTTATTGATGACGTTATCGGTGTAAAAGAACATTATAGCCTGGAAGTATATACTTATCAGGAAGTTAAAGATAAATTTTCTAAGGATGAGATCGAAATAGTTATCAGCGTAGGTGAACCTAGCAGCAGAAAAAAGCTACATGATATGGTAAAGGCTGACGGATTTAAGCTGGGTCAGGTTATATCACCTAGAGCTATCATGCCTATTGAGTGTAAGATAGGTGAAGGTGTTATTCTTCTTGATTGCGTAATCGGAAGTGATGTTGTAATTGGAGATAATACATTTGTTTCTGAGGATGCCATAGTTGGTCATGATACTATAGTTGGAGAGGATGCAATTATTGGTCCAAAGTCATTTATTGCAGGACATTGTAGAATTGGAAATGAGGCATATATAGGACCATGTTCTATTATAAGAGATAGAATCCAAATCGAAGATACTGGTGTTGTTGCAATTGGAGCAGTAGTTTTTAAGACTGTTTACAGTAAATCCTATGCAATGGGTAATCCTGCAAGGAACATGCCAAAAGAAGATAACTTTAAAGTGTTTAAATAAATATAAAACAGCGACTTCTTAATTTTAGAAGTCGCTGTTATTTTTTATTTCATGTTTTTATTTTCCTGAAGCTTCATAGCTCTTACCTTAAGTGGTAGTCCCCATAATGTGATGAATCCTTCTGCATCATGGTGATCATAAAGGTCTCCAGTAGTAAATGAAGCAAGTGACTCAGAGTAAAGTGAGTATGGAGAAGTAGTACCAGCCTTGATGATGTTGCCCTTGTAGAGCTTGAACTTAACTTCGCCAGTTACATATTCCTGTGTAGACTTTACAAATGCCTGAATAGCATCACAAAGTGGTGTGAACCATTTTCCTTCGTAGCAAACCTGTGCAAGCTTATTGCCCATTTCCTTTTTCATTTCCATTGTCGCGCGGTCGAGGCAGAGCTCTTCAAGCTGCGCATGTGCTTCCATAAGAATTGTTCCACCTGGAGTCTCATAAACACCACGTGATTTCATACCAACTACACGGTTCTCAACAATATCTACAATACCGATTCCATTTCTACCACCAATTTCATTAAGCTCCTTGATGATATCTGAAACCTTCATTTTCTTTCCGTTTACAGATGTAGGTACACCCTTTTCGAAAGTCATTGTCACATATTCTGGCTTATCTGGAGCCTTCTCCGGTGGAGTAGTAAGTACAAGAAGGTGATCGTAATTTGGCTCCTGTGAAGGATCTTCAAGCTCAAGTCCCTCATGGCTGATGTGCCAAAGGTTTCTGTCACGGCTATAAGATTGGTCTGTTGAGAATGGAAGGTCAATTCCATGAGCCTTACAATAATCAATCTCATCCTGACGAGACTGAAGCTTCCACTTATCATTTCTCCAAGGAGCGATTACCTTAATGTCTGGAGCGAGGGCCTTAATGCCAAGTTCGAATCGAATCTGATCATTTCCCTTACCAGTAGCACCATGGCAGATAGCAACAGCACCTTCCTTACGGGCAATCTCAACAAGCTTTGCTGCGATACCTGGACGAGCCATAGCAGTACCAAGAAGATATTTGTTCTCGTAGATTGCTCCAGCCTGTACACAAGGTACGATGTAGTTCTCACTGAAATCATCAACGATATCTTCAATATATAATTTAGCAGCTCCTGATGCTTTAGCTCTTTCCTGAAGACCGTCTAATTCCTCTCCCTGTCCGCAGTCGATACAGCAGCAGATAACTTCATATCCGTAGTTCTCCTTTAACCAAGGAATGATAGCGGTGGTATCAAGGCCACCTGAGTAAGCAAGTACAACTTTTTCCTGTGCCATAATTTTATCTCCTTTATATTTCTTTTTATTATATATCTCGGGAAAGCAGGGGCCATGCAAATTGCCTTCGGCAATGGGACCTGCTGTGGCAGACAGGCAACTCCCTGTTTGCCAGGGGCCCTACTGTCTGCGTATACTTTACTACATTAAATCATAAAATTCAAGTGTAAAAATATGCAATTCAAAAGAATAAATATGAATATTGGTAAAAATATATTGCTTTTATTCAAAAATAGATGTATATTTATGCAAATTTAATTTATAAAATTTCACTGTAGCACTTTACTTTGTGAAAGCGTAGTACTACAATGTTACTATTCAAGAATAAGGAGAGACACATCATGATTAAAGTCGGAATTATTGGTGCCACAGGTTACGCTGGGGCAGAAATCGTTAGGTTACTTTACAGTCATCCAGAAGCAGAAATCGTTTGGTACGGTTCCAGATCCTATGTGGATGAGAGATTTGCTTCTATATATAAGAACATGTTCACTCTGGTTGAGGACAAATGCTTAGATGATAACATTGTGGAATTATCAAAGCAGGTGGATGTGATTTTCACAGCTACACCTCAGGGCTATTTAGCTGGAGTGCTTACAGAGGATATCCTTAATAATTGTAAGGTCATCGATTTATCGGCAGACTACAGAATCAAGGATGTGGCTACTTATGAAAAATGGTACGGCATCGAGCATAAGAGTCCTCAGTTTATAGAGGAAGCAGTTTACGGCTTATGTGAGATTAACCGTGACAAGGAAAAGGGCGCCAGACTTATTGCAAACCCTGGCTGCTACACCACCTGCTCAATTCTTACAGCATATCCTTTGGTAAAGGCAGGCTTGATTGACCCAGCTACCTTGATTATCGATGCAAAGTCAGGAACTTCTGGTGCAGGTCGAGGAGCAAAGCTTCCTAATCTTTATTGCGAGGTTAATGAGAGCATCAAGGCATACGGTGTAACCACTCACCGCCATACTCCAGAGATTGAGGAACAGCTTGGATATGCCTGCGGACAGGAGATAATGCTTAACTTCACTCCACATTTGGTTCCAATGAATCGTGGAATTCTTGTTACTGAATATGCAACTCTTGTAAAGAAAGACGGCAAGCTTCCTACAAAGGAAGATGTTATGAAGGCATACCATGATATGTATGATGATGAATTCTTTGTGAGAGTTCTTAATTATGGAGAATGTCCAGAGACAAAATGGGTTGAGGGCAGCAACTTTGTAGATGTGAGCTGCATGATTGACGAGAGAACTGGTCGAGTGGTTATGATGGGAGCTCTTGATAATCTTGTAAAGGGCGCAGCAGGACAGGCAGTTCAAAATATGAATATTATCTTTGGACTTGATGAAAAAATGGGACTTGATTTTGCACCAATGTTCCCATAGTTACAGGCTTTACGGAGAATAAAATGTATTACGAAATTAGAACAATGTCAATTGAAGATTACCAAGAGGTTTACGCTTTGTGGACCACCATCCATGGTTTTGCCATGCGTTCTCTTGACGATTCTAAGGAAGGGGTAGCGGCCTTTCTTAGACGTAATCCAGATTTGTCAGTTGTTGCTATAGCAGATGGAAAAATTGTAGGCTCTATTTTGGTCGGAAATGATGGACGCCATGGTAGCTTTTATCATGTATGTGTTCAGGAGGAATATCGTAAACACGGTATTGGAAAGGCAATGGTTACTGAGGCAATGCTTCGCCTGAAGGCGGACGGAATTAACAAGGTCCAGCTGGTGGCTTTCGCAGGAAATGCTGTGGGAAATCAGTTCTGGCATGCTGAAGGCTGGCGTGAGCGTGAAGATTACAATACCTACGATTTCGTGTTAAATGATGAAAATATTATTGCATTTAATAAATAGGAGAGGACTATGAAGGAAATAAATGGCGGTATCACCGCTGCAAAGGGATTTAAAGCTGCAAGCACAGCTGCAGGAATTAAATATCAGGGGCGCACAGATATGGCTATGGTTTATTCTGAGGTGCCTTGTGTAAGCGCAGGTACATTTACCAGCAATGTTGTAAAAGCAGCCTGCGTTCAGTGGGATATGAATATCGTAAATACGAATAAGCCAATACAGGCAGTTGTTATTAATTCTGGTATTGCAAATGCCTGCACAGGTAAGGAAGGCTTTGATGCCTGCGAAGCCACAGCAAAGGGTGTGGAAAAGGTTTTAGGCGTGAGCTTTGATTCAGTTGCTGTAGCGTCCACAGGTGTTATTGGTATGCAGCTTCCAGTGGATAAGCTGGTTGCTGGTGTTGAAGCAATGGCTCCTCAGCTTGATGGAAGTGTAGAGGCTGGTACAGCTGCTTCAAAGGCAATCATGACTACCGATACAGTTAATAAGGAGATTGCCGTTTCCTTTGAAATCGGTGGTAAGACTGTTACCTTAGGTGGCATGAGCAAGGGCTCAGGCATGATTCATCCTAATATGTGTACCATGCTTGCATTCCTTGGCACAGACCTTGTCATTGAAAAGTCTATGCTTCAAAAGGCAGTCAGCGAAGTGGTGGCAGACACCTTTAATATGATTACAGTTGATGGAGACACCTCCACAAATGATACATTGCTTTGCATGGCAAATGGATTGGCAGACAATCCTGAAATCACTTCTGAGGGTCAGGATTATGAGACCTTCAAGGAGGCTCTTAAATATGTATGTGAGAACCTGGCAAAGCGTATGGCGGCTGACGGCGAAGGCGCCAGCAAGCTTTTTGAAGCAACTATCGTAAATGCGAAGTCAAAGGAAGATGCAAAGACATTAGCAAAGGCAATTGTCGGTTCAAATCTTTCAAAGGCAGCAATCTTTGGCTGTGATGCCAACTTCGGTCGATTTCTTTGTGCTATGGGATATTCTGGTGCAGATTTCGACCAGAATGATGTGGAGCTTTTCTTCAAGAGTGCGAATGGAGAGCTTGAGGTATTCCATAAGGGTACACCTATTGTATTCGACGAGGACAAGGCTTTAGAAATTATGAAAGCAGATGCAGTTACTGTATATGTAGATATGCACGAAGGCGATGCAGAAGCCACAGCATGGGGCTGCGATCTTACATATGACTATGTAAAAATTAATGCAGATTATAGAAGCTAATTGAGTGCCTGAAAACTTAGGCAAGGGCAAGGAGGTAAAGAACATGGATCAGAGTATGCAACCAATATTAGATAAAGCGGGAGTCTTAATCGAGGCTTTACCATATATTCAGCGATTCAATCGCAAGATTATGATTGTTAAGTACGGCGGAAGTGCAATGGTTGACGAGGAGCTTAAAAAGCAGGTCATCCAGGATGTTACCTTGCTTAAGCTTGTAGGCTTCAAGCCTATTATCGTTCATGGCGGTGGCAAGGAAATCAGCAAATGGGTAGAGAAAAACGGCATCAAGCCAGAGTTCATTAATGGTCTTAGAAAGACTGATGAAGCTACCATGGAAATCGCCGAGATGGTTCTCAATAAGGTTAATAAATCTCTCGTTCAGAATGTTCAGGCCCTGGGCGTAAATGCTGTAGGTGTTTCCGGCAAGGACGGTGGACTTCTCAAGGTTGAAAAGAAGCTTTCAGACGGTCAGGACATTGGTTACGTAGGAGAGATTACAGAGGTTAATCCAAAGATTCTTGAGGACCTCCTTGAAAAGGACTTTTTACCTATCGTTTGTCCAATCGGTATGGATGACAATTACGAGACCTATAATATCAACGCTGACGATGCAGCCTGTGCCATTGCAAAGGCTCTCAATGCAGAAAAGCTTGCATTCCTTACAGATATCGAGGGTGTTTACAAGGATAAGGACGATCCTGATACTTTGATTTCAGAAATGACAGTAGATGAAGCAAGAGCATTAATCGGGGATGGCTATATCGGTGGCGGAATGCTTCCAAAGCTTACTAACTGCATCGATGCCATAGAGGAAGGTGTTAATCGCGTCCATATCTTAGACGGAAGAATTGCTCATTGTTTACTTCTTGAGTTCTTCACCAACAAAGGAATAGGCACAGCAATAATTGGCAACAAGGATACGAGGTATTACGATGAATAAGAAAGAATATATTGAGAAAGCAGAAAAGAATTTATTTCATGTATATAATCGATTTCCAGTGATTTTTGATTACGGAAGAGGAGTTCATCTATACGACGAACTAGATGAGGAATACCTTGATTTTGCTTCAGGAATCGGAGTTATGGCCTTTGGCTATGGCAATGAAGATTACGAGGAGGCTCTTACTACACAGCTTAAGAGAATTACCCATACCTCAAATCTTTATTATCATATCCCTATGATTGAGGCTGCTGAGAAGCTTGTTCAGGCTTCAGGAATGGACAAGGTTTTCTTTACAAACTCTGGAGCAGAGGCTATCGAGGGCGCTCTTAAGACTGCAAAAAAATACGCATATACGAAGAAGGGATCAGGCGACTACGAGATTATCGCTATGGAAAACAGCTTCCACGGACGTACTGTAGGCTCTCTCTCTGTGACAGGTACAGAGCATTATCGTGAGCCATTTTATCCTTTGATGGCAGGAGTAAAGTTTGCTACCTTCAATGATTTTGGAAGCATCTTGGCAAATCTTTCCGACAACACCTGTGCGATTATTATGGAGACTGTCCAGGGCGAGGGTGGTCTTTATCCAGCAGACAAGGAATTCCTTAAGAAGGTTAGACAGCTTTGCGATGATGAGGGAATTCTTTTGATTCTTGATGAGGTTCAGTGTGGCATGGGACGTACAGGAAGTATGTATGCTTTTCAGCAGTACGACATTCAGCCAGACATTCTCACCACAGCAAAGGCTCTTGGAAATGGCGTTCCTGTAGGTGCCTTCCTTGTTACCGACAAGGTGGCTGAGGCATCTTTAGTTGCTGGCGATCACGGTACCACCTATGGTGGAAACCCACTTTGTACAGCAGCTGTTTCTCAGGTTCTTGATATGTTTGAAAAGTATAAGCTGGTTGACCATGTAAATAAGATTGCTCCATATCTTGAGCAGACCTTGGATACACTGGTTGCAAAATACGATTTTATTACTGAGCGCAGAGGCTTAGGTCTTATGCAGGGCCTTGTGCTTACCATTCCTGTAAAGGAGGTTGTTTCAAAGGCCTTGACTGAGGAGCACCTGGTTGTGCTTTCTGCAGGAGCGGATGTATTGAGACTCCTTCCACCGCTTGTAATTACAGAGCAGGATGTGGATGAGTTTAAGGAAAAGATTGAGAGAGTCTTTGATTCCTTCTAACTTTTTCGTAGTTTTTCGTGAAATAATAACGTAAAACTATTGTAATATTTTAAAAACTTGGCTACAATATACGAGTGATACTGACATCTTCTAGCCTAAACAAAGTTTAGATAGGAGATTAAATGAAAAAACTATTATTTCTCGTATTTGCTAGCCTTTTTTTATTTACAGGCTGCGGAAATACATCATATTTTCAATCCACAGAGCTGGTTGAGGAAACTAATCAATCTACAGAAGAACAGCAGGACACTTTTTCTGAGGTGGTACCTACAGTCATTTATGTTCAGGTGGCTGGAGCTGTTGTCAATCCTGGTGTCTACGAGTTAAATACAGGCTCCAGAGTCTATGCGGCACTTGAGGCCGCCGGAGGTTTGACTGAAGAGGCTGATGATTCTGATATCAATCAGGCATCGGTTCTTGAGGATGGCCAAAAGATTTATGTCTACACAGCGGATGAGCGGGCAGAAGTCTTGGCTTTGGAAGCAGAAGCGGAGGCTAATGACGGTCTTGTAGATATCAATAAGGCCACAGAGTCAGAGCTAACCACATTACCTGGTATCGGTGAAAATAAAGCCAGGCAGATAGTGGAGTACAGGCAGTCTAACGGTAGCTTTTCTTCCATAGAAGATATCAAAAATGTTTCTGGAATCGGCGATGGGATTTTCAACCAAATTAATTCACTTATAAAAGTTTAATAGGGCAGAGGAAGATTATGGCAAAAAAGGTTTTGGTAGTTGACGATGAAAAGCTCATTGTAAAGGGTATTAGATTTTCCCTTGAGCAAGACGGAATGGAAGTTGATTGTGCCTATGATGGACAGGAAGCGTTGGATTTAGCTACAGCTAATCATTATGATATGATTCTTCTTGATGTTATGCTTCCTAAGCTTGATGGCTTTGAGGTATGTCAAAACATCAGAGAGTTTTCTACAGTTCCAATTGTTATGCTTACAGCTAAGGGTGATGATATGGACAAGATTCTCGGCCTCGAGTATGGTGCCGACGATTATATCACCAAGCCATTCAATATCTTAGAGGTAAAGGCGCGCATTAAGGCTATTATGAGACGTGCTTCAATTGGTCAGGCCACTGCAGCTGAAAGCACAGCAGATGCTAATGTTATTGAAAACGGCGATTTAGTTTTAGATAAGAGCAACAGACGACTTACTATTCTCGGTACAGAGTACAACCTTACATCAAAGGAGTTTGATATGCTCCTTCTTCTTGTTACCAATCCAAGGAAGGTATTCTCTAGAGAGGATTTGCTTCACACTATTTGGGGAGCTGATTATCCTGGAGATGAGCGTACCGTTGATGTTCACGTTCGTCGTCTTCGTGAAAAAATCGAGCCTAATCCAAAGGAGCCTAAATACGTTCGCACAAAATGGGGAGTAGGATATTATTATCAGTAATAGTATTCGGGAGTTACTAGATTTTATACATGAAGAGAGTTTTTAATGAAAAATTTTTTTAGCTTTTCAGCTTTTCACACTTTAAGATTCAAGTTAGCGATTATCATATTACTTATAGGCATCATTCCTTTTTCGGTTTGCGTGCCTATTTCTTTGAGCGCATATAAATCAGTATCTATTCACACTGATGCCACCAATCTTATGGCCCAGGCCGCTCAGTACAACAGTCAGATTGTTACCAGTGGATATATTCTTGGCGATGACAATCCACTTTTAGATATTGAGCTAAAGGCTGTAGCCGATAGCTACAACGGTCGAATTCTTCTTGTAAATTCTGCCCTTAAAATAGTGAAGGATTCCTATTCTGCCGATATCGGAAAGACGGTAATCTGGGATAATATCATTCGTTCTGTTCACGGAGAATATCTCTATTATTTCGATGAGGATACTAATTATCTTATTGTGTCTGTGCCCTTGAGCAATTCAAATGGTGATATAGTAGGCACCGTTGTTATCAACAAATCCATGGATTACATCAATCAGAATATTGATGTTTTTGTTTCATACCTTTTGATTGGTGTGATGGTTGTGGTTATTTTAGCCATCATTCTTTCAGTCTTTTTCTCTATCCATTTTTCAAAGCCAATGAGAAAGCTGTCAGATAATCTGGATGCAATCACACGTGAGTACTCTAATGAGTTACCTGGCACTCGTTCTTATACAGAATTAGAGCAGGTATCAGACAAGTTTAACCAGGTTATCCAGAAGCTTAAGTCTATTGACCAGTCCCGCCAGGAATTCGTTTCAAATGTGTCTCATGAGCTTAAGACACCACTTACTTCTATGAAGGTTTTGGCAGATTCTCTTAACGGCTCTGAGGATGTTCCAATTGAAATGTACAAGGAATTTATGGTTGATATTGGAGACGAGATTGACCGTGAGACAAAGATTATAAACGACCTGCTTAGCCTTGTTCGTATGGATAAGAGTGGTGCTCAGCTCAATGTCACCTCAGTTAATATCAATACCCTTATTGAAGCTATTTTAAAGAGGCTTAAGCCTATTGCTGACAAGGCAAATATTGAGGTTGTATTTGAGTCCTTCAGACCAGTTGTGGCAGAGGTTGATGAGGTTAAGTTTACACTTGTTGTCACTAATCTCGTGGAGAATGCCATTAAGTACAATGACGAGGGTGGCTGGGTTCACATTTCGCTGAACAGCGATCACCAATTCTTCTTTATAAAAGTAGAGGATAATGGACTTGGTATTCCTGAGGATTCAGTGGACCATATTTTTGAACGTTTTTATCGTGCTGACAAGTCTCACTCTAGAGAGATTGGTGGAACCGGTCTTGGTCTTGCCATCACAAAGAGTGCTATCGCTATGCACAATGGCGAGATAAAGGTTCGCTCTAAGCTTGGTGAGGGAACTACCTTTGATGTGCGAATTCCACTTAACTATATTGAAAAGGAGGTGTACCAATGAAAAAGTACATTAGTTTATTTTTAGTATGTGCATGGCTCCTTTCTATATTTGCGGGATGTGCAAAGAAGGACAGCGGTTCTGATACCATGATTTATTATGTGAACACAGACAAATCTGGAATCACAGCTGTTGATTATGAGTACACAAGCAGTGACAGTCGAAAGCGAGTAGGTGAGGCTCTTGATAAGCTTAGGGAAGAGACTGACGATATTGATTACGTCACCACCATACCAGGTGGTGTAGAGCTTAGCAGATGGGAGCTCAGCGATGGAGCACTTTCTCTTTATTTTGTTGGCGATTATGATTCCCTTGATATCTACACTGAGATACTTGTCAGGGCGGCCATAGTTAAGACCTTGACCCAGATTGAAGGGGTTAAGACAGTATCCTTTTACGTCAACAACAAGCCACTTGTTGACTCATCTGGTGAGGCTGTGGGAGTTATGACTTCTGATGCCTTTATTGAGGATTTTGGACAGGAGACAGATTCCCTTCTTTCTACAGAGCTTACACTTTACTTTGCCAGTGCAGACGGTATGTCACTGGTGGAGGAAAAGCGATTGGTTTATTACAGTAGTAATGTGACTATCGAAAAGCTTGTAATGGAGCAGCTTTTAAAGGGGCCGGACACCGACGGACTTTTATCAGCAGTTCCAGACGGTACAAAGATTAATTCAATTTCTATTACCGAAAATGGCGTCTGCATCGTAAATTTTGATGACAGCTTTGAGACTGCCACCACAGGTATTACAGAAAATGTTACCCTTTATTCAATAGTAGATTCATTGACTCAGCTGGACAACATTAAAAAGGTTCAGCTTTTGGTAAATGGCTCTACACCTCATCTTTCAAACGTAGACATTGATTTATCCGCTCCAGTGGCACGTAACGAGGACATCATCAACACCCTCTCTGAAGAGGATGATGACACCTTTGTTGAAGACGAGGAATATCAAGAAGATGAATATTCAGACTCAGATGTGGTAATCACCGTTGAGGAGAATACCACACAGGAATAGTATGACAGGAGGTTAAATGTTACAAGGTCGAGTGCTTTGTAGGATTTCCTTGCTGATTATTCTAATTATTGCACTAAGTACATACGCCCCTTGGGATTTCCTTGGGGTGTATGATAAAGCAAAAGTGGCTGAGACCTACCTTCAGGAACAGGAAAAGGTTTTAGCAACAGGCTATGTTTATCACAAGGAAATTAAAAACGACAAAGTTTTATATTATGTTAAAAACGCTTCTGTTACCTCAGGAAGCGGAAATCTTTCTAAAACATCTTTTATATTTAAATTTGATTCAGATGAAATTCCAACCTTTTGCAAATTAAATATTCAAGGCAAGGTGAAGCATTTTTCGAAAGCTACAAATGAAGGTGCCTTTGATATGAAGGATTATTATAATTCTTTAGGGCTATACTTTGAGCTTACTGAAATATCCGATTATTCCTATAAAGCCAGTGAGATAAGTCAGTTTGATCTGACTTATAAACTAAGGAAAAAACTGGCAGGAGTTTATAGTAGGTTTCTTCCAGGGGAGGAGGCAGGCTTTCTTTCCAGCGTAGTGATTGGAGAGAAGGGGAGTCTGGATATGACCCTAAAAAAACTATTTCAGAATGTGGGAATAGCCCATATTCTGGCTGTATCAGGACTTCACGTTTCTGTGGTGTGTATGGGGATATATTCGCTGTTAAGAAGACGGGGCATCAGCTTTAGATTTAGTGCTCTATTGGCAGGAGTGATTGCCATATTCTACGGCTTTCTAACAGGCGGCAGTATTTCCTCTGTGAGAGCAATAGGTATGTTCCTAATTTTTCTTGGAGCGCAGGTGACAGGAGAAAGCTATGATATGCTTACCTCACTGGCTATGCTTGCAGATTATCTTTTGTTACAGGAGCCACTTTATATCAAGAATGTAAGCTTCATATTTTCCTTTGGTGCAGTTATAACTATTTTTTATTTTGTGCTTCCATTGGTTAACGTATATACGAATTATTGTAGATGTAGATTACGCTCAAAAAAATCGGATGAAGGCTTTATCAATAAAAAGGTTTCATGCAAAAGAAGACTGGTGGAATATATAGTAAGTAGCTTTATTTTTTCCTTTGGAATGTTTGTGGCTATGTTGCCTTTGGTCACTCAGCTTTTCTACCAGACTCCCCTTTATGGAGTGCTACTGAATTTAATAGTGCTTCCTCTAATGCCAGTTTTGCTTGGAGTGGGAATCTTTGCAGGCATCCTGGGTTTAGCGTTCTTACCTGTTAGCGGTCTACTTTTAGTTCCCTGTCATTTTATAATCTACTTTTATGAGATTCTTTCAGATATGGCATACAGGGTTCCTGGCTCTACAGTAATTGTAGGCAAAAGGAATTGGTTTTTGGTTGCCTGCTACTATATTATTTTAGGCAGTATTATTTATGTTTTTCAGAGATGTAACGCCAAAAAGCTATTTCAATATAAGAGAAAAATTATAGGTCTATTAACAGGCTTTTTCTTAATATCAGCACTTTGGCTTATCCCTTCCAAGGGTAACTTTGAAATTGATTTTATAGATGTGGGCCAGGGAGATGGTATATACATAAACTCAGGTGATGGTGTGCATTTCTTTATTGATGGAGGAAGCACTTCATCTGATAGTGTGGGCCAATACACCATGCTTCCTTTTTTGAAATACAAAGGAATAGGTTTAATTGATTACTGGTTTGTATCACATATGGATTTAGACCATGTTTCAGGTGTTCTGGAGCTTTTAGAACAGGGATACAGAATAAAAAATATTGTACTATCCTCTGAAATTCCAGCTGGTGAGACCTTGGATGAATTATTACGTCTGGCTAAGCTTAATAAGACTAATATCATATATATGTCTCAGGGAGAATCCTGTGGTACCAGACATTTATCATTTCAGTGCGTCTATCCATATCCTGGTATGACATCTGATGATGTAAATGATTTATCTCTTTGCCTCCTGATGAAATACGATTATGACATAGATGGAAAAGCTGATTATTCAGGCTTTTTTGGAGGTGATATCGCCGCCGAACAGGAGCAGGCTATAGCATCCTCAGGAACAGTAGGGCATGTAGACTTATTAAAGGTCAGTCATCATGGCAGTCGATTCAGTTCTGACTCCACATTTTTAGAGGCTCTTTCCCCGGATATAGCTGTTATCAGTTGTTCTAAAGTAAATCGCTATGGTCATCCATCCAACGAGGCTATAGAGCGCCTTAAGGCTTTCACAAACCACATTTATTACACTATGGATTCAGGCAGAATATGCGTTACTAAGGATGGAATTGATTTATACAAAGGGAGCCAATAGTAGCTTTTATTTATTTGGTATTTCTGACTCATTGTAGTATTATCTTATTTGTTGCTAAAATGAGTATAAATTCGAGGTGACAAAAAATATAGGAGAGTATAGAGCTTATGAGTAAAAATAGGAAAAGAAAACAGAAACGGACAGCTAGTATTATTCTTATTGCAGTTGCATTGGTTTTAGTCGCTGGTGTAGTTGCATATGTGCTGGTATCAAAGTCAGGTGACAAGACTGAATTAACCACAGCAAATATTACAAATACTGAGCAGACTACAACAGCAGAGGACGATGGCCTATCAATTGATGAGACAGCCTCAGACCTTAGTGATGCAGGACTTACCTTTGATGAGCTTGCTAAGTACAATTATTCCTTCAGCAGTGGTGCAGGTGGATGGTCAGATGATTTCAACATTGAAAAGGACGGCTATTTCCACGGAAATTACCACGACTCTGAGATGGGTGATATAGGAGATGAATATCCTGATGGTACATTTTACGAATGCCAATACGAAGGTCACTTCGCAAGCATCGAGAGAGTGGATGAGTACACCTGCAAAATGACCATGATGGACCTTACAAACTTAACCGAAAAGGGTGAGTACATTGAAGATGGAATAAGATATATTTCAAGCGAGCCTTATGCTTTAACAAACGCAAAGGAGGTTGAAATCTATCTGCCAGGAAAGCCAGTAAGTGAGATTCCTGAGGAGGTTCAGACCTGGCTTGGTTTGGATTTTGTAGATGAAAAGCCTGAAAAACTTGAGAACATTGCTCTTGTGAATGTGAATGAGCAGTATGGTATCGTTGGTTATGAGAGAATGAGTGCAAAGGAAGAAGCTGATAGCCTCTGTGGCAGTGCAAAGTCCAGCTATGATTTTTATCAGGATAAGCTTGAATCAGCTATGACTACAGTGGAGATGGTAGATGCCACCTCAGCCCAGGCTAAGGCTGTTGATGGTTGCCTGAACAGCCTTTGGACTCTTGTAAAATACAACACAGATAATGATACTTATAATAAGGCACTTGAGGAACAGAGACAGTGGCTTGAGGACAGAGATGCAAAGCTTGATGCACTTCCAAAGGAAGGCTCACTTGCCCCAGTAGATTATAATTCTCTTATGGCAGAGCTTACCCTGGAGCGCTGTGAAGAACTTGTAAAGTATATCAATTAAACCGCCCAGCCCCCTTGTGTAAGAAAAAAAATTATGTTAGGATTAAACACGAAAAGCGATGACAGAAACAGTAGTATTTGTGGAAGCTAAGAGAGAGGACGCCTAGGCTGGAAGCGTCTAGCGGAAGCTTATATGAACACCATTCTCGAGCTGAACGTAGAAGCATTTTTGCGAAGCGTCTCCGGGTAGTTCCGTTAAAGACAAAATGAGTGAAACACTAAGGTGGAACCGTGTAATTGAAATTGCACCCTTAGGATTGGCAGAGATGTCAGTTCTAAGGGTTTTTGTTTTTTTACACCCTTAGTACCGGTAGGGTTGTATTGCAGATGCAATACAGCTAAGATTTCATTACATTTTAAAAGGAGAA
>JAEEGL010245043.1_pt1 | contig 14967 bp, 13 predicted proteins | sample 9134231 | NCBI WGS metagenome assembly JAEEGL01 (sample SAMN16246548, study PRJNA631951) | gut metagenome | biome: gut microbiome; feature: rumen; material: fiber-attached | host: Bos | place: Iran: Karaj | collected 2018-10
GATCTCGCCTTTGACGACATTCTTGCCCTGCTTTCCGGTCACGGCAACCACGAATCCGTCAACTGCCGGGATGAGTTCCTCCATTCCATAGAAAGTCTGCACGAAACCGATGCCCTTTCCTGCCTCGACCTTGGTTCCGACGACAGGGGCGGCTGAATCGTCAGCGACATCTACCTGCCAGAGAAGCTGACCCTTTGCAGGAGCCTGTACAGGCACAGCGTCAGGATGCTCGCTGACATATTTGTCGATATCGAACTCAGGCATCTCTACCACAGGTCTCTTGACGACGATAGGAGCGCCGGCTTTCTTGCGCATTTCCTCCAGCTCCTGGTTGAAACGCTCCTTTGCGATACCGCTCTTATAATCGCGGTACTGACGCTCGTGCATTGCGAACTCGAACAGTTCTTCCTCGTCCTCGCCTTCGTCCCAGCCTTCCTCTTTCATCATCTGACGGAACTTAGGAAGCTCGTCAGGATAGTTGTCCTGAGGATTGTTGGTGGTGAATTCGAGGCCCTTCTCCTTGGCGAGAGAGACAATCTCCGGAGCGAGCTCTCCAGGGAGCTTGCCCATGTTTCCGAGGATCATGCCCCAGGTATCCTTGTCGATGGTAGTCCAGCGAGGCTTGTCGTTGACCATGTTGAACAGGTTCATCAGCGCCGTATTCTTGACATACTGGCTGAACGGAGTGACAAGCGGAGGATAACCCAGACGAGGCCATACATACTCTACCTCTTCGAAGAGCTTGACCATGAGGGTGTCGAGGCTCATCTCAGGACGGCCATGAGCCCTCTGGGCGGCGTTGATCGCGCCCTGGAAGCCCTTGAGGTCGGCCATCATGGACCCCATCATACCGCCAGGCAGACCGCAGCCCACGAGGAGCGAAGTCATGAGGTGGTTGCTGTTGTTGATCCAGTAGCCGAGGAAGTCGTCTATGAATTTCTGGGTAAGTCTGCGGACCTCCATGTAGGCGTCCATGTTGAGATCCTTCACGAGGAAGCCGTCGGCCTTCATCATCTCGCGGATGGTGATCACGTCCGGATGGATCTTACCCCATGAAAGCGGCTCGACTGCTACGTCGAGGTAGTCGGCGCCGGCTCTGGCGACCTCCAGCATGGAAGCAGGGGAGAAGCCCGGACCGGTGTGGCCGTGGTACTGAACCTTGATGTGCGGATATTTCGTCTTTATGTCCTTTGTAAGTTCGGCGAGGAAGGTCGGACGGCCGATGCCGGCCATGTCTTTGAGGCAGATCTCGTCTGCACCGTACTCGACAACCTTGTCAACGATTCCCATATAATATGCAACGGTGTGCACAGGGGAGTTGGTGATCGAAAGGGCCACCTGGGAAATCATTCCGCCTTTCTTGGCGAATTCCACGGAACCTTTGAGGTTCCTGTGGTCGTTAAGTCCGCAGAAGGAACGTGCGATATCTGTGCCCTGTTTTTTCTTTACCTTGAACATCAGCTCTCTGACATCGGCAGGAACCGGGTTCATTCGGAGGGCATTGAGACCTCTCTCGAGCATGTGGGTCTGGATACCTGCCTTGTGGAAAGGAGCGGTCCATTTGCGGACAGCCACGTTCGGATTCTCTCCAAAAAGCAGATTGACCTGCTCGAATGCTCCGCCGTTGGTCTCGACGCGGTCGAAGCAGCCCATGTCTATAATGGCCGGAGCAACCTCCACAAGCTGGTCAACTCTAGGTACATACCTGCCTGAAGACTGCCACATGTCTCTATAGACGAGGGAAAACTTTATTTCACGTGCCATATCTTGATAAATTTTCTTTTTAAGCCGAAAATCGTACAAAGATAAGAAAAAATCGACATAACCCTTGCGGGTAATGAAAAAATTTGTACCTTTGCAGTCCCTTTACATGGTGGATGTAGTTCAGTTGGTAGAGCATCGGATTGTGGTTCCGAGTGTCGTGGGTTCGAGCCCCATCATCCACCCCATAAAAAAAGAGTCCTCGAAGGACTCTTTTTTTTGTTTTATCTCCTGAGGATTCCGACTTCGGAGTGGGATATTATCTCGTCGGTTAGTCTGCCGTCGGAATCGGTTCCGTACCAGTCCCAGCTGATCTTGACAGGGATGGAGTCCATGCCTTCAGGAATAAGATCCCTGACAGGGAACGAGGCATAAGTTTTTCCGAGGACAAATTTCTTTTCTCCGTCGTCTATGGAGCCGCCGAAGACTTCTCCGTAGCCATTATGCTTCAGAGTGAAACGGAGAGTATCGGTACCGGAGTTGACGTCGTCGAATTCGAGATTAATCAGGTGCGGAGTCTCCGATCCTTTCAGGAAGGATACTACGACATCGGCATTGATATATTCTCCCGAGAACCAGCCCAGATTCAGCATGATCGGGTCAGAACCTCTTTCTTCGCCGCCCGGTTCGCTGCGGAAGACGACATCCTTCCGGAGCACCTTGGCGACGCCGTTGAGTCTGATGTCGAACTCCTTGTCACCGGTCTTGCGAAGCGCGTCGAACATGATGAAAGCCCTGTCGAGGCCTGAGAAATCTTCGTTGCAGGTCTTCTCCTTTATGTTCAGGACAAGTCCGTCATCGCTTACGAACCTTCCGGCAACGACATCACCTATAGCAGTTGCATTGTAGTAAACGGTATCGTCCCCGGAACATGCCGGGATGGCGAGCAATAAAACAGGAATGAGAAATTTCAGTTTCATAATGCGGCTAATTTTTTTCTGGTCGGACGGCATACAATCTGCACGTCGAAACCTTCGACTTTATATCCTTTGAATCTTTTATGTGAAAGTCTGGCATCGATGGCGGCTATCAGTTCTTCGTCTATCACATCCTTGAACGTATGGTTGACGCTGTCGTAGAGATGCATGTGCTTGAAGTTGTTGACGTCGAAGTACATCTTGTTGTTCGAGCTCATGCGATGCTGGTAGATCCCGAGAAGGGCAAGCTGGGCAAGGATGTTATAGACTGAAGCGGTCGTCACTTTCGCGTTGCCTTTTTCAAGGATGAACTCAGATACCATATCGGCACATGCATGCCCGAGAGAAAGCATTGCTTCGTGGACGGCCAGCCTCTGCGGGGTGGCCTTTAAGGAATGCTTCTTAAGCACAGTCTTGAATTCCTCGATTGAAGGTGCTTTGCGGGTTGTAGTGTTCATGGTTAATTTTGAATTAATACAAATGCGTACAAAGATATAAATATTTCAATAAATGATTAACTTTGTAGTCTAAATTTTGGAAAAATGGAGAAAGTCAAAGTTCTTATCATAGGTTCCGGCCCTGCCGGATATACTGCTGCAATCTACGCTTCACGCGCTTCGCTGAGCCCGGTGCTCTACGAAGGGCTCGAGCCCGGGGGCCAGCTTACTACCACTACTCTGGTCGAGAATTTCCCGGGCTTCGAGAACGGGGTCGACGCCAACAGCCTGATGGCCCAGATGAAAGCCCAGGCCGCAAGATTCGGCGCAGATATACGCAGAGGGATCATAGAGTCCATTGACTTGTCCTCCAGACCGTTCCGCGCAAAGGACGGGGACGGCAACGAAATAGAGGCCGAGAGCGTCATAATTGCTACCGGCGCGACCGCCAGATATCTTGGACTTCCGTCCGAGCAGAAATATCGCGGCATGGGAGTATCAGCCTGCGCCACCTGCGACGGCTTCTTCTACAGGAAGAAAGATGTTGCCGTGGTCGGCGGCGGAGATACCGCATGCGAAGAAGCTACCTATCTCGCCAATCTCTGCAACAAGGTCTATATGATCGTACGCAGGGATGTCTTCCGCGCTTCGAAGGCCATGCAGGAGAAAGTAAAGAATACTCCGAACATCGAAATCCTCTGGAACTGCAACACTCAGGAAGTCCTCGGCGACAAGGCCGGAGTGACAGGCGCGAGACTTTTGCGCAAAGATGGTTCGGTTTTTGATATAAAGGTCGACGGGTTCTTCCTTGCTATCGGACATCACCCGAATTCCGAGCTTTTCAAGGAATGGATCGAGACTGATGAAAACGGATATATAGTCACTGACGGCCGTTCTTCCCGCACAAATGTGGAGGGAGTGTTCGCAGCCGGTGACGTCCAGGATCCTCATTACAGACAGGCTGTCACGGCTGCCGCTTCCGGCTGCCGCGCCGCCCTTGATGCGGAGAGATTCCTGCTTTCAGTAGAAAAATAGAGTAAAAAGATGAAATATTTGAAATTATGCGTCCTGGCGGTTGTCGCCATTCTTGCTTCAGTTTCCTGCAGAAGCCAGTATGATCTTATGCTGCAGAGTAACGATGTCGATGCCAAATTCAAGGCGGCGATGGATTACTTCAATCGCCACAAATACCAGAAAGCCGCAGCTCTTTTCGAGTCCATGGCCGTTCTCGCTAATGGTACGGAAAAGGATGACTCCGTCAACTATTACTGGGGACTGAGCAACTATAAGTATAAGGATTATCTCACTGCCGAGACCAACTTCTCCGAATTCCTCGGAAAGTTCCCGCAGAGCAAGTTCGCCGCTGAGGCTGCTTATCTGAGACTTGATTGTCTCTACAGGTCCACTCTCAGGTACGAGCTCGACCAGACTCCTACTTATGCGGCAATCAACGCTATCAACGAATACCTCCGCAACTATCCTTCGACTGACAAGGCCGCGGAGTGTATGGGAATGCTTGACGAACTCGGAGCCCGTCTTGACAAGAAGGCTTTCGAAGCCGCAAAGCTCTATTACAAGATGGAAGATTACAAGGCTGCCAGGGTAGCCTTCAAGAATATCCTCAAGGATGATTCCGACAATATCTACAGGGAGGATATCCTCTACTATATCGCGATGTCTTCCTACAAGTACGCTTATCTCAGCGTACCTTCAAAGCAGAGAGAAAGGTATCTTGCATTCGAGGACGATTACTTCAACTTCGTCGGCGAAATCCAGGACTCTCCATATACCCGCCAGCTGAACGCCCTTTACAAGAGAGCGCAGAAGGCGCTCGGCATATTTACCGGAGTCGACGAGACTGAAAATATGAAGGACAAGGACTTCGAAAAGGAGCGTAAGGCGTCCGCAGCAGCTAAATAAAATTTTTGAAACTTTCCGGAAACGGTCCCGGTATATATAAATGAAGGGCCGGGCCCTGTTTAACAAGATTTAGAATCATGGATAAGAAGAAAGTACCTACAAACACGATCACAAGAGACATCAAGTATATCGCCGAACCTACCGGCAACGTGTACGAATCAGTAGTAATTCTCTATAAGAGAGCCAACCAGATCGCCCTCGCCGAGAAGAAAGAGCTCAACAAGAAGCTCGAGGACTTCAAGAACGACCGCGACACTATGGAGGAGATGTTCGAGAACCGCGAGCAGATCGAGATCTCGAAGTACTACGAGCGTCAGCCTAAGCCAAGCCTCGTCGCTATAGAGGAGTTCCTCGAAGGTGAGCTTCACTACCGTACGGCAAAGCACGAGGGCGAAGAGGAGAATCAGGCAGAATAATTATCTGATGTTACGGTCTTTACAGATCCGGAACTATGTTCTGATAGACTCGCTGGATATTGATTTTCCGGCGGGTCTCGTCATTATTACCGGGCAGACAGGAGCAGGCAAGTCCATAATCCTGGGTGCCCTTTCCCTTCTCCTGGGAGCCAAGGCGGATGCTTCCATGGTTGGGGAAAATGCGGAGAACTGCATCGTCGAAGGAGAATTCCATGTCAAGGACGATCCTGCGATCCGCGAAATCCTCGATTCCAACGGTATGGACTGGAACGGGGGCGATTTCATTATCCGCCGTGTGCTCGGGAAGAGCGGACGGTCCAGATCTTTCGTGAATGACGAACCTGTCACCGTCGGCGTGCTCTCGGAGCTTGCCGGCCGGCTGATCGACATCCACTCCCAGCACGAAACCCTGCTTCTCACGGACAGGACCTTCCAGCTCTCGATGCTGGACCATTATGCCGGCAACGGCGACCTCCTGACCGAATGCTCGCAGGCCTATAAGAACGTCCAGTCTTTGCGCGGCCGCCTCTCCGAAGTCGAGGAGAGACTGCGCAGGCTTTCTCTGGAGAAGGACTTCAATCAGTCTCTATATGACAAGCTGGAGGCTGCGAATCTCCGGGACGGGGAGCTTGAAGAACTGGAGGAAGAGCAGAAGCGTCTCGCCAATGCCGAGGAGCTCAAAGAGAATTTCTATTCTGTCGAAAACATACTTTCAGGCAGCGAGGACCGCGATTCCTTTGACAGCATGCTGAAGGAAGCCGTAAGGCAGCTGGACAAGGCCGGACGCTACGTTGAGCCGGCGAAGGACCTTTCCGCAAGACTGGAGTCGTCCAGACTCGAGATAGAGGACATACTTTCGGAGGTCACTGCCCTCGAAGGTTCGACCGAGGTCTCCCAGGACCGTCTGGAACAGGTCGAAGACAGGATGTCCCTGCTATACGATCTCATGAAAAAGCATGGCTGCCGCACCGTGGCCGAGCTTATCGCCCAGCGCGAAACCCTTTCCGAGGCCCTGTATGATTCTACGGCTCTCGAAGAGGAGCGGGAACGTCTGTCGAAGTCGCTCGAAGATGGCGAAAAGGCCCTCGGAGAGATAGCTGCGAAGTTGCATGACAGCCGCATGAAGGCGCAGAAACCTTTCGCCGAAGCGATAGAGAAGTCGATAAGGTTCCTTGAGCTGGACAATGCCGTATTTGAAGTCGAGCTCGTCGAAGCTCCGGTCGGAGCATCCGGCTCCGATGCCGTCAAGTTCCTGTTCTCTTCTACTGGAAAGAATCCGATAGATGTGGCAAGATGCGCATCCGGCGGCGAGATGTCAAGGATAATGTTGTGTCTTAAGGCCATGATGGCGCGATACGCCAACATGCCGACCCTGATATTCGACGAAATCGATACCGGTGTCTCCGGCAGCGTCGCCGACAAGATGGGCTCGATGATCTGCGGGATGGGAAAAGACATGCAGGTCTTCGCGATCACTCATCTGCCGCAGGTGGCTGCCAAGGGCGAGGCCCATTATCTTGTGAGCAAATCTTCGGAAGGCGGGCGAACAGCCACCGGAATCTCCAAGATCAGCGGCGAAGACCGCGTGCTGGAGATCGCCAGGATGCTGAGCGGCGCACAGATTACCACCCAGGCACGGGAGAATGCCAAGGCGCTTCTTTCTGAAGCGTAGAATTTACTTTACAATCTTTACTGAGAAATCCGGGCCGTAGACAACTCTCCTGACGCCCTGATTGATATATCCGTCTCCGGATTCGCGGAATCTGAAATCAGCCTGGAGCATCCTCTGCAGCTGGATCTTAGGGAGTTTCTTGCGCCAGTGACTGCCGTATTCGGCGGCCGCTCCAAGGAAGTATCTGGTCACGTCATATCCCTGGAATGCGAACTGCGTAGGCTCGGCGTTGAAGAGAGCCCTGTATTTGAGAAGGAATGCCTTGACCTTAGGATCGTCATAGTCGATAAGATATGACGAAGAAGCATGAAGGTTGACATTATGGAGATTCTCCACGTCGATATTGTCGTAAGACCTTATCCTGGCAGGGCTGTAGAGAGCCACGTTATGCTTGTTGTGCACCATCAGGTTGAGGTTACGGACGACATCGTTGACGAAGGCCTCGTTCTCTGACGAGATGAGGATCCTGTTGACTCCATCGGAAGTCATCATTCCGGTAAGGTCGCTTATGACCCTGCGGCTGGAAAGGATGTTATAGGAGTAGTCGGTATGCTCTATCTTGGACTCATCCATAAGTCTGGAGAGTTCGCATTCCTTCCCGTCCGATTCCGAGATGACGATCACCTTGTCTCCGCGGCGCTTGTCGTAGTCGATCCAGTCGATGAGATCCGCGTACTGGCGGTTATAGGTGGCCGGAGCCTGGACAAAGTTCTTGTGGCCTTCGGTAAGGGAGGCTGCCTTGTGGTCGAGAGGGGAGACTACGGTAGTCTTGTTACCGGCAATCTCGAGAGTCGTAGCAAGGTCTTTTGCGGTGATAGGACCGATGACCACGTCAGCCTCTTCGAGTCTTTCCCTGGTTACTGGGACCTTGCCCTGGACAACGTCATAGACGCTGAGCTCGGTGCTTATTCCAGCGTTGGCGAGGTCTTCTATGGCGAGCAGAGCTCCGCAATAGAAGTCCATGTTATTGCTCCCCGCAGGTCGTCCTGCGGTAAGAGGCATTATGATAACGGCGTTGAGATCACGCTTTCTGGCAAAGGAATAATCTTCCTCGCTTTCTTCTTTTTCGCCTGCGGCGTGGTTATCGATAAGAGAGGAATCCTTCTTTGTCGAATTACCTGACGGAGAAAGAAGAGCCCCGTCGATGTCGTTTACAGGGATGCGGATTTTCTGGCGTCTCTTGAGTTTCTTCTTTTCGAGGCCGTTCACCTGCATTATCCTTTCAACGGAAATGCCGTATTTCTTGCTGATATCGTTGATATCCTCATACCACTTTACGGTGTGGATGATATATCCGTCCTGTACGTCTTCTTCAGGCGCAGGAGCGGCTGCCGGCACAGCTACTTTGACAGTCTCGGCGTCCTGTCTCACCGGAATGAGAATTATTGTATTTTTCTTGGTCCCGTTATTCTTCAGGTCGAGTTCAGGATTAGCCTCGCACACCTCGTCTATGGTCACTCCATAGGCCTTGCAGATAGAGTAGAGGGTCTGCTTATCCTGAACGACATGGGAATAATATATCTTTCCTCCGACCCTTGTCTTGTCTTTAGAGATGGTTACCGGAGTCTGAGTATAAGTCTGGGCATAGAGACCTCCGGAAAGGGAGACCGCCATGCCCAGCAGGACTGTTATTTTCAATAATTTCAGCATGCCTTATTCGGCTTTGTTCTTATTCTTTACATATTCCTCGTTGAGGCCGGCGATAATCTCGTCAGTGATATCGAGGGAAGCATCTCCTGTCACAACCGGAGCAGGAAGGATATCGCCCTGTGTTGAAATAATCATGCCATATTTCTTGTCCTCGTTGAATTTGTCGAGGAAAGACTTGATGGCGTCGCCGATCTGGTTCATCATAACCTGCTGCTCCTCAGCGATTTCCTGCTGCTTCTGGGCTGCGTAATTCTGGAACTCGTTATTCTGCTGCTGGAGCTTGTCCTGCTGCACTGCTGCAGAAGCGCTGGTGATAGTTCCCTTGTTGATCTTGTCCTGGAAAGCATTGATATCTTTCTGGAGCTTGTTGCCTCTGCGGTTAACCTCTTCCTGGATGCTCTGCACCTTGGTCTCCACTACGGAGCTGAGGTCGTTGGCCATATCGTACTCTTTGAGGACCCTGTCGAGGTTGAAATATACGATAGATCCCGGAGCTGCAACTGAAGCTTCTCCAGCCGCTGCCGGAGCGTTATTGCTCTTGTTTGAAGTAAGCTGGATGATACCAAGGGCGGCAACAGCCACGAGAGCGATGACGCTCAGAATTAAAGGAGTATTTTTCATTTTATTGATTGTTGATTTATATTTTCAGTGTTTGTCTATGCGACGTAGGATGCAAAGTTACTAAAAAATCTTAATCTTCGACAGATATGCCTTGATTGTTTTCTCCAGACCCATATAAAGCGCGTCACAGATTATTGCATGGCCGATCGAGACTTCGTCTGTCCACGGAATCGTGCGCACGAAGAACTCCAGATTCTCGAGGTTGAGATCATGGCCGGCGTTCAGCCCCAGCCCGCATTCCCTGGCGACCTTCGCCGTCTCCAGAAATCTCGAGATCGCGGCTTCGGGACCATGAGGGTAGTCCTCGGCATAGGCGGCGGTGTACAGTTCGACCCTGTCGGCCCCGCAGCGGACGGCGCCTTCGGCCATCTTCGGGTCCGGGTCAATGAATATCGACGTGCGTATTCCTTTGCTCTTGAAGATGCCGCAGACTTCGGTGAGGAAGTCCCTGTTGGCTATTGTGTTCCACCCGGCGTTGGACGTGATTGCGTCGTGGGCGTCCGGCACGAGGGTCACCTGATCCGGCACGACCTCGCATACCAGGTCTATGAACGAAGGAATAGGGTTGCCTTCGATGTTGAATTCAGTCTTGATGAGTGGGCGTATGAGACGTACGTCTGAGTATCGGATATGCCTCTCGTCCGGACGTGGGTGGACGGTTATTCCTTCCGCTCCGAAACTCTCGCAATCCACTGCCGCTTTCTCGACGTCCGGCATGTTGCCGCCACGCGCGTTGCGGATGGTCGCGATTTTGTTGATGTTAACACTCAGTCTAGTCATTGTCATGCTTTTTAATCAAGACAAAAATAAATATAAATATGGGGAATCTGCAAATAAAATGTTATTTTTGGCAGTTAATTGGATAATGAAGACATGAGAATCGGACTGTACATCAGAAAGGAGGAACTGAGGAAGGATCCAAAGTTCGGGAAGCTTATATCCCAGCTCGAAGACGCCTCGTATGAGGTCTATGAAATCGGCACGAAGGCGGACATCCGGCCGGAGACCGATCTTGTGCTGAGCGCCGGGGGAGACGGCACTTTCCTGAATGCGGCCCAGACTGTCGCCGACGTCGGAATCCCTATCCTCGGCGTCAACTTCGGTCGTCTCGGCTTCCTTTCGGAGAACCGGCCGGAAGACGTCGTCGATGCTCTCCTCGCCGGCGAATTCTCCGTCGAGTACAGGACCATGCTGAATGCGACGGTCAAGGGCGTCAATGCCCGCAAAGAAATCGGTCTTCTTCCATATGCCCTCAACGAAGTCTCGTTCCACCGTATCGGATCCAGCGTCCTCGGAATTGACGTCACTCTCAACGGGGAGGCGCTGCCTACCTATTGGGCCGACGGCCTTCTGCTTGCGACCAGCTCAGGCTCGACCGCTTATTCCCTCAGCGTCGGCGGCCCGATCTGTCTTCCTGACACTAAGGTCCTGATCATAGCTCCGATTTGTCCGCACAACCTCAATGTCCGGCCGCTGGTCATCCCTGACCACTCCAAGATCGGGATATCTCTCCAGAGCCGGGACGACAAGGTCCGCATGACCATGGACAACCGCAGTTTCGATATCGATCCGTCCTGGCATGTCGACATATCAATGGCACAGTTTTCGCTTAAGCGGATACGGCTCGCCACGTCGGATTTCGTAAAAGGTCTTACGAGCAGATTGTTCTGGGGCGAGGATATGAGAAATAATGGATAGAATGGAATCTTCAGCTAAACGAATACCTGTGCACGTCTCCATGATAATGGACGGTAACGGCCGGTGGGCGAAAGAAAGAGGGAAGGAGCGTGTTTTCGGGCATCTTCATGGGGTCGACAGCATACGCGCCGTGACCGAGGAGTCGGTTGCGCAGGGCGTCAGGTATCTCTCCCTTTATGCCTTTTCGGAAGAGAACTGGGGCCGTCCGGACGAAGAGGTCGGCTATCTGATGAACCTTATGATGGAATCTATCTCCAGAGAATTCGAAAACTTCATGCGTAACGGGGTCCGCTTTGTCGTGCTCGGTAATCGCGCGCGTCTGGGCAAGGCCATGAACGAGGCTATCGACCAGGCCATGGAGAGTACGAAGGACAACAAGAATCTTACCCTGATCTTATTCATCAGCTATAGCGGCAAGTGGGATATCCTGCAGGCTGCAAAACGGATTGCCGAAGAGGCGGCATCCGGGCCGGAAGGTCTGGAAAAGGTCCGGAATATGGAACTTTCGGCATTTGACGATTATCTCGTCACTGCCGGACTCCCGGATCCTGACCTTATTATACGTACGTCAGGGGAGCAGCGTCTGAGTAACTTTCTGCTGTGGCAGGGAGCTTACTCGGAATTTTATTTTACCGACGTGCTCTGGCCTGACTTCGGGAAGGAGGAGTACAGGGCTGCCCTTGAAGACTTTGCCGGCAGGGACAGGCGTTATGGAAAAGTGAAATAAAACAATTATATTTGCGGATTATTTGTAGAATATGAGATTTAGAAAGATATTGGGGCTGTCTGCATTGCTTTTCGTTTCTGCCGCTTCTTATGCGCAGAACCAGGGCGGTGTGGATATAGATTATGCAAACCCTCATAAATATATTATCGGAGGAGTTACGGTAGAAGGTAACGTTACGCACAGTTCGAACCAGATCATTCAGGTTTCCGGTCTCCGGAAGGGAATGGAGATCACCATCCCTGGCGATGATATTTCTTCTGTAGTATCGAGACTCTGGCTCCAGAGATATTTCGAAGACGTTGCCGTATATGCAGATTCTTTATCCGCAGCCAAGGACAGTGTCTATCTCCGCATCGCTCTCAAGGAGCGTCCGCGTGTCTCCCGCTGGTCTTTCTCAGGCATAAAGAGCGGCGAGCGCAAGGATCTTCAGGAGCGTCTGAACCTCAGGAGAGGCGGTGAGTTCTCTGAATATATCGAGAAGACTTCGGTCGGCATAATCAAGAGATATTACGACGAAAAGGGCTTTATGAATGCCAAGGTCGATGTCCGCGTGGCAAAGGATACCGTCGTGAAGAATGCCATCCGTGTGAACTTCGCCATAAATAAAGGCTCCAAGGTCAAGATACGCGACATCAACTTCATCGGCAACGAGAATCTCTCAGACTACAAGCTTGCCAAGTCCATGAAGAAGACCAAGAGCCGTAAGTTCTACAACTTCTTCAAAAGCAAGAAATTCAATGCCAAGGAGTATGCCAACGACAAACGCAACCTTATCACAGCCTTCAACGAGGCCGGATACAGGGATGCCAGAATCATAGGAGACTCCATTTATTATGTGGATTCCAACCGACTCGCTATCGACATAAAGATTGACGAAGGCCAGCGTTACTACTTCAGGAATGTGACGTGGACCGGCAACTCCGTGTATTCTGCGGATGCGCTCAATTCCATTCTCCAGGTCGACAAGGGCAATGTATATGACATGGTGACGATGCAGAAGCGTCTTACCGGCGGCGGAAAGCAGGGCGACATCGATGTATCCAAGCTTTACAGGGATAACGGTTACCTTTTCGTACAGGTCCAGCCGGTCGAGCTAAATATCGAGGGCGATTCGGTCGATGTCGAGATGAGAATCGTGGAAGGAAAGCAGGCTACTCTCAACAATATCGTGATCAACGGTAACGACCTTACCAACGAGAAGGTGGTACGCCGTCAGATATTTACCCGTCCGGGTTATCTGTTCACCCAGACCGACTTCGAGAGGTCCATCCGTGAGATCGCATCTCTCGGTCAGTTCGATCCGGAGTCTATCATGGACCCGAGCAAGGGCTATTCAATGATTCCGAACGCCACCAGCAGCACAGTCGACCTTGTCTACAATGTGACTGAGAAACCTTCTTCGCAGGTCGAGCTCTCCGGTGGCTGGGGCGGAAGAACCTTTGTCGGTACTGTCGGACTGAGTTTCAACAACTTCTCCACAAGACGAATGATGGAAGGCGGCGCATGGAGACCTGTCCCTCTCGGAGACGCGCAGAATCTCTCGATCCGCTTCCAGACCAGCGGTACATATTATACCGCAATCTCGGCAAGCTTCAGCGAGCCTTGGCTGTTCGGAAAGAAGCCTACTTCTCTCAGCCTTTCAGCCTACTATACAAGGCAGACGAACTCTTATCTTGCATGGAATATTCTCAGCCATGACCGCCAGATGGAGGTCTACGGTTTCTCGGCAGGTCTCGGTAACCGTCTTAAATGGCCGGACAACTACTTCGTGCTCTACAACCAGCTCAGCTGGCAGACTTACAAGCTCAACAACTGGTACTCCAGCTACTTCATCTTTGACGACGGCGTGGCCCATAATATCAGTTATACTCTCGGACTTTCGCGTACGTCGACCGACCAGCAGATTTATCCTAGGTCCGGTTCCGACATTTCGTTCTCCGTACAGCTTACTCCTCCGTTCTCGCTGCTGAGAAGAAGGGATAAAGGTGTCCTTGATGCGAACGGCAACCCTACCAAGGTCTCAAGCTGGAGGGATATCAATTACGACAATTGGAGCGCTAAGGACAGATATAAATGGATCGAGTACCACAAATGGACTTTCAAGGCTGATGTCTATAAGAAACTCTGGGGCGACCTCGTGCTCAGGACAAGAGCCCAGTTCGGTTATCTCGGTTTCTACAACCGCAATTGGGGTTATTCTCCTTTCGAGGGCTTCCTCGTCGGCGGTGACGGTATGTCTGGATACAACAACTATGGTACTGACGTGATTTCGCTCCGTGGTTACGAGAACTACTCTCTTACTCCTACGGCTCTCACCAAGTACAATTCAAACAGCTACTCTTACGCAGGTAACGTCTATGACAAGTTTACTGTCGAGCTCCGTTATCCTATCATTCTCCAGCCACAGTCCCAGGTATTCGTGCTCGCGTTCCTCGAGGGCGGTAACTGCTGGTCTGACATAAAGAACTTCAATCCGTTCCAGATCAAGAGGTCTGCCGGTGTCGGCGCCAGAATCTTCCTTTCGATGATCGGTCTGCTCGGTATTGACTGGGGTTACGGTTTCGACGACCCTGTCAACGGCGGAAGTCAGTTCCACTTCATTATCGGTCAGGAATTCTAGAATGGTACAATCTTTGAGAGGATATAATATCATCAATCGGAAAACAAGTAATTTAATTTAATATGAAAAAGATTATTCTGATTGCCGTTGCGGCAATTCTCACTCTCTCTGCTTCTGCGCAGGATCTCAAGTTCGCTCACGTGAACTTCAATGAACTCGTAATGCTCATGCCGGAATCTGACCAGGCAAGAGCTACTATCGATGCAACGCAGAAGGAAGCTGAAGAAACCTTCCAGGGCATGTACGATGAGTTCCAGACAAAATATACTCAGTACCAGCAGAAGGCTGATACCTGGACTGCAGCTATCAAGCAGAGCAAAGAGAAAGAGCTTAATGATATCCAGACTCGTCTTCAGGAGTTCCAGCAGTCAGTTCAGCAGGAACTCGCTGCAAAGCAGAACGAGCTTATGGCTCCTATCCAGGAGAAAGCCATGAAGGCCGTAGAGAAGCTCGCTAAAGATGGCGGCTATGCTTTCGTATTCGATGCATCCCAGTTCATCTTCGCTAATGACGCAGTTGTGACTGACC
>JAEEGL011388921.1_pt1 | contig 14967 bp, 10 predicted proteins | sample 9134231 | NCBI WGS metagenome assembly JAEEGL01 (sample SAMN16246548, study PRJNA631951) | gut metagenome | biome: gut microbiome; feature: rumen; material: fiber-attached | host: Bos | place: Iran: Karaj | collected 2018-10
CGTGGTCTCGGTATCGAAGATTAAAAACATAGTGATCAAGAAGTTAGAAGACAGAAGTCGGAAGCCGGAGGGCTTCGCTTTCGGTTTTCAAAGATAAGGAGTTTTTGAATAACAAGGAAGATTTCAAATAGTTTTCTTCCCGATATATAAAACTTCCTCAGCAATTTCGCAAACGTATTTATTTCGCGCCAATGCGGTTGCTCTTGATTGCCTGGTTGCATTGGATGTTGAGATAATAAGCAGGCGGTTTTGCTCCAATGCCACTTTCAATTCTTCTGGAAACTCTCTGTACATTCTTCGTGCCAGCACCATGATGATTGGTTGATTCCCTTTTAGTAGAAAATGCAGCACGTCCCTCTCCAATTTAGAGCTGAAACCACTGACAACGCACTTTCCTTGACGGCACATTTCCGTTGCCCAGTCATAACAGCGCAACACAGTTTCCGACGAAATGGTATTCGATGCTAAAAAAGCTGTTTTGGGTAGATGAAGCAGTTGTTCGTTGCCAAGGTATTCTAAATACATACAATTTCTCCGTCAAATACTCTCGTGTTACTTTTTTGCCTTGATGGTTATTTCTTCAATGGTCCGACTCTTAACCCTTCTGCATTTGGCATCATCTTGGTTGAAAAGAACATAATTGATTCCATTTTTGTCCAATGAACTGGCAAAAGAAATACCATCGGCTCCAATCATTTTGCAGTATTCGCAAATCCACTGTGTAGGAACATATTCCAATTCCGTATCATATCTTGTCAATGGTTTAGACAAGTCTTTCCGTATCTCTTTAAGCACCTCAAATTTAACTACCTTATTAAGCCAATGATCCATATCGTCATCAATATATGATGGATAAAGAGGAAATGCAAAGTCGAAGTCAACAATTTTCAAATCTCGCATCACTTCGAATTGTCCGACACAAACCTTGTCCAGAAAACCTGCTCGCACTTCATAAAAAGTAGTATTGATGTCACGGCAAAGATACAAATAGGGTATTCCCACGGGATTTGCCCTACCAGCCTTGGTCTTGTCTTTAGGAGGACAACTCATCTGTTTGGATGATATTCTCTTTTCCCCACTTTCCGGAATCCTTGCCCGATAAAGGCATGTCCCTTTATGAATAGTTAAAACAGGTTCGATATAATCAGTTTGTTGAAGTTCATCACAATCAGCGAAAAAACGGAATTGGTTTTTCAATTGCTCCTTCGTTTCTTTCCAAATATCGATTTTCTTTTGGAGAGAGGCCACATAGACCACCTTATCCGAAAGACTTATTCCAATACCAGCATTGGAAATAATTTCGTTCAATATCTTTTCTCCGCATTTTACACTACTGAATAGGCCCCAATTATTCTGCACAATTTCCAGCACTGTAAATTGTGCATTCGGGGCTTTGCTAAACAACTCCAAAACATCTTGGAAAAAATCAGCAAAATGATCTAAGTCAACAACCGGCCCTCTCGTTCCACAAACATCACAAACACCAACTTCACCAGATTCATTTTGAACTTCTTTGCGGAGTTCTTCGTCTTTAAAACACTCTTGACATACTTTCATCTCAATCCTCTCCAGCCAGAATTCTATTCATTAACTCCAAATGATTAGAGATGGACAATTTCTTTAGATAGCCCAACCCCGGATAACCATCGCTGTCATTGACTCTATCGATCAAATCATCTACAGCGCTCGTATGTGGTTTATCCGCAAAAAAAGTGGCGACCTTTGTTGCTGCTTCCTTGAATTTCTTTTTGGGGTCCGATTGACTCCAGTTGGTGTCAGATACAAAATGATGGATATAGACTTGATCGCTCGATTTTTGATAGGTCAAGTGTATGGCTATGGCATAAGGGAGCATCCCTCCTTCAACATACTCACTTGGTAAAGCCGTGTAATCCGAGAAGCCGTAAAACCTATCTTCTTCAAAATAAAACGGCGTTTCTGAAAAAGGCTCATCCTCCAGTTCCAAATAATCCGCATTCCTTTTTTTGCTAACAAAACAATCATTCAGTTCAATGATTCTTTTTCCTGTGCCAATAATATGAGACTTTACCCGACGTGACGAACTGCCAAAATCATGAACAATATAACCGACTTTATCGTCATTAATCAAATCCATCATCGGAGCATCATCCAAATCAATGGCAGATTTCACCACCAACATCACATCTCTCGAAAATGGGCTTTCATCGATAAGTTGTTTAATCCTGGAAGCATCTCTTTTCACTAGGTAAGCCGGAATCCATCGATCAAGTTGTTCCAGCATTTCGGGATTGTCTTCTAGCAGTTTAAAACTCACGTTGTCATGTTTGAAATCACCCAGTTCTGGATTCAAGATCATCGCAAAACGCAAACCATTTTGCGACATTTCCCTAATTCCTTGAACAAGCGAGCTAAGACTTTCATTAACTGGCTCAATAATAGGAATGACATTCATATTATTTGGGCAACTTGAGGAAAACTCCCTCAAAGCTTTCAACTCAAATTGTTTACCTCTAAGTAATGGGAAGTACATATTCTGTTTATTTTAATTTCTTTTCTAATCTATTTAAAAGCAGCGAAACTTCTTTCGGCATAAGATTCAAGCTCAAGGAAATCTGGCGCAACTCTTCCGGAACATCTGACAAGCCTTCCAAGTTTGCCTTCCTTTTCTTCATCATTTCACAAAATACCGATTTTAGCACACTATTGGGAATTGCCATCATCATCTCCTTACACTTATCAAACATCTCATAACTCGACACATCCGGCAAACTGCCAAAATAGTCCTTTACGACATGCTCGTACTCTTTTGTCCGCAGGCACGAGATCAACAAATCGCTGTCTATCGTCTCATTAAGAACAGCCTCTCTATCCGTACGAATGGCAATACCCGAACGCGATTTTGACAACGACATCACTCCAATTCTTTCATCAACACATTGAATATAATCAGGTACCCTCTCTGTGGGTACAACCACATAGCACTTATCAAAGAGCCGCTGATAATCAGCCAATTGTTTTTCCAAACGGCGTGGGGAATCAAATTCTGTTTTTATCTCAAACGCACTGCTTTCACCATTGAAAACGGCAATATCGACAATCGACTTTCCAACCCTTAACTCATTATAAGTGACTGTATTATTCTTTTTATAATGCTTGATGATGTATCCAACCAGTTCATTCTTAAAGACATACTCACACCGATAATTTTTGACCATTTCCAGATACAAAGCCTTCAAATAATCCCCATAGCTGGTAACATCGTCTTTTTTTGATCCAAATTCCGAGTACAACCATCCAAGCTGGCTATAATCCCCATATTTGATAATGTTGGTAATAGCACTTCTCGAAAATGCTGAAGAATAACTCCTCATCACATCCAACCGATTTATAACCTGCTTCGAGCTCATGCTATTAATAAAGTTCTATCTTTTCGATGCAAAATTAACTATTTTTTTGATATAAACATAAAAACGGCTAGATTTTTTATTCTTTTTTATCTGACCGTTCCTCTACATAATCATACGCCCCAATCATAGCAGAGCAACACCTCGTTGCTCGCCACCTGCCGTGATGCGAGAAAGCCCCACTTTTCCCTTTTTAGCAAGTCCTTGTTGCCAAGATATTCAAGCTCTTTCATATAGTATTATTCCCTCAATTATTCCCTCAACATACTATTTGACAGGAAATATCCACCAGTATTCTTTGCACCAGAATAATAAATAATGCCAGCACTTTTTAGTGTTTTGACATAACGCTCTATACTTTTAACGGGAATACCAGTTTCTTCTTCTATTGCGTTGGTTCTAAGTCCAGGATGTTCATGTAATACACAAAGAACAGATACCAGTTTTTCTTTTACATCACCATTTATTCCCTCAATTATTCCCTCAATTATTCCCTCATAATAATGCCTCAAATCACCATCAGCCTTATTATTTCCCTCACGAAGATGGTTAATATTTGGAAATACAACCTTAACAACATCACCATCAACGCTAAACTCTGGAATATCAAAACCATTTGTTTTGCTATCTTGTATCATTCGAGGAATACCCGTTCCCATCATTTCTATCAAATGACGATAATAGCAGTGATGGGCGATATCAGGGTTGCGTAAAACAGAATAACCCGCTGAAATGATATTAGCCGACAAGTCAACGAGAGGTTTGCCGTAACACACAATTTCCATACGATTCGGGAATATCAAGATATTCATAAAACCATTAGCGGCATTATAGTCTCTGTGTACAATGGCGTTCATTATTCCCTCACGCACGGCAATCCTTGGATAATTCCATTTTTCAGTTCTATATAAGCCATCTATCTTGACACTTTTTGAAAAGGTCATATCGATGAACTGAAAAATGGCATCCACATTTCTAAATACACTACCCTCAAATATTTGGGCAACCATCAAATCAGCCAAAGAATCTGTAGAATAGACAGAAAGTCTTATTCTGGCCTGGGGAATAAAACGCACAGGATTTTTGGCATAAAGCAGAATGCAGGCATTTGTCAAATTACCATTTCGAAGCAGTCCTTCGTTCATCAAGAACTCTTCTTCATCTTGTGCCTTGGCATCATTAAGCCTATTACATTCTTCCATTGTCTTACGAACTTCAGCCATGTCCAAGTCATCAATATCCGCACTCAGAACGGGCATACGCTCCCAACTAAAGTCGGATGCTTTCCTGTCTTCCAGCATCTTACTAACAGAATTAGATTTGGCAACGCTTCCTTCGGAACCTGTCTTTTGGTAAATCACGCCCTCATACAAATATGGTTTTTGGGCTCCTTCCCACACGCTCATTAAGAGAACCCTCTTGCCGACATAATCAACAGATTGAACATCAATGGGAGCCGACGGACGTATCTTATTCATCAGGGAATGGAGAATCTTTTTGACATCCAGATCTGGAGACACACCAATAATAGACTTTTCCTCATTAACTCCAACGAGAACAGTACCGCCATGGCCATTGAGCATTGCCGTGATATGTTTTGCGACAACACTCTCGTCAAAATGAGCCTTAAACTCCAATTGCTCACTTTCATTCTGCATAAGCAAGTTGTCAATGATGAATTTATTATCCATTGTCATCCTCCTTTCCTAATAAAAGATTGATAAAACCTTTATCGCCAAACTGGGTGTTGAGATAGGTGGCCATATCTCCAAATGCGAAGAATGGCTGCACCCAATTGCCTTTTCTCGCCTCAACGGGTGTTCCCGATTGGATTACATAATCATACATTTCCATGCACAATGGATCAAAGTATTTCTTATCCTTAAACACGACATTTTCGGGATGTTCCATTCTCTTGAACAGTTGTCTTGCGAAAACCACATCCCTATGAACCAAAAACCAATAGGGCTTTTTGAGTTCGATGGCCTTTTTCATTTCCTCAAAAGTGATGTTTTTGCCGTCGATGTATCCTGTACCGCATTGTGTGCGGATGATGCCTATGAACAAATCGCATTCTTCCACCGCTTTCAGGCAATTCTCCAAATTGGACAACTTAGAATTCACTTTTATGGTCCCCAAATGCGAGTTCCACACATTGTAGCCCAATTCTCTCAACAATGCACATATTTGAGAAATATCATTCTCAAACCCGTACACTGAGGTGCTGACCATTATGTTTGGTTTGGTGTTCATTAAGCTTAATAGTTCTCGTTATTTACAGCAAATAACTGATCAAAAAATGGATTATTACGTTCTCTAGCATTAACAAGCAAATTCTGGAATGTTATGGCCTCAATATGTAAATTTTGCTCTGGAATTATTTTATAATATGACCCGAATGGAGACAGCCTCCAACCATTCATTTTATTATACTCAATTAGTTTTTCAGGCATCTCATCCATAATCACATAACCGAACTTGGGCGTATCACTATTTATTTCAACAACATTGCCTCTGTAATTCTTCTTTTGTTTTTCGTTGCCAAATTGGAAAATTTCAAAATACTCCTTCACCAAATCCGAAAACTCCCATCTATAATCATTCTTGTTTTTTTGGTGTGCTGTGTCACCGGGCCGTTTAAACTCAAAAATCACCATCGAATTAACTTTCCCTTCATCTTTATTACCAAAAGATATAGGATTGCCAATCAGGTTTTTTTCGTTATTTATTAATATCAAATCTGGTTCCTTTGAACTCTTTATTTGACTAAATGATGTGATAGATTTATCTGATGCAATAAATCGATATGTTGAAAAACGATCATCCAATAACCACAAGTTATGATACTGATACACTAATTCTCTATTGGTCAATCCCATTGGAAATACCAGATTATGAACCATACTTTCTAATTCATAAGTGCCATCTTCCGTTTTATCCAACATTTTGCCAAACAATCTTAATATTGCTTTACGACGAAACACATATTCGGCAAGCGTATCTGTATTATATGCTGTTCTCTTTTTTATAGAGTCAATAATACTATTGATATGTTCGTCATTTACTTCCTTGGTTTGAATAAACTTTTCTATTTTCTCTTCAATTCTCTTGTTTTCTTGGTATGCCACCTTATGCAGATACTCATCTTTCTTTTCTTCAGTTAAATTTGGGGGCATTGCATCCAAAATATCCTGTCGATATTTAAAACTACTGTACTGTGGGGCTTTTGAATCAATATACTCTATTGTTTCTTTAATGTTTCTTTTCTTGGTTTCTTGCGCATAATACTCATATAAACTCGCGACTTCCGATGCCACTTTTTGCAATATTTCTTCCATCGAGATAATATTTGACCGAATGTCATATTCTATCTCATCATTTAGTGATTCTGGAAATTTAAAACCTGTTCGTTGGTTGTTTACAGTAGAATCTAAATATGGTGAAACCACATATACGTCCAAATACTTTGATTCTCCATTTTCAGTAATTGGATAAGCATATAACGAGTCCGTCTTTGCCAAATCACGTTTGTTTCCAACTTTTCTAGAATTTGCGCACAATGAAACATAATTGTATTTCCGACTTGTTATTTGGTTAGTTCTCACTACGTATAATTTGAAAGACTGGCCTTTGATGTCAATTGTTTTTTCTTTTTCCTTGGCTTCCAAGGTAAAGAAATTATTAACTGATACAGAATGCAGCGTTTCATCTGGATATTTCTCACTAACTTGAATGTCAGGCAAGGCATCACTCAAATAATAAATAAAACAATGCTCCATTATTCCTTTTGCAATTTCTTCTGCATTCTTCTTTGTAAATGGAACAAGCTGTTTATTACTACAATCTATCAAATCAACCTCGGTCATATAGTTATGAGACCCTTGCAATATTTCTTCCTTAACATCATAGATTTCATTTTCTGCATCAAATGAAAACACCCGTTTTTTCCAATGTCCGTTTTCCTCATAAATGCTTTTTACTTCCATCTTACTGAATAAAGCAAGAATAGTAAATCGTCCCACTCCTTTACACCCATACTTTTTATTATATTTACTAAAAGGTTTCTTAAATGAAGTGAAATTGTCTTCAGTAAACCCCTCCCCATTATCTATTATTCTTACGTTCTTTATAGGTGCCGACACTTTGCCAAATAAATCAACTTCCGTTCCTTCGGAACTTTGCCTTTCAATAATTACCTCTATTCTTTTGTTTTTAACTGTGGTTTTATTAAGGCTAATGATTGAATTAACCACAGATTCATAAATTGGCAATAAAGCTTCATTACGATTTAGATCCACAGAATCTATAATATCTTTTGCACTAACTTCCATTATTTATTGTGTTTTTATTTTTATTGTTAACAACTCATTTTTTATTCCTCTCCCCCCAACTCATCCCCCATCCGATACTTGATGTCATAATTGATAATGAAGTCCAACTCCTCCTCCGTGAATCCATAGTGCTTCGCTAATACTTTGTCTATCTCGTCGATGATGGGCTTGGAGTACTTCTTCCTAAACACAAAAGACTCTACAGTCCCACGCGTTCGACTATTTACAACAAGTGTTTCTTTGTTATTATTCAAATCCTTTTCCAATTCACGAGAAAGCCTAATAAGTTCTTTGTCATCATCATAAGAAAGCCTAAAAGAAAAAATCATATAGTCTTTCAAATTAAACATATCATAATTCAAAGCATAATACCACCAAAACAAATTAGAGTTAAACGCCGCCATATAATAATATGACATTTTCTCATCTTGAAAATAATTGGTTTTATTGCTTAAAGATTGACTATTAAAACCATCGTGCAAAAAGATAATCCAATAACGCACACCTGCTGTTCTATAGCATAATTGACACGCAACACTTCTATATGGAGAAGTATAGTTGATTACAGGTTGATGACTTTTGAATTTGTTGTATATTCCCGTTTCACAATCAGACGACGTTCTCCAAATACTCCCATCGTTGAACGATGGAGCATAATAAAGTGTGGTGAATAGCGTATTGCGACATTCTGAACGCCATCTTTTTATCGAAGTACTCATAACATGATGATTGTCCGAATTTTTCAAAATGAAGATTGTAAGACGCTGATCTACACCATCAAAAAGTTTTGCCGGGCGTATTTCAAAATGGCTGAAATATACTTGTCCTGTTGCACAAATCAAATTCCGAACAATTGCCATGTTATTATTGGATGCAATTGTCAGAGGAACAATAAAACTTATGTTATCGTGGTTTTTTGCAATTGACATACTACGTTCAATTACAAATGCATAGAGATTTGAACAAGGTTCAGTTCCATAATTTCGAATCTTGTACATTTCTGCAACTGATTTCCCTGTATGTGTATTTCTTCGTGTGTATTCCACATACGGTGGATTTCCAATAATCACATCAAAGCCGCCGTTGCCGTTGATGATTTCGTAGAACTCGGCCAACCAATGGAAAGGCTGGTGCGATGCAAGCCAAGCCTCATAGTCAGCCCCTGCCGAAGCCATAAACAAGCGGCGGTTGAGCAGGTCGTTCAAGGCTTTCAAGCGATCCTTCAGGTCGGCTTTGGCGCGTTTGAAGGTGGCCATATCATCGCCTTGCGCGAGTTGGATGTGCTTGAACATATCGTAAGTGTGCGCCACCTTGTCCATCTCGTCCTCCAACTTCTGTTTCAATTCCTGGTTGGCCAACTCTTCCAAAATGTCCTTGGCAAAACTCAAATCGCGATCCAGTTCTGCTTTTGTGGCATAGCCCACAAGGGTATTGCCGCAACGGATGTTGAAGTCGATGTCGGGCAAGGGGTCAAGGCCGAGGTTGGCTTCGCGCTTGTTCACCTCCACCACGGCCACCATCTTCAGGAAGAGGCGCAACTTGGCAATCTCGGTGGCCTCCACCATAATGTCAACGCCATACAGGTTGCGCAAAATGATGCTCTTGTAGATGAAATATTGGATGTTGCTGCGGTATTTGTGCTCAATCTCCTGCAATTCGTCCTTAAACAGGTTGGCGTTCTGCTCACGGAACTCCTGCATACGGCTGATGCAGACCTCATACAAAGGCTCAAGGATATTCAACGCGGCAAACAGGAATGCGCCCGATCCGCAAGTGGGGTCAAGAATGGTCACCTTCTGCAATTCGGCATAGAAATGCTTCACCAAAAGATGGTCGTTGGTATGGTTCAACAGGTCGTAAACAAACTGGCGAATGTCAAGGTTGTAAGTAATGAAATCGTTGATGCTCGTTATCTCACCGTTTTCAATCTTCGCCTTGATGCTGTTGTAACGCTGCAAACGCTCGATGGTTTCGCGCCAAATCTCGGTGGGCAAGGCAAACGCCTCGGGGGTGCGGTCGTTCCAATGCTTGCGGCGTTCCAAGAGATTGGGCTGCTGGGTACCGAGGCCAATGGCAACCTCTTCGGGAATCTCCAAGCCCGCGCCTTTCTTCACCGCGTCAAACACATAGCGGTCACCGTTCTGTTTGAGAAAAGCCCACACCTCGCCGTTGGGCTTGAAGGGTTTTTCATCGTGCTTGCGTGTGGCATCCATCAAATAGGGAACGATGGTGTTGCGCCCGATGTATTCGGTGATGTCCTCCTTGGTGTAGTAGGCTCCCATTTGGGCGCGGTCGTTGATGTATTGCTCAAAGATGTAGCCCAGCACATCGGGATTGATGTCCTTGCCCGTGGCGGTGAGGCGGTCGTCGAGATGCCAATGCCACTTGTCGAAGAAGTCGAACAGGCTGATGAAGGCATCGTCGGCAATGTCGAGTTCGGCATAATCCTGCTCAATCTGATGCACGTCGAACATACCGCCGTTGAGGTAGGGAATGCGGCCATACACATTTTCGAAATCGCGGTCGTGTTTCGGCGCGTTCAGTCCGCCGTGGAAGAGAGTGGTCAGAAAACCTTTGTAGAAACTGCTGAAGAAGCGGTTTTCGCCTCGCTCTTGTTGCGTCCATTCCAACTTGTGGCGCAGATAATCCACATCCCCGTCGAGGAAGCCCTTCTTCTGGATGAAATAGCAGAACATCAAGCGGTTGAGCATTACCGAGGTGTACCATTGCTTGTTGCGGTTGTCCTTGTCGGCAATCTGGTCGTCGATGCCCGAAATGAACTTGGCGAAGTTGGTATGCTCTTTCTTGAATCCAGTATAGAAGTCCTTGGTGACCTTTTCGGAATTGACGATGAAGGCAGCCTGTACCCGTTCCACCACATCGGTGATAGTGCTTCTCTCGTCCAATTCGAACGACAGCCCCTCGATTTTCTCGAACAGGAAACCTGCGGCTTCCGCGTTAAGATATTCGACCAAAACGATGTCGCGTTTCTCCACCTTTTTCACCGGTACAGCCCAAAGATGATGGCTTGTACCTTTCTGTATGAAGATACAAATATAGTCGTTGGCCGAGCGGCGCAAGCGCGTGTCGAGTTTCTTGCACAGCGATGATGTTGGAATGGCATCCACAAGGCAAGTGAGCACTTGGAAGCCGCTGCGTTCGGCAATCAGTTGAAACTCAAAAGGCGTTTCGTCAATTATGATGTCGAAGAGCGTTTGTCCTTGCGGATTGTTCCAGCCCATTTCGCTGATAAACAGTTCGCAGAAATTGGAATTGGTGATATGTTCGTTAATTATTCTACGGTTCATTTTTGTATCTCTTTAACTATCAACTGACAACTGCTAACTATTAACTGCTTTTAGTCCCATCGAACAGATGATGACGGGGTCTTTGTGCTTGGTCTTGTCCTCATCAATGCGACAAAAGTTTCCGTTCTTATACATTTCGATGACCGTGTCCACGATGTCGTCTTGCGAACTGCCCGTGCGCATCATGCGACCAAGAATGAACTTGGAATTCTCAAGCAAAGGATAGTTGTAGATTTGGTCGATGGCAAACTTCAAGAACTCTTTCTTGTCTTGATTGAAAATGTCATCGGGTTGCTCATAGTAATGATTCAGCAATTCATAGATGCGGCGTTTGGTGCTGAAACGGCTGCCAAGGATGCCTCCCACATTGGTGTTCTCAGTTCTGATGTTCTGCACAGCCTTGTCAACCAGCTCCAAATGATTGTCTTGAGGCTCCAAACGAGGCTCGTCGATGGAGCAAGCCATAGCCTGCAAAATGCGTTTCTGCGATTGGCTCACCATCTCACCCTTGGAATTGTACCACGAAAGAACATCAAAGTCGTTGTAAGTTCTGGCGTAGGTAATCACACCGTCCTCCAAACCGTTTGGTGCGGCCTTGGTAGAATAGACGATGTTGCTCAATTCCGGGATGATTTGTTTCAACTTGGGATTGGCATCGGTGGCATTTTTCCAGATTTGCCAAGCCTGCGACCCAAGGTCAACATCGGTGTCGTCCTCATCTTCGTCCAGACTACCGCTCTTTTCGTTGTACATGTCGCGCAAGTTTTGCTCGTTGCCTTCGAAGAAGACCTCATCACTTCCAACGATGTTGGCGTTTTCGTTGATACGGTCATTCAACCTGCGGCGTAAGCGGATAATCTCTTCCACTTTGTCGGCAGGGAAGAACGAATAGCAGAAAATCTGTTCGGAGCTTTGGTCGATACGATCCACACGACCCGCCCTCTGAATCAATCGGATGATGGCCCAAGGCAAATCATAGTTGACAATAACGTGTGCATCCTGCAAGTTTTGTCCTTCACTGAGAACATCGGTTGCAATGAGCACCCTCAATTCGTTTTCCTTTGCCACATCGGCCTTGTTGCTGATAGGTGAAAAGCGGTCGACTATGGTGGTGGGATTCTGTGAATTGCCAGTAGCTTTGTCGATTTGGGTCAAGCCACGCTTTTTCAACTGATGATAGACATAGTTAGCCGTGTCGGAATATTGGGTGAAAACGATTACTTTCTCGCCTTTGTGCGTCTTGTTAATCAAGTCTTCCAATTCGTCCAGCTTCTGGTCGGTCTTGGGGTTCCAATCGCCGCACAAGTTGATCATTTTAATCAAAGTCTCGCAGTCTTTGTTGAGCTTTTGTTTCAGTGTCCGCTTGAAATACTTTGAATCAATCCATTGGACGTTGTTCTTCCCAACCAGGCTATTATAGTATTCTTCAGCCTTTTTCATATACACTTTCATGTCGTTGGGAATCTGGATAAGCTCGTCGCCAGATTTGCGTTCTTCTTCCTCGTTATCATGTTCAAAGATGTCGTTGATGTCGGCATCGTCCAAATAATCTTCGGGGAAGGTGTTTTCATCGCCTATGGGTAACTTGAGTTTGTTTTCGATGGCATAGATGAATACAGCGTTGCGTAAGATATGGCGGAATATGGTGAGCAGGAAAGAGAAGCCGCTGCTGTCGATACGTTTGAAGAAAGTGCTTTTGCAAAAGCCCATCATTCGCGCTCCAGCACGAGATAAGTTTTCGATGATGTTCTGCTCGAACTTTGACGCCTCCTCAGCTTTTTTCTCGTCTAAGTATTGTATCAAGCCATATCGGGGTAACTCCAGGCTTTCCATCATGGCAATCATGCTTTCAGAATACAAGCGGCTATATTGGTCGCCTGCCACCGTTTTGAACTTGATGGCCTTGGGAACACGATCTGGAAAATAGGATCTATGTCCGTCTTTAAACTCCAGATATTTGCGGCCATTACTTGGGTCAGTTTTGGCATAATTCTCCTTGATGAAGGTACGGGTACGGCGCACCAGAAACAACTTCATCAGTTCCTGCCAGTCCTCCTGACATTCGCTTCGCTCAAACGCCTTGATGCTGCGGATGAAATCCTCGTGCTTTTCGTTGAATTTCCTCTCGCCGCCTAATTGTCGGATGTAGGCCTCTGGGCGAATGCCCAAGTCGGCATCATCATCAAGGAACAAACGCAACTGGTTGCTCAAGTCTTGATAATGTTTGTTGTAGGGTGTGGCAGTCAACAACAAGACTTTGCAATCTTGCTTTTGTATGAGGTCTTTAATGTTCTTGTACCGGACGCCTTGATTGTTGCGCAAGTTGTGGCTTTCGTCAACAATGATTAGACGGTAATAACGGGCGTTGTCCACGTCAATTGGCTTGGCCATTGACATAATATCTGCCTTCAAATCATATTGGTTGCGATACTTTGCCCACATTTCCTGCAAATTGGCTGGACAGATAATCAAAGTATTGCTTCCGAAACTGTTTTCGTACATCTTAGCAATGGCACATGCAGTGATGGTCTTTCCCAAACCGACCACATCACCAATCATGGCACCGCCACGTTTTTCGTTGTTCAGGTGTCGAGCGGCAATCTTGACAGCGGTTTGCTGAAAATCAAATAATGAGCTTTTGAACTCCGCAGGGATGGTGAACTCCTTGATGCCCAGTCGAGCTTCCTCGCTGAGATGGTAGGCTGTTTTCAGATAGATGTAATAGGGTGGGATTATCTTTTCTCCAGCCCAACTGTTATCGATGATTTCGATGAGTTCTTTGGTGATATCCAAGCAGAATTTGTCTTCCCAACGGTCATCAAACCAACGGGATAACTTTTCCGCACTGTCGCTGTCTCCAAACTCAGCGTTCAGCTCACCTTGTTTGGTCAAGCCTGAGTAGGTCAAGTTACTACTGCCCATAATGGCTTGTATCTTGTTGAAGTTGTCATCAGGCCGATGCGCCAGATACAATTTTGCATGAAGCGGCTCACGAAGATACAACTTTACACACACCTTTTCGTCTTTCATTTGGGCGGAAAGACGACGCAGGGTGAACTCATCCTGTTTGGTGGGCAAGCCCAATTGCAGCTGCCTCTTGAAGTCGCGGGCAATCTCCAACTTGCATTGGGCGACATAGTTGGCATCGGGCAATGTCTTGCCGGAATACAATTCCCGAATCAATTCTTCGGCAGGCCGATGCATACCAATCAGCAAGCGACACTTACGAAAAACACGATCGTCATTTTCATACACATAATCACCCGAAAGTGTGTCCACTTGATCAACCACGAGGTTCCATCCACGAAGGTTAAAGTAACCCACACAAAAATCCACGCGCTTCACTCCAACATTGGTAATAATGCCCTGCAACCCTTCGGAAAATTTTGTTTCAATATTGTCGTATATTCTTGCCATGATTTAACTATAATTCACACTTTATTTCAGTTTTCAAAGATAAGTAGATTTTAAGGATGGCACAACACGGTCCATCATTTTTTTATCTTTTAGGCCATCTTTAACTCTTATTAAAAGCACTCAGCACTTCCGATCATCTACTCCATCAAAGTGAAATAAACCTTCATGCACAACTCTGAAGCTATAAACGCCTCAGCGTTGGATCGCCTATTTTATAAGATCTCTCGTGCGATCCACGCGCAGGCTTCGGCATCGGCAAGGGCATGATGATGGTTGGTGAGGTCGTAGCCACAAGCGGCGGCCACCGTCTGAAGCTGGTGGTTGGGAAGCTGTTTTCCAAAGTGCTTCCTTGAGGCGCGGCAGGTGCAGTAGAACTGATAGTCAGGGTAATCCATCTGGTAGCAGCGCATCACGGCTTTCAGGCAGCCTTGGTCGAAAGGACTGTTGTGGGCCACCAACGGCAAGCCTTCAATCAAGGGTTCGATTTTCTCCCAGACGTACGGAAACACCGGTGCATCTTCAGTA
>JAEEGL012538186.1_pt1 | contig 14967 bp, 15 predicted proteins | sample 9134231 | NCBI WGS metagenome assembly JAEEGL01 (sample SAMN16246548, study PRJNA631951) | gut metagenome | biome: gut microbiome; feature: rumen; material: fiber-attached | host: Bos | place: Iran: Karaj | collected 2018-10
GAAGAAGATGACGGTTCCGCGGAATACGGCCTGTTTATCGGCGATGAAAGCCGAAGGAGGATGGGAATCGGCAGAAGGGCGACGGCCATGACACTGGAGTACGCATTCCGGGAATGGAAATATCCCAGGATTACGGCCCGGGTGTTTGTCGATAATACTGTTTCCAGGAAAAGCGCGGTGGCAGGCGGTTTGAAGGAAACCGGGATCCTGAAAGACGTCGTATGTTCAGACGGCGCTGTTAAAGACATGATTACTTATGAAGCGTTACCTGCCGACTGAATAATCAGTTCACTGTTATTGACGTCTGTTCTGTTTCTTATTCAATTTATACATCTTCATCTGACTCTTCTGTATTCTGTTTTATTCATTCAATTTAAATTAATTCAGTTTTCAAAGCAAAAAACAAAATAATTATAAAAAAGTACAAAAATACACTTGAACATGTATACAATTATACAGTAAAATAATTTCCATATTGGTGGAAACAGTAATCAGCGCGCGGGTTTTATACTCAGAAAATGAAATTGGGAGGTAAAAATGAGAAAGAGATTAGTCAGTATTATTCTTGCGGCTGTTCTTGCGGCCGGTATGACTGCCTGCGGCGGGACTGCATCGCCGGCTGCGGCTCCTGAGGCTGCGGCACCTGCGCCGAGTGCTGAAGCGGCGCCTTCAGGCGAAGTAACGGCGAAGAGCGATACGATCAAAATTGCCCTGGTCGCTCCCCTGTCCGGCAATAACGCAACTTACGGTGTGAAACAGGAGTACGGTTACCGTCTTGCTATGGACGAGATCAACGGCAGCGGCGGCGTACTCGGGGCACAGATCGAACTGGTTACTTATGACGATACCGGAGACGCTTCCACTGCGGCAGCAGGCACCCAGAAATTCATCGACGATGAAGACGTCATGGTTCTTGGCGGCTCCTGCCTGACTTCCTGCACAGCGGCCATGCTTCCCATGACCGGTGACGCCGGACTGGCTCAGATGGTCGTCAGTTCTTCCGCAAGATCTTTGACCGGCCTTTCCGATTATTTCTTCCGGATGGCTGTTCAGGATGCGGCCGTTGGCCCGCAGATCGCCAATCATTTCACTAAGATGGGTGACAAAGTGGCGGTCGCGCTGTTCCCGAACAACGATTTCGGAATCGGATTAAAGGACAGCTTTGTTGCGCAGTTTGAAGCAAACGGCGGTACTGTCGCCGAAAAAATCGAATACCAGGATACGGACCAGGATTTCTCCGCGATCCTTACGACCGTGAAGGATATTAATCCGGACTGCATCGCTCTCTGCGGCACCACTACTGACGGCGCTCTGATCGTGAAGCAGGCGAGACAGATGGGGATTGAAGCGCACATCATGGGACAGCCCGGCCTGTACAACCAGAACGTCATCGATATAGCCGGTGAATATGCCGACGGCCTGTTTGCCTGCGGTGTGTTCATTTATTCAAATCCTTCCGAGCAGGTCCAGGAATTCGTGCAGAAGTACGAAGCCGCCTACAACGAAAGACCTGACGGATACGGCGCGCTGGCTTATGACCAGATGTACGTCATCGCCGACGCGGCGACCCGCGCCATGACGGCGAACGGCGGTGAGCTGACGAGGGAGAGCATGATCGAAGCGCTGAAGGAAACTCAGTACGACGGCGTAACCGGCCATGTGAATTTCGATGAGAACGGCGACTGGGTACGCGATTACCTGACGCTTGTAATCAAGGACGGCGGATACGAACTGTACGACGAGTAAAACCGACTGAGTAAATGAAAGGGACTGCCCCAAAGCCGCGCGGTCAATCGCCGGGTTTTGCGGCAGTCCCGTTCTGAAGTCCGGACAATTCCGGAGGTAATGTTTCTGTGTTTGCGACCCGTGAGAGGTTATTATGGCTGTCTTTATTCAGCAGATTATCAACGGCCTGGCGCAGGGAGGCATTTATTCCCTGATTGCCATCGGCTGGACCACTGTGTTCGGAATCGTCGGTGTCATTAACTGGACGCACGGAGAAATCTATATGCTGGGCGCGTTCTGCGGATATTTCATTACGACGTACCTGCATCTGTCGATGATTCCGGCACTGCTTATTTCCATGGCATTCGGCGCGGTTCTGGCCATGTGCGTGGACCAGGTGGGTTACCGGCCGCTTCGGAAAAAGGGCGTGCTGGCCGAAACCGGTTTTATTACCGCTCTGGGGCTGTCCCAGATTCTCAGGTATTCTTCCAGTGCGGCATTTACGCCGAATCCCCGGGCATATCCGGTTCTGGTCGACCAGAAACTGATTACCCTGTTTAAAATCGGGAACTCCGCCGTTACGATCAGTTCCCTCCACCTGATCATTCTGATCGGTACCGTCATTATCATGATCTGCCTGGAGCTGTTCATGCGGAAAACGCTCACCGGCAAGGCGATGCTTGCCGCCTCGCAGGATATGAAAACGCTCGGCCTGATGGGAGTCAATGCGGAAAAACTGATTAAAGTCACATTCGCGATTTCCGGCGCGCTCGGCGCCGCGGCCGGCTTCTTCATCGGCATGATCTACGCGATCAATCCGGTTATGGGGGCGCTCGCGGGCTTGAAAGGCTGGAGCTGCGCGATTCTGGGCGGCATCGGATCGATTACCGGGTCGCTCGTCGGCGGAATCCTGCTGGGTATTGTGGAAAACCTGACGGCCGGCTATATATCGACCGGTTATAAAGACGCGATCGGTTTTCTGGTCATGATTATCGTACTGCTGGTCAAGCCTTCCGGCCTGATGGGCTATACGTTTGAAGAAAAAGTCTGAGAAAGGAGGATGACGTGAAAAAACACTTAATGAAATCAGCGAAATCCTCCGGGGAATGGTTTTTCGGATTAAGCGGCAGGAAGACGTTCATTGTTTCCGCTATTGCCGTATTCGTAATCTGCTTTATTGACAAATTCCACGGCGGCAGCAACTGGATTCCCACCTATGCCCAGCACGTGCTGGTCAACTGTCTGCTGGCCGCAATGCTGGCGCTGGGACTGGATTTCTTCTCCGGATATCTCGGCCAGACGTCGCTCGGCCATGCCGCGTTTTACGGCATCGGAGCTTATATCACAGCCGTCTGCCTGAAATATACCGGAATCAATTTCTGGCTGACGATTCCGATGGGCATGATTTTTGCCGCCGTCGTCGCCGTCCCGCTTTCCATGGCGTCTCTTCGGGTGAAGGGGCAGTTTATGATCGTTATTACATACGCGTTCTGTGAGATTTTCCGGTACGTCGCGATCAACACGTCGCTTTTGGGCGGGACAGGCGGATTGCCGGGTTTAAAATCACCCACCGTATTCGGGAAAAAACTGACGGCTGTTGCCTCTACGAACAAGGGCGGCTATATCATCCTTCTGTTCCTCATTGTTTCGTTCCTGGCTTTTTTCTCGCGGCGTATTGAAAAATCCCGTGTCGGAAGAGCCTTTGACGCGATCCGGGAGGACGAGATTGCCGCGCAGGCTATGGGCATCAATATCAAGTATTACAAAATCCTGGCCATGATGATTTCCGCTGTGATCTGTTCCGCGGCCGGCAGTATCCAGGCTGTGTTTGCTACCATGGTGAGCCCGGAGCTTTTCAGTTCCACGAAATCCATCGCAATCCTGACGACAGTGGTCATCGGCGGGCGCAGGAGCATCAAGGGCATGATCCTGGGCGGGGCGCTTCTGACAATTGTCCCTGAGTTTTTCCATTCCGTAAAAGATATGTTCAGCCTCTCCTTCGACCCCTGGATGATTCTGTACGGTTTCCTGCTGGTGATCATGATGCGTGTGAAGCCGGAAGGAATCTGGGGCAAAAAGGATCAGGAAGCCGGGGCGGAACCCGATTCGGGAGACTCCGACGCGGAACAGGAGGCATAGAGGATGCTGCTCGAAACCAGAAATGTAACCAAGGCCTTCGGCGGCCTGAAAGCGAACCAGGATATTGATTTCCGTATCGACGAAGGAGAGATTGTCGCGATCATCGGGCCGAACGGTTCCGGCAAAACTACTTTTTATAACGTAATCACCGGTATTTCGCCGGCAACTTCCGGAGAAGTCTATTTCCGGGACCAGGACGTTACGCGTATGCGCCCGGAGAAGATCACCGAACTCGGCATGGCCCGGACGTTCCAGAATATCCGTCTGTTCGGGAACCTTACGGTAGAGGAAAACATCATAATCGCGCGCCATTGCCGCCGTAAAACGGGCGTAAGGGACGCGCTTGTTTATTCCGGCAGGCAGAAAGACGAAGAGAAACAGAACGAGGCGTTTGTAAAGTCCTGCCTGGATTATGTCGGACTTTACGACAAACGGAAATGGAAAGCGAAAAATCTTCCGTACGGTATGCAGAGACGGCTGGAGATCGCGCGTGTCCTGGCGACGGAACCGAAACTGATTCTTCTGGACGAACCGGCTGCCGGCATGAATCCGAGCGAAAAAGACGAGCTGGTCGAAATCATCCACCGCCTGAAAAAGGATCAGTACTCGATCATCCTGATCGAGCATAATATCCGTATGGTTATGAATATTGCCGAACGCGTGGTCGTTTTTGACCACGGGCACAAAATAGCGGATGGTTTGCCGGACGACGTCCGGAACGACCCGGTGGTCATCGAATCGTACCTGGGAAAGAGCGGAAAGGAGGCGGGCGGCAATGGCAATGCTTGAAGTGAAAGACCTGAACGTCTATTACGGCAAGATTCACGCATTAAGAGGCCTGTCCCTCTCGGTGGAACAGGGGGAGATTGTCTCCCTGATCGGCGCGAACGGCGCGGGGAAAACTACGCTTCTGACCGCGATTATGCATCAGGTACCTTATACCGGGAATATAAAGTTCAAAGAAAAGCCGCTTAACCAGGCCGGAACGATGGATATCGTTAACGCCGGCATGACCATGGTTCCGGAAGGACGCCGCGTATTTGTCCGGACGTCCGTGCAGGATAACCTGCTGCTTGGAGGATATTCCAGAAAAGATAAGGAAGGCGTCAGGAACGACCTGAAAAAGGTGTATGAAATGTTTCCGCGTCTCGAGGAAAGGAAAAACCAGCTGGCAGGGACACTTTCCGGCGGAGAACAGCAGATGCTGGCCATGGGACGGGCGCTGATGTCCAAACCGGACCTGCTGCTTCTGGACGAGCCTTCCATGGGCCTTTCGCCCCTTCTGGTTGACCAGGTTTTTGAAACGATTGTCAATATCAGCAAAAACGGGACGACGATCCTTCTGGTCGAGCAGAACGCGAACCAGGCGCTTCGGATCGCCGGACGCGGATACGTCGTGGAAAACGGAGAGATTGTCCTGTCGGATTCCGCGGAAAATCTCCTGAATGACCCGAAGGTTAAAGAGGCTTATCTGGGCGGATAACCGGTTTCAGCCACTCTGGTCCCGGCATGCCGGAAATAATGCGAAAAAGACGCGGCGGTGCGTCTTTTTCTTTTGGGGAAATGAATGACGGGCGGTAATGCGTGTTATGATATATTCGTAGAGAAATGAGGTTTTACCCGGAGGATAATGTTTTGAAAACCGGATTTCGGAGAATTGTCATGACAATCTTGCTTCCGGCACTGTTTTTCTCTACGTGTGCTGCCGGATGCTCCCGGAAAGTATATGAAACGCAATCCCCTGTGCCGGCGGAGGCGGAAACTGTTTCCGCGGGAGACGAAACTGCCGGCGCCGGATTTATCGTTCCCGGAAATGAAGCCGATCCCGGACTTCTGGAAATATACGGAGAAGTCCTGGACCGGTATTACTATATGTTAACCGGCCGGACTGTGACGGCATATGAGCGGTTTAATACAGTTTATCCGGCTGCCGTGACGGCCCCGTTCCCGGATTCGGAGGACGGTTACGACGGGGAAAGCGCGTTGGACGGCACAGGATTCGGCTTTTCGGATCATGACGGAGACGGTATGTATGAACTGATTGTCGGCAGCTTATCCGCCGATCCTTCCCTGGACAAGGTGGTTTACGGCGTATACACCGTCCGCCATCAGGTTCCGTATGCTGTAATCGTCAGTTCCGGGAATACTTACTATTATATATGCGGGGAAGACCGGTTCTGCTGCGAGAGACCGGGATGGCGATGGAGCATGTACGAACGCGCTGAGGACGGTGTGTCGGTGAAACTGGTTGAAGGAATCGCGCTCTACAATGAGGGCGGCAGCATCCAGTGGAAAAAGATTTCCGCAGACGGCAGCGAAGGACCGGTGGCCGCCGAAGAAGCGGACAGAATCCTGACGGTATACGAAAACAGCAGGCAGGAACTGCCGCTTTCCCCGTTCTCGGAATATAAACCGGTTAATCCGGAAGAAATGTATACGGAGGAAGCCGGCACAGTCTTCGGTAAAGGATTCAGTTCCTGGCAGGAAGGATATCTTGCATATTACGAAGACCATTCGCTCAGTGAACTGGACACTGTTTCCTGCACCCTGATCTACGTCGACGGTGACGATATTCCGGAATTGACAGTCAGTTCCGGCGTTGAGGCGGGAGGATGTGAAACGCTTTCTTTCCATGACGGTATGATAACCGTCCTGCATACATCCAGACTGAACCTGTCGTATATTGAAAAAAGAGGACTGCTGTGTAATTCAGACGGGGTCCGCGACCATTACTACGACGTCGTTTATTCGCTGGAAAAGGGAAGGTGGAGATGTCTGTTCAACGGCGCTTATTTTGATATCGACCCGGAAACCGGAGTCAGACTGGATAAAGAGACGGGGAGATATCACACACTTCATTACCGGGTCGGGGACACGGATACGGACGAAGAGACTTACCTGTCGCGTCTGAATGAAGTCTATGACATAAAACAGGCGGTCCGGCCGGGAGATTGGGTGTCTGCCGACAGCCTTCCGCAATATATGAATTCAGAAACCCGTAAAATCGGAGAGAATAACGGGTAAAAAAGGGTATGTGCAGGAAAGAAAAAGGTTTGACAACTTCTCGATAAAATGCTAACTTATTATGGTATGCCGCATGGTGGGGCATTTTGGGCAGCCGGCAGTCAGGTACTGCTGCCGGAGCGAAAGAGCGGAACGTTCCGCCGCCGTAACCAGCGAGAATCAGAGAAGGAGGTACCGATCAATGTATGCAATCATAGCTACTGGCGGCAAGCAGTACAAGGTTTCTGAAGGCGACGTCATCGATGTTGAAAAACTCGATGCGGAAGTCGGAGCGAACGTCGATTTCGACCAGGTCCTGGCAGTCAGCGGTGATACCCTGAAGGTTGGCAGCGACGTTGCGGGAGCGAAGGTTTCCGGAACCGTCATGGAACAGGGCCGTCACAAAAAGGTTGTTGTCTACCGTTATAAGAGAAAATCCGGTTATCACAAAAAGAACGGTCACAGACAGGCCTTTACACGCGTGAAGATCGAGTCTATTTCGATCTGAGGAAGAATTTTTGACAAAGGTTCAGGTTACCCGGACGGCTGACGGGGCGGTGCGTTCCATCAGGGTCGCAGGCCACAGCGGATACGCGGAAGAAGGAGAAGATATCGTCTGCGCCGCGATTTCGGCACTGACCATGACGACGATGAACTGCCTGACAGATCTGCTGAAAGAACCGGCGGAAGTTACTGAAGATGAAGAAAAAGCTGAGATTCGCTGTTGTTTTCAACAGGTACCAAGCGAAAAAGCGGCATTTCTCATCGAATGTTACCTGTTCGGGCTGGAAAGAATCCGTGAGGATTACGGAAAGAAATACCTGAGCATCCGAATTCAAGAGGTGTAATTATGTTAAAGCTGAATCTTCAATTTTTTGCACATAAGAAAGGAATGGGCTCGACCAAGAACGGCCGTGATTCCAATTCCAAGCGCCTGGGTGCAAAGAGGGCGGACGGACAGTTCGTCAAAGCGGGCAATATTCTTTACAGACAGCACGGGACGAAGATTCATCCCGGTCTGAATGTCGGGATCGGCGGAGATGATACACTTTATGCTTTAACGGACGGCGTACTGCGGTTCGAACGCAGCGGAAAATTCCGCACCAAAGCAAGCGTACATCCGGTCGAGGAGTAAATCCTAACAGACGAGATCAGGCTTCGGACATTTTGTTCGAAGCCTTTTCTGTTTATGAGATACTTGAGGTAAGGCATGTTTGCAGATAAAGCGACAATTATTGTTATAAGCGGAAAAGGCGGCGACGGACATGTATCTTTCCGGAGGGAGAAATATGTGCCGAACGGCGGCCCGGACGGCGGAGACGGCGGCAACGGCGGGAGTGTGATCCTGGAAGTGGACGAGGGACAGAATTCCCTGGCTCCGTTCAGGCACCGCAGGAAATACGCCGCGGAACCCGGTGAAAACGGGAAGAAAAAACGGCAGGCCGGCAAAAAGGGACAGGATCTGATCCTGAAAGTTCCGTCCGGCACGGTCGTCCGGGAAAAAGAATCCGGAAAGGTCATCGTGGATATGTCCGGCGATACGAAGCGTTTCGTCCTGTTAAAAGGCGGCCGCGGCGGAAACGGCAACATGCATTATGCCACGTCGACCATGCAGGCGCCTAAATACGCGCAGCCCGGGCAGCCCGCTAAAACGCTGGAAGTGATGCTGGAACTGAAACTGATTGCCGACGTCGGCCTGGTCGGGTTTCCGAACGTCGGAAAATCTACGCTTCTGTCCATGAGTTCCAATGCGAAGCCTGCAGTCGCCAACTATCATTTTACAACGCTGACCCCGATGCTGGGCGTCGTCGAGCTTTCTGAGGAAGAAAGCTTTGTCATGGCTGATATTCCCGGCCTGATTGAAGGCGCCGCAGAAGGTCTTGGACTGGGGCATGAGTTCCTGTCCCATATTGAACGTACGAGGCTCCTGATCCATGTGGTGGATATATCCGGCAGCGAAGGACGTGATCCGATAAAGGACATTGAGATTATCAACGATGAACTGAAGCGCTATAAAGTGGATCTTTCCGGCCGGAAACAGATCATTGCCGCGAATAAGACCGATATTTCGGATGAGGCGCTTCCTGCCGTAAAAGAAAAATATGAGCCGCTGGGTGTGCCGGTTTATCCGATTTGCGCAGCGACCGGCGAAGGTGTCAGGGAACTGCTGTTCGCCGCATGGGAGAAACTTCAGGAAATCGGGGAGCCTCCGGTGATTTTCAGCCAGGAATTCGATCCGGAAACCGAACTGACCGTCGAACAACTGCCGCTTTCAGTTTATTACGACGAAAAAGCGAAGGAATATGTTGTGGAAGGACAGAAAGTCGACCGGATGCTGGGCTACACAAACCTGGAGACGGAAAAAGGCTTTATGTTTTTCCAGAATTTCATTGAAGAAAACGGCATTAACCGGAAACTGAAAGACCTGGGAATCAAGGAGGGCGATACTGTCCGGATTTACGGGCATTCGTTCGAATTTTACGATACGTCCCCGGAAAACGAAACGGAACCGGAAGTTGACGCGGCAGACCTGGATGAAGAAGGAGAATAAACGGCCTATGGAAGGATCATCAATCCGGAAAGACTGTCCGGAACGGATCGGTATCCTGGGCGGGACGTTCGATCCGATCCATATGGGACACCTGATGATGGCTGAACAGGCAGCCGCTTTTGCTGGACTTCAGAAAGTCCTGCTGATGCCTTCCGGGCATTCCTATTTTAAGGATGACCGTTCGGATGCCGTATCGGCGCCTGAACACCGTCTGGCGATGACAAAACTTGCCGCGCGTCTTTCTCCCGTGTTTGAAGCCGAAGCGATCGAAGTCTGCCGGAGCGGCAATACATATACCTGTGAGACACTGCCGCTTCTGGAAGAAAAATACCCTGGCGCCGAACTGTATCTGATCGTCGGCGCCGATACGCTCTTAAGCATTCGAAACTGGAAAAACCCGGAAATTGTATTCGATAAATGCCGGATCCTCGCAGCCGTCAGGCCGGATCAGATTTCGGACGAAATGCTGGTCTGCGAGATGAAGCGTCTTGAGGATGAATTCGAGGCAAAGACTGAATTGCTCCCGATCGTCCCGAACGGGATTTCTTCTTCCCTGATCCGTACTCTCTGCTCGGAAAAAAAGAGTATCCGCTTCCTGGTGCCGCAGCCGGTGGAAGAATACATCCGGGCCAATGGCCTGTATACCGGAAAGACAAAGGAACCGGAAGCTTTATGCACGGATTCCGGGCCTTCGTCTGCTGAGAGAACGGACCGTACCGGACTGGCAGCAGACCTGATGTTCCAGCTTCCGTTCAGGCGTTTTATTCATACAATCGGCGTGGCTTATACTGCCGAACTCCTGGCCGGGAGATACGGGGCGTCCGACGAGCAGGCATTTCTGGCCGGCCTTTACCATGACTGCGCGAAATACCTGCCGGAAAGCGAAATGCGCGGGACTGTCCTGCGGGGAGGCTTTGAAATCAATTTCGCTGAGGACGCGAATCCGGAACTGCTGCATGCCAAAGCAGGCGCGGTTCTGGCAAAAGAACGGTACGGTATCGTCGATCCTGAAATTATTGATGCGATCCGGTATCATTCCACCGGACATCCGGGTATGTCGCTTCTGGAAAAAATCATTTATATTGCAGATTATATCGAACCGGGAAGAATCAAAGCGCCCCGCCTTTCGGAATTGCGGAAAGAGGCTTTTGAAGATCTGGATGCCGCATTATTCCATATCCTGGAGGATACGGTGAAGTATCTGCAGACAACAGGGAAAATAATTGACCCGATGACCGAAGAAACACTGGCTTATTACCGGGCAGAACAGTTACAATAGAAGCAGAAAGGAGATCATTATGAGCCAGGAATTAGAAAATCGTTCCGCCGAAGCGGCAAGACTTGCTATTGAAGCGCTGGAAAACAAAAAAGCAAAAGAAATTAAAGTGATCGATATCAGTGAAGTATCGGTTCTTGCGGATTATTTCATCATCGCCAGCGGATCCAGTCATCCGCAGATTCAGGCGCTCTCAGACGCGGTAACCGAGTCGCTGGGCAAAAACGGATATCCGGTCAGGCAGACAGAAGGCTATCAGAATGCGGCATGGATCCTCCTGGATTTCGGCGACGTCATCGTCCATATTTTCGACGAGGCCAACAGGCTCCTGTACGATCTCGAGCGGATCTGGCTGGACGGGAAACAGATCGACCCGGATTCCCTGAAAACGGAATAAAGCGATAACAGTATACTTATCTGATTCATTCAAAAAGGCTGGTACGGTCAAAGCGTACCAGCCTTCGTTTATTTACGCACAGTCTGAGGATGCGTTCTTTGCTGTATTTTACCGCATCAGGCGGAGGATACCGAATACTTTACCGAGAATAACGCAGTGGTCGACGATAATCGGATCCATGGAGTCGTTTTCGGGCTGCAGCCTTATGTGATCCTGTTCTTTGTAAAAACGTTTGACGGTCGCGGAGTCATCGATCAGGGCGACGACGATCTCGCCGTTTTCAGCTGTATTGCAGGAAGAGGCAAAAAGAAGATCCCCGTCGAAGATGCCTGCGTTGATCATGGAATCGCCGTGGACGTGCATCGCGAATGAGGTCCCGTGCGGAATCATGTCCGCGGGAACCGGGAAATAGTTTTCGATATTCTGTTCCGCAAGGATCGGCTGGCCGGCAGCGATATTCCCGACGACCGGTACGGAAACCATTTCTCTCCGGACCATCTGGAAACTGTCGTCGCAGATTTCAATCGCCCTTGGCTTGGTCGGGTCTCTCCGGATGAATCCGTTTTTCTCGAGTGTTTCAAGATGGGAATGGACGGAAGAAGTGGATTTTAATCCGACCTCTTCGCAGATTTCCCGGACGGTCGGAGGATATCCTTTCGCAAGAATGACTTCCTTGATATAATCGAGAATTTTCTGCTGCTTGTCTGAAATTCGTCCCCTGGCCATATTTTCCTCCGTTTCTCCTGCCTGGTTTCTTTTATTATAGCATCGGAAAATGAAAACACAAACATATATTCCAAAAATATGTTCGATTTTTGCTTGACATACGAATGTATGTTCGATAAAATGAGTAACAGATAATCGAACAGATGTTTGGAGCCGGGATGAGGTACGGCAGAACGGAGCGGAAATGACCAGATCGGCAATTATCAAGAGAAAAAGAACATTGCAGCTTCGGTGCAGATATTTGGCGGCCTGTGCTGCCGCTGCGGTTATCCTGCTCATTTTTTCCGGGCCGGCCATGCTTTCATCGTCCGCATCGGTGCAGGGAGGAACGTACAGCAAGTATTACCACAGTGTGGAGATTCCTTTTGGCGGCACGTTCGAGTCGGTAGCACGGGAAAACTATGATGAAGCCTGTTTCGGGAGTTATGAGGAGTTCAGGGGAGAACTCCTGTCGATTAACCGCCTGGCGATGTGCGGCGGGGAGGTTTACCCATCTGTACGCGCCGGTGATTCCATTATTATTCCCTATTACAAAGCAGCGGAATAATACGACTGCCTGACGGATCTGCAGATGGTTCAGGCGCCGGGATTACCAGAAGAGAGCGGACAGGGTTACGGTTCCCGGAGTTTCACGACGTTCGCAGCGCTGCGTCTGCGGTCTTCCTCGATTGCAGCGTAGTGCTTTCTGGTTGTATTGACGTCCTTATGACCCAGAACGTCCGCGACGAGATAAATGTCCCCGGTTTCACGGTACAGGCTTGTGCCGTATGTGCTCCGCAGTTTGTGCGGAGTAATTTTTTTCATCGTCGTAACCAGGGCGGTGTATTTTTTCACCATTTTTTCTACGGCCCGCACTGTGATCCGTTTGTTCTGCAGAGAAAGGAAAAGCGCGTTTTCATGCCCGTCTGCCGGAATCTGCATGCTCCGTTCGTCCATATAGGCTGAGAGGGCCCGGTATACTTCGTCTCCGAAGTATACAATGGCGTCATAGCCGCCTTTCCGATGAACCTTCAGGGCATTTTCACGGAAATTCACGTCGCCCAGATCCAGGCCGACACATTCGGAAACACGGATTCCGGTACCGAGCATCAACGTAAGAATAGCTGAATCCCGGACTTTCGTTTTTTCATGGAATTTCAACTGTGATCTGGTCAGGGAAGTGCCGGCTTCCACCTGGTCCAGAAGAATAGCCACTTCGTCGGCTTCCATGCGTATGATGGCTTTTTCGTGCATTTTCGGAGTGCGTACCAGGGCGGATACGTCCCGGTCGATCAGTTCGGAACAATAGAAATACCTGTACATACTCCGCACCGCGGACAGTTTCCTGGCTTTTCCCCGCTCGCCGTTTGTTACGGTTTTGCCTTCTTTTTCATAGAGGGTGGTATATTCCATGAATTCTTCGATGTCTTCTTTGGTTATACGGTTCAGGATATCAAGCGGGAACTCCGTAATCTCCATTTTTCCCAGAGCCGGATTGTTCTCGTGAAGAAATTCAAAGAATACATGCAGGTCGTATGCATAAGCCAGCTGGGTACGGGCGGAAGCCCTGTCCGCGATCCCGCGGAAATACTGCTTCAGGAAAGGCGGGAGTGTTTTCAGGACTTCCCGCATTTTAAGGATGTTTTTCTGGTCCTGCTGCTCTGAGTAGGTTTCCGGTCCGGAATATGACTGCATGAAAATGACCTCCAGGTTAAGTGTTCGCGAAATCCGATATCTCTTATCATATCATATCAGCAGAAGATAGCAATTCCGGCCGGAAATTGTTATACTATTTGATTAGGTAATATCCGTACATTACCGGATGAGGTGAGACGTGAAAGATAAAAAATTCAATCCGGACAACCGCCAGATTACTAATGCAATTCTGGCGTTCCTGGTTGTAGCTGCCGGTATCCTGTTTATCTATTTTGTTTTTTACGGAAAAGATTTCCTGGACGGGTTGGGAAGGATTTCCAAGGCACTGATGGCTGTCGTTTACGGCATCATCATCGGCTATATCCTGACTCCGCCCCTGAATAATATCGAAAAGAAAATCCTGATACCGATATTCCGTCATTTCGGTGTCGACATTATGAATCTTGGCGAACGGAACCGCTGGAGAAAGATGCGGTCGATTTCGATCATCCTCACCATAGCGCTGTTCCTTGTTATTATCGTCAGTTCGGTAATCCTGATCATACCGCAGCTGATCAGCAGTATTCAGAGTATCATTGCTGGTTTTCCGACTTATATGGCCAACGTCACGGCGTTTTTTGACAGCCATCTGAGTAACTACAGTCCGCAGGCCACAGAATTTATCAATAACCTGATCAATGAAGCTTATAAACAGGCCAGGGAGTTCCTGAACAATAAGGTCCTGCCCAGTATGACCCAGATCCTGCAGACAATTTCCCTGCGGGCCTGGTATACTGTCCGGACCAGCCTGAACCTTTTCATTGGACTGATTGTCGCGATCTATGTACTGAATTCAAAGGAGACTTTCTGCGCACAGGGCAAGAAAATCCTGTATGCAATGCTTAAGGAAGAAACCGCCAATGACGTGATCGGTGAGTTCCGGTACGCACATATGATTTTTACCGGATTTTTTGTAGGCAAGCTCATTGATTCGATTTTTATCGGCCTGATCTGTTTTATCGGCACGTCCATTATCGGGACGCCGTATCCGATCCTGGTTTCATTTGTCATCGGAATAACCAATATTATTCCTATTTTCGGTCCCTATATCGGAGCTGTAATCGGAAGTATCCTGGTATTCATGATTAATCCCGTTCAGGCGCTGTATTTCCTGATATTTGTCCTGATTCTCCAGCAGTTTGACGGGAATATCCTGGGTCCGGCTATCCTTGGAACGTCCACCGGTCTTTCCAGTTTCTGGGTGATCTTCGCGATCCTTCTGTTCGGCGGAATTTTCGGGATCGCGGGATGGATTATCGGGGTTCCGCTGTTTGCTGTTTTCTATCACCTTTTCGGCCGCCTGGTCAATCATTACCTCAGAGCCAAACAGCTTCCGACGGATACCCAGGAGTATATTTATACGGCTTATATTGAGAACGGAGAGAAGACCAGTCTGGAACAGGCGGAACTCGGCCGCTATCACGTTGAGCGCAGGGAATCCCTGGTCAAGAAGTTCCTTGGAATCCAGGCTGTCGA
>JAEEGL012860922.1_pt1 | contig 14967 bp, 12 predicted proteins | sample 9134231 | NCBI WGS metagenome assembly JAEEGL01 (sample SAMN16246548, study PRJNA631951) | gut metagenome | biome: gut microbiome; feature: rumen; material: fiber-attached | host: Bos | place: Iran: Karaj | collected 2018-10
CCGTGGAGAACATCAAACGCCGCAAGGGCTTTGTGGTGCATATCGCCGATGCCGCACATGTGGTGGAAGCCGACTACTTCGGCGTAGTGTCCGGCCACAAGGAAAAAGACAAATTCGCCAAGAGCGGCCTCACCGCAGTCAAATCGCAGTTGGTAGATGCCCCCATCATCAACGAATTGCCCATCGCTCTTGAGTGTGAGTTTATTGAGTACCAAAGCGATAACACAGGACTGGGCGTCATTGGACGCGTATTGCAGACCTCCGTCGAGGCCGACAAGATGAAAGACGGAAAAGTGGACATAGAAGCACTCAACGCCATCGCTTTCGACCCCTACACCCACGGCTACTACAAGGTATCCCAACGCGTAGGCGAAGCCTTCAAAGACGGCTTGCAACTAAACAAGTAAAAGGACACTCTTGTCCAAACACTGGGCTTTTTTAATCCATCTAATTCACATCTGTCATCCATCTTAATAATGCTGAACAGATGTGAATTAGATGTTGTATCTGTAGGTTAGATAATACACCTGGAAAGATAACCCAACCATGAAGAAGCTAATCCAGACCATAAAACAAAAGAAAATCTCTTTCTTCGGCATCATTATGGGCTTCTTCATGTTGTGCCATGCCGTTTGGATTATCTTCCTCCTGTGCAACCTCAGTGCCTGGGATTCATCGGATGAAGACCTGAACCCATACGTGGTTGTTTTCTGGCTAATGCTTGCCCCCATTGTTGTTGAGATACTCTTTGGACTCATAGCATACGCCGTATACGAGAAAGCCCGAAAGCGGAACACCGTATACTTGTGTCCCCTTTTATTCACCGCTGTCCCAACACTATATATCTTACAACACTTTGGCACGGTTAATATCATCGACATTGTTTTCATCATCTCGTTGGTGGGATACTACACCCTTGCCATTTTCATTGCCACAAAACTGGCGGCCCCTCCCGAACGCGACAGGGCTGAACGGCTGTAGACATCACTCAGAATAAAGCATTATTCCCCCAGCCGCAACACCCAACTGGGAAAATTATCAGTATGCCTTTCAGGGAGTAGACCCGTGAATAATCAAAATAAACGTAGTATCTTTGCACACTCAAAAACTAAACAAAACAATATCTACATTATGACCAAAGCAATGTTTATCAACGGCAGTCCCCGCAAGAACTGGAACACTGCCAAAATGCTGGAAAGTGCCATGCTGGGCGCACAAGAGACCGGTGCCGAATGCGAACTGGTGCATCTCTACGACATCAATTTCCATGGCTGCAAAAGCTGTTTTGCATGCAAAATAAAGAACTCCAAGACCAACGGCATCTGTGCCATCAAGGACGACCTGCGCCCCGTTTTGGAGCGTGCTCGTCAGGCCGACGTCATCGTCCTCGGCTCGCCAGTCTACTACAGCTACCCCACGGGCGACATCCGTTCCTTCATGGAGCGCTGGCTCTTCCCCGTCGGCACCTACATGTACGAGGACGGTCGCCACATCACATTGCGGGACAAAATCATCCCCACTGCCATGATTCTCACCATGAACTGTCCAAAAGACTACATGCAGCAGATTGGCTACCCCGCCATCTTAGAGGAAAACGCCAAAGTGATGGATGACATTTTCGGCTACAGCGAAACCCTCTACGCCTACAACACCTACCAGTTCAACGACTACAGCCGTTACGACTTCAACCTCTTCAGCGAGGAGGACAAACGCCACTACCGCGACGAACACTTCCACACAGACCTCGACAACGCCCGCCAACTGGGCCACCGCCTTGTCGAGAAAGCCCAACGCCAATAGTAGAGTCACCCATCATTGTGCAATAGTGTGGCCGCCTCCGCACAAAAGGCCATCACTATTGCACATCGTCTCATTCAAAAAAAAGTCGTATCTTTGCAGCCCGAATAGCGACCTTCAACTTTCGACAGCATGAACCGTAGAATCATCCTGATAGCCCTTGCGGCGATGGTAATGGCGGGCTGCAACATGCCCGACAACAGCCAGCGGCAGATATTCCGCTACAACGAGTCGGCGGGCATCACCACCCTCGACCCCGCCTTTGCCAAGGACCAGTCCCTCATTTGGGGCTGCACACAGCTGTACAACGGCCTTGTACGCCTTGACGAACAGCTGCAGCCACAGCCCTGCATAGCCAGCAAGTGGACCATCAGCCCCGACGGCAAGACCTACACCTTCACCCTCCGCAGCGACGTTCTTTTCCACAAAAGCCCCCTCTTCGGCACCCCCGACAGCACTCGCCATGTGGTGGCGCAGGACTTTGTATACAGTTTCAATCGCATTGTCGACCCTGCCACCGCCTCACCCGGCCGGTGGGTCTTTGCCGACGTGGACAGTTTTACGGCCACGGACGACACCACCCTCGTCATCCGTCTCCGGCAGCCTTTCAGCCCCTTCCTCAGCGTGCTGGGCATGATGTACTGCAGCGTCGTCCCCCACGAGGTGGTGGAACACTACGGCACCGACTTCCGCCAGCATCCCTGTGGCACCGGCCCCTTTCACCTTCAGCTGTGGAAAGAGAACGTCAAACTTGTCATGCGCCGCAACGACAACTATTTCGAGAGGGACAGCACCGGCCGTCGCCTCCCCTATCTCGATGCCGTAGCAGTCACCTTTATCGTCGACAAGCAAACCAACTTCCTCGAATTCATCAAAGGCAACCTTGACTTCCTCAACTCCCTCGACGCCTCCTACAAAGACGAAATCCTCACTCGCACAGGGCAGCTGAAAGCCAAATATGCCGACCGCATCGACATGGTCTCCACACCTTTCCTCAACACCGAGTATCTCGGCTTCCGAATGGAGGGAGCCACAAGCCCCCTGAACGACCGTCGCATACGGCAAGCCATCAACTACGGTTTCGACCGCGAAAAGATGATGCGCTATCTGCGCAATGGTGTTGGTGCGCCGGGTTGCGGAGGCATGGTCCCACAGGGGCTTCCGGGTTTCGACAGCGTGGCCGACTATGGCTACGACTACAACCCCACCAAGGCTGCCCAATTGCTGGCCGAAGCCGGTCACCCCCATGGTCAAGGACTGCCCACGCTCACCCTCTCCACCACCTCCAACTACCTCGACCTCTGCAAATACATCCAGCAGCAACTCGGACTGCTGGGTCTGGACATCAAAGTGGATGTCAACCCTCCCGCAGCCCTCAGCGAACAGATTGCGCAAGGCAAATGTGCATGGTTCCGTCGCAGCTGGATAGCCGACTATCCCGACGCCGAGAACTATCTCTCCCTCTTCTACAGCCCCAACCGCTGCCCGGCAGGCTCCAACTACACCCGATTCAACAACAAGCAGTACGACCGCCTCTACCTCAAAGCCAAGCAGACTTCCGACCCCACCGAGCGCCTTGCTCTTTACCGCCAGATGGACCGCCTGGTCATGGTCGAGGCCCCCGTGGTAGTCCTCTACTACGACCAAGTGCTGCACTTCACCCGCAAAAACGTCCATGGACTCCGTAGCAACGCCATGAACGCCCTCGACCTCCGCTATGTGACCATTGACCGATAAAAAGTCACCCCGCCACACAATTTCACTGGCAAAACTGCGTTATCCGCAGTAAAATAATTCAATGATGAAGAAAACAATACTCACAATGGCCGCTGCCATGCTGATGCTGGCCTCCTGCGGCGACAAACAAAACAACACCGAAACACAAACAACAAACACCGTAGAACCTATGGAAATCAAAGATGTAGAAGGACGCACCAATATGGGTGCCAAACTTTACGTCACCCCTCAACCCGCACTGATGATTGCCACCTACGACGAGAACAAGGTTCCCGACGTAATGATGGCCGCGTGGGGTGGACAGTATGAAGGCAACCAGGTTTGCTTCCAGCTTTCCAAGCACAAAACCACCGAAAACCTGCGCCTCAACAAGGCCTTCACCCTCAGCTATGCCGATGCCCGCACGGTAGCCCAAAGCGACTATTTCGGCATTGTCAGCGGCAACGATGTGGAAAACAAAGTGGCAAAGGCCGGTTTCACCTGGCAGGACAGCCCCAATGTCAACGCCCCCATCATCAACGAGTATCCCGTCACCATGGAATGCCGCGTGGTCGAAATGCAGGAGCGTGAAAACGGCGGTGCCTTCGTCATTGGCGAGATTGTCAACGCCTCCGCCGACCCCTCTGTGATGACCGACGGCAAAATCGACATCAAGAAACTCAATCCCTTGGTTTGGGACGGCTCCAGCTTCAACTACTACACCCTTGCCGACAGCGTGGGCAAAGCGTGGGCCAGCGGAATGATTCTGAAATAATCAGAAAATAATGTTCTTTTTATGATGCAGGCATCCTCCTTGGTTGAGGATGCCTTGTTTTTTTCATACGGCAAATCGCCTCGCATTCGTCAATTCACTCGTCGACAACACTTTCCACTTTCCTTCAACCCCCGTTCAACGCTCGTTCAATATTGAATCAATATAGAACGAGCGTTGAACGGCATTGGAAAGATGGACATTGAGGCGAGGGGAAGGGGAATGTGGCGCAGAACACTCACCCCTTATGCCTGAAGCAAAAAGGGACGATTGATGATGCAGTTGTTTCCGGACAGCGTACTATCTACTAAAGTAAAGCTGAATCAACGACATGCGACCCCAATCGCTAAAAGGAACCGTGGAGTCTATGCACTCAGCATCGCGCACCGTGAGTGCCCGCCTGGAGATGGCCACATCGGCAAAAAGGCAGAAATCGTCGATGGTTTCGGGAATCACACCGGCAATTTCGTGCCCGTGGTCCTTGTAGCGCATCACCCAATAGCTGTAGCCATTCTTCTTGAAGACCTTGGCCAAGCGGTTGGTGCCGTACAGTGCCTTGGCAATCGAACCGCGGAAACAGTTGTAGTTTACAATGCGGTCGGAAGTACCATGGAACATGCATGTTGGGGCTGGTGGGAGATCATAGGACAAGTGTCCCACACGGCAGTAGACAGCCCCCGCATAGGGAATCACAGCTACCGGACGGAACGTTGGCGGCAGGGCTGCAGCCTCGGGCAGGTGGTTGGAACGGCAATAGTCGGTCTGGAGCACACCTATTGCCCCGGCACTGCTGCCTGTGAGGATGATGTTGGAGGTGTCGATATGCAGCTCGTCAGCATGTTGGCACAGATAGGCAATGGCTTCGGAACAATCCTCGACAGCATAGCGGATGGCGGTGTCAAAAAGGGCGTGAGCCGTGAAGATGGAGGTGGGGTGCACATTCTTCAAATACAGGCGGTAGTCAATGGCCACAACCACAAATCCCCGATCGGCCAACGCGTGGCAGCATCGCAGTGCTTGCTTGTTGTTCCGCTCGCCACTCAAAAAGCCGCCGCCGAACATGTAGAGAACACATGCATGGTCCTGTCGGGGCGAAATGGGCTGGTAGACATCCATCATGAGCGGCATGGTGTCGCGCTGGGCATAGGTAAAGGTCTGCTGCGCCCGAATACCGAACAGGGCGAGCATTGTAACCATCAATAAAAGACACTTTTTCATAAAAACAGAGGTTCATCATTTGAAAATGCAAAAATACGTTTTTTTTTTGTATCTTTGCATTTTATTATAAACTAATAATAGTGTTTTTATGAGGCTCAAAATTATTCTGTTTGCACTCGTTGCCAGCATATTCGTGACAGGTTGCAACAAGGAGGATTTCAATATTTTGAAGAATCCCTTAATCATTGAAGGCGATTTGAACCCTGAATGGGGCATTCCCTTAGTCAAATGGTCGGTCTCGGTGAATGATATGCTTGGGTGGGTCGACACCTTTGGAGTTTTCTCTGTATATGTGGATGATAACGACATGCTATCCATGCGTTACCAAGATTCGCTCCATTCGGTGTACGAATACTCTGACGCGAAGTGCAGCGTCATCCCAGATTGGGAGATAGATGATACGATAAGACTATATCACACCATCCTTGGTCAACTGAACATGCCAATTTTCAGCGCATTGCAAAATGAGATGGGAGAAGACATCTCGATGAAAGGTCTGTATGTATCGGCATCGACATTTTTGAAAGGGTTTATCAACGATACTGTTCATTTCAATTATGATCACGGCATAAAGATTTATCTTGACTCCATCAAGCTGACCGTGATGTGCGCAGACGGTTTCAATCCCGTCATCCCGCTGACTGATGTCCCACGTTCTATTGAAGAAGAAGACCTGATTTTCGGCAAACGGATTTCAATACTGAACAGATATGACATCAGCAGTTTGCTGAATCGCAAACCAAAATATATCCGTTACTCCGTTCAGATGGTTACCGCTGTCCCCATCACCGCCATGTTTTCAGGCTCTGCTGAGAGCTATCTGAAGACCATAGGATTCGACAGCATTGTGGCCGACACACGGTGCATTGCAGACTTCCCATTGCAGGTATATTGCCACAACATTGGCCATGCCGATACCGTTGAATGGAAATTGCCCGTCAACAATCCCGACCAGGTTTTTGACACGATAGAGAAATATGTAAGTCTCGACTCTACTTGTAATTTGGTCATTGAAGCCCGGAACTCTATTCCCTTCTCAATGGGGCTGAGTATAAATCTGTTGGATTCCAACATGAATCTTGTGTATGAAAACGTGCTGAACGGTTTGCAGGAGATTCGAGGAGCGAGCTTGAAAATGTCCGACATGGTTGATTCTTACATTTCTGACGAGTATGGCAGGACCTTGATTACTATCCCCGTCGACTTCCGACTGCTTAAACAACTAAGGAACACACGCCACATTAGTTACAGAATCCATTTAAATTCGTCGACCGATGGGGCCCAGGAGGAGACTCCCACCGTTGCAATTCGGAGTACTGACAAGGTTGATTTGCGAGCAAGAATAGTCATGTCGCCCCACATCCATTTCTCCTTCAATACTAACAAAAATATTTCGAAATAAACCACAGATGCCATGAAACAGAAAAGAATACGTTCTCTTAGCTTGTTGGTTTTGACCATGATGTTAGTGCCCGGCACACGCACTTCTGCCCAATCGCTGAGTGACAATGGCATCTTCTACCATTCCTTTGCGTCCCCCTGGAACAGCAGCTTGAACCCGGCCATGTTTCCGGAATCGGCCAGTTGGTATGTCTCCCTGCCCAGATTCAACGCGGACCTGTCTCTGCCTTTTTCGTTCAACGACCTGAATCTGAAGTACGACTCTCAACGCAAGGCTACAATATTTAACGTAACGGATTTCTTAAACCTCATGGTTGAACGCAAATTCCGTTTCAGCTTCAACTCAGACATCAACCTTTTGGGGGCGGGAATCTCATTTGGTCCGGGACTGCATTTCACACTCGATGCCGGAGCTAAGGTGACCGGCATTGCCACTCTCCCTGTGGAGTTGACCAGAATCCTGACCGAGGGGAACCTGAATGGAAGCCAATGCCTGTCACTGGGCACCACCTTGCCCATCCATGCCATGTCATACGCTTACGCTTCTTTAGGTGCATCATTCAGCATCCCCAACATTCCCCTCTCCGTCGGCGCTCGACTTAACGTGATGGACGGCTACGCGATGGCGTCTGTCGACAACCTGACAGTAGACATTCTTACTTCACCGGACACCTCCAGCATGTCCCTGATGCTTGACTATCTGGGACACTATTCGGGCCCCTACCCGCTTCTCACCGAAGACTTAGAAAACGGAGCAACCAAAGCCTCCATTATTCCCAAAAACTTTGGCTACACATTCGATGTGGGCTTTAAATACTCTCTGCATAACTTAGACATAAGCGCCAGTCTGCTTGACCTTGGCCCTGGCATCACTTGGAGCGAATGTGCAACTACGATAAAGCCTAAATCCGACCATCATGCCATACAATTTGACGGACTGGACCTCAACAGAATCAACGACACAGCCTACTTTAACGGATGGAAAGACACTCTGTTGAGCAGATTGGACTACAAGGCAGAGAGCGGTTCATACCGTTTCACTCCGCCTACGAAGATGTATCTGGGAGTATCGTTCTCCATTTTGGAAACGCTGCGAGTTGGTTACCTCTTCCACGGTGAACTGTCAGGCGGATTGTTCAACCGTTTTGGCGAAGGCGATTTCCGCATGAACAACTCCATCTCCGTGAATGCCAGTCTGTTTGACTGGGTGGAGGTCACATTAGCCAACTCCCTCTCATACGACGGCGAGACATGGGCCTTTTTCAATCCCGGACTTGCAGTAAGCCTCAACCCCTTTCGCATGGTGCAACTCTATGCCGCTGTCGACTATATTTCAAGTTTCTACCTTGCTGAGATGCGTGCGGCACACGTCTACTTCGGCATCAATCTTTATGGACACAGATAACTCGTAACTAAACACATAATGAGCAATATTGTAGCAATAGTTGGACGCCCCAACGTGGGAAAATCCACCCTCTTCAACCGCTTGACCGAAAGCCGGCAGGCTATTGTTGACCAAACTGCCGGCGTGACCCGTGACCGCCAATATGGTAAATCCGACTGGAATGGCAAATATTTCTCCATCATCGACACTGGCGGTTACGTCATGGGTGGCGATGACGAATTCGAGATAGAAATCCGCAAACAGGTGCAATTGGCAGTGGATGAGGCCGACACCATTCTTTTCCTTGTCGATGCCCGCGAGGGGCTGACACCCATGGACGAGGACGTGGCAAATATGCTCCGCAAATGCACCAAGAAGGTGATACTTGTGGCCAACAAGGTGGACAACGCCAAGGAGATGGATGGCCTTGCTGAGTTCTACGCACTCGGTCTTGGCGATCCCTATCCCATTGCCGGCATCAGTGGCAGCGGCACGGGCGACCTGCTGGATGCAGTAGTTGCCGACTTTGAAGAAGGCGAACAGGACAATTCCGACGGTCTTCCCCGCATTGCCGTGGTGGGACGCCCCAATGTCGGGAAAAGTTCATTCATCAACTTCATCACTGGCCAAGAACGCAACATCGTCACTCCCATCGCTGGCACCACCCGCGACAGCGTCTTCACACGCTACAACATGTTCGGATTCGATTTCAACTTTGTCGACACTGCCGGCCTCCGCAAGAAGTCCAAAGTCAACGAAGACCTCGAATTCTACTCCGTCATGCGGAGTGTCCGCGCCATCGAAAACAGCGACGTTTGCATTCTTATGATTGATGCCAGCCAAGGCCTTGAACAGCAGGACCTCAACATCTTTTCCCTCATTCAGCGCAACAACAAAGGCGTTGTGATTGTGGTGAACAAATGGGACCTCATAGAAAAGGACAACAAAACGCACAAACAGTTCGAAGATTTAATCCGCAGCCGCATCTCCCCCTTCGAGGACGTGCCCATTGTCTTCACCAGTGTACTCAACAAACAGCGCATTTTCAAAGTGCTCGAAATGGCCAAACAGGTATACGAGTCCCGCTCCCGCCGTATCTCCACCAGTGAGCTGAACGACCAGCTGCTCCCCATTGTCAAGGAGCAGAATCCACCCCCAGCAGTAAAAGGCAAATGGATAAAAATCAAATACATCACCCAACTTCCGACCCCTTATCCCCAGTTTGTCTTTTTCTGCAATCTACCGCAATACATCCGCGACCCGTACAAACGTTTCGTCGAAAACCGCATGCGCGAGATGTGGGATTTCCACGGTGTACCCATCAGCATCTTTTTCCGTGCAAAATAACTTATTCCCTCAATTAAAACAATGCAACTCAAACACATGAAACTTTTATCCAGACCCTCCATCCTTGTTCTTCTTGTCTCCGTCCTCCTGGTGACCTCCTGCAACCGCGTAAGAGAAGAGGTCATACAGTCATACCCCAGCGGCAAACCTCTGCTCGTCTTCCTGGTTAAAGGGAGCAAAAAAGCCCCTATCCGTGTAGGCGAACGCATGTACTATGAAAACGGGCAATTACAGTTTGAGAAAAAATTCACCGGCCGCCCAGAGAAGCCCGATGGCATTTGGAACTACTACTTCGACAACGGCCAACTATTCGCCAGTGGAGATTTCAGCAAGAACAGAGAATTTGGTGATAATTGGGTATTCCTGAATCGCAATGGCGGCCCATACTACGATGGAAAACTCGACTCCGTACTGGTGACCGACATGGGTACTTTTGGTACGCCCAGCACCGTGGCTTTCTGCTCTGGCAGACATCAAGACATCATACAATTCTACAGCAACTACACTGTCCGTAGCACCGAACGCCTCACAGATGGTGTTCGTAACGGTCATGTTATCTTCTACTTCCCCAATGGCAACCCACAAGTTGAAGCCGACTTTGTCGACGGTCTTGAAGAAGGCCCCTACATCGTCTACCGCCAAACAGGCATTCCTTTCTACCAAGGCTCGTATCATGCTGGGCAGCGTGTGGGGGTGTGGGAATTCTATGACGAAGAAGGCAATCTGGACAACACCATAGACTACTCCAAATCCGACCCACAGAAAAACAAATAACTACAGCGGGAAAGCCCTCATGCAACCTCCTGCAAATACCCAAATGGACCTCATACTCGACAACCCCATCTACCGAATCGTAGGAGCAACAGCCGACAAACTGGGTCTCCCGGCCTATGCTGTTGGCGGGGTGGTCCGCGACCATTTCCTCCACCGTCCCTGTACCGACATTGACATCGTCTGCATCGGCGACGGCATCCAACTGGCCGAAGCCACCGCCCACTCCATCAACCCTAATATCCAAGTCACTGTTTTCAAGCACTTCGGAACGGCCTCCTTCAACTATCGTCAGGGCGACTCCCTTTGGCAGATTGAGTTTGTCGGTGCCCGGCGCGAAAGCTACCGCCACGACAGTCGCAAACCCATCGTTGAGGTCGGTACACTCCAGGACGACCAGAATCGGCGCGACTTCACCATCAACGCCATGGCCGTCTCCCTCAATCAAGACTCTTTCGGGCAACTGCTTGACCCATTCGGTGGCATCCATGACCTTGACCAAGGTATTATACGCACGCCTCTCGACCCAGACATCACCTTCAGCGACGACCCACTCCGCATGATGAGGGCCATCCGTTTTGCCACCCAGCTGCAATTCCGCATCCTCCCCGAAACCCTCGACGCCATTCAGCGCAACGCCTCGCGTATCCGCATTGTCTCAGCAGAACGAATAACCACCGAACTCAACAAGATAATCCTCTCCCCTTCCCCATCGTTGGGTTTCAAGTTACTGCAGAAGACAGGCCTCATGGCTATCATCTTTCCAGAATTCAGTAACCTGAAAGGTGTTGAAACCGTGGGTGGACGCGGACACAAAGACAACTTTTACCACACCCTTGAAGTCCTCGACCATGTAGCAGCCAACAGCAACGACTTGTGGCTACGATGGGCGGCCATATTGCACGACATCGGCAAACCTGCCACCAAACGCTATGACTCCAAACTGGGCTGGACATTCCACGGACACGAGGTTAAAGGCAGTCGGATGGTGAAAAAGATATTCTCCCGCTTGCGCCTACCCCTCGACAACAAAATGAAATATGTCGAAAAGCTTGTCCTGCTGCACCTTCGGCCAATCATCCTGGCGGAAGATCAAGTCACCGACTCCGCTGTGCGCCGCCTCCTATTTGACGCTGGCGACGATATCGATGACCTCATGACCCTCTGCCAAGCCGACATCACCAGCAAGAACGAGGAAAAGGTTCGCCGCTACATGAAGAATTTCCAGCTTGTACGCCAGAAACTTGTCGAACTGGAGGAGCGTGACCGCATACGCAATTTCCAGCCCCCTGTCAGTGGCGACGACATCATGAAGACGTTCAATATCTCACCCTGTCGGGAAATTGGTATCATCAAGGATACCATCAAAGACGCCATTCTCGACGGCATCATTCCCAACGACCGCGAAGCCGCCTGGCAAATGATGCTTCAAAAAGCAGCCGAACTGGGACTACATCCTGTTGACCAATCCCACACCTCATAATATCCATACTATCAAAACCCTAAGACTCATACTCGGCCCTACGGCAGCTGGCAAGACGGCATTCGCTATTCAGTTGGCCAAACAACTGGAAACCGAAATCGTCTCATGCGACTCTCGCCAGTTTTACTATGAACTGAATATCGGTGTGGCACGCCCATCTCCGGAAGAACTTGCCGAAGCCCCACACCACTTTATTGCTTGCCGCTCAGTCACTGCCCCCTACAACGTCTTCTCTTATGAGCAAGAAGCTCTCTCTCTGCTCCAAGACCTGTTCCAAACCCACGACACTGTCATTGCCGTAGGAGGAAGCGGACTATACATCCAAACACTAAGTCAGGGCATCGCCCGTCTGCCTGACCCCGACCCCGATTTGCGCTCTCAACTGCAAGAAAAGCTTCGGAATGAAGGAGTAGAAAGTCTGCGTTCCATGTTGAGGACTCTCGACCCTGACTACTATAACACTGTCGACCTTGCAAACGGAGTGCGCATACAGCGTGCTTTGGAAGTGACCCTCACTGCGGGTAAACCATACAGCCAACTTATCAACCAGCCCCCTCAACCACGCCCCTTCAACATCGTGCCAACCGTCATCACTCATCCGCGCGAGCTCCTTAGACAAAGAATCGATAGACGTGTAGACCAAATGATGCAATCAGGCCTTGAGGACGAAGCCCGCCAACTATTCCCTCTCCGTCATCTCAACACCCTCAACACCGTGGGATATAAAGAGTTTTTCGGACTTTGGGAGTCAAAGGGGGACTCTCCTTTTCCCCTCACTGCCATGCAGCGCAACCAAATTGCTGATGCCATCCGTCTAAACACCTGGCACTATGCAAAGAAACAGATTACTTGGCTAAACAAATATGCCCCCCTACTAGCCAATGAACATTGCCAAACCAACGAACCCATCTCTACGAGTTGATGCCCTTACTTATTCCAGCAGTCGCAACAGACTGTTGGAGGTCATAAACCGGTAACTTTCATGATACCCCTTTCTACGGTTCTCGCCACGTAACAGAGTCGCTCATCAGCGTTCTAATAACACTCATCCCCTCTCCGATAGAGGAGGGATATGAACTAAAAATGAATACCATTGAGCGACGGATGAGATAAAAAAAGGAGGCTGCTGAGGCAGTCTCCTTGATTATTACTAAATGACTAATTATTCAAAGCGATGGAGGTAGTTATTGAGTACACCTTCTAATTGCTGTTTGTCCTTAAAGTAATTATAGGTGCTGATTTTGAGTTCTTCACAAGCCGCTTCATCGCAAACCACAATGCCGTGGCGGTGCATTTGAAGCATGCTCGCCGTCCACATGTGACTCACTCCGCATTCAATCATATGATACAAAGCTCTCGATTTGGCAGGACCGTTGCAGAGAATCAGCACTTCACGGGCATCCATGACAGTCCCCACACCAACAGTGAGTGCCTGTTTGGGTACCTGGTTCACATCGTTATCAAAGAAACGGCAATTAGCCTGTATCGTATTGGTAGTAAGTGTTTTTACTCGGGTACGCGATGAGAGGCTGCTGCCGGGTTCGTTAAAGGCAATATGACCGTCAGGTCCGATGCCGCCCATAAAGAGGTCTATGCCACCAACCTGTTCAATCATTTCCTCATAATGCTGGCACTCGGCAAGAATATCTGGGGCATTGCCATCAAGGATGTGTACATTCTCTTTCTTGATGTCGATGTGGTTGAAGAAGTTGGTCCACATAAAGCTGTGATAGCTTTCTGGATGGTTGACATCAAGACCCACATACTCATCCATGTTGAATGTAATGACATTTTGGAAACTGATAACACCCTTCTTATTTAATTCAATCAGATGCCGATAGAGACCTTTGGGGGAGCTGCCGGTGGGGCAACCCAAGACGAACGGTTTCTCGGGTGTAGGATTGGCATCGATGATACGTTGAGCAACATAGTTTGCTGCCCATAAAGACATGTCTGTGTAGTCTTTTGTAATGATTACTCTCATAATGATAAACTTATATTGTGATACAACTAACCAACGCTAATCCCTCAATACAAACTCATTCATATATCAATCTGCAAAATTAGTATTTTTTTTTTAAATTACAAATAATAATCTGTATTTTTTTTACATATTAACTTCGCTTTTCCGCCATAGTAATAACGAAAAAGCCTCAACCAATTAAGGTTGAGGCTTTAACAAATACCAGAAACAGGGATAGTTATTTCTGCATTGATTTGAGACGTTCGGTAAGCATCGGCACGATTTTGTGCAAGTCGCCGACAATTCCGAGATCAGCAACGCTGAAGATAGGAGCGAACTTATCCTTGTTAATGGCAATAATAAGGTCACTCTCTTCCATACCGGCAAGGTGCTGGATAGCACCGCTGATACCACAAGCAAGGTAGAGGTTAGGACGGACAGTCTTACCGGTCTGTCCAACCTGACGGCTCTGATCCATTACACCAGCATCAACCATGGCACGGCTGCTGGACACTTCGCCCTTCAGTTCCTTGGCCAAGGCTTCCAGTTTGGAGAAACCATCCTTTGTGCCTACGCCACGGCCACCACTGACGAGGATTTTAGCCTGGCTGATATCGGTGATAACTTTCTCTTCCTTGACGGTCTTGACAATCTTTACACGGCTGATTTTCTGCTCGTCAAATTGAACGGCATAGTCAACAACCTCGCCTTTGCGCGTGGGATCCGGAGTCATTTTCTGCATGACGCCGGGACGGACGGTAGACATCTGCGGACGATGCTCTTTGCAAAGAATGGTAGCCATCAGGTTTCCGCCAAAAGCGGGACGGGTCATACGGAACTCATGAGCCTCGTCGTCGCTAATCTCCAGCTTGGTAGCATCGGCGGTAAGACCGGTCACGTTGCGTGCGGAGACACGGGGACCAAGGTCACGTCCAATAGTGGTGGCACCAATAAGGAGGATACTGGGTTTCTGTTCCTTGATAATCTGGGTGATGGCCTGGGTGTAGGGCTCAGTGAGGTAGGTAGCCAGCAGATCGTGGTCAACAACCAACACTTTGTCAGCACCAGCTGCAATGAGGGACTGGGCCTGGTCCTTGATGTTCTTGCCAAGAAGG
>JAEEGL013242555.1_pt1 | contig 14967 bp, 10 predicted proteins | sample 9134231 | NCBI WGS metagenome assembly JAEEGL01 (sample SAMN16246548, study PRJNA631951) | gut metagenome | biome: gut microbiome; feature: rumen; material: fiber-attached | host: Bos | place: Iran: Karaj | collected 2018-10
GCCGAGCCAGAGGATAAATACACCGAGAGCTGCGATTACAAGGTTATGTCCGGGGAATGCGTTTACTTTGGTAACTTTACCGCTCTTATCTCTTTCGAACTTACCGATTCTGGGTCCGAGCATCCATGCACCGATGAATGCGCAGATGCCACCGACCATGTGAATGCAGTTGGAACCTGCGTAATCGTGGAATCCCCACTCTGCGAGGAATCCGCCGCCCCATACCCAGTGAGCTTCAATGGGGTAGATGATCGCACTGATAATTGCCGAGTAGATACAGTAGCTGGAGAACTTTGTTCTTTCAGCCATGGATCCTGAAACGATCGTTGCGGTTGTCGCACAGAATACAAGGTTGAATACGAATGCGGAATAATCGAAGTTTCCGTAACTTGTGAATACGTCGAAGCTGAAGCCTCCTGCAAATCCGCCGAGGATGTTGTCCCCGAGCATCAGTGATGCACCGCAGATGAACCACATTACTGTTCCGATACAGAAGTCCATCAGGTTCTTCATGATAATGTTGCCTGCGTTCTTGGCTCTTGTAAATCCGGCCTCACACATTGCAAATCCGGCCTGCATCCAAAATACCAGGGCGGCGCCGATCAAAAACCATACGCCGTATACTTCGTCTGTGACGAAACTTATTACTTCTTGTGCCATAATCTTTCCTCCTGTGATTACAAGCGATGCATTCCGGCCGAAAATACTATCTGCTTGCATGAACGATTTTTACTTACGGCATTTTTGAAAACAAAAAAGGCGTCACAGAAAGAAATCTGTGACGCCATTGCCATCAAATGTAAAAATCTTATGTGCGTATATTATGACAGCGTGATTTTTTTGTCAAGAAAATTTTAAATATTTTTTACAAGATTTTTACAACTGCCTTCAAACTTGCTGTTTATGCGGTTTCGCGGTATTATAACTAATGCATGATAATTTATTTACGGAGAGAAAAATGAAACTTACCGACATTTATAAGAGTAAAGAACAGGTTGTTTCTTTTGAGATATTTCCCCCGAAAGCACAGGACGAGCTCGATAATATAGATGAGACTCTCGGAATTCTGTGCGATCTTAAACCCGATTACATCAGCGTAACATTCGGTGCGGGCGGAAGTTCCAACAATAATAAGACCATCGCGATCTGCAAAAAGATCCGCGAAGAATATCATACCGAAGCGGTCGCACATCTTACAGGTCTTTGTTATGACAAGCATGACATTGATGAATTCTGCAAGCAGCTTGAAGCAAGCGGTGTCGAAAATATCCTCGCTCTTCGCGGTGATGTTAATCCCAATGCTCCTTCCAAAGGCGTATTTAATCATGCATCGGATCTGATAACATACATCAAGCCCCATACAAATTTTTGTATCGCAGGTGCATGCTATCCCGAAAATCATCCGAATTCAAAAGACCGTGTTGAGGAGATGGCAAACTTACGTAAGAAAGTTGATGCGGGTGCAGAGGTTCTTTTGAGCCAGTTGTTTTTTGATAACAATGATTTCTATAACTTCGTTGAAGATGCAAGAATAGCGGGTATCGGAGTTCCCATTACTCCCGGCATCATGCCATGTCTTTCGGCTAAGACCATTAAGAGAATGGTAACAACATGCGGAGCAAAGCTTCCCGAAAGATTTGCTAAGATCATCGACAGATATGAAGATAATAAAGCAGCTCTTTTTGATGCGGGACTTTATTATGCGATCAGTCAGATAATCGATCTTCTTGCTTCCGGATGTGACGGGGTTCATATCTACACCATGAATAATCCTGCTGCGGCAAAGAGGATCTGTGAAGGCATCAGAAACGTAATTTAATATGACACTAATGTCAAAACCCACGACGCATAGTCGTGGGTTTTGTTTTTATACATGCTTTCTTTCTTTTTGAAAATCTCTGGGAGAACATCCTTTTAATTTCTTGAACTGTCTGTTGAAATGTTCGATGCTGTCGTATCCGCAGATCACAGCGGTCTCCGAGATGGTTCTGTTTTGATTTTGGAGCAGGTATGCCGCATATTCTATTCTGGATATTATCAGATCTTTGGTGACCGGAACTCCGTAAAGGGCTTTGTAAACATGCTGGAAATATGAAACGCTCATATTCATTTCATCCGCAAGGAGTGATACCTCTTTGATCCTTGCTGCTTCTCCGCCCTGATAGATCCTGTTTCTGAGAAGATTGAAACGTCTTCTGTAGCTTTCGATGGCACCGGATGTGAAATCGGTTTTGTTTTCACCTTCGGATCTGTAAAGGTCACTGATCTTGTATAGGAGAACCCTGATAAGCGAATCCATTATCCTATCGTGATGCTCGGATGTTTTTCTGGCTTCCGCAGCGATCGTCTGCATTATCGATGAGGGTTCCGAATTGTCGTAGAGAGTCACCTCTTTTGAAAAAGGGAGGCCTAGTTCTTCGAAGAGGCCGTCGATCTCTTTTTCATCCCCTCCGATATGGATCCAGTCATCGGTGTAGGGCACATTACGGAGATAGAAATGCTGATAGTCACTTGGCCTGTAGAAGATGAAAGAGGGCCTTTCGACATAAACGGTTTCGAGCCCGGTTTCTTTTTTCAGGACATAGTAAAACGGGTTTCGTATGAAGACTATTGTGTAGTGCCTGATGCCGTCAGGTCTGTTTATTTCCCATCCGTCCTGATGGTAGTAATTGTATCCGGCATAGGGGGCAGATATCATATTGACCTCACTTGTGAACAATTATTGACTCTTTTATAACAATTATTGGGTTTTAGAGCAGAAAAAGTCAAGTATACGGCAGAAAAAAACATTGTAAAATACGCTGATTGGCTTAATATCTGTGTTATAGGAAAGCAGATAGTTAACGTTATTAAATGCGGAAAAGGACTCATGATATGAGAAAAAGATTAAACGATCCGGAATGGAAAAGAGCTCTCAGGTGGTTCTACCGGTATCTTACAAAATATAAGTGGAAGCTCGGGGTGGGCCTGGTTCTGGTCACCTTTACATCGCTTCTTACCATAGTTAATCCCAAAGTGGCGGGATATATAGTCGATAACATCATCGGTGACGGCACGAATATTTCCGAGAGGATGGATGCACTTCCCATGGCGCTCTTTATGATGATCGCCGTTGCCCTTATGCGTGCGGTTTTCCGTCTTTCGGCTCAGTGGTTTTTCGAAACCTGCTCACAGGATATGCTCTATGACATGAGAGACGGTGTCTACAGGAGCCTCCTTCAGAAGGACTTTGCGTTCTATAACAGAAACAGAACGGGAGACCTGATGAGTCGTCAGACAGGTGACATGATGGCAATCCGTCACTTCGTCGCCTATGTCATTTATTCAATATATGAAAATGTACTTCTCTTTGTTATCGCACTCGTGATGATCTTCTCCGTTGACTGGAGGATAGGACTTGCGATGATAGCGGTTCTTCCCATGAGTGCCTTTGCAACATACCGTCAGTCCAAGACCATCAAGCCCAGGTTCATGAAGATAAGGGACAGATTCTCATCCCTCAATGCATTTGCTCAGGAAAACATCAGCGGAAACCGCGTTGTCAGGGCATTTGCCAAGGAAGACTATGAGATAGAAAAGTTCGATAAAGAAAACGAAGCTTACAGAGAGTCGGAACTTGATGCAGCCAAGGTATGGACCAAATACGTTCCCATATTCGAGGTTCTCTCTTCACTCCTTACGGTTATCCTGATGCTTGTCGGCGGAATCATGTGCATCAAGGGAGTTATGACTCTCGGTAACATGGTAATGATCAATTCCTATCTCTGGATGCTCAACATGCCACTGAGAATGTTCGGATGGCTGATCAACGATTATCAGAGATTTACCACTTCCGTTGTTAAAATCTATGCGACCGTATCGGAAAAGCCCCAGATCACCACACCTCTTAACCCTAAGAGTGAAAAGAAGATCAGAGGCGATGTCGAGTTCAAGGATGTTTCCTACAATGTTGAAGGAGAACCGATACTCGATCATGTATCCTTCAAAGTAAAACGGGGAGAGACGATCGGAATACTCGGAGCTACCGGTTCCGGTAAGACAACGATCATGAATCTTATCTGCAGATTCTATGATGTAACGGACGGTCAGGTCCTCGTGGACGGAATAGATGTAAGGGAGATGGAACTTCATACTCTGCGCGACGGCATAGGACTTGCCATGCAGGATGTATTTCTTTTCTCGGATACGATCGAAGGAAATATCGCATACGGCGATCCGGATTGTACACTTGATCAGGTTAAGTGGGCAGCAAAGATGGCTGATGCAGACGGCTTCATTAATGAGATGACAGACGGTTATGACACTGTTGTCGGTGAAAGAGGAATAGGTCTTTCCGGAGGACAAAAGCAGCGTATCGCCCTGGCAAGAGCAATACTTAAAAAGCCTGCGATAGTTATTCTCGATGACACTACTTCAGCGGTAGATATGGAAACCGAAACACAGATCCAGAAAGATCTTAAGCTTCTTGAAGATGAGACGGTATTCATAATCGCACAGAGAATCTCTTCGCTCAGGGATGCGGATAAGATCCTTGTTGTTGAGAACGGAAGACTGATTCAGGAAGGAACTCACGAAGAGCTCGTAAAACAGGACGGATATTACAGAACCGTTTATGAACACCAGCTCGGAGACCTTCACTCAAGAACAGCATAAAAAGAAGCTGAAATTGATTCGCCTGACAAAAAGGGGTATGTCCCAGTGTCAGCTTAGGAGAAACATATGGCCAGAAATAAGATAAATCAGGATGAAGACCTCGAAGAGTCCTTTGACCTCGAACAGTTAAAGAGACTGGGCTCTTACGTAGGACCTTTCAGGAAAAAGCTTTCGATAGCGGTCTTGATAATGATAATATCAAGTGCTCTTTCGATGCTTATTCCCATCTTCATGAAAAACGTAATGGATGTGATTTCCGAAGCTTTATTCGGAGGATCGATCACCGCGGATGAAGCAATTGCAAAGATCATTATGTATGCGGTGCTCACATTTCTGATCTCTGTAATATGTGCGATCATAACACGCGAGAAGATAAAGCTTACATCCCAGGTAGGACAGGGAGTTATCTATAATCTCAGAAGAGAATTGTTCATTCATCTGCAGGAACTTCCCTTTTCATACTTCGATGACAAGCCTCACGGAAAGATCCAGGTAAGAGTCGTAAACTACGTAAACAATCTTTCCGATCTGCTCTCGAACGGTATCGTAAATACGATCACTGATATCTTCTCGATGATATTCATTGTTGTATTTATGCTTTATCTGAATGTTAAGTTTACACTTGTTGTATTATGCGGAATGCCCATCCTTGCATTCGTCATCGTCTTTATCAAATCAAGACAGCACAAGGCATGGCAGATCCAGTCAAATAAGCAGTCCAATCTTAACGCATATATCGCGGAGTCTGTTAACGGAATAAGAGTTACACAGTCTTTCGTAAGAGAAGATTACAATACCGATTATTTCAACGTTCTTAACGGCGAAGCACGTAAATCATGGCTCACTGCAGTAAAATACAACTTCATCCTCTGGCCGATGATCAATAACATAAACGTGCTTTCAAACTGTGTTATCTATATCCTCGGTATCGCATGGCTCTCAAGAGGAAATGTTGAAATAACCGTAGGTCTCCTTGTTGCATTCATCGGATATGCTTCAAGATTTTGGCAGCCCATAATGACACTTGCAAACTTCTATAATTCACTTCTGACGGCTGTGTCATATCTCGAGAGAATATTCGAGACCATCGATGCTCCCGTACTTGTAAAGGATAAGGAAGGCGCAGGGGTGATGCCGGCCATAACCGGAGAGGTCGAGTACAAGGACGTAAAATTCGCCTATGAGGACGGCGTTGAGATCCTTCACGGTGTATCGTTTAAAGTTAAGCCCGGCGAAAGTTATGCGATAGTAGGTCCCACCGGTGCGGGTAAGACAACCATCGTCAATCTGATCAGCAGATTCTACAATGTTTCTTCGGGTAAGATACTCATCGACGGTGTGAATATAGAGGATGTAACCATAAAGTCACTCCGAACTCAGATGGGCGTAATGATGCAGGATTCCTTCATTTTCTCGGGAACGATCAAGGACAATATCCGTTACGGAAATAAGGATGCAACCGACGAAGATGTAATAAGAGCTGCTAAGACGGTATGTGCACATGACTTTATCATGTCACTTGAGAACGGATATGATACGGAAGTAAACGAAAGAGGATCCAGGCTTTCCGCAGGACAGCGCCAGCTGATCTCTTTTGCCAGAGCCGTACTTGCAGATCCCAAGATCCTCATTCTCGATGAAGCAACTGCGGCGATCGATACCGAAACGGAGATCCTGCTTCAGAAAGGTCTCGCCGAAATGCTTAAAGGCCGTACGAGTTTTATCATTGCACACAGACTATCAACGATCAGAAATGCCGATTGCATCATGTATGTTGATCACGGCATGATCGAAGAAAGAGGAACGCACGATGAACTCATGAAAATAGAAAACGGTAATTACAGACGTTTGTGCGAATCACAGTTGAGTGCATTTACATAACTTAATCCTCCTTTAATGATTTTTGCCTCTCTTCCATTCGAACATTTCACGTCTGCAATTCACATCTCCCCAGGCACTGGCTATGCTGCCTTGGGGGATGCGTGCGTCTTGGGCCGGATTGCTCCTGATCTCCGCATCTTTGCCCAGTTCCAGAAAGACATTGTTTTCTTTGATGTACCTGAAAAGGTACGGATCGTATGACATGTCACCGATGTATTTTTTGTATTTTTCTATATAGCTTCTGATCTTCTTTTTTCTTTTTCCCGATTCGAATACAAAGACTTTACCGGGTTCGCAGATGAGTATGGTCGGGTTCTTGGAAAGCCGTCCCGATAGTTCCTGCATAAGTCCGGGATAGAAGATGACTGTGCACCCCGTTATCCTGTCCGTACTTACTATGAATCGCAGTCCGGAGTCTTCCCCTTCTTCGTAGAAATCTCCATCCTCCGCTGCCATTAAAGGCCTTGCGCTGTCTTCAAAGTCGTATTCCGAATAGGAATGATGAGGGATATCAATGTACCTCTTCTTCCGGATATCATATACGGAAGCGGGAAACATATCGGCTGTATTATCAAGTGCTTCGCCTATGATCGTCTTAACCGGAACATTCCATGATATGGCTTCTTCCCTGCTTACGGGAACGGCAAGGTTTTCGCCTTCCTCACATATCTTCCTGCATAGGGTAAGGGTCATCTTGGAACGGATATCGGTTACATAACCGCCGGAATAAGGAACTTCGGGTGCTTTGTATGACGTTGTTATCATGAGCGTTTTCTTTTCAACCGGATACCCGTTTTTGGCCCTGTTTATCCACAAAGCAGGATTACTTCTTTCATCGCTGCCGGGTATATGTTTCATAAATCCTCCTTATGAGGGTCGTTTGTGATATGCAATTCGATCGCACTGTAGATATCAATGAGATTATTAAGATCCAGAGAAGGGTTGAGACGTTTGAGAGTAAAGAGATGAATGATGTTCATTTTGCGCTGACCGCGCTCGAGTCGGGATACTTCAGATTGAGAGAGATTCATGATGTCACCCATCTTATCCTGGGTACATCCGAGTTTGTCCGTTCGCAATTCTTTGAGCTTGTTTCCGAATTCAACCAGGTATTCGCGGCTGATCATGTCATATCCTGCGGGAGAGCGTTGGATCGTTTGGGATTCTTTGAAATCAATGATCTTCTTGTTAATGTCCGCATTACATTTTTCCGAATTGTTCTGTGACACAACTTCATGAAAGATTTTGCTCATATTACCTCCTCACCGGAAATGCCAAAAAGGCGTTAATAGTTACATAAATGATGATAAGGAGGATTTATAACGATTACTATAAGAGTTTGTCATAATTGATTAATTTTTTCGAAATATTAAGGGAATTTGGAATATGGTATAATTTAGTAAATATGCGTTTTTGTGGAAAAGGAGCTGTATATGGGTCTCAAATATAATGCTTTTATTTCTTACAGACATTCCGAGGCTGACAGTAAGATCGCATCGGAAGTACAGACACGCCTTGAAAGATTCCGTATTCCCAAAGCTATTATTAAGAAGACGGGAGTAAAGAGATTCGAGAGGATCTTCCGAGATAAGGAAGAACTTCCCATCACGAGTGACCTTAATGATGACATAGATGAGGCACTTGCAAATTCCGATAATCTGATAGTCATTTGTTCTACAAGAACAAACGACTCTATCTGGGTTCGAAAAGAAATCGAAACCTTTCTTAAATATCATGAAAAAAAGGACGTCTTTACGGTTCTTGTAGACGGAGAACCCGAACAGGTCATTCCCGATATTCTTCTCCATGATACCGTTACCACGGTTCTTCCCGACGGAAGAATAGAGACAAGAGAAGAGGTGATCGAGCCTTTAAGCTGCGATTACAGAATGGATATCAAAAGGGCGCGTAAGGTTGAACTTCCCCGCCTTGCGGCATCCATGCTCCACGTTTCGTATGACGAGCTTGTTCAGAGAAGAAAGCAGTATATAAGACGCAGAAATTCCATAATCGGATGCTGCGCTGCGGTTGCTATTGCCGCCATAATCGGATATCTTACCTGGAGCCTTCTTCAGATTAAAATGAACTACGACATGGCCCAGGAGAATTTTGCTCTTGCGCAGTCCAATTATGAACAGGCTCAGTCCAATTATATGGAAGCTCTCCGAAATCAATCCGCTTATCTGGCATCCGAATCGAGAGAACTGCTTACTGCGGATGACAGACTCGGTGCCGTACAGCTTGCGCTTGCCGCTCTCCCCTCGGAAACAAATGACAGACCCGTAACCTGCGAGGCGGAATATGCTCTTTCGACCGCACTTGGTATGTATCGTACTCCCGGATTATCGGATTCTGATGTTGTTTGGAATTACGGTTCCGGTTATCTTGTAGAAAAGTTCCGCATAGATCAGAATAATCAGAGAATAGCCTCTCTTGATTCTCTGGGTAATCTGAATGTTTGGAGCCTTAAGGATCATACCCTTCTTCAGACATTCGAGTCGGGAAGTTCAGAACTTTTAAATTTCCTTGTTGATTCCGAAGGAAGAATAGCTCTGGCTTATGAAGATACGCTAAGAGTAATGGACACTGATCTGCAAACCGAATTATGGAGTATGGATCTTGAAGGGAAATATGCAGGTTCTGCCGTTTTTGATACATTCAGGCTTTCATATGACGGCTCGGAATTGATTTATTTCTCACATGGTTTGTTCGCAATTTATGACTTTCTGACAGGTGAGATGAAGGGTCAGTATAATATTGCGGATTATGCGGATGATTCCTCGAATGGTGCCTATGATATGGGCATACAGCAGGTTATATTTTCTCCCGATAATTCCAAGTTCGCCCTGGTCTATACCGATTCGAAAAATAATCTTGGTATCATGATAGTTGACAGGCAGACGGATGAGTGGAAGCCTTTGGGATCGCTCTACAAATTCATTTCCGATTTTTCATTCACTCCCGATTCCGAAAAGCTGATCTTTTCGTATGATGAGCCCGATGACACAATGGGCAGCTACTCTCTCAGCGGAATAGAGGTGCTCAGAGAAAACATTCGCCATATAGATTGCTATGATGTTGCAACATGTGAGCAGCTATGGGGCAACACTGTTTCTCATACTCTGATCGGATACAATTCGGAAGTAAAATTTGTAAACTATGGATATGAAGATGCCCGTTCTGCTGCGGTTGCGGTTTCTTTCTCAAACAGATGCGTTGTCATCGATCTGCAGACCGGAGAAAAACTGACCGAAAGAGAACTTTCGTCCGAGTTTATAAATTCGTATGTAAATGAGTCCGAAACAAAAATGTATTTTATACTCAGAAACGGACATTTTATGATCATGAGACTGGATAATCCCGATCAGGCCATGAGCGGATACGAATTTTTTAAGGACGACATTGACGATACGGCGGCGTTTATAGGCCCGGACGGATCACAGCATTATATGATCAAATCCTCCGGCACTTATCAGCTGACGGAATACAGTGCGCTTTTCTATGACAGAAGCTATAATCCCATTGTTGAAACCGGAGATGAAAATATTTACCGCTACATTGTTTCGGGAAAGCGTCTCTTTGCGCTTGACTCGAATATGAATCTTTATTGCGTCGATATGACCTCGGGTAAAGTTACATGGACAGAGAAGGTGTACGGTGATAATTTTGCTGCCGTAACTTTTATCGGAAGCGATGCGTCCGGAAATGTATATATGATCAATTCAACCAGGATTGACGATGATTATGGGGATAAGCTCTATGTGATCGATCCGGGTACCGGAGAGATTACCAGAGTGGAAGATTTTCCCGATACTACCATGCTCAAGTACGATTATGTGGACGGCTGCCTGTATGCCAGCTACTCCGGAGGATTTTCCGAAATTCCTTATATACTGAAGTATGATACATCTGACGGCAGTTACGAGAAGATAGAACTGGATGTGGACAGTGAAGGTTACTTCCCCGTGTGTGATCTGTATGTATCACCTGACGGAAAACATGCGATCATGATGGAAGATTATAATTCGAGCGGCACAACATACCTGGTCAATCTCGAAAACGGCAAGCTGATAACTCTGGATATCACCGGAAAAACCTTTGCTGCGTGGAGCCCCGATTCCGAATGGGTAGCGATTTCAACCGGGGAAGCTATACATATATATCAGGCGGACGGCCCGAGAAAAGCGGTGTTGTCTGATTTTGAAACATCCGTTGCCGATATGTTTGTGTGTGAAAAAGGCCTTATTGCGCTTTTGAACAACGGCTTTGCCAATCTGTATGATGAGGAAGGAAATCTTCTGACCAGTTTAGATGCTTTCTGCGGATTCGTCAGTTCGGTGAATCTGGATTATGAAGATACAACTTTCCGGATAGATGAAGATATTCTTGTTATAAAATTCGGTGAATATTCATCGGTTATCTATCTGGACGAATTTAAGGTCAAAGTAATCATCGCGGGACTTCTGTCATATGAGCAGGATTCTCAGAGGTATTTTGTCAGGACATACGGAAATGTGGGCGGAGCCGGAGCTGTAGGATATTTCAAGGTCAGAAGCATAGATGAGCTTATCGCCGAAGGTGTGCAGTTTGTAGGCGATGCTGCCATGACTTCCGATATGAAGAAAAGATACGGAATAGAAGATTAAGAATAATTCCATATTAAACTCAAAGGGGACGGTTCTGTTTGGTCCATGATTCCCGGACCAAGAAGAACCGTCCCCTTTGGGTTACGTCTTTTTTATTTTACAGGTTCGTAGCTTTCTTTGAAGAGGTCTTTTCCTATGATGTAAACATCATCGGTATCGGAGGCTTTCATTGCCAGATAATCACCGATCTCTCCGTTTAAGTAGTCGTTCTTGAGCCACTTCGTAAATACCTTGGCTCTTCTCTTGAGAGGTCTTGCCAGGATGTGATTTCCTCCGGTTGAAACACAGAGATGAGCTACGGGCACAAGGTCTATGGTCTCCGTGGTAGATGTGATCCTTACAGTGGGAGAGTATTCAAGATCAAGATCGTACTTTCCTTTTAACTTCTTGTAGTTCTTCTTGAATACGGTTTGTGTTGAGGGATAAACCTCGCCTCTTATTCCGATCATGATGACGGTATCTTCCTGAACGGTCAGGTAAAGGTCACCTTCGAGAGTTCTTACCATTATCTTGGTTCCGATGGGAAGGAAATCCTTGGGGATCGCATAACCCTGTTTGATCGGCATCTTAACATATTCTTTCATGCCACGGGTCGGAACCTTGGTTTTGCCTGCATAGATCACATCCACACTTGAGAAGTAACTATGCATTCTTGCCCTGAGTATCGAGGTAACGACTGCGGTTTTTTCTTTTTCCGTACATTCGGCATATAACTTGTACTCCTGAGTAAGGAGTTCGTTCTGAATAAATCCGCCGGCCTTGTTTGTGTGTCCGCCGCCGCTTCCGATGTGGTCGGCAATATATGCTGCGAGTTCATCTGCACGAACCTCGGCGTAGTCGCTTCTTACGGAATATTTAACACCGTAATCGAGAACCGAGAAAACAAGACATACATTTACGGAATCAACCGACAGGAAAAAGTCGCTGATAAGACCGAGGATGTTGGGGTCACAGGGTTGTGCTTCAAGTATCGCGTAGTTGTGATCCTGATGGTATTCGACACCCAAAAGTGCGATGCCCGCGATCTTGGCTTCCTCAAGTGATATGTTCATACCGTTGAGTCTGCGGAGCAGTGCCTGATCGACATAGATATCTTCGAGCATATCCTTATCGAGAGGATGGAATAATTCGGAAAGAGAGTTTGTATCCGTAAAGAGGCCGTAGTACATTGCGGAGGATACTTCGGGCCCGGGCTGGTATTTTTCTTTTCTCATCATGTCCCAGATTACCGTGCAGCAGCATCCGATACCGGATCTGATCTCGCAGAGTTTGGGAAGCTTCTTGCCCGGAGCAATCTGATGGTGATCGATGATCGCGATTGCTTTGGCATCAAACATCGTTACATTGCTCTCGCCGTACTGGCAGTCGCATGTAAGAAGCAGGTCGGGGTTACCGATGTTTGAAGGCTCATATTCAATGGGAATATGGAGAGTTTCGACAAGAAATTCAAGATTGGATTTGGAGATCTTCTTTTTTCCCGAATATATAAAACGGACTTTTTTTCCTTTATCGGAAAAATAAGAATAGAGAGCGAAACCCGATCCGATAGCGTCTGCATCGGGGTTGTCATGACACTGTATGACAATGGTGTCAAACTTAAGCAGATCCGACAGTTTCATTTTACGGTCTCCTTTTCATGTGATAAAATGCAGTTACTTCTGTTATTATACAATACATGCGAATTATGAGAAAGCGGTGATTACTATGAATATCCTTGTTCTGGGCGGAAGTTATTTCCTCGGATACAGGTTCGTAAATCTCGCAGTTTCCGAGGGGCATAAGCTTACTGTTTTTAACCGCGGGACCAGACCTCTTAATATGGAAGGTGTTACCGAGATCAGAGGTGACAGGTCGATCCCCGAAGACCTTGCGAAGATAGACGGTGAGTTTGATGCGACGGTTGATTTCTGTGCATATGTGAAAGGCGACATCAGCAGGGTTAAGGATGCACTCGGAGACAGAACCGGCAGATATGTGTTCATCAGCACCGTTGACGTATATGAAAGAGGCACCGGAAATATCCTTGATGAAAATTCAGCGTTCGAGACCAGGGATTTCGGCGGCGAAGCCGGTGCATATATATTAGGAAAAGTATCCCTTGAAAAAGAAATCGGGCAGATCGAAAACAGGTGCGTGCTGAGACCTTCCATAATATACGGTCCGGGTAATTACGCTCCGAGGGAGAATATATATTTTAAATGGATAAGCGTTGCCGGACAGATCCTCGAACCGAAGCCTTCGGACGGATTTTTCCAGATGGTCAGCGTATCCGATGTGGCGAAGGCTGCGCTTAAGGCGTGCTGTTCGGATTCTTACTCCGGAAAAGCGTATAATGTAACTTCATCGGTTACATATACTTATGAAGATTTTACGAATATCCTTAAGGAAGCAACGGGAACGGATTTCGAAGTCATCGGCGTAACCCCCGAGGAAGCGTTCATGCAGCAGGTTCCTTTTCCGTACCCCATCGTGAAGGCGGAGTCGGAGAAATACGACGGAAGCGCACTTGAAAAGACGGGTTTTGAATATACAGATATTAAAGAAGGCATGAAAGAAGCCTGGGAGAATTATGTACATAGCAAGTAATTGGAAAGATTATGAAGTACTTGATACCGGAAACGGTGAGAAGCTGGAAAGATGGGGGGATTATATCCTTGTAAGACCCGATCCCCAGGTCATCTGGAAGTGCGATCATAAACATCCCGGCTGGAAAAATAATGACGGCCACTACCACAGATCTTCAAAAGGCGGAGGAGAGTGGGAGTTCAAAGGTCTTCCCAATGAATGGAGCATTTCCTACGACATTAAGAGCATAGATGAGAAGCTTTCCTTTAATCTCAAGCCTTTTGCGTTCAAACATACGGGCGTTTTCCCTGAGCAGGCTGCTAATTGGGAATGGACTTCTTCTATAATAAAGAAGGAAGCCGAAAAGAGACCCGAAGGAGATCCTGTTAAGGTACTCAATCTCTTTGCTTACACAGGAGGAGCTACCATGGCTGCTCTTGCAGCGGGCGCAAGTGTAGCTCATGTTGATGCTTCAAAGGGAATGGTCGGCTGGGCCAAAGAAAACGCCGTATCGAGCGGACTTTCGGACAGACCCGTAAGATGGCTCGTAGATGATTGCGGCAAGTTCGTAGAGCGTGAGATAAGACGCGGCAATAAATATGACGGAATAATAATGGATCCTCCCTCATACGGAAGAGGACCCAAGGGTGAGATCTGGAAGATCGAAGAAAGCATATGGCCTTTCCTGGAAGGTTGCGTTCAGCTTCTTTCCGACAGACCGCTTTTCTTCCTAATAAATTCTTACACTACCGGACTTCAGGCGGGAGTGCTCGATCACATGATGGGAAAACTCATTACTCCTAAGTTCGGAGGAAAATGTGAATCCGATGAAGTCGGACTTCCCGTATCGGGAACCGATCTTGTTCTTCCCTGTGGAGCCAGCGGAAGATGGGAAGCCTGAGCCGGTTGTGGCAGCAGGCGTAAATGACCACTAGATATAGCATCTTTTTGGTGCAAAAAAAATTTACTGAAAAAATTTAAAAAATTTTGTTGCATTTATTATAAAAGGTGTGTATGATATCAAATGCTGTGACGTGATAGCTGTGAAGCGTGAGGTTGCAGGCAAGGAATTATCCGAACCTGGTTTTTCCGCGGAGCGAATGTCAAGTTACAAAACTGACGACAAGTCACTGTACCATTACAGTCTGCCTTAGGCAGAAACGACGTGTGGTCCTAAAGAGACCGGGGCCAAGGTTTCATCCGCGTAAGCGGGTAGGAAACA
>JAEEGL013718320.1_pt1 | contig 14967 bp, 15 predicted proteins | sample 9134231 | NCBI WGS metagenome assembly JAEEGL01 (sample SAMN16246548, study PRJNA631951) | gut metagenome | biome: gut microbiome; feature: rumen; material: fiber-attached | host: Bos | place: Iran: Karaj | collected 2018-10
TCAACATAAACTATGGAAGAAACAGTGAACTGATGGAAAAGTGCCTTCAGTTAAGCGAATACGCCATGTTTGTCGCTGAAGTCAGAAAAAATCTTAAGGAAGAGCATGATAAAGGAAATTCAAGAGAAGAAACTCTAAGCAATGCAGTCAGCAAGGCGATTGAGGCCCTGCCGGAAGAGTCTGAAATACGAAAATTTCTTGAGAAAAACAGAGCGGAGGTAACAGGTATGTGCTTAAAAGAATATGACGAAAAAAGAACTATGGAACTGTTTGAAAAGGAATGGAAGGAAGAGGGACGCCAGGAAGGACTTGAGGAAGGTGAAAAGAAAGGACTTCAGAAAGGTGAAAAGAAATTCAGTTCTCTGATGGCAAAACTGCTTTCCATGGGAAAGATGGATGATATAAGACGAGTCGTTGAAGATGAGGAATACAGGGAAAAACTCTACATGGAATACGGTATAACCGGATCTGTTGAAAAAACTTCCTGATCTCATAACTACAGATCTGTAAGTAAGTCTAATTTGGCAAACCTCTTAGAGCGTTTGCCTTGGTATTTGGTACTGTGTTAGCTCAATAACATTTATCCAAATTTTGTTACCTAACACAAGGAACTCGATATCTTTATGCCTTTTAAGAGTATCTATGCATGAGCCGGTAATTCCCAGGATGGAAACTGTTCCCTGTAGGCATTGGTTTGTAAATTTAGGGAAAGGCGGTGATACCCCAGTGTTCCTTTGCACATTCAGCAAGTGTTTTGGAGACTACAAACGTTCTTTTTTTGATGTCTGATTTTGGGATCAGTGATATCTGCATCTTTTGTCAGTGGTCACAAATGGTCTCTCACTTTTTCTATCAGCTCGTTAGAGTCTGATTTTTTCAGCAGTCTGGATAAGGTCTGAGTCTGCAGATAAGAATGAACAGGTGTCCTGATATGAGATACAAACAGGACAGAATGCAGGCGAATAATCCCAACAATATTGCCAATCGCAGTGATCTGAATAAATTGGCGTTTAGTTAGCATATCTGGAAAATTACCGGTATTGAAGGTGGAACAATAAAAAGGAGAAAGAACAACTTAGCTTCAATATCCTGCAGAAACGCTGCTATGATCCTAACATTGCAATGAAAAGCATAGTCTGTTCTTTAGGTTTTGTTTAGTAATTTCTGATACGTTCGCCCTGTATTTGTGGTGATACAAACCTGAAAATTACGCTATAATCGAGCAACTGTCAGTTTTCTGTTTTGTGGCAGAGTGAATAAGACTGTTTTTCTTTTGATTGGGAATTTAAACATGGGATTCTTTTCTTTTGTTGTAATCGCTTTTTTGATTTTTGTAGTAAGTGCTGTTTTCAAATCCATATGTGTAGTAGGACAGGGCTTTGAGTATGTCATTGAACGTCTTGGCAAGTATCAGACAACTCTGAAGCCTGGACTTCACATTCTTGTTCCTTTCATTGACCGGATCTACAAGAAGGTGGATATGAAGGAAACTGCCATGACCATCCCTCCGCAGGATGTGTTTACTCATGATAACGTCAATGCGAAAATCGACGCAATCTGCTTTATTCAGGTTTACAATGCCGCCAAGTGCGTATACGAGGTTAATGATTATTTCAACTCCATCTGTCAGCTGGTAAATACTCAGCTCCGTTCTGTTCTCGGTTCAATGGAACTGGATCAGATGCTGTCCCAGCGAGATACCATCAACCGTGATCTTCTTCAGGTTGTGGACAAGGCCACCGAGGTATGGGGCGTTAAGGTTACCCGTATTGATATCCGTGACATCAATGTTTCCAGTGATGTAATGGAATCCATGAGCGCACAGCTCAAGGCCGAGCGTACCAAGCGTGCCACTATTCTTGAGGCAGAGGGTATCAGACAGGCACAGATCCTGAAATCCGAGGGCGAAAAGCAGTCGCAGATTTTAAAGTCTGAAGGTGAAAAGGCTGCCGCCATTTTAGCTGCAGAAGCGAGAGAAAGAGCTGCAGAGGCGGAGGCAAGAGCTACAACCATGGTTTCAGATGCCATAAAGGACGGCAACACCCAGGCCATAAACTACTTTGTGGCTCAGAAGTACACTGAAGCCATCAAGGCCATAGGTGCCGCTGAAAATTCCAAGGTTATTATGATGCCTCTTGATGCATCAAGTATTATCGGATCTGTCGGCGGTATTTCTCAGCTTGTCAAAGAGCTCAACAAGTAATTGGAAGGGCAGAATTATGGATCCGGCTTATATCTGGTTGATTCTTGCTTTCGGTCTGATGGTGGCCGAGGTTGTCGGCACGGACTTCTTTCTTCTGTTTCTTGGAGTTGCCGCCCTGGTTACGTCAATTGTGACGTTTCTTGCCAGTGAGATATCATTCAGTGCACAGTGCATTCTTTACGGGGTTCTGTCTCTTGTCTTTGTTGTGATATGGCTGCTAAGACATAAGAGAAAGGGACCACGCCAGGGTGATTATACCCCGAACAGCGGGTTTGATTCTCTGAAAGGTATCCAGACGGAGATAGCCGAGGTTGGATCAGACGGAACCTTCAAAATTATTGTAAAGGATTCTGTCTGTCTGGCCCGTGCCGCTTCGGAGGGAACACAGTTTGCAGTGGGTGATCGGGTTAAAATTGTGGATATAGACGAAACCACCTCAAGACCTGTGGTGGAAAAAATCTGATCCTGACCGGCAGAATTCAGGCCGGCGGCTGGATTGTACATTTCCCTGCCAACTGCGTTTTTGTTTACATGAAAGCCGGTCAGCGGGGCTTTGCCTGCGGTCCGGCATTTTTAGTGCGGGACTGATATCCTGTGACTGCAGCTTTGCTTTTGCAGGATCTTTTAAGTCTGTTCGGAAGGAATCAGTTCAGAGGCGGCGGGAGTTTCAGCCGGCTGATAGTCGTTCGCATGGATGAAAACAGAAAATTTGGTTAAAAACCGTGTATGTACTCAAATTTTAGCATACAGGTTCATTGTCATTTATTCTGTTAGTCGTTAAGATCTTGACAGGCGGTCTTTGTGTGAAAAATCTGATTTTCGGTGCTTCAGCAAAGAGTCTTCAAGGTATTTTCTAGTGTTTTCTACTAAGGAACAATAATGAGTTTAGATCAAATCCCAGCAGGCAAGTCTCTGCCAGATGACATTTACGTTATAATTGAAATCCCTCAGAATGCAGATCCTATCAAGTACGAGGTGGATCATGAAACCGGCTGCATTTTTGTGGATCGTTTTATGGCAACTCCGATGTACTATCCATGCAACTACGGTTATATCAATCAGACTCTTTCTCCTGACGGTGATCCGCTGGATGTGCTTGTTCCTAGCAGATACCCGCTTCTTCCCGGCTCTGTGATCCGCTGCCGTCCAATCGGTATTCTTCACATGACTGACGAGGCCGGTTCCGATGCCAAACTGATTGCTGTTCCTCACAGCAAGGTTTCAATGATATATGATCCTGTCAGGGAGCTTGCCGATCTGCCAGAACTTCTCAAGCAGCAGATTGAACATTTCTTCTCCCACTACAAGGAACTGGAGCCTGGCAAGTGGGTCAAGATTGAAGGATGGTCTGATCGCGAGGCAGCAGAGAAGGAAGTTCTCGACGCAGCAGCCCGTTATCAGCAGTCTCTGAAAAAATAGTATTTGAAATTCTATTAATTTTTGATAATTTGACGGTATGATCTTAAGCAGGATCAATACCGTTTTTTTTGCTCTTATTCATGAGATCTTCAAAGTGATAAAAAAATTATTACCGGCTGCCGTTCTGATTATTTCAGCAGCCCTGTGCGGATGTGAATCCACCTTTGATGACAGTCAGCCGATATCCGGACCGTTTCTTTCCGGACAGGAATGGAATGCCCAGAAGCTGATCCTTGTAGATGTTCAGAAGTATAAGGTTAACGGATCCATGATCCTGGATCTGATCCCGAGAACAAGCTACGGCAGCAATACCAACACAAGAGGAAGTGCTTCATTCCTGTACAGCAGAAGCGGAACAGACTACACCTTTACTGTGACCCACGCTCTTGCAGGCCAGCTTCTGAAAATCAGAAAGTCGAAGGAGGCTGGCGGTATTGAGCTTACAGGCTCAGAAGGAAATCAGTACCGTTTTTCCTCTGAAAGAGAATTCATGGAGGCTGTAAGTCTTCCTGTTGATCGCATGCCGTATATGATTATGGGTGTCACTTTTGGTGACGAATCGGAAACCCGTTATGATGAAAGCGGCAGACTTGCATATCAGGTGGTTGACGGGTGGAGGATCCGCTACTATGAGTATGGAAGGTTCGGAGACTTTGTTCTGCCTTCAAAACTGAAGCTGGAGAATGTTTCTGTCGGAACGATAAAAATAACTGTGAAGGGATGGAATTTTACTTTATGAGCGGAGTTTTAAGTCTTCCGGCCCCGGCCAAACTGAATCTGTTTCTGTATATAACAGGAAGAAGAGACGACGGATATCATAATCTGCAGACGCTTTTTATTTTTCTTGATTACAGTGATCGACTTGATTTTGAACTGCAGGATGAGGATCGCATTTCTGTCCTTCCCGCCATACCCGGTGTGCCGGAAACTTCAAATCTTATTTACAGGGCTGCCGAGTCCCTTCTGCCATATCGCAGAAAGAAAAGCGGTATCAGGGTAAATCTGATCAAGAATCTTCCCATGGGCGGAGGAATAGGTGGCGGTTCGTCGGATGCCGCCACGACGCTGGCAGCTGTAAACAGACTGTGGGAATGCGATCTTTCTGTTGAAGATCTTGCAGGTATAGGAAAGAAGCTCGGGGCCGATGTACCGGTGTTTGTGAGAGGCAGAGCCGCCTTTGCCGAGGGTATCGGAGAGAAACTGGTGCCGGTGGAACTTCAGGAAAAATGGTATCTTGTGGTTGTGCCTGATGTGCATGTGTCTACAAAGGAAATTTTCTGTCATCCTGATCTTGCCCGTGATTCTCCGGTCAGAACCTGGGATGAACTCAAGTCTGTGAAATGGAGCAATGACTGCCAGAGTCTTGTTAAAAAAATATATCCGCCTGTTGATCAGGCGTTGGTATGGTTGCTAAAATATGCACCGTCTAGAATGACCGGAACGGGAGCCTGTGTCTTTGGCGAATTTGATGAAAGGCAGGCTGCAGACGAGGCGTTGCAGCATTTGCCTGACGGCTGGAAAGCCTTTGTCGCCAGAGGTCTTAACCAGTCTCCTCTTTACCGTGAATTGAATAATTTACTCTGATCGGCAGTGCATGATTTTTTTTTCCTGCCGCGGAATCTTAATCCCGGACACATGTAGACAGCTCCCGTACCTGGTATGCTGATGCTGTCGAACGAGAACCGGACTTGCATGGGACGTGGAAATCACCTCCTTTTTCGGCTGGTGAGAATGTTTTGATCGCAGCAGTGCGATCTTTTTGTTTTTCTAAAATCTTTATCGAGGTTATATCGTGCCGGATATGAAACTTTTTGCAGGAAACGCAATTCCTGAATTAGCTGAAAAAATTGCAACCCGTCTTGGTACAAGACTCGGAGCTGCCACAGTGGGCCGTTTCAGTGACGGCGAGGTTCAGGTTCAGATCAATGAAAATATTCGCGGCTGTGATGTTTTCATTATTCAGTCCACCTGTGCTCCGACAAATGATCATCTTATGGAACTTGTTGTGATGATTGATGCGATGCGCCGTGCATCTGCGGGAAGGATCACTGCTGTTGTCCCTTATTTCGGCTATGCCCGTCAGGATCGTCGCGTGCGTTCTGCCCGTGTACCTATCACTGCAAAGGTTGTTGCTGATTTCCTGTCATGTGTCGGTGTTGATCGTGTTGTTACGGTTGATCTTCATGCTGAACAGATCCAGGGCTTTTTTGATGTACCGATCGACAATCTTTTCGGCAGTCCTGTTCTTCTTGATGATCTGCGCAGCAAGCATCTTGAGAATCCGGTTATAGTTTCTCCTGACATCGGCGGTGTGGTTCGTGCCAGAGCCATGGCCAAGCTTCTTAATGATATTGATATAGCCATCATTGACAAGCGCCGCCCGCGTCCCAATGTTTCGCAGGTAATGCACCTTATCGGTGAGGTTGAGGGCAGAGACTGCATCATTATTGATGATATGGTGGATACCGGCGGAACTTTGTGCAAGGCCGCGGATGCTTTAAAGGAAAGAGGAGCACGCACCGTGTATGCCTATGCCACCCATCCTGTACTTTCCGGTGCTGCTTTTGATAATATTGCTCATTCAAAGATTGATGAGATTGTGGTTACGGATTCCATTCCTCTTACGGAAGACATAAAGTCCACTCATAAGGTGAGAAGTCTGACTCTCGCTCCGATGCTTGCCGAAGCAATTCGACGCATCAACAACGAAGAATCAATATCAGCCATGTTTGAATACTGATTTACGTCGGATTATCTTAAAAGAAAAGGTGCTGTTTACATAAAACTGCACCTTTTCTGCTTTTTGTTTCACACTTTTACCTTACCGATACAGTCTTCTGTATGGAAGAAATCTTCAGTCTGTGGACATCCCGCCCTGATGAGTCTCCGTATCCACCAGAGCTTCCTTGGCGTGTTTTGCCTGCTTTGCCAGCTCTGCCGCAATAAGAGCCGCCTTTCTGGCCTTTTTCTCTGCAGCAGCAGCCTCTGTCTGGGCGATCCTTGCCTCTTCCTCAGCCTTTTTATGCTGCTCTTCCAGAGTCTTAAGTTTGTTCTTTTCCTTGAGTTCGTTATCAAGCCAGCTTATAGCAGATGTTACCGCATAAATTACCTTTGCCTCCATGTCCTGTCTTTTTTCATCGGACATGTAGAAGTACATATCAACGCTGTGGCGGATATAATGTACCGGAAGCTGGTTCAAAGCAAGACAGTACAGATCCGCGATATAGTCATCCGAGCGTGTGGATACAAGCTCAAGTGCATCTATGTACTTCCTTACCAGATCTTCATAGTAATTGTGGATTTCAGATAAAGCCATTTGTATGTTCCTTTTCTACTAAAGCGTTTTGGTTTTAACCTAGAATTCTGATTAAAGTATAACAGAGGCGGATCATTTCAATTACAAAGCTGTTTACAGATCTGTCAGTTTTTGCGTGCTGTATCATATAGTACGCAAGTTTACCGGAACAGTTCCTCCGGAAACATGAAATTCTATTCATGTCTCGATCTGAATGACTCCGGCGTTCTCACTGCTTGACAGTCAGGCGGCGGTGATATACCTTGAAACATATGTGCATTTTCGTTCGGGGATCATTCATCCCGCAGATGAATTTGCGGATAGTTTTTTGAAATGTTAAGAGGATCTTATGGGTAAGTTTGTTGTAAAAAAATCCAAAAATGACGGTTTTGTTTTTAATCTAAAGGCTACCAACGGCCAGGTTATTGCCACCTCGCAGGTTTATTCAACCGAGGCAACATGCATGAACGGAATCGAAAGCGTGAAGAAAAATTCTGCCGCCGCCAATATCGAGGATCAGACAAAGGAAGGATTTGAAGTCCAGAAGCACCCTAAATTTGAGGTTTATACTGATAAGTCAGGAGAATTCAGGTTTCGTCTCAAGGCTACCAACGGTGAAATTATCGTTACGGGACAGGCCTACAAGAGGCATGCTGATGTGTTAAACGGCATTGATTCCATTAAACGCAACGCTCCTGATGCGGAAGTTGTCAAAGAGGAAGAATAACAGATTTTTCTCTCGATCAGGCTTCGCAGATCTGCGGGGCTTTTTTGTTGTTTGATGACTGCAGAATAATTGCTGCAGACGTGTTAAAAAGTTTATCTGACAGGCTACCTATGGATCTTAGAGTTATTATTACCAGAAGACCGCTGGTTATTATCCGTTCCACCCTTCTTTCTGGTTTTTTGCTTCTTCTGCTTATGGCTGCAGTCAGATTATGCTCTGTCTACTGGCTGAATTCCGATGCCTGGGGAGCAATCAGCGGTGAAGAAAAAATTAATTTTCTGATCATGAGTCTTCGCTTTGACTTGAAATTCGCAGCCATCATTCTTTCTCCGTTTATTCTGCTTGGTCTTCTTATTCCCTACGGCCGGTTTGGATCCGTGTTTCCCAAATGGGGTGCCGTTTATGTAGGTCTTGTATTTTTCGCCACCTCTATTGCCGGAGTTTCTAACTACTACTACATTCAGACCTATGGGCACCACTTTGATCTCATGTGCTTCGGCGTGGTAAATGAGGATTTTACTGCGGTGATCAAAAGCATATGGGACGGATATCCTGTCATATGCTTTATTCTTTTTTCCCTGTTCTGCGGTATCAGTGCCGGCGGACTTGCTTTTGCCTTCATGTGGCTGATGTGCAGAATCGGAAGGATGCAGTTTTTATGGACTTCTGTCATTGTGATGACTGCCTTTATCGGTGTATGGGCACTGCTGATCAGGGGTGATGTTGGAAAGTTTCCCCTGCGGCGGGCGGCAACTGCCGTAACCACCAGCGCAGCCATCAACGATCTTGTTCCTTCCGGACTTATGGCTTTTGCCTGGACTGTATCTGATTATATGAAGGAGAAGGAGATCCGGCAGGCTGATCCTGCCGATCTGAAGGATGCCGCCGCCTATTTCGGGCTTGAGTACTCCGATGATTACAGGAAGGTGCTGGCAGTAAAATCCAGAGGTCTGTTCGCGAACAGACCTCACGTGATCCTGGCAGTGATGGAAAGCATGAGTACTGATATGCTGGAAGCCGATGATCCTGCCACCTTCGATATTTACGGATCGCTGAGAAAGGTCCTCTCAATCCCGACGGTTTACAGTTTCAGGAATTTTCTGTCAGAGGGTGACGGTACCATTGATTCCATCGGCCGCATCCTTGTACGGCAGGGTGACAATATGAATCATTCCGTGGGCAGATTTTCCAGAACCGGCTTTTTTACCTCGGCCGCAGTTCCCTTTAAGGAGCATGGTTATCATACGGTTCTGGTGACGGCCGGGGGCAGAGGCTGGAGAAATATCGGTGAATTTGCCGAGGCCAACGGTTTTGAGACGGTAATCGACGACAGTTATATTCTGCAGAGGCGTCCTGATGCAGGCAAATCAACCTGGGGACTCTTTGACGGCGAGATGTTTGATTTTGCCTACGATATGCTGAAGGAATCAGATCGTCCGGTGTTCATGGTTCTTGTAAGTGTAACAAATCATCCTCCGTATACTCTTCCTGACGGTTATCGCATAACCGGATTTAATGTTCCGAATCAGAAGGTAGAGCAGAAATATCATAACGAGGATATTTACAAAATGTATGAAACCTTCAGATATGCCAATGACCAGCTGGGAAATTTTATTCTGAAAATTACTGGAAACGGTGAACTGTCAGATCGGGTGATCCTGGCTGCCACCGGCGATCATAACGTAAGAGGTCTTAATGTATATCAGAAGATCAGTTCTGTGGTGATGGGACATCAGGTTCCGCTCATTGTGTATCTGCCACACAGACTTGATGCGGATCTTCACAGATATGCGAGTCATAAGGATATTATGCCGACTCTCTTTGATCTGGCGCTGGAAAACGCCGAGTTTTACTATCAGGGCTGCAGCCTTTTCAGATCTGCCGATGAATGCCCGTATAATTTCGCCTACAACTCTTCAGTTACGGTTACTGATACCGGTGTCTGCATTTATGACAGCGGCATCTCAAGATCCTTCGGTCGGGATGACTTTTCCGGAACTGCGCCTGAGGACAACGACTCCTGCAGTACCGCGGAGCAGTTCAGAAAACTGAATGAATGGTATTACAGATATCAGACAGCCGGTGAAAAGAACGGTAAAAAGAAATGAACTGAGAAAAAATGATCAGCTGTCAGAACTGAAATGCTGTTCTGACTTACAGAGCCGGGGAGAAAATGCTGTCTTTTTATGTTTCTCCGTGAGCGTCCTTGTACATTTTTATGTACTGCTCGGCCGATTTTGTCCAGTAGTATTTGGTGTGCATTGCATTGATCTGAACGCGGCGGTATTCTTCAGGCTCCTGCAGGAAGAACAGCAGGGCACGGCGCATGGTTGAAAGCAGATCAATGGATTCCGGCTTCTCAAATTTAAAACCGGTGGCATCTCTCGGATCATGATCATAGTCGTTGACTGTATCCCGCAGTCCGCCAACCGAGCGCACTATAGGCAGGGCTCCGTAGGCCATGGAATACATCTGGTTCAGACCGCACGGCTCGTAAAGAGATGGCATGAGGAAGAAGTCTGAGGCCGCTTCAGTCATATGTGCCAGTGTTTCATCATAGGAATTGATGAATACAAACTTTTTAGGGATTTTGGCATTTATGATACTCAGCTGCTGTGCAAGGTACGGATCCCCCGTCCCTATTATCACTACGTTAACCTTGTGAACAAGAAAACTCTCCAGCACCGGGATCAGTATGTTTATTCCCTTCTGCTCCGTAAGACGGCATATCATTCCAAAGAGAGGGTAGTCATTGATTTCAAGATTCAGCTTTTTCTGCAGGATATGCTTGCAGAGGTTCTTTTCCTCAATATGATTGTGACTGTAGTTGTAGGGGATTAACGTGTCATTGAGAGGATCCCAGTCCGTATAATCACATCCGTTTACTATGCCTCTCAGGTGATCCGCCCTTGACTCAAAGTTTTTGTACATGCCGTGACCGCCGAGGTATGTGGTCAGCTCCTGGGCGTAGCCAAGACTGACTGTGTTGATTTCATCAGCAAATGCGACACCGATTTTCAGCAGATTGAAATAGGACATGCCCTGCATAAGAAAATCGTTGGCATGATCGTTGATCTCGGGAACCATCCAGAACTGGGAACGATCAAAGACTCCCTGATATGCTCCGTTATGAACAGTAAGAACAGATCTGGTTCCCCTGAAGTTTTCCCTGTCTTTGTACCTTATTTTCAGCAGAAAGGCGGCAATTGAAGTGTGCCAGTCATTACAGTGAACCACATAAGGATAAAAATTGAGATGAATACATGCTTCAAGAGCACATATGCTGAGAAAAATAAACCGTTCTCCGTTGTCACCGTAGGCTACTGACTGCTCGTCATACAGACCGTTGCGGTAGAAATACGGACCGTAGTCAATAAACCATATGGTAAATCCGAAGAAATTTTTGGAGTAAATGCCGTAGCGGATTGAGGCGTGATCGCTGAGCTGAAGCTCATACTCTCCTACACGTACAAGATTTTTTACGTGATCCGGACCAAAATAAAGCGGCATCACCACTTTGACGTTGTGTCCCATGCGTGCCAGTTCTGCAGGAAGTGCTTTGGCTACATCCCCGAGACCTCCGGTTTTGTCTATGCCCTGGAGTTCGGAGGTAAGGAAGAGAATATCCATAAATTACATCCTCGTACCTTTTCGAATGACAATAATACCTCCCGGGGATACCACCGCTGAGTCCGGCAGATTTTTACTGTCGGCATTTATTACAGTGTTGTCCTTTAAAATGACATCACGATCAATGATGGTGTTTTTAATCCTGCAGTTGTTTCCTATGGTGACGTTTCCGATAATGATGACATTTTCAAGCAGAGTGTTATTACCGACGGAGCATTCAAATCCGAGAACACTGTGGGAGATGGTTGCTGATTTGATGTAGCATCCGGCACTTATAATCGAGTTGTTGATTACAGCGTTGTTTTCCTTGCTTCTGAATTTGACCGGCGGCAGAGGAGGATAATAGGTGTGAAGCTGCCAGTGTGGATTGTAAAGTGAGAATCTGGACGGAGTGGCAAGAATATCCATGTGTGCCTGCCAGTATGAATCTATGTCACCCACATCACGCCAGTAACCCTGTCTGTTCTCTTCACCTGGTATTACATTTGTGCTGAAATCGTATACGTAAATCGGCTTGTCATCCCGAAGCATTTCAGGAATGACATCACGACCGAAATCGTGAACTGAATAAGGATTGTCGTTGTCCTTCTGGGTTTCGCTGTACAGAGTCTGGGGATCGAAAATATAGTTGCCCATTGATACCAGAGCGTGCTCGGGATCGCCGGGAATACAGCGGGGCTCAACCGGTTTTTCCTCAAATCCTATCATCCTGCCGTTCTTGTCCACCTCTATCACACCAAGTGAGTGCGCCTTTGAAATCGGAGTCTTTATTGCGGCGATAGTCAGAACAGCTTTCTTTTCCTTGTGGAAGTCCAGCATCTGGTTGATATCCATCTTGTAGATGTGATCACTTCCGAATACACAGATGTACTCGGGATTTTCCTGCTGAATGAAACTGAGATTCTGAAAAACGGAATCAGCTGTTCCGTCGTACCACCTTCTCCCCAGTCTCATCTGTGCCGGAATGGGATCAATAAAGCAGCCTGAGATTCCGTTAATGTTCCAGCCCTTCTTGAGGTGAAGATAAAGAGACTGGGATTTGAACTGGGTGAGAACGTAAATCTTTAAAATGTTTGAGTTGACAAAATTATTGAGAACAAAGTCTATAAGACGGTAACTGCCGGCGAACGGCACGGCCGGCTTGCTTCTTGATGCTGTAAGCGGCATAAGACGGGTTCCCTCACCGCCGGCCATAATTACTGCTAGAACTCCTGACATCTGCTTTTCCCCCTTTATAGCAGATGATACAAGAATTGACGGTTCAAAAATGTAGATTTGTTCAAGGTTTGATGAAATGCGGGACTGTTGTGCATGCTGTAGGGCGGATCCTGTTTCAGATTCCGGACATGTGGTTCCGGCTCTTTTCCCGGTATCCGGGCAGGAAATTCTGATCATGCGCAGGATCCGCTGCTGCAGATGGTTGCAGGTGGCGGGCGGCAGCGGGGATATACCTTATTTTCACCAGGTTTCAGATCGTTTCTTTTGATATGATCCGGTAATATAATGCCAGCCATGTGATACAATAACGCTTATTACTCTGATGATACTTTCCGGGTATCTGAAGAGTTCTGGTTTTAAGTCCGGTAAAAGGTGAGCAATGTCTGACTGAGTCTGCCTTTTAAACTTTACTGCAGGGTGCAGGAACATCGGTTCGTCGGGTTAAATTTTGTAAAGGAAGGAATAGAAATGATCCACGGTTCAATAGTAGCTCTTATTACTCCGTTCAGGAACGGTCGTCTGGATGAGGAAGCTTTGAGCAGGATGGTTGAATGGCACATTGAGCAGGGAACGCACGGTATTGTGCCTGTGGGAACTACAGGTGAATGCCCGACCCTTACTCATGATGAACACTGCCGTGTAATTGAGATAACAGCCAAAACTGCCGCAGGAAGAGTTGCCGTCATAGCAGGTGCGGGATCCAATAATCCTGTTGAAGCCATTGAATATTCCAAGGTGGCGGAGAAGTTCGGCTGTGATGCGACGCTTCATATTGCAGGATATTACAACCGTCCGAATCAGGAAGGTCTGTATCAGCATTTCAAAATGGTTCATGACAGCACAAATATTCCTATAATCCTCTACAATGTGCCGGGTCGCGCCGTTGTCAACATACTTCCGGAAACGGTAGCACGTCTTTCCCAGCTTCCGAGGGTTATCGGTATCAAGGATGCCACCGGCAATCTGGAGCGTCCTTGGCTTGAGCGCCGTCTGGTCAGCCGTAAGGATTTTCTGTGGATTTCCGGTGAGGATTCCACTGCCGTACCTTACAATCTTTCCGGTGGCTGCGGATGCATATCTGTAACAGCAAATGTTGCGCCTAAACTGGTTTCCAGACTGCAGGAACTGACTCTTGCAAAGAAATGGGATGAAGCCTGCGAACTTCAGGATCGTCTTATTCCTTTGCATAAGCTCATGTTTGCAGAGCCAAGTCCCGCCGGTGCCAAGTACGCGGCATCTTTGCTTAAGTTGTGTACAGACGAGTGCCGCTGTCCGATTGTTCCGCTGACCAGCGAGACCAAAGGCAAAATTGAGAAGGCCATGTCTGATCTGGAACTTATCTGATTTTGACACTTCTGTTTTATTTCACGAGGCTGCCTCATGGCGGCTTTTTTTGTTCAACTGATAATCTGTATGGCGGGTATTTATGAATCAGGAAGAAACTGAGCCGGAAAAAATGACGGCACTTCGCAGAATTGTAAGCTTTGTTCGCAGAGAGGGACGGCTTACCAGGGGGCAGAGCAGAGCTCTGGAAGAACTGTGGCCGGTGTACGGTGTGGAATATGGAGCCCTCGTTGATTTGCAGAAACTTTACGGAAATGATCATCCTGTGGTTTTTGAAATAGGTTTTGGCATGGGACGTTCATTTGTGGAAATGGCAGCTACCGATCCTGATGAGAATTATCTTGGCACCGAGGTGCACAGACCCGGTATAGGTGCCTGCCTTATGGGAATAAGGGAGAAGGAGCTTTCCAATGTGAGAGTAATGGATCATGATGCCGTCGAAATACTTAAAAACATGATCCCCGACGGTTCTCTTTCAAAACTGCAGCTGTTCTTCCCGGATCCGTGGCACAAGAAGAAACATCATAAGCGCAGAATCGTGCAGACTGATTTTCTGGAACTGGTAGCAGTAAAACTTAAGAACGGCGGAATCATACACATGGCTACCGACTGGCAGGAATATGCAGAGCATATGAGGGATACGGCAAATGCCTGCAGCTTTCTGAAGAATCTGTCGGTTACGGGTGACTTTATACCGCGTCCTGATTCCAGACCTGTAACAAAGTTTGAGGAAAGAGGAATCAGACTCGGTCACGGTGTATGGGATCTGCAGTTTGAAAAAATTTCAGATCCAGAATAAGAGTTGAAACCTGAACTTAAACGGACACACTTTTGTCATCCGGAGCTGCTATCACCTTCGTATGCCGGAATGTGTTTCGTTTTTTAATGTTACAGCGGCACCGCCGGACAGTGAATCTGACAGTTTTTTTGACAGATGAGATAATATTCGGTGAAGAGTGTCAGTTTCAGGGAAAAATCACATGGGTAAATTCAGGGCCTACGCATGAATATAAACCAACCAATCTGTTCAAATAGTAATCGCACTATTGTTTGATGCACCCATAGGGTAATAGCACTTCTGTGAAGATGAATAACGCGGAAAAAATGAGCTGCAGTTCGAAATTTAAAACA
>JAEEGL013895278.1_pt1 | contig 14967 bp, 8 predicted proteins | sample 9134231 | NCBI WGS metagenome assembly JAEEGL01 (sample SAMN16246548, study PRJNA631951) | gut metagenome | biome: gut microbiome; feature: rumen; material: fiber-attached | host: Bos | place: Iran: Karaj | collected 2018-10
GAAGGCTTTCTATGCGCTTCAGAGGCTTTCTAAGGGTGGATGATGGGGCTCGAACCCACGACACTCGGAACCACAATCCGATGCTCTACCAGCTGAACTACATCCACCATGTAAGGATTGCAAAGGTACGAAAAAAATCCGTGCTTGCAATACCCGAATCCATTTTTTTACTGATTGAACGTTCCGTATGAATAGAACATCTGCGTCTCCCTGTCGACCAGATCGAGTTCGTAGGTATGCCAGAGGCGTCCGAGACGCATAAGCATCCCGCTTTCCGGCTTGCCTCCATGAAGAGGGTCCAGCTGCTCCACAGGGATGCTGAGATAGGTATTGACCTGGCGGAGTTCGCTCATCTCGATATCCGGATTGGCGAAGGACTCCCCGCCTCCTTCGTGGTACAGGTGGAGATTGACATCGATCTGCTTCCCCTTGTCCTCATCATAGGTCGAAGGTTCCTGGACCAGCAGGAGTTTATGCGGAGTCGAAGATCCGGTCTTGACATAATAGCTGATGCCGATGTTCAGATATCCGCCCCCGAACCAGCAGGAACTGACATAGACGGGATCGTCGAACTGCCGGTCACGCGCCTCCTGGGAGGAGAAGAGGACAGTGCTCCGGACCTTGACGGAGACGATCTGCTTCAGGATGATTTCGTAGGGGTCCGTTTCGGAAGCCGGTCTCAATACGTCACAAAGGAACATGACGCGGGACATCGTATCCAGGTTGGCGTCGCATTCTTTCCCGACGATGTTCAATACGACACCTTCGTCCGACAGGATCGAATTGCTGTTCTTCACGACGCCGAACTCGGTGAGATTGTAATACAGGTAACCGTCATCCTTGATGCAGGAGGATGCCAAGGCAAGGGAAAGAATCGCGGCGACGATGATGAAAAGTCTGTTTTTCATGATATTTTGTGTTTCTTAGTAGGTCTTGCGACCAGTTGAATATCAATATCTTCTATCGTAAAGCCCTTGAATTTCCGCCTCTTCAGGCGAGAGGAGATCAGGTCCATGAGTTCGTCGTCGAAAACATCGCGGAAAGAATGGTTCTCCCGGTCATACAGGTGCACGTGGCGGAAACTGTTGACGTCGAAATACATCTTGTTGTTGCTGCTCATCCTGCGTCCGTAGACATGGATGTCGGCCAACTGGGACAGGATGTTATACACCGAGGCGACTGTGATCTTGGTCCCGGACCGGAGAATCTCTTCGGTTACCATGTCCGCGGACGCATGACCGAGGCGCATCATGGTTTCATGGACGGCAAGCCGCTGGCGCGTCGCCTTCAGGCCGTGCCGGCGGAGCTGGTGGAGGAAATCCTCCCGGGAGGGCATTTTCTGTTGGGTCGGATTTGTCATAGCTGCTCAATAATCCCTGCAAAAATAGAATTCTTTTTGAACTTTTCAAAATACGAAAAAAGCCGGCCCCGAAGGACCGGCTTCCTGCCTTTTGGAATCAGCTACTTGTTGTAGCGTATCGCAATGTATTCGATGCTGCTCGCATGCGCGCCTTCCCCGGCCGGTTGGTCGCGGAGATGGGCGTTGGCATAGTCGGCACCATCGCTGCAGAGATCGCTCGTCGGGACGAGCCGGATGTAGACATTCGGCTGTCCGAGGATTTCCTGCGGCAGTTCCCAGTCAAGCGTCTTATATCCGACAATCGACGAGTACAGCGTGTTGGCCCAGACTGAAACATCGGGAATCGTGTACTCTCCGATCAGGTGCCACTGGTTGTCATCCCTGGCGGCCATGCTGTCGACGAAGGACCATTCCGCTTTCCAGAAACGCGGCGAATACCAGTTCTGCTGCGTGTTCATGACCGAAATCTGCAGGGAAATGTGGTCGGTCACGACACCTTCCGTCGAGAAGTTCAGCATCCATCCGTACGGACGGTTGGTATCGTAATCCCACCAGTAATGGGAGGCCCATCCGGTGAAGCAGCCGCCATAGGCGTTGCCCTTGCCATACATGGACGTACTCTGGTTGTTGATGCCGCCCGCACCCTTGGCGGAATTGTTGACGGCATCCTTGCTGGTTGCGTAAGGACCGCACCATTCGATCGTACCGTCCGGATTGTTGCTCAGGAGGGCGGTCAGTCCGGAGATCGTCGTGTTCCAATGCTCCTTGGCCGGGTCAAGCACGATGCCGAGGCCGTTGTGGTTGCCCCAGTTGTCGCCGAACATCCGGGTCGTGGAGTTGCCGATCGGACCCAGATATTCATAGGTGCCGGCGCCCCACATATGCTGCTTGTAAGTCGCCTGCATATACTCTTTTGCCTCGGAACCGGTATACTTTCTCTGGTAGGTGTGGGTGAACCAGCCGTTGGTCCCGTATGTCGGGAGACAGACCTCGTTCTCCAGGTCCGGATTCCAGAAGCGGTATTCGGTCAGGAGGGCGCTGAAACTGTCTTCCACGCTGTCCTTCATCTGACCCCAGACGTCGTCCTTGGTCTGATGCCGGATCTGGTAACGGCCGATGTTGCCGAGCGTCACATCGTCTTCCACCTCGAGCGGATCGGCTCCGTCCCTCCATTCGAAGCGCGAGAAACGCTCATGGACGATGACGCCGCTGATCTTGCCGGATCCGTACGGAAGACGGGTTCCGTCGTTGCGGTAGAGGCAGACGGTGTTGGTGTACATGTAGAGATGGTCGGCGTTCCGGTCGCGGACCATCAGCGGGTACTTCGACAGACGGTTCGCTCCCGTTCCGATGGAGTAGCCTTCGTTGACCGGCGAAATCGCGCCCTTGCGGACGGGCAGTTCGACGTCCTTCAGAGTAACATAAGTATACAAGTCATTGTCGTTCAATTCATTGATACTCTTCTCCTTGACAGGAATGTCAGACTTGGAGCCGGCGATCTTGGAAACGACCATGCTGCTGGTCACGCCCTTGACATTGACGCGGTCCGGATCGGAATAGAGGTTCGCAGTCGTCCCGTACATAAGGACCTGGACCTTGTCGAACTGGCCGAAGACATTGTCCGCAGGAGTAGCGGTAAGGAGCATGATACCGAGAGAGGCATCGTCGTTCTGGAGGTACACGGTCTTCTGGGAGCCGGTATAGTCGATGGCGGAAGTCGTCGTCTGCTCGTTCTCGCCGGCATTTCCCTGTTCGGTATTGCTGACGACCGTGCCTTCGAGGATGATGTACTCGTCGATCGGCTTGCCGGTAGCGTAATTGTCCATGAATTCCTTGAAGGTGACGACGCGGCCAAGGCCTTCCTTTGAGTTGCGCTGGACAAGGTTCAGCGTGATTCCGACCCGGTCTCCCCAACCGTCCGTGAAGGAGAAATCGATCGCGGCCGTACGGGGATTTGAGGCATCGGGATTGGGGGTCGTCGTGATCGTCAGCGCCCGGTTGTCGGATGCGTCACCGCTGTCGGCGATCTTGATTCCGCTGATCCAGGTCGAATCCGCCCCTTCCGGGAAGGAAGTCTTGACAGTCATGTAGGAGAACGGGACATTGGTCCGGATGGTTTCGACCAGGTCCCCGCCTTTGCCGGGAGCGATCAGGGAGGTATTCTCTTTGGTCAGGAGGGCCGAAATGGTCCCCTGCTGCTTGAGGGAAAGGGTATCCCTTCTGCTGTCGACGTCGCTGCAAAGAACGAAGCGGGTCATACGCTTGAACTCCTCGTTCATCGTATAGGAAACGTTCAGCGTCCCGTCTCCCTTGCCGGAAGTCCGGTCGAAGGAAATCCAGTCCGCATCGTCCAGCTGCTCGACATGGTAGGCGCCGTTGGAGAGGACATTGACCTCGAGGATTCCCGCTTCTTCGCTGACCGTGTAGACTTTCTGGGTCGCACCGAGTTCGACGAGGTCGATCTGTGCGGCATCGTCGACGTTACACGCAGCCAGAAGGCCGGCCGCCGCAAGCAGGACGGAAGCATGTCCGAAGATGGATATATTCTTTTTCATAAGCGATATCTGTTAATTGTAACGGACGGTGATGGTACCGATGCGGATACCGGTCGCCTTGTCGGTGAGCGTACCTTTCTCGATGCCCACGTTAGTCAGGTAGGAAGCAGCCGCCGTTCCCGGCTTGGTGTCGGTCACCTTGTCGGCTACCTGGACACGGAGAATGACCTGATCCTGGTTGAAGCATTCCTGCGGAAGCTTTCTCAGATGGTCCTTGAATCCCGGGCAGCTGTCCTGCGACGTGGTGGACCACCATACGATGGACCGGTTCTTGATCATCCCGGCACCCGGAACGGCCTGGAAGGTTGCTCCGCCGTCGATGGAATAGAGGAGATTCCAATGGGCCGGGGAATCCAGGGTCGTGTTGTTCATCTGGCCGTGGTTCCAGACGAGGCCGAAGATCATGTTGGATCCGGTGATTCCCTTGGTCGAGAAGGAAATGTCGAAATACTCGCCCCGATTTTCGGCGAAGTTCCACCACTTCCGGGTCACGATCAGGGCGCCGCTCGGGACGAGACCCGCCTGGCCCTTCTTGTCATATTCGTGGCTCATCATGGAATTGAAGTCGGAATTGGCTGCGGTGGTCGCTCCATAGAGATTGAGGGTACCCTCCCCTATTTCAGGGACGACATCCGCCACCTTGTCGTTCCAGTTCCATTCGACTATGGTCTTGGAGAAGGCCGGATTCTCGAGCTGGATGTCGGCACGGTCCATCGGCCGGATCTTATAGCGTCCGAGATCGCCGTAGCGGACCAGTTCCTCCGCGACGATGATGCCCCGGTAGGTTCCGGAACCCTGGGCGACGACTTCGGTTCCGTTTCCATAGAAGGTTCCGTCACGGCGCCAGGGAACATAGGCGTTCGTCAGCATGTAGATGACGTTTCCGCCCTTGTCGCTCATCAGGAGCGGAGCGCAGTCCCATCTGGGACTGGTGGTGCCGGACAGCGGGTTGATACCCTTGGCCGCATCCTTGATGGAATAGCCGTCCGTCGCGTTCGTGTACGCGCCATCCTTGCACATGATTTCGATATCCTGCAGGGAAACCATCGTGAAGATATCGTCGTCGGTCAGCTGGGAGACGGACTTCTTCTTGGCGGGGACGAGGAATTCATCCGGCGTGCCGATCACTTCGATGATGCTTTCGGCGGTCAGGCCGGTCAGGGTGTAGCAGGTCGCCGGAGCGGTCTCCTTGACAAGGGTCAGTCCTTCGAGGTTGACCCGGACCTTCTGCCAGCGCTCGGTCGTGTTGTCCGCACGGGTCTTGAACTTGAGCTGGAAGCCGTATTTCCCGTCCAGGCTCTCGATGTAGGCAGTCTTGTAATTCTCCTCGAAGTCGAACTTGAACTGGGCGGTCTGCGGACTCTGGCAGACATTGGCGCTGCCGGGATCGCTGACGATGAAGCCTTCGATGTACTGCTTGACGGCCAGTTCGCCCGGGGCAAGCGCACGGACTTCTCCGAAGGAGATCGAAGAAGGGTAGGACTTCTGCGAAACCTTGTAGGAGGTCGTCACGGTGCCGCCCTTCAGGGCATAGGTCACATTGATCGTCGCGCGGCGGTCCGCGCCGGTCTCGTTCTTCGTCACATTGAAGACCAGTCCTTCGGAAGTCATCTGGACTCCGTCGATCCAAGGTTCGGCTCCGCCCTCATACGCGACTTCGTACTGGAAGTCGCCGACATAGGGATAGACGTTGTTGACGCTGGTTTCCGCCGTATACTCACCGCTGAACCCGGCATATTCCCCTTCCTTCGAAACCAGGTCGAGTTCCGGCGAGGAAAGCGTCTGGGTAATCGTCTGGACGGTACTGAGGATATTGCCGTTGGCATCTTCCACCCGGAGCGTCAGGACGGCAGTCCTGGGTTCGGAGCCGTTGTTCTCGGTTACACTGTATCCTGCCCAGCCGGTCGAAAGGGAGGTAAACTCGACCCAGGGCAGCGTCTTGAGAGTATCGGGGACTTCCCCGCCCGTGACGACACCGAGGGAGTTCCCTTCGAGGTCGAAATACTCGACGGAAGGGGTCACCTGGTCGAGGCTGTATTGCAGATTGGTCGTAACCGGAGTCTTTATGTCCGCCCCTCCTTTAAGAAGGGTCACGGCGGGGACCTTGAAAGCGAATCCCGCGTCATCGTGGCCGGATTCTCCGGCGATCGTCAGTTCACCGTCCTGGACCACCTTGATCGTATCCTTCAGTTCGGCCTTGGTCAGGATGATGCCGACGGTACGGGAAATCCCGTAGTTGGCCGAGAAAGTGAGGACGATTTCGTTGTTTCCGGATCCGCTGAGTTTGTTCAGGGATGCCCAGTCGACAGTCTTGTCGAATCCTGCCGTCCAGGGACCGTCCGCATAGATGAGGATGTGGGTGGACCCGGCTTCCTTGTTCAGGGAAAGCTTGTGGGAATTGACCGCAAGCGGGAGGTCCATCTCGAAACGTTTGTCCTCGCAGGAAAGAACCGTCAGCAAGCCCACAAAGAGGGCTGCCAGGGTTTTGAAAATATGTTTCATGGTATTGTTCATTTTCCTGTCAGTTCATTAAAGTCCATACTTCGCATATTCCTTGTTGTCGAGGTTGTACTTGGACTTGACGACTTCGAGGTCAGGAATCGGGTAATATTCGTGGCAGGGCTTGACGTTGTCCTTGAGCGCCTGGTAGTCGCTGTAATCGAGAATCGACTGGTAGAAGATTCCCCAGCGGACCAGGTCGAACTTACGCTGGAACTCGCCGAAGAGCTCGCGGGCGCGCTCGTTCCGGATTTCGTCCTGGAGACGGGCATGGGTACGGTAAACATATTCAGCGAGACCGGCACGGGTGCGGGTCTTGTTGAGATACTCGACCGCCTTGGCGTCCTGGTTCAGCTCATTGTAGCATTCCGCCATCATCAGGATCGCATCCGCATAACGGAAAACCTTATAATTGTTTCCGTCATTGGACGTGTACATGTTCGGGCACCAGAATTTCGGGCCGCACCAGGGACGGGTGTTGACACTCTTGAAGTCGTGGCCGTTGTAGCTCCAGGCCATGTTGTAGTTCTTGCGGATGTCTTTGCCCATCTTGGTCTGGAGACCCTGGCAGAAGAGGACGTTCGGACGCATGGCCGCCCAGGCGGTGGCATTGTTGCCGAGTTCTTCTACGACAACGCCGTCGTACATATTCCCGTTCGTCCGGGGGTACGGCATGCAGATGCAGGCTGCGTTGGACGTGTAGGTCACGCCGCCCTGGGTATAGGTATGCTGGATTTCGAGGATGGACTCCGGCGTATTCTTGTTCCGGAACATGACATTCTCGGCATAATCATACTGGGAGAAGTCCCCATAGATGTTCTCCAGGCTTCCGAGGGCCGTGAGGGCCGTGTTCCAGTCCTTGTTCCACATGGCCATCTTCGCGATGAGCATATAGGCGCAAGCGGCTCCAAGACGGTTTTCCCTGTTGTCGCTGGTACGGGTCTGGGTCGCCAGCGGAGCGATTCCCTGGAGATCGGCGATGCAAGCCTTGCGGGTCTCGACCGCGCTCATTCTCGGGAGCTGGGAGATCCGGTCGAGGGTCTCGAGATCCGAAACGTCGTCGAAATAGAACGGGACATCCCCGAAGAAGCTCGTCAGCGTATAATAATAGAAGGCGCGGAGGACCTTGGCCTCGCACAGGAGACGGACCCGGTCGGCATTCTTTTCGTCCACCTTCCCATCCTTGTCAAGGAAGGCCGGGGACTTTTCAATACCCTGGATGGCGAAGTTGCAGCGCTGAACGCCGATATAGCACTGGGTCCATACGGTCGAACCGTGACGCGGGGTGACCGGAGAGACGTCCAGCCTGGCGTCGAGGGTTCCGGAAGGGCAGTAAGCGATATCGGACACGCACTCGGTCGCGAGCAGATAGGTATAATTGTAGAAATTCTTCATCGGGATGTAGCAGCTGTTGACGACGGTTTCGCATTCAGCGGCTTTCCTGAAAAAGTTGTCCGGAGTGGAGAGGGCGGAGAGGTCCTCGTCCAGCGAGCAGGCGGAAAGAGAGATCACGGCCAGTCCGGAAAGCGTATAAAGGATATGTTTCAGTTTCATAATATCTTCCATTTTAATATCTTACCTGAACACTGAACGTAATCGTACGGGCCTTCGGATAAGCACCGAGGTCGACACGGCGGAGGGTCGAGGAGGTTCCTTCGGAAGAAACGTCCGGATCGAATCCGTTGTAGTTCTTCCAGAGATAGAGGTTCTCCCCGATAACGCTGAAGGTGACATCCCGGATGCCCGCCGTTTTCTTGAACGGAAGGGTATAGGACAGGGAGATGTTCTTCAGGCGGAGGTAGGAAGCGTCATGGACCATGAAATCGCTCGGGAGGGCGGCGTCGCTCTTGCTCGCGACTCGCGGGATATCGGATTCCGGATTCCGCTCAGGATGCCAGGCGTTCAGCATGTAACGGTACTGGTTCGTGAAGATGGATCCAGCCATGTAGATTTCCGAGAAATTATAGATCTTGCCGCCGAGGGAATAGGCGAAATAGACGCCGAGACGGAGATTCTTGTAATGGAAGGTGTTCTGCATACCGCCGTAGATGTACGGATCGGCGTTGCCCTGGTAGACCAGGTCGGCCTGGCTGAGGATTCCGTCGTGGTTGATATCGTAGTAGCGGGCGGCGCCGCTGGCGGTGGAAGTTCCGACATAAGTGTTCGTGACCTTGTTGCGGGCCTTCTCGTCGTCATTCTTCCAGGTTCCGCCGTACTTGAAGCCCCAAAGGGAGTTCAGCGGATAGCCGGCGACATAACCGTACATCATGTATTTGTTGTTGCCCCAGCTGTCGTAAGCGGAAACGAACTCCTCGCCGCCGATGTCCTCGACTTTCTGGTCGTTGTGGGAAATCGTGAAACTGGTCTCCCAGCCGAAGTTCTTCTTGACGATATTCCGGGTCTCGACCGTGAGTTCCACACCCTTGTTGGAGGTCTTTCCGATGTTGACGAACTTCGAGGAATAACCGGCCGTCTGGGCGACCTGGACATTGAGAAGAAGGTCGGAAGTATGGGAAGAATAGACTTCAGCGGTAACGGAAAGGCGGTTCTTGAAGGCGGAGAAATCAAGGGCGGCGTTATAGGCCGTAGTGGTCTCCCACTTCAGGTCCGGAGAGTCCAGCCGGCTCCGGTAGGTCGCGACAGGCTGTTTGCCGTCGAACAGGTAGCCGCCCGTCGTCGTAGAAAGGATAGCGTGGGAGCGGTAGGCGCTGATGGCGTCGTTACCGGAGATACCTGCGCTCAGACGGAGGGACAGGTCATCGATCCAGCTGACGTTCTTCATCCAGGGTTCGTTGGAGATGCTCCACTTGAAAGCGCCCGAAGGGAAGGTTGCGTACTTGTTGTTCGGGGCGAAGTTGGAGGCACCGTCCCGCCGGACCGTCGCAGTCAGGTAGTAGCGGGAGCCATAGTTCCAGTTGAAACGTCCGAAAACGGAGAATTTTTCTTTCGCGGAGTAACCAGTTCCGGCGCTGTAGGTTTCCTTGTCCTGGACCGCGTTCATGTTGTTCCACATGACGACATCGTCCATGTACCCTTTTCCGGAAAGTGAGAAGCTGTTGCTTGCGAAAGTATAATAGGAAAGTCCGGCCATGAAGTCGAAGGAGTGCTTTCCGGCCTTCAGCTTGTAGGTGGCGGTATTCTCGGAGGACAGGGAATGCTCGTCGTACTCCGCCCGGTATGCATATCCGCCTTCATCTCCCTGGATCTTGGTCGGAAGGGTGCCGGGCTGGTACTGATACGTATGGCGCTGGTAATAATAATAGGAAGCCGTGCTCCGGATCTCGAAGTTCTTGATCGGGGTGATGACGGCCGTGAAGTTATGGCTCATCGAATGACGGACCAGATAGTGGACGTTCATGTCGATGAGGGCCCGCGGGGAGTTGATCCAGCTTCCACTGTAATAAAAGTCGTTGATCGTATCTTCGGGTTTCATGAGCGGACTCAGATAGATGGCGCCGTTCGTCCAGGAACTGCCACCGATGTTGGTCTTGTTCTCATCATTGTCTCGCCAGGTGTAGGAACCGTTGTAACCGACTTTCAGCCATTTGAAAAGCTTGCGGTCAAGGTTGATACGGCCGGTGAAACGCTTCTGGCCGCTGCCCTGGACGATACCCTGGGTATCATTGTACGAGAAAGAGGCGTACCGGCTGCTCGCATCGGTCCTTCCGGAAAGGGAAAGGGCGTAGTTCTGCGTAATCGCGGTACGGGTAACCTCGTCGATCCAGTCGGTTCCCTGGCCGGCGGCGAGCGGGTCCTTGAACCTGCTCAGATAAAGCGGGACATCCAGTCCGGACGCGATGCCGGCTGCCGCCGCATTCGAATCTCCTCCGAAGGATACCACCTCGTTGCGGTAGATCTGGAGCTCGCTCGCGTTCATGATGTCGAGTTTCTTCGGCAGCTGCGAGAATCCGATATCGGACTTGAAGGTAATGTTGGTCTTGTCCTTCTGGCCCTGGCCCTGCTTCGTCGTGATGATGATGACGCCGTTCGCACCGCGGGATCCGTAGATGGCGGTGGAGGAGGCGTCCTTCAGGACGGAAATATTCGCGATATCGTCCGCATTGATATCGTTCAGGTCGTGGATGGCATCGATGATGCCGTCGACGACGTAGAGCGGTTCATTGGACGCCGTAATGGAACGGGATCCACGGATACGGACCGTCGTGGTCGAGCCCGGGGCGCCGTCGGTGGACATGAAGTCCGCACCTGCGATACGGCCCTGGAGGGCGTTGTCGACGGAAAGGACCGGAAGGCTCTGGATATCAGCCATCTTGACATTCGTCACGGAACCGGTCAGGTCTTCTTTCTTGACCGAGCCGTAACCGATCATGACGACTTCCTGAAGGACGTTCTCATCCTCGGAGAGGGTGATATTGTATTTGGTCCGGTTCCTGGAGACCTGGACGGTCTGCGTCTCGTATCCCATATAGAGGATCTCGAGGGTCCTTCCGGGACGGACCTTGAGGGTGAATGCGCCGTTCCCGTCCGTCGAGGTTCCCTGGGTGGTACCTGCGACCCTGATGGTCGCGCCGGGAAGAGGGGCCCCGTCCTTGTCGACGACCGTTCCCGTGATGGTCATGGGTTCGGAGGATCCCTGTGCATAAAGCGTTACCGCCGCTGTTGCATGGAGGCAGAACAGCAGCACCGTTGCCACGAAGGGCAAAGCGAGTTTTTTCAATATTGCATGCATCTCCATGGTCGGTATTACTGATTATCGTCATCTTTCTGGAAGACCGTGTCCTTACCGCTCTTCCCGCCGTTCAGGAGGAAGAGGTCTTCGTCCTGGACGTGCTTGTTGCTGGTGATTTTCCTCAGGTAGACATTGTCCAGGAAAATCCGGTTCGGCTTGCCGGGGACCGGAGATAGTGAACCGGCCGTGAACCGGATCCGGGTATTCGAAGTGAGCGGATTGGTGTCCGTCCCGACGATGCCGACAAGGAACTGGCCCTCATCCCACATGTCACTCGGGAATTTCTCCGAGTTGAGATCATAATAGGGGGCTTCGAATTCGATCTTGGTCGTTCCCTGGGCCTCGAAATCACGGATGACACCGCCGCCGACCACTTCCACGGTCAGTTTGTTGGCATCCTTGTTTCCGTCGAGGTCCGTGTAGGCGACCGCCCGGAAAGAGAGGACGATGAGGGTGTCCCTGTGGAGATCGTCCACATAAGGGGTTAAGAGATCGGCACCGTAACCGTCTCCGCTTCCCAGCATCAGATAGCCGTTCTTGCCGTAGAGATAAGCCTCTTCCCGGCCATCGATCACAGTGGATTCCCAGCCGCGGTTCTTGTCGGTGGCTGACCACTCGGAGGAGAGTTTACCGTCCAGTTTCCGGGGATCGGAGGATCCGTACTTGGACCAGGACATATCGCTGGACAGTCTTGCCGTAAGGCCCTGATGAACAGGAAGATAAGAACCAAGCGACAAATCCGGTGCGGTCAGCATGAGCGTTCCGCTGCGACGGGTGTAATAAGGGATGTTGTAACGTTTGGCGTAGGTCAGCTGCAGTTCGTACAGATCGTCCTTGATCTTTTCGAAACGGGTCACTGATGCCCACGGCTTCGTTTCGGCATCCTGCCATCTGGGGGTGACTTCCACGTTGGTTTTGACGTAGAAGGTTGCCTCGCCCTTCCGAACGCTGACGCTGGCGGCGCTCAGGGGTGTCAGGGAATCGGGGTGCTCATAGACTTCGACGAATTCCGGCCGTTCCGCATTCGGATCGTCGTGACGGCACGACGACAGGAAAGGGAAGACCAGCATTGCCGCAGCCCCGGCCAGAAGGCCGGATAGACGGACCGGATTCCCGGTAAGGGATTGGTTTGACATAATTATTGATGTTAATAGTTTTGGTTGTTTCATGCTATCGGGTCAGGTCGAAGTCGACCAGGATCGGACGGTGGTCCGATGGATCGTAGAAAGCACTTACATAGGTGCTCGGACGGCTGGAGGTCCATTTGTCGACCAGGATGCCGGCATCGACGACGGACCGCATCATGGACGGGTTGGCGTACATGAAATCGATCCGGGAATTGCCGTAGGTGCTGGAGCAGAAGGAGCCTTTCCAGGTCTCGGCGATGATGTCGACGAGGTCGGTCTGCTCGAGGATCACGTCCTGGGTCAGGAGACGGGTGTCGTTCTCCGGATACCCGTAGAACCAGTTGTCCTTCCGGGAACGGGAATTCAGGTCGCCCATCAGCAGCCAGTCGGCATTGGCATATTTCGGATCGTTGACGGTATGGGCGACGATATACTGCATCTCGAACTGGCGGTAGTAATCGCCGCCGTGCTCCGCCTTGCTCGCTTCCTGGGCCGCAGTTCCGGACACTCCGAACGAATAGGCCTGGGGCCACATATGGCAGGTCACGATATTGATTTTCCGGCCGGCCACCTCGATCTGCTGGATGGCTGCGCCATGGGAGACGGGTTTGCCCGTCACGTCGGTATCGGTAATCTTGAGGAGCGTCCTCACCGGGTACTTGGAGGTGGTTTCCTGGGGATAGTTGTCACGCTTCCCGCTCAGGGCCGTGTAGTTGTGGCCGTACCGGGCCGCCAGGGAGGCCCATCCGTCCGGCAGGAACCGCTCCTGGGACGGGGCGGACTGGTTCGTGTTGTTCTTGTAGATGGAAGCCGCCTCGCACCAGACGCAGACATCCGGATCATATTTCTTGACCCACTTGACGAAGGTATTGTAGTTGTTGGCCTGGTCCGCCCACATTCCGTTCTGGATGTTCCAGTAAAGGATGCGGAGATTGCCCTTCCGCTGCTGGGCCTTCCCTTTCCGGACCATGATATTGTCGACCCAGAAGCCGTGGACCCCGCTTCCAGTATCGTTGCCGGCGAGATAAAGGGCCATCCCGTCCGTCGCCCGGTCGACTTCCAGTTCCACGTGATGCCACGCCTTCGCCTCGGAGAGGGAAGACGGGGCGGGAACCGCAGTCCGGGGAACGACGATGCTGGATGAGACGCCCGTATAAGAAGGAGTCACCTCGATTCCCTTCCCGTCCAGTTTGCAGGAACGGATCATTCCGCCGTTCTCGACATGGATGAGCAGGTCGTCGGTCACCCCGTTCTGGAAACAGAAATCGAAGGATGCCGTGACGGAACACATCCCCTCCAGGTTCCCGACCGCCGGGGTCTGGAGGATTCCCCGGGCTGAATTGCCCATTCCGACGGAGACATAACCCTGCCATTCCATGCAGCGGAACAGGTATTTCCAATCCGCGAGATTCCGGGAAACCACATAGGAATCAGACATCGCATGGGACTCCCCTATCGTCTTTCCGCTGACATCCGCCCATGTATTGGACTGGATGAAACCGGTTCCGGGCATATTGTACGAAACGGGGGTATACGAATCGGCGTAACCGTTCCTCCCGTTTCCTCCGGCAATGCCGATATCCTGCCCGTCCGGAGCGAAACCGCTCCCCTTCTCACCCGACATGACATCTCCGCCCCAGACGAAATTGTCGAACCCTTCGAACCAGACGATTTCCTCGTCGGGGGTGTAGGTCAGCGAAATGGATTCCACTTCATCTGCTTTCAGTTCGAGAGGGCCCGAGGACCATGTCATGACCCTGTGATCCTTGTCACAGAGCGTGATTTCAAGGCCTTTGGATAGTTTGGCGGGAACGACGGGAATATAAAGATGAAAGTCCTTTTCCCCGATTGACGTTCCGGAGCCGCCGCCGTTGCAGTTCAGCACGACGAAATCCGTGCTTTCCGCAAGAAGCAGCTGGCTTTTGGACGGCAGATAGGATGCGATGCCGGCGATTTTCTCGCCGCCCGCCGCCTTGACTTTCACGGATGTGAGGCTTCCTTTGCCGGAAATGGCGAGATCGAGGAGGCAGATCGCATCGGAAAAAGACAGGACGTTGCCGGTCCGTTCCGAATACTCAGCATACTGGGGGAAGGCGTCCAGCGCGCCGGCCGTCGACGGATAGGACTGCGAATAGGGGACCTTGATCTCCCGATAGGGCGTAGAGCCGTGCCAGGCGGATGTTTTCGGGACGGAAAGGACTGCGGAATAGGTATTTGCGGATGATTCATCCACCTCGCAGTACCAGTTTCCTTCGGCATCCTTGAGGAGCGGATAGTTTTTACTGTTCATCCGGACGGAACATCCGGTGAAATCATCGGGCTTTTCCAGGAGCTGCCGGCGTATCGCTCCGCTCCGCTCCGCATAGAAACGGACTTTCCCGTCGACGACTTCGATCGGGTCGCCTTTCTTGCCGTCCGCTTTGTTCTGGCCGTTCGAATCCGGGACGGGTTTCTTGCACGAAAAGGCAGCTATTAAAAGAAGGGCCGCTGCCAAAGACCGGCGAATTTCCATTGCTTCTGTCTAAATATGTAAGTACAAAATTAGCAAGAAAACGCCGGTGCTGTTTTTAAAAAATCTTATGTAAAGTTCAAATCAAGATTACAAAATGATAGAATTACCTATACAAAGAATTGATAATTAACATAATAATTCAATAAAAGAAAAGTCGGTTCCGAGGCCGAAATCAAGGTCAGAGAGTCTTGATCATCTCTTCGAATCTGTCCTTTCCGCAGAGC
>JAEEGL015582411.1_pt1 | contig 14967 bp, 15 predicted proteins | sample 9134231 | NCBI WGS metagenome assembly JAEEGL01 (sample SAMN16246548, study PRJNA631951) | gut metagenome | biome: gut microbiome; feature: rumen; material: fiber-attached | host: Bos | place: Iran: Karaj | collected 2018-10
CGACATCGTAACCTTCGAAAGCCTCTGTTGTCCCGATGATATTTTTGCCGTGCATTAGCGATTCGCAGGTCTTAACCTTCATTCCGCTACCCGAAAAAATCGGCAGTACCATAATGTCGGCTTCGGCAAAATATGGTTGCAGGTCGGGTGCATCGCTCACGATTTCAATGTTTTTCAACAATTCGGGTTCGTCGTTCCTCAGTTGCGCCATTCCCTTTCCGACGATTTTCATCCTAATGTTTACATGCGGGAGTACATTTTTTGCAAACCAGATAATGCCTTCGTTGTTGGGCGGGAAATAGGAGCCAAGGAACATGCAGAGTGGCTTTTCCGATGTCATTTCTTGGATTTGTGGCTTGTTTTGGCATTTGTCGGCAAGCGAAATTGGGATTACCGACTCGGCAAGCCGTCCGTACCTTGTTTTTATTTCGTTTCTGTCGCGTTCGTTCAGCACAATCAGCCTGTCGGAGTATTGGCACGAATACTTGTCGTTGCTGTCGATGCAGCCAAGCAGGAAAAGCTTTGCAAGCCAGTTGTGGCTTAGTTTTGCCTTGAAATACGGTACTTCCACATTGTGGAAAAATGTTATAATCTTGCCTTTGTATCCATTCTTTTTCAGAGCCTTAGCAATAATTCCGAATACACTGCGGTCGATGAAGACATAGTCGTATTCCATTGCCATCGCGACAATCTTTTTTACCCGTCGTGGCGAAAGGCCGTAGTAGTAGTTGAAGATTGAAAGTATGCCGCTGCCTATCATTGTAAGCAGGCTTTTCTTTTCGTTGTCTTCGTGTATGTGGTAGGAGTTTATGTTGTCACCGCCAAGAATTTCTGCCAGTGCCGAACGGTTGCGGGAGGTGCATTGTTCGCCGCCTTCGAGGATATTTCCCGATTTTTTGTAGTGTATGAAAAGTAGCTTAGCCATTGGTAGTTATTCTTTTAGGGAGACTGTTGTTATTTTTGTTTCCTTTCATTTTCTTTAGTATGTCGTTGCGACCGAGCTGCTGCAACCGTTTTTCAATCTTTTTGCGTGCGTCGGGAGTGTACCAGAAAAAGTACATATTCTGATTTTCACGTTCTTCGCGCGACTTTGGCACATAAACCTTTTCCATTGTGTATGGATTCAGTTCGGTGTAGTACATCACGGTCGAAAGCGTCATCGGGGTGGGGGTAAAGGTTTGCACCTGTTCGGGACAAATGCCGAGGTCGCTGATTTGCGCCATAAGTTCGGCCATATCTTCTTCCTTACAGCCCGGGTGAGCCGAGATAAAATAGGGGATAAGTTGTTGTTTAAGACCATATTTCTTGTTTGTGCGGTCGAAGAGGGCTTTCAGCTCCCCGAACTTGTCGAAAGGTGTCTTGCGCATTAGTTCCAGCACTTTGGGCGAAGTGTGTTCTGGCGCTACTTTCAGTCGTCCCGACACGAACTTTGAAATTACGAGTTCGAGGTATTCCTCGTTTATGCGGTCGGTTTCGGCATTTCCTGTCTTGTGCAGGGCTATGTCGTAGCGTATTCCACTGCCTATGCTGATTTTCTTTATGCCTTTGACTTCCAGAGCTTTGCGGTAAAGTTTGCAAAGTTCTTCGTGCGATGTGTTGAGGTTCGGACAAATCTTAGGAGCAATGCACGAGGGTCGCTTGCACTTGCGGCAGAGGTTTTCGTCGTTGCCGTGCATGCGGTACATGTTTGCCGACGGAGCGCCGATGTCGGAAATGTGTCCCTTGAAGTTTGGCATCTGCGAAATGCGTTCCAGTTCTGCGATTATGGATTTCTCGGAGCGACTCGAAATTTGCTTGCCCTGATGTGCCGCTATGGTGCAGAACGAGCATCCGCCGAAACATCCGCGGTGTATTGTCACCGAGTTCTTTATCATTTCGTAGGCAGGAATGTCTGGTTTGCCGTTGTAGCGCGGATGCGGAAGTCTGGTGAATGGCAGTGCATATATGCTGTCCATTTCACTTTCCGAAAGCGGTTCGTATGTTGGGTTTACGATAAGCTTCGAATGTTCCAGTTGCTGGGTTATTCGCCTGTTGGTAAACGAGTTGGCTTCGCGTTCAACGATGACGAAGTTTTCGGCGTAGTTGCGCTTGTCGGCAAGGATTTCGGCGTAGGAGTGAAGTTCTATATCGTCTTTCTTTTTGTCGTTTTCGTCGCTTAGGTAGGCAATCTGCCTTATGTTGAAGCAGTTGTAGTGATGTCCGTCGCGGTTTATGTGGTCGGCGACTTCCACAATCGACTTTTCCGACATTCCGTAGCAAAGTATGTCTGCCCCCGACATTTCAAGCATCGAACTCAGTATTCTGTCCTGCCAGTAGTCGTAGTGGGCGAAGCGGCGCATAGAGGCTTCAATTCCACCGATTACGATTGGAGTGTCGGGATATATGTCCTTCAGTATCTGGCAGTAAACCTTGGTTGCGTAGTCGGGACGGTGACCGCTTTGTCCGCCAGGAGTGTAGGCATCGTCGCTACGGAGACGCTTGTTTGCGGTGTAGTGGTTGAGCATGCTGTCGATGTTTCCTGCCGAAACGCCAAAAAATAGCCGAGGCGCACCGAACTTGCGGAAGTCGCGGAGGTCGTCCTGCCAGTTGGGCTGTGGAATTACTGCCACACGGTAGCCTGCGTTCTGCAAAACCCTTGCTATCACTGCCGGTCCGAACGACGGATGGTCAACAAAAGCATCTCCGCTGACGAGGATAACATCGATATAGTCCCAGCCAAAAGCCTTCAGTTCCTTGACTGAAGTCGGAAAATAGTCGAGGATGTTGGTGCGTTGAATCTCCTTGCCGTTACGTTTGTTATCTAGCGAAGAGTTCATTTTGGAACATCGGTGAAAATGTTGTAGGAGCCATCGGGTATAGTCCGTATTCGGGCATCAGCGGGTGATTTCCTTTACGTACGCTTACCGCAATGCTGATTGTCGATTTCTCAGTTATCTTGTAGTCGGCGCCGAAGTAGCCTGAGAACGAGGTCTTATCGCCGTTGTAGTAGTCGCAGAAACTTACGGCAGCCGCGCCATATATGTTAATCTTTGGCGTAAGCGAGTACGAGCCTTTGGCAAACAGCGTGTATCGTGGGAATCCGTACGGACTTCTGCTTTCTGAATTTGCCGATGCCGAAAACATGGAGTAGGAGACAGCAAAGCCACCCGATACGGTGAACTTGTCGGTTACCTTGTAGCCGAATTCTGGTGCAACAAAGCCGGTTCCGAATGCGTGTCCGCCAAAACCGCCGACAGATACGCCTGTGCTGATTCGGCTTACAAAACGCGATTCCTTGTCGTGCTTTGTCTTTACAAGTGCCGATGAGTCAGGCTCGTAGAGATATAGTTTCTCGTTCTGCCCGAAAACCGACAATGCCAGCACTGTGAGTAATATTGCAAATATGCACCTTTTCATTCCAGATGAAAATTTGGCGTAAAGTTAAGCAATAATTACGAATGGGCAATTGCTGTTAACAAATATTTTAGATATGGGACTGGAGTTCTTTTACTTTTTATCAATGCTTGTCAGTCCGTCGCGTTTTCCGATGACGTAGGCTGTCGGCATTTCGTTGTTGTGAATCAAGTTGTCGATGTAAAGAGGCTGGCCAACAATGAAGAATCGGCAGCAAAACGAGTCGCCCTCGCTTAACTTGGTGTTTTCTGCCTTGTCGATTATGAATTTGTATTTGCCGAGATACCTTATAATACATATACGGTTTGGCAGCCATTTTAATTCCAATGTGTCGCCAATTGATAGGTTGTCGGTGCAGATATGCTTTCCGTCCTTCAGAAAATCCGACTGCTCAGGGTTGGTGTTGGCAAGATGTTCTGTGTAATCTTTCCAGCTTTTGTAACCGAGAGTTTTCGACAGCAGTTCCAGCGTGCATTGCCTTGTGTTGTCGGCTCCGTCGATGTAGCCCCACAGTCGCTTTAGTGTCGAGGTGCTTATTGATGTCTTGGTGCGTTCCCATATTACCCCCGACAGGAATTCAAAGTCGGCAGGCGTGTTGATGTTGCGTTGCACCGACAACTCTATGTCGCGGCGTAGTTGTAGTATTTCGGGACAATTCTTATTCATTGCATTTTTTTGTTTCGTTTCGGAGGCAAAGTTATGGCATTGCAATGTAATCTGCAAAATTCTTGTTGGTTCTTGTTTGTTCGTTTTCGCGACCTTAAAGTTGACAGCGAATTCAAAGTGATTCGTTTTTGATGTTGTTATATTGTTGAATATTAGTCTGTTATGTTGATTTGAGTCTGTCGGCAAAAAAAGCGAAAGAATATTTCGTCAATTCAAAAATATGTTGTACTTTTGCTCCCACAAAAATTTTAAAGTATTTTATTTATTAACAAATTGATTTTTAAAGATTATGATTAATCAGTACGAAACCGTTTTCATTGCAACTCCCGTTTTGTCTGAGCCACAGATGAAGGAAACGGTTGAAAAGTTCAAGAAGTACATCACCGACAATGGTGAGTTGGTACACGAAGAGGACTGGGGATTAAGAAAAATGGCTTACCCAATCCAGAAGAAAACTACAGGCTTCTACCACTTGTTTGAATTCAAGGCAGAAGGTGCTTTCATCAACAAGCTCGAAACCGAGTACAGACGTGATGAAAAGATTATGCGCTTCCTTACCTTCAAGATGGACAAGCACGCAGTAGCTTACAGCGAAAAGAAGAGAAGAGAACAGGAAACTAAAAAGGTGGAGGAATAATTATGGCACAGAACAATTCAGAAATCAGATACTTGACTCCATTGGCAGTTGAAGTAAAGAAGAAAAAATATTGCCGCTTCCTCAGAAGCCGCATTAAATATGTTGACTACAAGGATCCTCAGTTCCTCAAGAAATTCTTGAACGAACAGGGTAAGATATTGCCTAGACGTTTAACCGGAACTTCGTTGAAGTACCACCGCAAAGTTGCTCAGGCAGTTAAGAGAGCAAGACACCTTGCATTGTTGCCATACGTAACCGACATGATGAAATAATTAAAGGAGGAATTGAAATGGAAATCATACTGAAACAAGACGTAGAAAACTTAGGTCACAGAGACGAAATAGTTAATGTAAAACCTGGATACGGAAGAAACTATCTCATTCCTCAAGGTTATGCTATCCTTGCTACCGAAACTGCAAAGAAGATTCATGCAGAAAACATGAAGCAAAGAGCACACAAGGAAGCTAAGCTCCGCGAAGAAGCTGAAGCTCTCGCAGCTAAGATGGAAGGACTTGAACTCACTATCGCTACCAAGACTTCTTCAACTGGTAAGATATTCGGTTCTATCAACACCATCATGCTTGCTGAAGCTCTCGCAGCAAAGGGATTCGAAATCGACCGCAAGAACATCCTCATGAAGGACAAGTCGATTAAGGAAGTTGGTAAGTACAATGCCGCTGTTCGCCTTTACAAGAACATCAAGGCTAACTTCAGCTTCAACGTTATCACCGAAGCAGAATAATTTTTTTCATAAAAATTCGAAAAAGGCAGCGACTTGTTCGTTGCCTTTTTTGTTTGCCTATTATCCCAGACAACCTTTTGACAAAGTTGATATTAACAGCTATTCATTACAATGTTAAAAAATATTGCAGCCGCAAGAATTGAAAATGCCAATAATAAACATAAATTTGCAACAATAAAATAATACGACTATGTTAGAAATTACAGAACAGAACTATGATGAAGTTATTGGCAAGACAAATTTGCCAGTAGTATTGGATTTCGGTGCAACTTGGTGCGGACCATGCCAGGTTATCAAACCATATATCGAAAAAATGGGCAACACATACGAAGGAAAAGCAATCGTTGCTAAGGTTGATATCGACGAAGCCGGCGACCTGCCAATGAAGTTCGGCATTAGGAACGTGCCTACAGTTATCTACCTGAAGGACGGTAAGGTTGTTGACCGCGTTGTCGGTGCAGTTCCAGAATCACAGTTAATCGAAAAACTCGAAGCTATATTATAGTCCGAAAATGACAATAAATGAAATTCAAGACGGAATAATCGAAGATTTTTCCGTCTTTGAGGATTGGATGGACAAGTACGCCTACCTCATTGAGCTTGGTGGCGAACTTCCTGCATTCGACGAGGCACACCGCACCGACAGCAACCTGATAAAAGGCTGCCAGTCGAAAGTGTGGTTCAACGCCGAATTCGTCGATGGCAAAATTGTATTTACCGCCGACAGCGACGCAATTATTACAAAAGGAATTGCTTCGTTGCTAATTAAGGTCATGTCGAACCAGACACCCGAGGATATTCTAAATGCCGACCTGTACTTCATCGAGAAGATTGGTCTAACGCAACACTTGTCCCCCACTCGCTCAAACGGACTCCTGTCGATGGTGAAACAGATAAAGATATATGCTTTGGCATACTCAAAAAAGTAAACAGATGAAAACACGACTCGAATTGCAACAGGACATAATTGCAGCATTGCGCACAGTAAAAGACCCTGAAATAAATGTAAACATTTACGAACTAGGACTGGTTTACCGTATCGATATCAGCGACAACAACGATGTCGAAATCGATATGACAATGACTGCCCCAAATTGTCCAATGGCCGAAGATATGCTAATATGGACTCGCGATGCCGTAAAGCAAGTCGAAGGCGTAAAAGCTGTAAACATCAACCTCGTTTTCGACCCACCTTGGACAACCGAAATGCTAAGCGAAGAAGCAAAACTAGAATTGAATATGTTCTAATAAAAAAAGCGACTTAAGGTCGCTTTTTTGTTATTTGATAATTTGAAGATTACTGAAGTTAGCTTACGCTGAGCTAAAGGTTGACACAAGGTTTCATTAACCGAGTATTACCGCTAGAAACTCGACATCTTCATCGGTATTGTTTGTTATGCTATGACGGTTGCCATTACCGGTAAACAAGGCGTCGCCAGCATGCAGCACTTCGGTCTTGTCATTGTCGGTAACAACGGCTTCTCCTTTCAGAATATAATACAGTTCAGCATCGTCGGTATGAGCATGGTCGCCAATGCTACTTCCAGCGGGAAGCACAATACGAGCAACCATACGTCCCTTGCCGTACATTTCGGAGGCATTAACCATCATGTTCTTGAAAATATGTCCTTTGCCACCCTGTGCTTTTTCAACCGACAGAACCTCGGCTTCTTCCTTTCTACGTATCATATTAGTAGTACAGATTTATAGTTTTCAAACGCAAATACTTGTTAATCGATAGCAATGTTGCAAATACACACAGCAACACTCCGATAACAGCAACAGCAACAAACAGCAGAGCTATAATCCACGGATCGATTGAACCCATGATGTTTCCAAGCTGGGCATTTGCAAAATAAATAATTCCATACAGCAATGCTATTGCAATAAGCGAGCTTACAAGTCCCTGCAATGCTCCCGAAGCAATGAAAGGCCTGCGTATAAAGTTCTTCTTTGCTCCAACAAGTTTCATTGTATTTATTACAAAACGCTTCGAATATATCTGCAGACGAATCGTATTATTGAGCAATGCGAACGAAATAAGGAAGAACAATGCGCTCAAAACCAGCAAGACGATGCTTACCTTATTTATATTATCATTGATAAGGTTCACAAGGTTCTGCTGATACGAAACTTCGTTCACAATATCCGACTTCGACATGAAAAAACTTTCGAGCTTAGCAATACTGTCTGGACTTGCATAATCGGAGTTCAAGTAAACATTTATCGTCGGTGACAATGGATTGTAACCCAAAGTCTCGATAAAATCCTCGCCCAAATCCTCTTTCAGCTGTTCTGCAGCCTCGTCCTTAGTGATATACTCGGTCGACTTGATAAAATCGTGAGTATCGAGCGTCTTTTGGAACTGCTTAATATCCGGTTCGGAAGCATCGTTATTAATTATAAGAGAGAAACACAAGTTCTCCTTTACATAGTCGGACATCTGCTTGGCGTTCAGCATCAACAAACCGACAATACCGAGCAGCAATAAAACAAGCGAGATGCTTACTACCGAAGTAAAGTAAGCACCTCTGATTTTATTCTTGATATTTGAATTCTTCATTACCTATTTATTATAAGCTTGCTTACGCTTGAATTACCATCGCGATAAACTATTCTTACAAAATATGTAGCATCAACCATCGAAGCGACATCCATAGTGACAAATTCGGAATCAACGACTTCGGTCTTTACCAAACGTCCCATGATATCAAATATCTGTATTTGTGACATTGCTCCGTTAGAAGAAACTATGTTAACATGGTCGTTGGCTGGATTTGGATATACGCTCAAAGATGGAATTGTCTCCTCTTCAATTCCGGCTTCGAGGAAGTTGATTGTAAGTGTATCGCTTGCCGAGCATTGGCCATTCGAAACTTCAATCCAGAAAGTATGCAAACCAACACCGTAATCGCGACCATCAATAGTTAATCTTGGACCTTCATATCCATTGTTCCACATATACGACTGGAATATTGCAGGAACGCCAATCTCAACAATCGAATCTTCAGAAATTGTAATATCGTCACCAAGATCTATTTCGATTGCTTCACCAATAGTTACATTAACACCTGCAGAAGTAGTACATCCGTATCCGTCGCCATCGACAGTTACCATATAATAGCCATTCATTCCGACTGTTATAGAGTTTGTAATATCGGTAGTACTCCATTGGTATTCAGCAGCACCGGCACCAGCATCCAACAAAAATTCGCCACAAGTAACAATTGGTGTCGAATCGAATGCGATGTCGAAGTAATTGTGGTAAACAACCCTTACGGTATCAATAGCTAAGCAGTTACCATGAGCCGAATCTGAAACTTCGAGAATATAAGTTCCACCGACTGTAACGGTAAGCAATGGCTGATAACCGAAAGTTCCATGGTTCCAAGTATAATGAGCATATTCAGCTTCACCCTGCGGCTCAAGAACAACAGACTGTCCGCGACATGCATGTACATCGGGACCGAGAGTCATATCGGGAGCATTGTTGACTGTTAAGTGAGCATGCTCTGTCGAGATATCAGCACATGCGTTGGATGCTATACAATAAAATTCTCCACTGTTGTTTCTGGTAACATGAGCAATGTGCAACGAATCGGTAGTTTGACCAGGTATAGCAACACCGTTGTTGTACCACTGATAGTGGATACCGTCGCCAGTTGCTCTCATACGAAGAGCATATTCGGTGCCTTCACAGATTGCCATTACAGCAGGAGTAGGCTGCCATGTTATTACCGGGGTTGTTCCGATGTTAACAGTAATTGTATCAGTATAAGCTGTTTGGCAACCAAGTTCAGAAGCGACAACGCAGTTGTACTGTCCTCCATACTGAGGTGCTACAGTAGGAGCCGTATATGTCGGATTGTTTGTACCGATGAGTTCGCCGTTACGATACCATGAATACCTTAGGTTATCACCTGTAGCTGTCACAGAAACGCTAAAAGCAGGGCCACCAGTACATACGTCGATGTCTTGAGGTTGAACAACAATATCAGGAGATGATACTACGCTAACAAATATAGAACCGACAGGTAAGCCATGATTATATGTTGCAGTACCACATGAATTCACCACATCGCATGTATAATAACCATTATCACTTTCTTGCAAATCAGTAAAACTCAAGATCGGACTATTGGAAATGATTTCTGAACTGCCCTGACGATGCCATGCAAAAGTAATTCCCTCTGCCTCAAAATCATCCGCATCAATAACATTACTACCAAAATGTAAGCGATCCGAAAGATCTACAACAATAACATCCTCGCCTGAACAAGCATTAAATGTTGCAGGAAATTCAGGGTATATAACAACCTGTTGTGTCACATTAAGAAAAACAGTATCAGTTCTTACAGAACCGCATTCGTTTGTCGCATAGCAGAAGTAGAAATGTTCATGAACTTCGCCAACTGGATCTATTACAAGAGTATTAGAATGATTTCCTGTAACATTTGCCATTGTGATATCGGTAAATACAGGATCAGTTCCGTTGTCTTTCAACCATGTATAGTTTATTGGATCAGCACCAGAAATCTTTGTATATAATTGTGCGCGGTCGCCTTCGCATACCGACTGATCGGTAGGCTGATTTTCAACAATAGGCAACAATTTAGCATAAATATTAGCAGTCGAACTTGCAACGGTACCACAACCATTGGTAAATTCACAATAGTAAACACCGCTATTAATTGAATCTACAGAGAAAGAAAGAATATCTGAGTTTGTATTTTCCAAAGCCACACCATTCCTATACCACTGATATGATATAGGATCGTTAGGGTAATTTGTCGTAGCATCGGCATAAAGGCTGATTTCAGTACCTTCGCAATATGTTCCAGACTCAGGATTTCCAACTATATTTGGCATTTCACTAATGATTGTACCGACATTTATAGATGTAACGGTTGCACATGCATTCGAAACCTGAACACAGAAAGTGCTTGAGTATGTACTTGGATCATGCACTGCCTGAGCTATCGTAAGCGTATCGTTGGTATCGGAACCATTTACAGCAGAATATGGAGTATTGTCGTAGTACCACTGATATTGCAAGTTGCTACCAGTTGCACCAACTGTAAAATGCAAGTCGTCACCTTCGCATATACCGGCCGAACGCGGCTGTGTAACAATACGAGGAAGTTCTACTACGTTCAACATGCCGGGAACTTCGGTCGATCCACATGCATTTGTAGCAACGAACCTATATTCACCGGAATGAGACGGAGCCGCCGAAGCTATATAGTATGAACCGCCATATGCAACCGCATCGTCACCATGATACCATACTCTCGACTGGTATCCCACTACATTGTTTGCTTGAATATTTATTGGAGCGCCCTCGCATACAGTATTTACAGTTGCTAGAGATATGGAACCGACAGTAGGTGCGTTATTGAATACCTTTACGTGAATTCTCTCTGAATTTGTATAACTCAAGTAATTGTATCCATAAAATATTCTACAAAAATAATAGCCTATATTTCCCAATGATGTATCAGCGGAAACATTAGACAATGTTAAAATATCAGAAGTACCCCCATCCATTTCGATCCAACCCGAATGGTTTGGCAATATCGTACTACTGGAACAATAATACCATTGATAACGAAAATCTGTTATTTCGCCAAGGGTATCAACTACATACACCTTCAGCAGCTGGTCATCACCTGCGCATAGATTAACCTCGCGACCACTTGTAGTTACTACAATATCTAAGGCATCTGCCATTACTCTTGCCGTTGAGGCAAACACGACCACAACCGCCAATAACAATTTGATAAAATTTCTCATCATACTAACATTATTTAGTTTTGACAAAGTTAATAAAAAAATATTAACGCGTGTTAAAATTTTTAACAAAAACTTTATAAATCAGGTTCAACGCTACCCATCCTGACTATTTCGGGTTCATCACCTGTACAATCGATAACCGTAGAAGCATACAAACCGCCCGCACCACCGTCGATTACTGCATCTACACGATTCTTATAGTCCTCGTAAATGAGTTCCGGGTCGGTGGGATACTCAACAATGTCGTCGTCGATACGCAACGACGTTGTAAGTATAGGATTCCCAAGCATCCGCACAATTTCTATTATGATTTTATTGTCGGGAACACGAATGCCGACAGTTTTTCTGTTCTGTTTTAATATTTTGGGGACATTGTTGTTCGCTTCGAGAATAAATGTGAACGGTCCTGGCAGATTTCGCTTCATCATCTTGAAAATGGAATTGTCGATAGGCTTAGTATAGTCGGAAAGATGGCTCAAATTTTCGCAGATGAACGAGAAATTGGATTTTTCGACCTTTATTCCTTTAAGCTGGGCGACGCGTTCCACTGCTTTGGGCTTTGTTATATCACAACCAAGTCCGTAAACAGTATCGGTAGGATAAATTATCACCCCACCCTTTTGCAAAATCTCGACAGCCTGCCTCACGGTACGTTCGGCAGGATTGTCGGGATGTATTCTTATGAGAACTGACATTTACTTGTTCAGTTTGTGATAGTCTTCGAGGAACTTCTGAAGACCGGCATCGGTAAGCGGGTGCTTCAAAAGACCGAGTATTGCATTGAGCGGACAAGTTGCCACGTCGGCACCCATCTGCATACTGCCGATGATGTGCATTGTGTGACGGATAGAAGCGGCAAGAACCTGAGTCTTGAATCCGTAGCGCTGGTACATGTCAACAATGTCGCCGATGAGCTGCAAGCCGTCGGTGCAGTTGTCGTCGAGACGACCAATGAACGGAGAAACGTAGGTTGCACCAGCCTTAGCAGCCAACAATGCCTGTCCTACGCTGAACACCAATGTGCAGTTTGTACGGATTCCCTTCGACGAGAAATACTTGATAGCCTTGATGCCGTCCTTAATAATAGGAACCTTGACAACAATCTGCGGATGCAGAGCAGCAAGCTCCTCACCTTCGCGGATTATACCTTCGTAGTCGGTAGAAATAACCTCGGCACTTACATCACCATCAACTATTTCACATATCTTAAGATAGTGGTTCATAATGTTTTCCTTACCGGCAATGCCTTCCTTTGCCATCAACGAAGGATTAGTAGTTACACCATCGAGAACGCCCAATGCCTGAGCTTCCTTTATCTGCTCCAAATTCGCAGTATCAATAAAAAACTTCATAAGTAATAATAATTTTATTTTTGCGCAAAATTACATCTTTTTTCGTTTGCTCAGAGCATCATATTTCAATTATAACTAACGACTTTTCAACAAGCAAAAGCCAAATTTCAACATTCGTATATTATTTTTTTGCCAACGAAAAACACTTAACAAAATTTATTGTAATTTTGCGCGCTCATTTTATACACGATGGAAGATATTAGAAACATAGCAATCATTGCACACGTCGACCACGGCAAAACCACACTAGTTGACAGAATTTTATATCAGGGAAAACTTTTCAGGGACAACCAGAAAGTTGGCGAACTGATACTCGACAGCAACGAACTCGAACGCGAACGAGGCATTACAATCCTCTCGAAGAACGTTTCTGTAAGATACAAAGATGTAAAAATCAATATAATCGACACCCCTGGCCACTCCGATTTCGGCGGCGAGGTAGAACGCGTTCTCAATATGGCCGACGGCGTACTGCTGATAGTCGACGCATTCGAAGGCCCTATGCCGCAGACTCGCTTTGTCCTGCAAAAGGCATTGGAACTGAAACTGAAGCCCATCGTTGTTGTAAACAAAGTCGACAAGCCGAACTGCAACCCCGAAGAAACAGTTGAAAAGGTCTTCGAACTTATGTGCAGTCTCGATGCCGACGACGACCAGCTCGACTTCCCAGTAGTCTATGGTTCGGCAAAGCAAGGTTGGATGGGACCAGACTACAAGACTCCAACCAACGATGTTTCGTACTTGCTCGATGTCATAATCGACACCATCAAGCCGCAGCAATACCCCGAAGGTTCACTGCAGATGCGAATCACAAGCCTCGACTACTCGTCATATACCGGACGTATTGCTATAGGCAAGGTTACTCGCGGAAGCATAAAGGCTGGCGACGTTGTTTCGGTAGCCAAGGGCGACGGAACCATCATAAAATCAACCATCAAGGAACTTTACCGCTTCGAAGGTCTTGCAAAGGAAAAGACCAAGGAACCTGTCATGGCTGGCGAAATTTGCGCTCTGCTCGGACTTGAATCGTTCGACATCGGCGATACCGTATGTGACAACCTTGAACCCGAACCACTGAGCACAATTAAGGTTGATGAACCGACAATGAGCATGCTCTTCGCTAGCAACGACTCCCCGTTCTTCGGTCGCGAAGGCAAATATGTAACATCACGTCAGTTGCGCGAACGTCTTTACAAGGAAACCGAAAAGAACCTCGCACTGCGCGTCGAAGACACCGACTCGGCTGACAAGTTTACCGTTTTCGGACGAGGCATTCTGCATTTGTCGATTCTTGTTGAAACCATGCGCCGCGAAGGCTTTGAACTGCAACTCGGTCAGCCTCGCGTAATCATCAAGGAAATAAACGGTCAGAAATGCGAACCAGTAGAAGAACTCTCGATTCAGGTTCCCGACGACTTTGCTGGTAAGGTTATCGAAATAGTAACCCAGCGCAAGGGCGAAATCGTGAACATCGAAAGCCGCAACGACCGCAGCAATCTTGATTTCCGTATTCCATCCCGCGGACTTATCGGTATGAGAAACGTCCTTCTTACCGCCACCGAAGGTGAAGCAGTAATGTCACACCGCTTCGATGCATTTGAACCATGGAAGGGAGAACTCGGCATTCGCCGCAATGGTTCGCTCATCGCCATCGAAACAGGACAGGCAATCCCCTACTCCATTGACAAGCTGCAGGACAGAGGCAAATTTTTCATCTATCCGGGCGAAGAGGTTTACGAAGGTCAGATTATCGGCGAAAATACCCGCTACAACGACATTGGCGTAAATGTAACCAAGACCAAGAAACTTTCGAACGTACGTGCAGCCGGTTCCGACGAAAAGGTTCAGATTGCTCCGCCAGTGCGTTTCTCTCTAGAGGAAGCTATGGAATACATCAACGAGGACGAAATGATCGAAATCACACCTAAGTCGATGCGACTGAGAAAAATTATCCTCAACCAGCTCGAACGCAAACGCGCTGCAAGAGAAAAGGGAATCGAAGAAGAATAAATCTTGATTTACACAAAATAGAACCTACGCCATTTTATGACGTAGGTTTATTTTTTACGTCTAATCAGCATCAAACCGTCACGAACAGGAAGAATAATCTTCTCGACATCGGCACGTTTAGAAATATATTCGTTAAACGCCTGTATGCCATGCGTCATGTGGTCGTTGGATGCTGTTTCACCAAAAATCTTGTCGTACCATATTACATTGTCGGCAATAATGGTTCCATTAGGTGCAAGTTTTGGCAAAACCGCATCGAAATATGAAATATATTCTCGCTTGTCGCCATCGATGAAAACCATGTCGAACTGACCTTCGAGAGTCGGTACAACCTTTGATGCATCACCAACAATGGCCGTAATCTTGTCCTGCAA
>JAEEGL015674544.1_pt1 | contig 14967 bp, 11 predicted proteins | sample 9134231 | NCBI WGS metagenome assembly JAEEGL01 (sample SAMN16246548, study PRJNA631951) | gut metagenome | biome: gut microbiome; feature: rumen; material: fiber-attached | host: Bos | place: Iran: Karaj | collected 2018-10
GGGTTGGGGAGAGGGTTCAATTATTAAACCAACTATTATTTACCCTCTCTCAAATTTCTAAATTCACTGCAGGCAGTTCATTAAGAAATTTTTCTCTCTCCAAGGAGAGACAAATCGGCTTCGCCGATAAACAATAATTTACCCTTTGTGTTATAATCAAAACAAAAGGATAAAAATATGAAAGATATGTTAGATAAAATATTGCAGATAGAAAAGCGTTATAACGAACTGGGTATAACACTGTCTGACCCTGCAGTAATTCAGGATTATAAAAAATTTAGAGATTTATCAAAACAAAGAAAATCAATGGAAGAAACCGTTGAACTGTACTACAAATGGAAAGAGGCAGTTGACGCTATAGAAGATGCAAAACAATTAATACATGAAGAAAAAGACGAAGAAATGAAATCGTTTTTAAAAGCGGAAATGGAAGAAAACGAGGCAAAACTGCCTGTATATGAAGAAAAAATGAAAGTTCTTCTTCTTCCTCGTGACCCAATGGATGACAAAGACATTATGTTAGAAATCAGAGGTGGTGCAGGCGGAGATGAAGCAAACATTTTTGCGGGTGACCTTACAAGAATGTATCTTAAATATGCAGATAAACAAGGCTGGCAGACACAGGTGCTGTCTAAAACAGAATGTGAAGCAGGCGGTTATTCGGAAATTATTATATCTATAAAAGGTGATGCTGTATATTCAAGATTAAAATATGAATCAGGTGTTCACAGAGTACAGCGTGTACCTGAAACAGAGTCACAAGGCAGAGTTCACACCTCAACTGCAACAGTTGCGGTTATGCCTGAAGTTGATGATGTAGAGATAGAAATCAGACCTGAAGATATAGAAATGTCAACCGCACGTTCTGGCGGTGCAGGCGGTCAAAATGTAAACAAGGTTGAAACCGCAGCAAGACTTTTCCACAAACCAACAGGTATTATGATTTTCTGCACAGAAGAACGTTCACAATTACAAAACAAAGAACGTGCTATGGAGATTTTGAAGGCTAAATTGTATGATTTAGAGGTACAAAAACAAATGCAGGAGGTTACTGACTTAAGACGTTCCCAAGTCGGAACAGGCGACAGAAGTGAACGTATCAGAACCTATAACTTCCCGCAAGGTCGTTTAACAGACCACAGGATAGGTCATAACCTTAATGTCTGGACTGTTATTGACGGTGATATGGACGAATTGCTCGATTTGCTGATTGAATATGACCAAAAATTAAAACTTGAAAAATTAGCAGAAAGTGCGGTAGAATAAAGAGGTCTTATTGACGAAAAGAAAATGCATCGGTTGCGGTGCGATAAAAGACAGGGCAGAAATGCTCAAAATAACCAAAAATAGTGCTGATGGGAAAATTATTATAAACCCGAATTCAAAAATATTTGGAAGATCAGCATATTTTTGCTATAATGAAAAATGTAAAGAGTTAGCACTCAAAAAAAACAGATTGAATAAATCTCTAAAAACATCAGAGGATTTGAAAGGACTGCTGAATGGAAGAGAATATTAGAGTAAGTGAATTAGCAAAAGAATTGGGTTTGACCAGCAAAGAGGTGCTGGAAAAATTTGCCCAAATAAACATTAGTGTTAAATCGCACTCTAATGTTGTTACTCCGTTACAAATCCAAAAACTAAAAGACTTTATAGCAGGCGGTTCAAAATTACCAAGCAAAAAACCAAAAGCATTTATTGTAAAAAAGAAAAAAGACGTTCCACCTGCAGACGAAACAAAAACATCAGAAACGACTGAAACTAAAGAACCTAAAAAAGAAGCCCCAAAAGTAGAAAAAGTTGAACGTAAAAAAGTAGAAGTAGTCAAAAAAGAACCAACAAACAGATTAGAGATTGTAAAAAGAGTACCTTTGAAAAGAGTAGAAATTGTTCAACAAGGTAACGGCAAAAAACCTATCCAGAGGGTAGTTGATACAACAAAATCTAAAAAAGATGGAAAAGAAGAAGGTAAAAAAGGCGAAGAAGAAACAAAAAGCGAAAAGACAGATAAGCCAAAACGACCAATAGAACGCCATATTATTCCGCAAGATATTTACGAAAACAAAGGTTTCTCAAAGAAAAAAGGCTCTTCTGACAAGAAAAAAGACAAAGACTACTCTAAAAAAGAAGAACAAGAAAGAATTTCATTAGAAAAGGCTGCGGCACAACATCATAAGAAAAAAGTTGCTAAAGAAGAGGCAGTTGAAGAGGTTAAATCAATAGTTGTTGATAAAGCAATGACTATTAGTGAACTTGCAGACAAAATCCACAAAACACCTGCGGAAATTGTTAAGTTCCTTATGTTTCAGGGAGTTATGGCAACCGTTAACCAACTTATTGACGTTGATGTTATCAAAAAAGTATGCGCAGAATACAATTTAGAGGTTCTTGAAGAAGATTTGGAAGCATATATTGCAGAAGAAGAAAAGAAAGAAGAAATCAAAAAACAATTTACAGAGGTAGATAAAAAATTACTCAAGAAACGTGCACCAGTTGTCAGTATTATGGGTCACGTTGACCATGGTAAGACTACGTTACTTGACAGTATTCGAGCATCAAAACATAAAATCGTATCAACCGAGGTTGGCGGTATAACCCAGTCAATCGGTGCATATACTGTATATCTTGATAATAAAAAAGAAAAGAAAATTGTATTTGTTGATACACCGGGTCACGAAGCGTTTACCGAAATGCGTGCAAGAGGCGCAAAAGCGACAGATATTGCAATTCTTGTAGTTGCGGCAGACGATGGTATAATGCCACAGACCATTGAGGCTATTAACCACGCAAGAGCAGCAGAAGTGCCTATCATCGTTGCAGTAAACAAAATTGATAAAGCAGGTGCTGATCCTGACAAAGTATTAACACAATTAACAGAACACAATCTTATACCTGAAGAATGGGGCGGTGACACTATTACAGTAAAAGTTTCAGCACTACAAGGTACAGGTATAGATGATTTATTAGAATATATCTGGTTGTTAGCAGACCTTAAAGACTTGAGAGCAAACCCTAAAGCAGAGGCATCAGGGGTTGTAATTGAGGCTAACCTTGATAAAGGTAAAGGACCTGTTGCTACACTGTTAGTCCAAAACGGTACATTAAGAGCGGGTAACTGCATTGTTGTTGGTACTGCGTGCGGACGTGTGAGAGCATTACTTTCAGATTCGGGCGAAAGAATTAAGTCGGCTGAACCATCTACTCCGGTTGAGGTTTTAGGTTTGTCGGAAGTTCCATCTCCGGGTGAATATTTTGAAGTGGTTCAAAACGAAAAAGAAATGAAAGCCATTATTACTGACAGACAAATGAAAGCAAGAGAGTCAAGACTTGATGCAATGTTGCCTGCACACATCAGAAAAGAAAGCGGTGCAACAGGAGTTGGAGAAGAAGAAATTCCACAACTTAACCTTATTATCAAGGCAGATACCTATGGTTCTGCAGAGGCTGTATCACAGGCTATTGCACAGTTTGAATCAAAAGAAATTGTTACTAAAATTATTCACGTTGGTGTCGGTGACATTTCCGAAGCAGACGTTATGCTTGCATCTGCATCAGGGGCTTTAATCTTGGGCTTTGCTGTTAAAGAAGATAATAATGCTCTTATTGCAGCAGCAAAAGAAAATGTAACTATTAAAAAATATGACATCATTTATCAAATATTAGAAGATATTGAAAAGACAATGATTTCACTGCTTTCACCTGAAACAAAAGAGGTTATTGTCGGTACTGCAGAGGTTAGACAAATATTCACTATCGGCAAAACTATCAAGATTGCCGGTTGTTACGTTACAGACGGTAAGATTAACCGCAACAATAAGGCTATTATCAAACGTAACGGCGTTGAGGTGTTCTCCGGTAGTATTGACCAACTTAAACGTTTTAAAGATGACGTTAAAGAGGTTGCACAAGGTTATGAATGCGGTATCTCTTTTGTTAAATTTAATGACGTTCAGGAAGGCGATATTGTCGAATTTGTAAAAACAGAAGAAATTGAACGTACCGAACTCGAATAGGGGCAGGGTAAATATCAGGGATAACCGTAAAATATCCGATTACTGTAAATAAGGTAATTTTAAAATGACATTAAGAAATGAAAGAGTAAGAAAAGAATTAATGAGAGAAATCTCTGACATTATCAGAAAAGAGGTCAGAGGTTTGGGCGGTGTGGTTTCTATTGTAGATGTAGAGGTTTCACACGATAATTCTTATGCGAAGGTTAAATACAGTGTTCTGGGCAGTCCGGAACAGGTTGAAAAAGATAAAGAAATTATTGAAAAAAGTACCTCAAAAGTCAGATATGAGATTGGTAAACGTATCAGATTAAGACTTACCCCGGAGATAAAATTCGTATTCACAGATGCGCTCGAACAAGGCTCTCGTGTTACTGAACTTATCAACAAAATATCTAAAGGCGAACTGTAAAATTGTTCCCTCGCCCCTGCGGGGAGAGGGTCAGGGTGAGGGGGATTATGTTTGGATTTATTAACATTTACAAGCCTATTGGTATGACATCTCACGATATTATAAGTTATTTAAGACGTATAACGAAAATCAGACAAATCGGGCATGCCGGTACACTTGACCCTTTTGCAGATGGAGTTCTGCCTGTTGCTGTAGGAAAAGCAACAAAACTCATTGAATATTTGAACGATGACAAAGCCTATATCGGCAGATTTTGTTTTGGCAAATCAACCGATACTTATGATGTTGAAGGTCAAGTAGTAAATGAATTTAATGAAAGAGTCACCGAAACTGATGTTATAAATTATTTATTACAGTTCAGCGGAGAGATTGAACAATATCCGCCAATTTATTCCGCTAAAAAAATCAACGGAAAAAAAATGTACGAACTTGCAAGAGCAGGGATAAATAATATTGAAATAAAACCTTGCAGGGTAAATATTTATAAAAGCGAGTTATTAGAGTTTAATGAAAAAGAACAATGGGCAGATATTCTGGTGGAGTGTTCAAAAGGCACTTATATCAGAAGTCTTGCAAACGATTTAGGCAAAGATTTAAACAACGGCTGTTATTTATCAAAACTCAAAAGAGTAAAAGCAGGCGGGTTTGAGGTTGAAAACAGTGTAATATTAGATGATTTAAAAAATATTCAGGATGTTGAAAAAGTCTTGATAAACCCGACAGATTACCTCACTCAGCCAAAACAGGAACTAAATGATGTGGAGTATAAACGAATATCCCACGGAATGACTATTTACAACCGCATAGATGCAACGAATGACAAAATTGTTATGCTCACGAAAGGAAACAACCTTGTTGCAATAGCGCAGGCAACAAATGACGGACTTAAACCCAAAAAAGTATTTATAAATTAAGATAACTATATATCTTATTTGCCAAAATCATTATGATTTCGGACATTCTCTGCAACTCATTCACATATACGAAATAATCCTGCCGGCTTATCAAATGGAAAGCGGAAAGTGAAACTATATTGTAAAACATGTTATTGCGGGAAAATCTCTTATTTTCGTGGCAATCCGGCAGATTTGATTAACATATTACAGATACTTATATAAATATATTTTAACAGTCTTAATGTTTAAAGATTTATCATAATATTTTTATCTGTAAATTCTGTCAAAACTTTTCTTTATGAGATATTCAGGATCAGTTTTTCCTTTTTTCAGTTCGGCATCAATAACAGGGTTAGCGATTTGGACTTCGCCACTATCGTAAATAATATGATGACCCGGTTGCCATTCATAAGGCGAAGCCGTACCATTTTTAAATTTTCTGCTGTTAAAAATATGTCTTTCTGTTGCATTGTTAAATTCGCCGAGGACTTTGTCGCCTGTTTTAAACCGGGAATATTTAACCCCTCTTGTTGCCAGAAAATCAATAATATTATTAAATTGACGAGAACTTACATAATCTTCATTACTAGCACCTATAACAAAGGCTTTTGCGTTTTTACCCTGTTGCTCAAGTTCTTCTGTGAGTTTATTTTCAATCACATTAAATTTAGAGTTAGCAGGGTGATGAGGATTAAGGTGGTTAAGGCTGATTCCTTTATCGCCATAGATACCAACGACAGTACATTCCTGAATAGAATCAGTTGCGCATTTTTCGTTGGTTGTAATTGCCTGTTTAAGTGTCCAGGGGCTGTCTATAAAATTATTATCGGATATATCACGTCTTTTATCGACATATTCAGCGGTGGAAATAGGTCTGATTTTAAGCCCGTTGTTATCAGTAATAAACCCATCTGCTTCAAGATAATTATTTTTATTCAGGTCACCTGATTTATGAGAGAACCTGACGGTTGAAGAGTCTTTAGGATGATAGAAACGCCATGTTTCAATTGTTTCAGCACCTTGAGGATTAATATTTTTTTGGCGGATTTCCGTGATTTTTTCTTTGCCGGTAAACCTTTTTGTGTAGTCATATTCCCGTATTTGAATATCTTTTTCGTTTGTTTCTTTATTAACTTTATTTTTTTGTTGTTTCAAACGCAGGTTTAATTTATCCTTAAAAGTAAAAGATTCAGTATAATCCATACATTTTGGCACAAGAACATAATCAAGACTTACAGCATTTTCAGGGATTTCGACCCCTTTTTGCTTAAGCCATGAAACCGATTCAGGATTAATTTTGTATCTGCACTGTGCTATAGAAATCATAAACTCCACCCAAGGTTGATAACTCTACATATAAAAAACCAAACATAAATTTTTTTGCGGGGAAAAAATTTTGTCCAATTTTGTCATAAGCATTTTATATAATATGATATAATTTTTATAATACGGTTAAAAGAAAGGACAATAAATGAAAAACTTATATGATAATTTACATAACTTATTTTCAGTATCAAAAACATTAAGATTTGAATTAAAGCCTATAGGTAAAACACAAAAATATTTTGAACAATATATTCTTGAACAAGACGAAGAAAAAGCAGAAACATTTAAAAAGGTAAAAAAATATTGTGATGAATATCATAAATATTTTATTGAAGAATGTCTGAAAGACTTTGATAATAACAATTTTACACAATTATTGAGAGATTATTTAACTCTTTACAACAATAATTCAAAAACAGAAAAAGAAGAAAAAGAGTTTGAAGATGTTAAGAAGAATTTGAGAAAAACTATTTCTGTTCAATTTACTAAAAACGAATCTTATAAAGGTTTGTTTGGAAAAGAGATTATTAAAAATTATTTAAAAGATTATTATAGAGAAAATAATGAAATACTTGAAGAAGTTGCTCTTTTTGACGATTTTACAACGTATTTTACAGGATATAATCAAAACAGAGCAAATATGTATTCGGAAGAAGAAAAACATACTGCTATTGGGTATCGTTTGATAGATGAAAATTTACCTACATACCTGAAAAATATAAATGCATTTGAAACTATTTTAAAAAACTACCCTGAAATAAAAGAACAAATCAAAACAAATTTAGGACTTAATACCGATAAATATTTTACAAATATAGAAAATTATTCTCAAACATTATCACAAAAACAAATAGAAAATTATAATCTTGTTATATCAGGAAAATCTACAGAACAAGGAAAAATACAGGGTATTAATGAACTTGTCAATTTATATAATCAGCAGAATAAAACAAAATTACCAAAATTAAAAGAATTGTATAAACAAATTTTGAGTGATACAGATTCAGCCTCATTTAAACTTGATTTAATTCAAAGCGATAAAGAGATTATTGATGGAATTAGTAATTATTATAAACAATTTAAAGAAGAAATTGTAGAGAAATCAGAATTAAAAGAATGTTTTTCAAGTCTGCATAAATACAATTTAGAACAGATTTATATAAACAACGATTTATCTTTAACTGCTTTATCTAAAAATATATACGGCGATTGGGCTTATGTGAAAGAATTATTAGAAAAAGAATGGGAAGAAAATTACACAGGCAAAGCAAAACGTGGTACTGAAAAATATAATGAAACAAAAGAGAAAGATTTAAAAAGAATAAAAGAAATATCTATTGCAAAAATTGAAGAACTTATAAAAAACTATGACAATGAAAACCAAAATACCGGAAAAATCTTCGCATATTTTGAGCCAAAATTATCAGAATTGTTTAATATTATTGATGAAAAATATAATAATTGTAAGAGCATTTTAGAAAAAGAATATTCTGAAAATTCAAATGAATTATTAAAAGATAAAGATGCCATTGAAAAAATAAAAGAGTTTTTAGATTCAATAAAAGCCGTACAAGAGTTAGTGAAACTATTAATACCTAAAAATAAAGCGATAGAAACTGATTCAAGTTTTTATAACGGTTTAGGTTATGATGTATTATCTGAAATTATACCTTTATATAATAAGGTAAGAAATTACTTAACTAAAAAACCTTATTCAACGGAAAAGTTTAAGTTAAATTTTGATTGTCCGACACTTCTTGACGGTTGGGATTTGAATAAAGAAGAAGCAAATTTAGGAACATTATTTTTAAAAGACGGTAAATATTATCTTGGAATAATGAACAAAGATAATCGAAAAATCTTTTCTAAACATGAAAAAACTTCGTCAAAAAACAGTTATAAAAAAATTGAATACAAACTACTTCCGGGACCAAATAAAATGTTACCAAAAGTATTTTTCTCTAATTCAAGAATAGATTATTTTAACCCGAGTGAAGAGTTATTATCAAAATATAATAAAGGTTACCACAAAAAAGGTAATGATTTTGATTTAAACTTCTGCCATGAATTGATTGATTTCTTTAAATCATCTATAAATAAGCATGAAGATTGGTGTAAATTTAATTTTCATTTTAGCGATACCAATACGTATGAAGATATTAGCCAATTCTATAAAGAAGTTGAACATCAGGGGTATAAAATAACATATACGGATATTTCATCAGAATACATAGATAAATTAGTAGATGAGGGAAAATTGTATTTATTCAAAATCTATAACAAAGATTTTTCACCACATAGTAAAGGAAAGCCAAATTTACATACATTATACTGGAAAGCCGTTTTTGACGAAGAAAATTTAAAAGATGTTGTGTATAAATTGAACGGTGGTGCGGAAATATTTTATCGCAGAAAGAGTATTGAAGGTAAAATTACTCACCCTAAAAATCAGCCTGTTGATAATAAAAATCCCAACAACCCTAAAAAACAAAGCACATTTGATTATGATTTAATCAAGGATAAGAGATATTCGCTTAATAAATTCCAGTTTCATGTGCCTTTGACTATGAACTTTAAGGCTATTGGAGAAAATAAGTTGAATGACAGAGTAAAATCTGAAATCAAAAAATTTGACGATGTGCATGTTATAGGTATAGACAGAGGCGAACGTCATTTACTTTATATTTCTGTTATTAATTCCAAAGGCGAAATTGTTGAACAATGTTCACTTAATAATATAATTAATGAATATAACGGAATAAAACATGAAACTGATTATCATAAATTATTAAACAAGAAAGAAAAAGAAAGAGATGAAGCCCGTAAAAGTTGGGGAACTATTGAAAATATTAAAGAACTCAAAGAGGGTTATATGAGTCAAGTTGTTCACAAACTTGTTCAATTAATGATTAAATATAATGCTATTGTTGTATTGGAAGATTTGAACAGTGGTTTCAAAAATTCAAGAAAGAAAGTTGAGAAACAAGTTTATGACAAGTTTGAAACAAAACTCATAAGTAAATTGAGTTATTTAATTGATAAAGAAATTTTAGATAAGCATGCAGAGGGTGGTTTACTAAACGCTTATCAATTAACAAATACCGAAATCAAGAACTCGAAACAAAACGGAGTCATTTTCTATATTCCTGCTTGGTGTACAAGTAAAATTGATCCTGTAACAGGGTTTGTAACTTTATTTGATTTAAAGAAAATAAACAAAGATTTTGTTGAAAAATTTGATGATATTAGATTTAACGATAAAGAAAATTATTTCGAGTTTGATTTTGATTATACTAATTTTTCAGATAAATCTTACGGTAAACGCAAAAATTGGACATTATGCACTTATAGTAACAGAATAAGAACTTTCAGAGACCCTCATAAAAACAGTGAGTGGAGTAGTGAAACAGTTAATCTTACTCAAGAATTTAAAACTTTATTTGAAAAATACGGTATTGATTATAATAATTTGAAACAAGAAATATTGGAAAAATCGAACCCTCAATTCTTTAATGCGGTAAAAGAAAAAGACGGTTTTTACGGTTTTGGAATGTTGTTTAAATTATTAGTTCAATTAAGGAATAGTGTAACCGGTAGTGAGGAAGATTATATCCTTTCGCCAGTAAAGAATATCAAAGGTCAATTCTTTGATTCAAGAGCATGTGGAGGAAATCTGCCAAAAGATGCTGATGCCAATGGTGCTTATAATATTGCACGAAAAGGACTTATGCTTGTTGATAGAATAAAATCGTCTGATGATAAATTAAAAATAGATTATTCTATCAAAAATGCAGACTGGTTATCTTATGTTCAGGAATTAGATAAATAATATATGGAAGAAATTATTTTAATTTCGTATTTAAACGATTTTATCTTTTGTCCCATATCAATATATTTTCATAAATTGTATGGGACTTTAGATAGAACAATGTATCAATCGACATATCAAATAAGTGGAACAAATGCACACAAAACTGTGGATTCTCAAACTTATTCTGACAAAACATCTATCCTGCAAGGGATAAATGTATATTCAGAGAGTTTAGGAATAATGGGCAAAATTGATACTTTTGATGTTGAAAAAAAATTACTGACAGAAAGAAAAAATAAAATAATACAGATTTATGACGGATATATTTTTCAATTATATGCTCAATATTATGCTTTGGCTGAAATGGGATATGACGTTAATAAAATTAGATTTCACAGTATTAAAGATTAATAATTAGTTATGATATTGCAAATGATAAATTACGAACACAGTTTTCAACATTTATCAAAAAATTCGGGCATAGACTTCAGTATTCTGTATTTCAAATAACGAATAGCAAAAGAATGTTAGATAACATAATGTGCGAAATCACAGACAAGTTTGAAAAATTGTTCAGTGAAACTGATAGTATAATTTTGATAGAAACAAGTGAAACCTGTAAAATAACAAAATGGGGCTATGCAAAGAATGAAGACAGTGATATAATTGTAGTAGAGGGATAAATTATAATAAATTTTACAAACCTCAGTCTTAATATTGAAAAAGAGTTATTTTTGGGTATTAAACTAATGAAAAACATCAAAATTTGCCGTACTTTGACATTAAAATATTTAAAAAAAGGTAAAATTAGACTCGTAGGGGTTTAATACCTTAAATTAATTTCTACTATTGTAGATTCGGCACAGGGTTAAGGTCGAGTGAGTTAGTTTAATACCTTAAATTAATTTCTACTATTGTAGATTGGTTATTGTTCCGTTACCAACTGTTGGGTTTAATACCTTAAATTAATTTCTACTATTGTAGATAAAACCCATACACGCAGCCACACTTTTGTTTAATACCTTAAATTAATTTCTACTATTGTAGATAGCCAACGACCAATAACCAACACTTTGAGGTTTAATACCTTAAATTAATTTCTACTATTGTAGATATGAAAAGTTTTCTGCAAAGGAATACATGTTTAATACCTTAAATTAATTTCTACTATTGTAGATAGATACTCGTCAGAGGATTTTTTATTCTGTTTAATACCTTAAATTAATTTCTACTATTGTAGATATGTACTGCTTTGACCGGTTGAATGTTCCGTTTAATACCTTAAATTAATTTCTACTATTGTAGATCGCACCGAGTTATTACTGCAACAGCAGGGTTTAATACCTTAAATTAATTTCTACTATTGTAGATATTTAAAGAAACAAGTATTTGAAGATTATGTTTAATACCTTAAATTAATTTCTACTATCGTAGATGTGTCACTGCGGGAAATTGACAATAATGAAATATTAATCTTTTATTTTTTCTAAACATACATAAAATCACAACCCGTTTTAATATATTTACCCCTGTCCTAATTTGTCATACATAGGGGTTATGCTTATAATATAGCCGTTTGGCTAGTTGTACTCGGTGGAACATTGGTTTAAACTTATAGTTTAAACCTTCATTCAAGAAAAAGAGTGATTTTATGATACAATCTTTTTACATAGAGAATAATATTATGGCAAGAAGAAGAAAAAGATTAGATATTTTTTCAGTTATACTCCTCTTAATAGGGATAGCCGGAGCGTTCATTTGTTATAAAAACCCGTCATCTTTTCAGGAGTTTAACCAAAAACCTGTGCCTAAAACATCACATCTCAAAGAGGGCGATTATGTTAATATGTACTGCAAAGGGATTATCGAATACCAACTGCCTGACCGTACCCGTGTAGATTGTCTGACTGACGAATATGCCATAGAATACGACTGGGCTAAAAAATGGGCTGAAAGCATCGGACAAGCCATGTATTACTCTAAAATGACAGGCAAAAAACCTGCCGTTGCCATTATCATTAAAAACCCTTATGAACGTCTTTATATTAAACGTATTGAAAAGGCTAACCCCGAAATAAAAATTTTTGAAATCAAAACGGTAGATTACCACGAATAAATCTATGGACGTTTTATCAGCAACGGTGTGTCTTTTGGCATAAAGGTATTTCTTAAACTCAAATTAGATATCATAAAGAAAAATTCCATCTCTTCGCCTGAGCCTATATCTAAATCGTCAAACGGAATACAAATATCTATCTGCTCATTCTGAACAATGTTTAAACCCTGTGAATCTACCAGCGCCCACAAATTATCAGGTATAGATTTTGCCAGATATGACGGATACAACTGGCTATTCACTATTGTTATTACCAACTCGTTATGATATTTCGTTTTGAGTATAGGAAATATAGTTTCCGTCTTATTCGTAACTCTGATACTCGAACAGGATTGTTTAAGAGTTGCGTTTTTCATATAAATATGAAACTGATGCATTCTCGGTTTCTTCTCGTTAATCTCCTGATACAATGGGTTTAACGAGAGTTTAAAATACAGGTTATGATTATCAAAACCATAGTTTATATTATCAAAAATCTTACTTTCCTGAAAAACAGGCCCGTCAATTAAGTCTATACTGTCAGAGTACAACCAGCCGACATTAGTCTGAATAACATTTGCCGGATTTATTCCCTCGCTTTCGTACGCAGTATCAATAATAGAAACATCTAAATATTCAGGATAATTTTCTCCCATAAATTTATATGTATTTTTCAAATGTTCTCTGAACAAAAAGTCAAAAACATTATCCTGACCCGAATTATTTGGCTCACCATACCACCAGAACCAGTCACTACCCTCTGCTATATACAATTCTCTTAACGCTTTTTGAATATTTTTATCGTTTGGTTTTTTCTCTATACTGATTTGTAAATCTGTTCTGACATTGTTCAAATATTGCCATGCCAGATTTTTCACAGGATCGCCAAGCCAGAAATTAAAATCTTTATTTATCCAGGAACCTGCATATATCTTGTTCAGTGTCTTTTTGTTTCTGTCCTGCGAGATATAATCACTTATCAAAACTGTTTCTACTGTATTATCGTTTTCTATTTTTGAATACAACAGATTAAGAAAATCATAACCGTCATTCTGATAGTTTTCCCAACAGTTTTCACCGTCTAAGGCTATTGTCAGCAAGTGGGAGTCGTCAGGCGAAACCAAAAGTTTGTTTTGGATAGATTTTATCTTGTTAAACAAATCCGTAACAGATATTGTCGGATCAACATTACAATATTCAAAGTTTATTAAGTTAGGCAGTAAAGAATCTCTAAAAATAACATCTATCGGTTTTTTAGACTGACTAAAAGTATAAGTTTTCAAAAGATAATACGGGTCTTCTATATTCCCCTTAAAATCTCTTATGAACTCAAAATTTATACTTTTAGAAAGTATCGTTTCATCAGAAATAGTCCACCTTAAACCCTCTTGAGAGAACAAGTCCAAAACTTTATCAGTAAGACAATATTCAGATGCCCAAATACCTTTAGGACGAACTCCGAATACTTCTTCTATTTTATCAAGGGCAGATTTAACCTGATAATGAGCATCTTCTGTCAAATCAAAATTCACAGGCAGATTATCTTTATTAGGCAGATTTTTTGTTGCGGTTTCATAATCGCATAATATCGGCATAATCGGGTGGTAATAAGGACTTGTAGTTAGTTCTATTCTTCCGTCCTGAATATATTTTTTATAAGTCGGAATTATCTCTTTAATAATCTGTTTATGTAACTCTATTATTCTTATTCTGTCCTTTTGGGTATAATTATGACCTTTTTTGGCAAGTTTTTCCAACTCGGGATAGTTTGCATAATGAGTAGGGTCAACCCATGACAGATTAAACAATGCCATCAAATCAGACAATTCCTGTTCGGAATAATCGTCTATATTCACCGTATTACTTGCAAAACGCTTTTTGAAAAGTTTTCTGTATGTAGGGTATTTATAAACCATGGTTTCATATTTTGAATTAAAAAAGTTATTCAAAATATACTCAATCTCACTCGGCGCAAGTTCTGATATATCAGATACAGTAAGGCTTGAATGAATATCACTAAACCCGCCGTCTGTATATTGGATAAGTTCATCAAGCAAAGCAGGTACAATGTTTATATTAAGTTTAAGTTTTGGGAATTTATCCAAAATAGTAACCATATCAAGATAATCTTTGACTGCATGTAACCTTGCCCACGGCATCAGGAATACACCGTCCAGTTCATAAACAGGCTGGTGCATGTGCCAATAAAAAGCCAGTGATAAATTCTTGCCAGATAAATTTTCCATAACTTAATTATAACAGATTTTTTTTGAATGGTAAATTATTGTTTATCTGCGAAGCAGATATATCTCTCCTTGGAGAGAGAAAAATTTCTTAATGAACTGCCTGCAGTGAATTTAGAAATTTGAGAGAGGGTAAGTAATAGTTGGTTTAATAATTGAACCCTCTCCCCAACC
>JAEEGL014512240.1_pt1 | contig 14966 bp, 18 predicted proteins | sample 9134231 | NCBI WGS metagenome assembly JAEEGL01 (sample SAMN16246548, study PRJNA631951) | gut metagenome | biome: gut microbiome; feature: rumen; material: fiber-attached | host: Bos | place: Iran: Karaj | collected 2018-10
ATCAGCCATTAACTTATTCTCCTTTTTCAATTTTCTCCATCCAAAACTTTAAAAGCAGCTTTTCCAACTCTTTTTTATTATCGTAAAGAACTTGCATCCTGTCCAGATTAATTTCATTCTTTATCAACTCTTTATAATACTTAACGAGTTTTTCAACAAAGGGCACTGTACTTTCACGCATATTACTTACATTTTTTGATCCAAGTTCTTACCTTTTTCCTCGTGTTCAAAATTAGGAATGAACTCTTTGATGGCCTCCACCACCTGAGCCTTGGTGAAGTCCTCTTTCGCAAAGATGCCTTCCAGCTTCTCAAAGAAGCCATTCACCTCATCCATTTCGTGGCGGGTGGTCTGCTCTACTACTCCAAGGGCTTTGAACCGCTGCATATCAATCTTTTCTCCAGGAACATAGAACTCCTCGTATGCCTTTTCGCCGGTAGTGTCTGAGGCGAAATATACGGTAGGATATTTCACCGGTTCAAGGTTCAAGGGTTCAAGGTTCAAGGTTGATGCTTTGAGTATTGCTTCTTTATCAGAAGCGCAGGGATCTTTTTCGAAGCCGTTAGCTTTCACGAAGCCATCACAGATTTCGGAGAATGTCAGCATCTGGTCTTCACCCAGCTTCGGGAAGAACACCTCTCCGCCATTACCCAAGATACAAGCTAGCATACAGATTTGACCACTTTCCTCGGGACTTACAAAGTAACGCTTCACGTCAGATGGTGCCACAAGCGGCTGCTTTTTCTGCAAACGATGAATCCAACCGTCAGGCAGTGAACCGTTCGAGAAAGCCACATTTGCAAAACGTGCGGTTGTCACCTTGAAATACTTATTATAAGTCATTACAAGATCTTCCATGATGCGCTTGCTGGCACCCATAATATTTACTGGATTGGCAGCCTTATCTGTAGAGACACAGAAGAAATGCTTTGGTGGATACACCTTGAGCAAGTCCATCAGCTTCTTGGCCTTGATGTCATTGTTCTCTATTAGTGCCTGCACGCTATAACGGTCTTTCTCCGAACGCACATGCTTATGAGCAGAGAAGTTAGCCACAATGTCAAAGCCTTTCTCTTCACGGAAGATACGCTCAAAGATAGGATCTGCAAAGTTCAGCGTGTAACAGCAGAACTCATCCGGGACATACAAGCCATTGGTGCTACGCACATCACGCACCAACTCTGCCAGACCATTCTCATTGAGGTCAACCACGACAACGCAGGCTGGCTCAAACCGCAACACAGCCTTTATAAAGCTGGAACCAATGGAACCTGCACCACCTATTACACAGACCTTCTTACCCTTAATCTCTTGGGTAAGCTTTTCTGCATTAGCCTTTATGTCCGCCTCAAACATGCTACTCGGACGAAAGGTCACGCTATCTGATATGAATTTGTCTAGATTGAACATATATTGTTTTTTAATCCTTAATTACGATGTTTTTAACAAAGGTAGCTTTGAGCCCCTTATCCAGTTCTTTTTTCTTTGCAGCCGCATTTTGGAGATACTCTTCTATATGCGCACGCGCCTGCCTTGCTAATTGCACTGGTTGCTTCTGCATTGTTGGCTCCGATACTCGTTCCACTTCTTAGCAATTGGTTGCAGAGGGCTGCAACAGATTGCAAATGAAGTGGGATGGAAGAAGGCTGATGTAAGATGGAAGATGTCTTTTGTCCAGGCTTACGTTGCCTCAATTCCTTCTTATATTTCTCATGCTCCACCGCAGCCTGGCTCAGGAGATAATCGTTCAGTTTGATTATTCTGTCACCAAATGAAAGGCATTTGGATTGAATGGCGTCTGCTATTTCACTCATGTTTTAAGAGGGAAGATGGATGATGGAAGATGTTACTTTCTATCTTTGCTCACCGGCTACCTTGGATTTCTTTATTGCGAAAACATCGAAAAGCACGAAAAACTCGAAAATTTATTTTAGTCTCACACAGATATCACAGAAAAATACACAGATGGTTCAAGGTTCATGGTTGCTTGCCTTTACCTTTTCAAACCATGTATCATAAGCATTACTATCAATTACAGACTGAACTGCCATATCCTGACCTTCTTGGAACAGATTATTCAACTGCACTAAAAGCTGAGATGCATCCACCTTTAACACATCTTTACTTTTTTTTAATCGTCATAAGAGTATCAATTTACAGGTAATCGGTCTTTTTGACGTTCTGAGTTGAAAACTAGAATGGCAAATCTGACACAAATGGATCGAAAGGATTCGTAATTGGCTCTTCCTTAACTGTAACCCAATCATCATTCCACCCTCCAGGCTTGACATATTTTAGTTTTCCTCCCTCAAATATATCTTTCTTTGATATCGTCAGAATTATCTTTTTATCTTTTGCCCTGTTATTCACCCATCTTTCTTCGTTTTGCTTATCTTCCGTAAAACTGCGTGCATTTAATAAGGTATTTAAATCGTCCTCACCTTCAATATAGAAGTTATACGGAATGCCTAATGCCGACTTAAGTTTCGCAACAAGAGGGTGATTAACCTTAATAATGTTTTGAATATCTTCCTTATTTCCTTTGGATTCTTCTTTGAGATAGTCTACCAAATCATGCAAGACTTTTGCGGTATCTCGAATGTCGTTCAAAACCATTTGCTCTTTTCTTCGAACATCATCCAAGATAAACTGCTTAAACAATCCTGCAAACTGTTCTTTAAGATACGACGTTATATCTTGAGCTGTCTCGAAAGCCTTGATATTATTATTATGAGGAAGTGCTCTAATTTCTTCAATGAATTTATAAATTTCTTCGTTGTCGACATATTTATAGCATATTTCCTTTCCCTTATTCAACTTGTAGGTTTCATACTCAACATCGACATTCTTATCTATAAAAACAAATACTTGCTTATTTGCATTCAATGCAGTTTTAAGCTCTTTCTGAGATATAGAGTATTCCCTCTCCCCATTTCCAGATGCAGGGCTTCCATACCTACTACCAATAATGGAGATAAGTATATCAACATTATCTATCTCTTTATAGCAATATTGCTGTAATTCCTCGTCTTTTCCATAAGGAATATCACCTTCTTCATTCCTTACCGGTTCATAGCCCAACCCTTCTATAAACCTATCAAGTTCTACCCTGATTTGTTTTAAGTCATAGAACGTAGAGCTAATGAATATTCTTGGTTTTGCCATATCTTATAGTTCTATTTTAAGCCCCAAACTACAGCATAATTATTCTCATCAATAACTGTAGCGTTATTTAGGGTTTCAAGATAATTTAGATAATTATTTTGTCGGCTCTGGCGCAGTATATAAGAAAATGACAGGGGACAGGTTCATGTCATATTTTTGCGAACTGAATTATTCCCCTACTTATTCCCGTTAGATGCTCTGTCTGCGCGTAAGGCCGGTGGTCGCAATTGCTCATTTAATTCTCTTGATCATTACACGTGAAGTTGTTAGCTGCCAGAATATCTGATTCAGCTGCCTTGCGCGATTCAGGAGTGGAATTGTTCATTAAGTGAATGCCTATGCAATTCGCACCATTTCGTTTGATACAGTCTTCCTTATGATGACCTTCAAATCTAGTATCAAGACTTGTTGCCATACCTAAATAGATGAGAGAATGCCTATATACATCACCATCCTTGTAGCGCTTTGTAAAAACATATAAACCATGTCCTGTGAAACCGTCTTTCACATCTTCAAAATCATCAAAAGTACTCAACTTGAAGGAGTACTCCTTTCCTGATTTTCCTTTCAGAGTAAGGGTTGAACTTAGTTTCTTTATCATATTGTTTGATATTATCGTTGTATTTCCATTCACTATCTGCTGGCTATGGGAAACGATAAGTCTATTCTTCTTTTGATTTTAATAATAGCTTTGTAACTCAATTTTAACCAGCTCTTCAATTGCCTTTTTGCGATTTTTGAAATCTCCTATCAATCTAAACGGTTTAATAAGAATACAAGTAATAAATGCTGCCACAAGTTCAGTTGCTACTGACAATAAGACATTCTTCCAAGTCTCTTCAAACCATTGTGTAGAGACAAGAAAATATATTATAATAAAGAAGCCAGGAACAACAACTATACCCGCAATGACACCTACAAATTTCAACCAAAGATTGGTATTATACTGTTTAGTAACACGAAGTCTGACTTCTTTTTCCAATCCCTTTTCTCCTTTATTTGAACGGGTTCTATATCTTTCTTTTTCACTTCTTTCATTTTCAACATCCCGTTTAGTATCTTCAAGTTCATCTACAATACCCCGTTTCACATCTTGCAATTGGCGGCGGAATGATAGTCCAATAACTTCATCACTTTCCCCCTGCATTCTCAGGGTAGCTATGTTTGTTGCTAGTTTTTCAATCTCAATATCCGGTAGTCGGGTTACCTCCTGTTCCATGTCGCTCATACGAGCAAGATCCTGTACTTGGAATGTCTTATCATCTGGAATAAGTCCGTGGCGTATCATCTGCGCAAATAGAGGTATATAATTCTGAGGATTAACCTCTATTCCACCACTATCCAATGCCAAAACGTTGATAAGTGTTTCCATCTGAATTGATAAAGTCAGACCATTTTCTAAAGGCTTTTTCTTGGAATATTCTGCTATTGTACTATCCTGTGACAAAATAAAGGCCTTTCTCACAGTTCTAAGCATTTCGGCGCCAGCAATCAGTCCAACATCATGAACAAGTGAATGGGTTGGTTTCTTCTTATCATTATGAATAGACTCATGCAATGCACCTAAATGTTCCACCTTTTGCTCATCCGCCTGACACTTTGCCACATGCTCTAATACATAATCATCCTCTTCTATTCCTATACTTAACTCTTCATGAAAGAACTCAGGGAGTGTTAGAATGCCACTAAAAAATAGTTCGTAGTCTTCCTCTGTTTGACATTTACGCTGTATAGCGGTTCGAATATAGCGATCGCCTGTTTTCATCAGGATTTCATCACTATACCCTTTAGACACCAACCGCATTACATCGTTCTTGATGTTTTGAATAGTATATAAATACTCATCACGGGTGATGGGCAGAATTCTTACTTGAATATCAAGATGTTCATATACCTTTTCTAAAGAAGATAAAGTCTTGTAGTAATCCCCTTCTTCCAATCCAATATTCATAAGAACATTCGTATCCAACAAACATATGCTACCACGGAATGTTTCTAGTGCGACAGGGTTGGCACCATGAGTAGACGTTATCAGTTTTGCCGAGAATGCAGTGGTTCCATACTCCCAAAGCAAATGATTGACGTCTTGATCATTTGGAGCAAGAAGCATATCCAGAAAATATCCTGGCAGCACACTACGGTCTCTTTTATCTATCTTCTTGTTATTCTGCGTACGCAAATTAATTGCGTTTAATAAGCCTTCTTTGCTATGACGTATATAATTTTTATTGTAATATAAATCAGAAATCCATTCCGTAGAATAATTATCAAAGAAGAAAATCAGAATATCATCAAGCCATTCGAGTATTTGATCAGGTGTTGAATAGGCCAGTTCAAAATATATGGCAACAATTCTATCTTTTCGTTCCTTACTGGCTGCCCGATTCTTATCAATCTTTTGAATCCGGCTAGTAGAAAGGTAGTAACGCCCATCTTGGAAATGCACTAATTTCTTATCTACGAGTTCGTTCAATATAGATTCTACTTCTTGCTCTGAAATAGAGTCGGCATCTATTTCTTTCTTGTAATCTTTATACAAGTCTGCGAGCATAGTTCTCCCCCTACGCAGATATAGTAGTTTGAGAAGAAAGTTTGAATTGGCATTCTTCGTCAAAGTCTGCATCTCTGCATCTTCTTGCAAATAAAACGACTTAAGATAATTTTTCATAAATACTATTTATTGCAATTAAATTGTTCATCTTTTGCTCGCTACCGCCAGAGGCGGCTTTTAAATCTCACAGCCGGATGCCCGTGCAACGGGCATTGGGCTGTACCGCTTTCAGGGACAAAGGGGACAGGTGTCCTGCGCACCAAATGCGGTGAATCACTCCTTTAACATTGTTGACTTCTGTCGCGACTGGACAAAGTTTAAACGCGCTTAGCATTGTACTCGCTGCTCCAGAAGTTGCCCTATACCTGTCAGGCGCTCCGCCTATGCGTAAGAGCATTTGCAGCTTTTTATTGTTTCATTAGACTCTTGGCAATCTCTTTGAAAGCTTCATTTCTAAGGTCGTCCATCACCTTTGAGCCTTCCGCATCTACAGAGTTAATCATGTCAAGGAGCTTGCGAGCGTAAGCTCTCTCTGAATCATTCATGAGGCCCCCTTTAGCATAGATATACAGCGAGAACTGGTTCGCCAGCCCTGTAAGCCGCGCCTTCTCTCCAGACAGCCAACCCAACCTGGCCGCCTTCTCCATCCTCGACCACTCGGAATGAAGGTTATCTATTTCAGAGAAATCAGTGTTGGGCATAATCAAGAATGAGAGAATTATTATTTTGTGAACACGGATTGCACGGATTATACTAAATGCACTTAAGTTCTGATGGTTTAGTGCCGCATATTAATCTTCTCCACTTTCTCAGGGATTACATCCACTGCTGTTACATGGTTGTGCTGTGCCAACAACGTGGCAATACTCATACCCACGTATCCTGTTCCTGCTACTGCTATGTTCATGCTAAAACCTTATTTTATCATGCATTATCGGCTGCTCTCGCTGGCACAATAATTCATATTGTTAATTTGTTAAATGTTAAAAGTATCGTTCGACAAATCACTATCCAAGATTATCTCTTGGGCATTCGCGTAAGAGCGGCAGCCACGTTAGTATCATTCTTTATTGTCTGATTCGTATCTAACTAATCCACCTGCATACTTAGCAAATTCGGTCTCTCCTTGTTCTGCAAGTATCTTTTTCAACTTTGTATGTAAACCAGATGCAGTCTCAATTGTTTCAGATATGATTGGTGCATAGTAATCACGAGACTCCAACACTATTGCTTGGCATTCTGTATTGTCTATTACCTTTGCAAGAATTTGGTTAGCAGAATCGTCGCGTCTGGTCTGTATATTTGACAAACGAAGCCAACTGTTCAGTACCCTAAACTTGGCAGGAGTCATCTCATAACCGCTTTGTCCGTTAAGTATTTTATTTCTCATCTCTACAATAGACTCAGAAACATTGGCATATCCAACCTTTTGCAATAGGTTGTTCCAACTGTCATCAAGGGGGGCTCCTGTCCGTGCTACGGCATCAAGCACTTGTACCGCAAGTTGATTTAGGTTACCCATATTATCGCTGGTGATGTACGGGCTGGATATTAGTTTCTTAAACGCCACATCCCAATTGTTTCCACTATGGTTGGCTGTATTGGCCGCAGCAAACTGGGTTTGAGGCTGGGTGGTTAAATCGGTAACACATTTTTCAAGAAGCTCTTTTGCCAACGATGTATCTTCAGCCAGTAATTCGTCTATCCATGCTATATCGCTTAAGAGAGTGAAATAACTCTTCTCCTGCTCTTGTTCAGATATATGCTTATAACCCCAATCATCCGCGAACTGGATTATGCTTTTACGCTGTATGCCTAAATTGCTAACAAAATCTTGCCAGTGTTCTATAAATTCAGGATAATCTGGGACCTCATCATGCTTCTTTGTCTCAATCATCTTCTTAAGCAGATTGCGACGGAAGTGTATATTCAGGTTGGCAAGGTAGTCCCTGAACAACTTTGTCGTACTGGTATAGAATAGAACACGCGGCAGCAAGATATTAACATGTTGCTCGTCTTCGGGCAATTGTTCATAGACTCCGACGCTCTTCAGCGCAAAAATCTCGTCATAAGCAGCTTTCCCTTCTTCCGTCTGCACTTCTTGCCAAAGGGTCGTGTTATAATTGGCATCCTGGGTACTTTGGAAAGTATTATAGAATACCCTCTGAATAGCGATGAGGTGCTGAGCAACAAGAGCTGATGATTTCTTTAAGGTAAACTGCTGGATAGCATATTTCCCAACTTCTGCTACAGTATAGTCCTCGTCATTCTTAAGGAGTTTAAGAACGTCCAAATAGGGGAAAGTTTTATCAATAGCCTTCTCTATAGTCTGGTTGAGTTCATCTGCTTTTGTTTTCAGAGGGAAGCGTTTGTAGTTTTCACCAGCTTTCAGAATATAGTCTGCAAAACGTTTTGCATCAATTGTGCTTGCAGGGCATACTTTGCTAATATCTAGGTCTTTGGCAAAGGTCTCACCATATAGCAGAGACAATTGTTCGTAGAGTTGAGTCCCGTCAACCTCTTTGCTATTCTCAATTAGTCGCTTGCTAAAAGCAGCAACACAGCGTTCTGCCAAGGCTGGGGTAACATGGCTAAACACTATGCGGTAATAATCCGTAACTTCTTTAACCGGAACCTCTAATGCTACGAATCGCTCTCCAAAATGACGCCAAATATCGGCAAGTCGTACCTTATCCTTGCCAGCCAGTTTCTCTGCATCAATTGCTAGGATTAATGTGGCTGCATTTACGTATTCGTTTACAGCCATGTTTTTAACATCATCCTCTAACAGTAGCATGAAGTGAGAATTGTCTGCATATTTGGCAAGTGCACCATTCTTATCCGTGCCAGAAATGCAATTGCGGATATAGCGCTTGACAACTATCTGTGTGGCGTTTTTAGGATCCACACCATAAACCATAGCAGCTATATCCCGCTGCATATCGTTTAGGTTCACTTTGCCAAAGAGTAGTTGGTTGAAATCTTTATAATACTCGTTTGCCAGAATATACTCATCGGTACTAGCATCTTTCAGCTTTCCATCAGAACCACCCGACAACTTAGGATGGCGTAACATAGAGTCCTCCTTTAAGATGTAAATAGCTCTAGATATAGGGCTGACTTTATCTTGCCACTGTTTTGCCAACTTTACATTGTTGTTAATGAAAGATATAATCGCCCTAATATTGGGCTCTGGATGCTCATGGCGGTAACACTGGCTAATCAATTCCAGACAGTCGTCATCAACAGTTGTTCCAAACGCCTCACGGAAGAGTTTTTCGAAGATATTCTTATAATCAGCGACTATAGGCTCTGGCACTCGGTATATAACCGGGAATGTCTTATCCAAGAAGCCACGCAGGAGCTTAATACTCTTGTCGTTTGTGTCTTCTGATGAGAAAACTGCGGCAAGATGACTCTCGTCATAAGGTATGATGCACCAGATATTCGGGTAACCATCATCAGCAAAGAAAGTCTGTATAAGCGACCAGAATTGATGAACCTTATCAGAAGGTAAACGGTCCATATTGTCAAAGACCAACGCCAACTTCTCTGTCTTAGGGATGCCGTTGGAAATCTCCGTCATCCACTCCTTGAATTCCCTCACGGAAGGTTCCTGTTCACTGATGACGTATGATGTGGTATCGCTCTTGCCTTCGGTGTTGTACATTTTCCACATCACACCCAACTTCCCTTTGCACTTGGCGATTCCAAGAAACACCAGAATTGGCAACAAAATGATTAACAATTGCACCCACCAGCACAGGTCCTTTGCTACGACATCAACCAAAGGAATAAGCAAGCCGGTGATGAGCAACATCAAGACAAAGACCTTAGTCCAATCGTTGAGCGAAGGAACCGTTATATCTCGCGAGTAAGATTTGCGTGATAAAAGGGAGTTTAGTTTCTCTAACCAAGTGCACTCAATCTCTTCAACCTTACCCTCTCCTTCGGGTTTCATCACCTTCATGTTGGTCATACCCGTCAATTTATTCACTTCCGGGCGCATTAAGTGGCGAGTCAGAAGTTCAAGAATGGAACGACGTTGCAAATCTTCCTGATTACCCCAAGCATCAAAGGTGAAGAAGGTATAAGAACCTTTCTTATTGAGTTCCTGTTCAAGGATCTTAATCACATTCGACTTTCCGCTTCCCCACTTTCCCTCCAAACCAATCAGTCGTGAGAAGACTGGCTTTACGCCTTTCTTAGATTCTTCATCTGTTCCTGATATATGCGCAGCAACAGCCTGGGCAAGTCTTTCTTGAGACTTTCCCTCAAACATATCCGCACCCTTCGGGTGGTTACTAATGTAACGAGGATACTGCACCTCAACAGGTGCTTGTTCTACATTCTGTTGCTTCTTTGTACTCATAGATTTTTAGTAAAAAAGATTATTCTCGTGCTTTGCGCTATTGTGGCATTGCCGCCATTATACTCACAGCCGGATGCCAGCTTGCCTGGCATTGGGCTGTACCGCATTCTTAGCGGAAGGCTCTAATGGCGCAAGCCATTTGTGCCTGAAGCGGTTCTAAATCCTTTATCCTAACTCTCTTTACCTTTTTTTGAAACAAACTGCTTCCAACTATTCATATATCTAGTACCACCATCGATATCTTGACTATTCCAAAAAGCGGATATTTGATACTTGTCTTCCTCACTTTCGTTGTCTGTTAAGTAATAAGCAAAATCATTGACTCCGAATTCTGTCTTTTCCAAAACTTCACGGGTAATACTCAGTCCATCATAAAAGTCAGCAGTCTCTTTTGTAATTGTCAACAAATCGCTGCGTAAAGCCTTTAGTAAGGAGTATTTCTCAATTTGTTTTTTGAACTTATAGAAGTCCGGGTACAATGCGTTATAATATAACCAAACCAATTCATAACGTGATAAAGTACCCCTTAAGAAAGAGAGATATCTATATGTAACGTCGTATTCAAACCCTTGGGAATCTACAAACTGAACAATTTTATAAAGGTGTCTAAAATAATGATCAAAATAGGAGGGTACTAAAGTCGTATCATAATTGGCATAACCCTTATAACTCAAGAACCTTCGATAACCATTGACTGTCTTCTTAACACCATCAACCGTAATTGAAAGAGGGACTTCATTAAACAAGTAGCGAAACACATCACGACCTACGACTTCTCTTTTAATCAAACGCCTGTCATTTGCAGTTCCACCGCCACCCAGTGCTACGGTTACATTCTCTTCATCATAATAATCATATCTCAACCCATCCACTATTTTTTGTTGAAGGTTAAGCATGTTATAGAATAGGTTCTCAAACCGTTGAATTTCAAGATTATTATTTTCTGCCTCAAACTGAGCGGTTTGCTGTTTCATTTCTCTGCGGCTGTCTCGCAATTCCTTGCGCTGAAGCCTTAATTCGTAGCGTTGAAGGACAAACGCTACAATCATACCCGCAAAGGCAAGAGCAGATACCAAAGCATTAACAGCTCCAAAGCTATCGCCAAACAAAGCCTTACGGCTATCCCCTGCTGAAATTTCTGTGAAATAGTGCGCAGCCCATAGGTGGGTTACAACGGTCCCAACAATCCAAATATCCAAGCATATCACAACACCCAGTATCCATACATGGCATTGTTTAGGCTCAATCTCGTCCTCCAGATCATCATCTGTAAGAGTTTCCAAAGAATCAGCACCGGCACGATGAACCATTTCGGATTCCTTCTTCTTTCGGAGTTCCGAAATCTCCTTCTTTTTGTTCCTGAATTTGATAATCTCAGAGACTATCAAAGTCACATTGGCAACAAAAAGAATTGCTACTATAATCCAACTAGCCGTACTCATTATATTACTCTTTATTATTTGCGCTATGCGCTCGTGCGGCCTCTGGCCGCTTAGATAATCCTGCCGGTGGCGGAGTTTACGGAGCCACGGGCTGACACCTCTTTCCTTAGCGGAAGGCTCTGATGGCTGCTTGCAGGCATCTGTGCCTGGAGCGGTTGCTCATCGGCCACCTTATTTTATTTTTACCTTATTTTATTGTCTCTCTCACGTCGCCCATCTACCTTTGGTTCGACGAACCCACTACGAAGGCACTACGTTATTTGTAACGGTTAAAGGTTAAAGGTTAAAGACCTTTGTAACGTTTAACGGTTAACGGTTAAGGGTTAACGGTTAAGGGTTAAAGAATTTTACTTGTAACGGTTAAAGAGTTTTACTTGTTAAAGAGTTGCGAAGGCCGGACAACATCTTGGCTACTTCGGTGAACTGAGGGCGTAAGGCATCGAGCTGCTCCTCTTTTATATATTGTAGATCGCAAGCTGTCTGTAACTCACAGAACACTTCGGTTAATGATCCATAAGCAATTTCTAAGAAATGTGTCTTTTCTTTAAGCGAGGACCTTCCAGAACCTTCTGCTATATTCGATGGTACAGAAACCACTGCCCTCCTCAACTGATCACCCATAGCGTAGACTTCAAACTTCGGGAACTTCTCCAAAAGTGAATATACATCCTTCACTAACTGCTTTGATTCTTGATATACTCTTAAATCGAAGAAAGTGAATTTGTCCATGTTTGTTCGGTTAGAGGTTAGAGGAGCTGCCTGATGAAGGGTTAGCGGTTAGAGGTTAGCGGTTAGCGTGCTACCAGATGAAGGGTTAGCGGTTAGAGTTGTTTCATCATTTCATCGATTTGATGCTGTATCTTCCGATTTTCATCTGTGACGTCAGAAACTTGTTGAGTGAGTATCTCAATAGTATTCAAAAGACCAGTCTGAGACTTCACTTTCTGGTTATGGGTTTCTTGCAGTTCTTTAATGCGTTCCTTGAGCCCAGCGATTACTCGTAATCTTTTTCTCCCCGAGTTCATTTCAGCACAATTACCTTCTTACTTTCTTCTACACGGACTCTTACCTGAGGTATATTTCTAACAACATCGGTGGAGCCATCGGCTCTTGTACGCACAATAGAATTACCACGAACAGTGTAAGCACCTCCGTAATTCTTTGCACGACGATATGCCGTCTTTCCATTGCGAGATATACAATCTATTATTACTTTTGCTTCTGGCATAATGATACTATTTGGGGAGTTTAATTATATTCTTCTATTTGAACACGGAACATTTACGATGTAGGATGGCTGAAGGCTGAGATTCGAAGTCGGATGTCTGAAATATGATGTATGATGCTATTATACCTCAAAGGATTCCACAAATCGAAGAGCGCTGATTACTCGTTCGGTATGGAACGACAGTTGGTCGTAGGTCTTGTAGGCTTTCAAACGAGCTATGGCGGTTTGAGCATCTAACACACCGCTTTCGTACAGGTTAACAGTAACGAAAACATTATCGTTCGCAACGGGACCAAAGACTAAATCATAGTCGTGTTCTTGTCCCTTTCGACAAGCAACCACAAAATCCAGCCATGCGGCATCAACACCATGAAACTCCCTAATCCGTAATTCAGGATTTGCTAATAGTGCATCATCCACCTCGTAAACAGAGACAGTCTTTTTCCCTGTCTTTGCTCTATCCAACTTTATCTCTGTCCACTTTTCAGCCTGTTCCTTCTGTGTGGTCGTATAAAAGCCCTTACCAAAATCAGTTTTATTACGTCCATAACGAAGAATGGGGTTACGGACCTCTACATTTGAACCATGATACAACCTCATTTTCTCTTCCTTCTATTAATGAACCGTTGTACCTCGTCAATCACATATTCAGTTCCCTGAGTATGAAGCATGTCATAATGTTTCAACAAGAACAAATCAGCATCATATTCTTTAAACAGAGCTAAAGCCTGCAACCCTCCAATACCCTTATGTAATGCATACTTCTCTAAGGTATAAACAAAGAACTCAAACGCTTCCGGGGTAGTTTCTACCACATGATGTTTACGCGCTTTCTCAAACTCCTCATACAAAGCCTCAGAACTCATATACCACCATCTAGCCCCTTCATTATAGAGTTCCTTGTACATATCATTGGAATAAATATACGTAAGAGCTTCGTCCAGAGAGATCCTTTTTCTCTCGGACACATATTCTGCCAAACGGGCAATCTTGATTGGTATTATATTTTTTTCGTATACACCCATAAATATTTCAACATCTATCGTGAACTTTCCGAGTTTCAGGAGAGGTTGGGAAACCGTCTTTCTTTTAGGCCACGGATAACTCGGATTAAACGGATCATTTTTTGACTGATGACAATCTTGGGGTCACATGAACGAGGGTGGTGAGGAAAGGATTGCAGGGGGTGAGTTGATTATTTGATTCTCAATGAGTCCCAACTAGGGCGCACGGTGCGCATGTGTTTTCGCGCTGGAAGCGTGAAATATTATGCGCTGGAAGAACGATATATTATGCGCTGAGTGCGGAAGGTGGAGGGGTTAGAGTTTAGAGTTTAGAGTTGAGAGTTTAGAGTTGAGAGTTTAGAGTTGAGAGTTTAGGGGTTAGAGTGGAGAGGGGATTAGCTTATCTTCTCGAGATCATCGGGAGAGATGGTGACTATGGCAGAGCCAAGGGTGTCGAGGGTGATGACAAGGCAAGAGGAGTTATTCTGGCGAATCACCTGCCCTTCGAGGGTGGCGAGAGGGCCTCGCACCACGCGGATGTGGTCGCCCTGACGGAGTGGTTCAGAAGTGAAGCTGACAGCAGAGTCAGCATTGTACAGCATGAACTGGAGACGTTCCATCTGCTTATCGGGAATGACAGCAAAGGGATGCCTGCCAAATTCGTTCGGTTGAGCCGCTTTGTCGGTCAGGAAGCATTTGATGACAGGGAAATCCTTCAGTACCTGCAGACGCTCTTTCTCGTTGACGTGGACAAACACCATGCTACTGATGATGATATGTGTCACTTCGCGACGATGGCGGTTACGATAGACCTTTATTTCCTTCTGACAAGCAACGTACGCTTCATAGCCATTGTCCTGCAATTGCTTCCGGCACAATTCTTCGTACTTGGCCCTCACCAACGCCACCAGCCACTTGCGTTCGGGTACGCCTCCGGCGAGCGATTGGCGCAAAGATGTGCCTATCGTTTCGTGGGAAGCATTATTTTCAGGAATATCTGCCATGCTACTTCACGCTACACCATGACATTTCTGCCATGAAATTGAAATCTCCTCACCTGAGAAAGAACCCAATTTGAATGCAAAGATAGTAAATCCTTATGATATGGTGAAAAAAATATAAAAAATGTATAGAACGACTCTGTTTTTTTACAGTATTCCTCTTCTATTTTACGTTTTAGGGGGGGGGGTAAAAATAAAGGGAC
>JAEEGL014756732.1_pt1 | contig 14966 bp, 14 predicted proteins | sample 9134231 | NCBI WGS metagenome assembly JAEEGL01 (sample SAMN16246548, study PRJNA631951) | gut metagenome | biome: gut microbiome; feature: rumen; material: fiber-attached | host: Bos | place: Iran: Karaj | collected 2018-10
CCTGTCCTTTTTTCTTTAATAGATTTTACTATTTCAGGAATTACATCTCCTGCTTTTTGAATAACAACTCTATCTCCAATTCTTAAATCTTTTTCTTTTATAAAGTCTTCATTATGAAGTGTTGTTTTAGATATTTTAGATCCTGCAACAATAACTGGTTCTAATATTGCCATAGGAGTAATTACACCAGTTCTTCCTACTCTACAAATAATATCTTTTAAAAAAGTTTCCTTTCGTTCTGGTGGGTATTTATATGCAATTGCCCATTTAGGTGTTTTAAACGTTGTCCCAATTTTTTCTCTTAAATCTAAATCATCTACTTTAACAACTGCACCGTCTATTCCAAATCCAAGATTTGGTCTATCTTCTCCTATTTTGTTTATTGCATTTTTTGCTTCTTCAATATTTTTACAAAGTATTTTAACAGGATTTACATTAAATCCAAGTTTTTCTAAATATTTTAGTGATTCATAATGAGATTTAAATTTTATATCTTCACATTTTTGAACATTAAATATGAAAATATCTAAAGGTCTTTGAGCAGTAATACTACTATCTAACTGTCTTAAAGAACCTGCTGCTAAATTTCTCGCATTTGCGAATTTATTGTCCTCATCTTGAAGTTCGTTTAATTCTTCAAAATCTTTAGTTCCAATAAATACTTCTCCGTCTTACTATAATATCTATGTTTTCTTTCAATTCTTTTGGTATATTTTTTATTGTTTTTAAATTATCTGTAATATCTTCTCCTACTTGGCCATCTCCTCTTGTTGCACCTCTTACAAATTTTCCATTTTCATATTCTAAACTTACAGAAAGTCCGTCTATTTTTGTTTCAACTACATATTCTAGTTTGCTATTATTTTCTTCAGCAACTTTTTTCATTCTTTCATCAAAACTATCTAAATCATCAAAAGAAAAAATATCTTGAAGACTTTGAAGTGGAACTAAATGTGTAACTTTGCTAAATCCTTCTTTTACTGTTCCACCTACTTTTTGTGTTAAAGAATCTTTGCTTATGAATTCTGGAAACTTTGCTTCTAAGTTTCTTAGTTCAACCATAAGCATATCATATTCAAAGTCAGATATTTCTGGATTATCATCATCATAATATTTTTTTGCATAATATGATGTTAAATTATTTAATTCTTCTATTCTCTTTTTTGCTTGCTCTTTGTTCATTTTTACCTCTTAATTAATAAAAAATGTATGTATATTAACTCTAAAATCAACTATTATTTTCCTATTCTTTTAGTAAATCTTTACCATCTTTAACATAGATTACTCCTGATACAACAGTTGCAATTACAGATGCAAACATTGTAATCGTTGTAAGAATATTTATTGTTAATTCATACCAATTTAGTCCACCTTTAATAAATGCACCAAATATGTTTGTGTTATTTATGTTTATAAACATAAGGATAATTGCTATCATTTGAGTAACTGTTTTTATTTTTCCCCAAATATTTGCGCTTATTACTTTACCATCTTTTTCAACTGCTACTAATCTATATCCTGATACAACAAATTCTCTAAGTATTACTATTGCTGGTACCCATGAAGGAAGCATTCCTTTCTCAACAAATATTAACATTGCAGCTAATACTAATATTTTATCTGCTAATGGATCTAAAAATTTTCCAAATGTTGTAATTTGATTGTTCTTTCTAGCAAGTTTCCCATCTAAATGATCTGTATATGATGCTATTATAAATATCAAGCCCATTATTATAAATTGCAAATTTATTCCTAAAACATTTATATTAAAATTAATATATGAAATTATGACCATAATTGGTACTAATAAAATTCTAATTACTGTTAATTTGTTCGGTAAATTCATTTTTACCCTCCTAAAATTTAAAATAATTATATTTCTGCATTAAACTATTTTTAAACTATTCTAATTTTACTATAATACTTTTCTTAAATCAATAAAAAGAAAAGAACTTCTTAAAGAAATTCTTTTCTATAGTTTAATATTTTATATCAGATTTTTTATTACTTTTTATTTATTCTGACCAGAAATATTGAATTCTTCCACAGTTGTATTTATCTGTTGTTTCTACACAAAGTTCAAGTTTTCCGTTTCTATATCTATTAGATGTTTTACCTTCAACTGAGCCAACCTTTCTCTCGCTATACCATTGTGTTGCTCCATATCCACCATATCCATTTTTTATTCCAGTTGTTGGATCATAGCCTTTTAATGCTTTGTTTACTGCATTTATTGTTGTCTTATCATTTGAATATTTACTATATGGGGCTTTTGTATTCCAATCGTTAGAAAATCTATAGCATCCATTTTTTAAAGCATAATCTAGTGTTTTATTTTTATAGATATATTGCTTCATATTAATTATTGTAGCTGCTAAATATTCTGCCATCACTTTATTAGTTTCTCTTCCACCTTCATGATAAACAACTTGTAACATTTTATTATATTCGTTTACCGAAATATCTCCAAGAATACTATATACTTCTTTACTCATTACATAACCATTTTTTGTAGTAACATAGTTTCCATTTGATGAATTTTTAACTGTGACTTTACATGATGCAATTTTGCCATTGCTTGTTTTAGCAGTAATCGTTGCGGTACCTACTGCTTTTGCTGTAATTTTTCCATTTGATACTGTTGCAATATTTGTATTTGAACTTGTCCATGTTACATTTTTATTGTTTGAATTATTTGGATTAACTGTTGCAGTAACTGTCTTAGTTTTTCCTTTTTCAAGTTCAATACTTTTAGTATTTAATGAAATACTTGTTGGTGAAACATTTTTTGCTTTCACTGTAACCATACATGTTGCTTTTTTCCCATTACGTGTTTGTGCAGTTACTGATCCTCTTCCAACCCCTATTGCTGTTACATTTCCTTTACTATCTATTGATAAAATATTAACATCATTACTTCTATATAGTACTTTCTTATCATAAGCATTAGATGGACTTACTTTTGCATTTAAATTAAAAGTTTCGCCCAAATAAACTGTTTTTGTTGTTGTGCAAATACTTAATGATTCAGGCAATGCTTTTGGTTCAACAGTTACTTTACATTTTGCCTTTTTTCCATTATTTGATTTAGCAGTTATTGTTACTGTCCCTTCTCTTAAAGCTTGTACAGTACCTTTGCTATCAACTATTGCTATACTATTATCTGAACTTTTCCATGTTATATTTTTATTTGTTGCATTATCTGGACTTATTTTAACTGATAAGTCTTCAATTGTTCCAACATACATACTCATTTTTTCAGGATACATTGTTAAACTTTTAACTTTTACTTCCTTACTTGGTTCTTTAACTATTACTGGACATGTTGCTTTTTTTCCATTGTTTGTTTTTGCAGTAATTGTACAATTACCAACACCTAATGCTGTAACTAAACCATTACTATCAACTGAAGCAACTTTTGTATTCGAACTTGACCATGTCACTTTTGATTTTGAGGCACTATTTGGTGTTATTCTTGCTTCTAATCTAATTTGATCACCTCTATAAAATGTAATTTTATTAAAATTAAGAGTTATGCCTGTTGGCTTAGTTGAACCACTACCAGAATTTCCTGATCCTGAAGATGTTTTTTCAAAATATTGTAAGCTTCCAGAACCAATTTTTATATATTTAGTTTTATTTGAATAACTTATCTTATATTTTCCACTTTCTACAACTTGTTTGATTGTAAAAACAGTTCCACCGCTAATAGTACTGCCATCTTTCTTAAAACTTGTATCTTTATATACATACCATGTATATCCACTCTTTAATTTAATTTTATCCCCAACTTTTATATCACTAACACTTGATATTTTAGCTGCATTTACATTGTTTGATAATGATAAAATAAATAAACTAAGAAAAATAAATGATATTATGATTAAAGCTTTATGAAATATGTTTTCCATATAATGTACCCCCAATATATGTATATTTATTGTTAATTGCATATTTTCCGACCTTAATATAATATCATATTTTCTGTTTTATGTCAATTGTTTATGTAATACTAAAAGGAAAGAATTTTAATTAATTCTTTCCTTTTTACTACCTTACTGCTATTATTTTTCACCTCTTAAATATGGTCTAGGATCAACTCGGCTTCCATTTTCATGTACTTCAAAGTGTAAATGTGGAGCTGTTGAATTTCCTGTGCTTCCAACTATACCTATTGCTTGTCCTTGTGTTACAGTGTCTCCTTTATTTACTTTTAAAGAATTTTTTTTCATATGAGCATATAATGTAGTAACTCCATTTGCATGTTTTATTTTCACACAATATCCAAATCCACTGTCATCCCATCCGGCCATTATTACTTTTCCACTTTGTACGGCAACAACTGTTTTTCCTCCTGCAGATACTCCTAAAACATTCGTATTTATATCAGTTCCACCATGATATCCTCCACCATTATATGATGAATAATTAGGATAATCGTTGTTTAGATCATATCCGTTTTTTCTTTATTCCTTCCATTGTATATCCTTTAATTGGGAATATAAATCCTGAACCTTTAACAACAACTGTACATTTAGCAGTTTTTCCTGAACCATCGGTTGATGTTGCAGTTATTGTTGCTGTTCCATTCTTTTTTAATGTTAAATTTCCTTTTTGGTCAACTTTTACTATTGATTCATCAGAAGATGTCCATTTTAGTTTTAGATTTGTTGCATTACTTGGTAATACTGTTGGAACTAATTGAACTTTATTTCCTATTTCTACTTCTATTTTTGCTTTATTAAATTTAATTGTTTCAACGTAAATAATTTTTTCCCATATTGCATATAATGTAATTGATTTATTTATTTTTATTGTGTCTCCAGGTTTATATGTTACTGTTGATCTTGCTCTTGTATCAGCTTGTGTGCTCCAATATCTAAATATATATCCATTTCTTTTTGGTAAATTTTTTGGTATCGTTTTACTTACTGTTCCTGTTCCTGTTGTACTGATTGTTGATGGCATATTACCTACATTGTCATTCGTATTTTTATTAAAATGTATTCTATATTCATTTTTTGGATTTTTCTTCCACACTGCATATAACGTTGTGTTGCTTGTTATTTTTATGCTATCTCCAGCTTTATATGTTGCACTTTTTGCACTGCTTGTTTTTGCCCATCCTAAAAATGTATATCCACTTCTTGTTGGTTTAGTTGAACTAATCTTAATTGATTTTCCAGATTCAACTGTTACTTTAGCTGGTGCTCCACTTCCTCTATTTGGATTATATGTTAGTGTATATTTTGTTTTTGTAGTTGTACTATTTTTCTCCCACACTGCATATAAAGTGATTGTTTTATTAACTTTTATTGTATCTCCTGGTGCATATGTTGCTTTTTTTGCACTACTTGATGTTGCCCATCCTAAGAATTTATATCCACTTCTTGTTGGTTTATTTGTTGGTATCTTTTTATTTACATAGCTTGCTGTTACTACACTCATTGGTGATGGCATTCCAGATACACTGTCGTTTGTGTTTTTATTAAAATGTACTCTATATTCATTTTTTGTTTCTGTTTTTGTTGTTTTCTTTTCCCATACTGCATATAAGGTAATTGTTTTATTTACTTTTATTGTATCTCCTGGTGCATATGTTGCTTTTTTTGCACTACTTGATGTTGCCCATCCTAAAAATTTGTATCCTGTTCTTGTTGGTTTATTTGTTGGTATCTTTTTGCTTACTGAACTTGCTGTTACTACACTTATTGGTGATGGCATTCCAGATACACTGTCGTTTGTGTTTTTATTGAAATGTACTCTATATTCATTTTTTGTTTCTGTTTTTGTAGTTGTACTGTTTTTCTCCCATATTGCATATAAAGTTGTGTTTTTATCAATCTTTATTTTACTTCCTGATTTATATATCACTGTTGATCTTGCTCTTGTATCAGCTTGCGTACTCCAATAAAGAAATTTATATCCACTTCTTGTTGGCTTTGAACTTGTAATTGTTACTGTCTTACCTTTTTCAACTGTAACCTTTGCAGGAGCATTACTTCCACCATTAGCACTATATGTTAATGTATATTTAGTTGTATTTGAAGTTTTATTTGTTGTTTTATTTGTTGTTCCTGATGAAGTTTTTGTAAAATATGAAGAATCATATCGTAAATAACCATTAGCAATCTTACTAGAATCAAATCTAATAATATTTCCTTTTGATGTTTTATAAATTTCTTTTATTGTACAAATGTCTCCATTAGACAAATAAAAATTATTAGTTTTATCTCTGTTTTCTGCTGCTGTTTTTGATTTGTATACATACCAGCTGGTTCCAGTAAACTTAATTTTGTCTCCTTTGCTTAATGAATCAATTGATGTTCCAGCATATATTTTGTTTGTAAATGATGAAACTAATAATATCATTAAAAATATTAAAATTAATCCTAAAGCTTTATTTAAAAACTTTTCCATTCCTAACACCTCCTTAATTATTTCGGTGTAATAAAACATATTCTTCTAACTACATTATATCATAGTTTACATAATATTTCAATGCTACGTCCCGCTTTTTCGTAAGAAAAATTAAAAAAGAATTGCATTTTTTTGCAATTCTTTTAAACCTTTAATTTTTTTATCTATTCTATATAAATATCTATAATATTTACTAATTTATAAAATTATACAAATTAATCCTCCGCTTCCTTCATTTACGATCCTTTCTAGTGTTTCTTGAAGTTTTCCTTGTGCATCTTCTGGCATTCTTGATAGTTTATTTTGTAATCCTTCATTTACAAGCTCATGCAAACTTTTTCCAAATATATTTGATTCCCATATTTTAATTGGATCATTTTCAAACTCAGAAAGTAAATAATTTACTAATTCTTCTGACTGCTTTTCACTTCCTACCACAGGAGATACTTCTGTTTCAATATTTGCTTTTATCATATGAATGCTTGGTGCTTTTGCTTTAAGTTTTACTCCAAACCTTGAACCTTGTTTTACCATTTCAGGCTCTTCTAAAATTAACTCTTCCATACTAGGAGTTACTATTCCATATCCTTTTTGTTTTACTTCTTCTAACGCGATAGCAACTTTATCATATTTCTTTTTAATACTTGATAAATCAGAAATTGTAGAAAACAAATCTGCTTCATTTTCAACTTCTACCCCTGTAATTTGACTTAGCACTTCATAAAACAGATTAGGTTTTAATAAAATATCTAATTTTACTGATCCATCCCCTAAATTAATTTCATCAATAGAAACTTTATCTATAATATCTATTTGTTTAATACTATCTATTCCATCATTTACATTTTTAATATATCTCGTATCTTTAAATGCATCCTTTATTCCTTCATAAAGATCTCTTTTTAGTTCATGATCATCATTTAATCCATCTACCCAACCAGGGAAATTTAGATTAATTGTCTCAACTGGAAATTCATATAGGATTTTACCAAAAATGCTATTTACATCTTCCATATTTAAATTAGTACAATCTGTTGGAATAACAAAAGTATCATATTTCTTTTGCAATTCTTTTGCTAACTCTTTTGTATAATCTGAATACGGATTATTAGTATTTAATACAATTACAAATGGTTTATTTAGCTCTTTTAATTCCTTTACTACTCTTTCTTCTGCTTCTATATAATCCTCTCTTGGTATTTCAGTAATACTTCCATCTGTTGTAACTAATATTCCAATTGTAGAATGTTCAGTAATTACCTTTTTAGTCCCAAATTCTGCAGCTTCTTCAAAAGGCATTTCTTTTTCTTGCCAAGGTGTTTTTACCATTCTAGGCATATCATCTTCCATATATCCAAGTGCGTTATTTACCAAATATCCAACACAATCAACTAGTCTTGTTTTAAGTTTTAAATTCTCTCCAATAGTTATTTCTATTGCCTCATTTGGAACAAATTTAGGTTCTGTTGTCATTATTGTTTTTCCTGCTGCACTTTGTGGAAGCTCATCTCTTGCTCTTTCCTTTTTATATGAATTTTGAATATTTGGAATAACAAGTAAATCCATAAAGTTTTTAATAAATGTAGACTTACCTGTTCTTACCGGTCCGGACTACTCCAACATATATATCACCATCTGTACGATTAGCAATATCTTCATATATCTCTAAATTTTCCATATATTAATTTCCCTCCCAATTAAAAAACGTTTGTACTATTTAAACTTTAATTAATGTATATTAGGAAGGTTTAATTATTATTACAATTTATTAATAATTTTTTAATCTTTTTTATTCTTTTTAGTAATATTAGAAAGTTCTTCTGCTCTATCTTTTAGTTTTTCAACTGGAATCCAATGATAACTAGATGGCACAAATTCGCCATATTTAGTAGTATCCTCCTTTAGTTTTTTATCCTTATTATCATTTAAATCTTTATCATTTTTCATACTTATCACCCAATAATTATTATTTAAAAAAAGAAATTTTTTATACATAAAAAAAGCAGGAAATGAACTTGTTGCCAAGTCATTCCCGCTTTTCTTGCCTGGTTAAATGATCGTAGGATCAATTCTTGTTTCAGTAAATGGGAATAATATCTGTTTTCCATCGCAAGAATTTATCTCTACAATTTGTATTGTTACACACTCTTCAGGGCCTCTTAAAATTTGGCCCGTCTGGAATACTAGCTCGATTTCGCCATCTTTGTTATAAAAAGAAAGCGTCGGCATTATGTCTGTTTCCCTCACTGCTACCTTGGCATCCCGCGCCAATGTGTTGAAACTGTCACGTGTGAGCCAAAGCTCTGCATACTGGTTGGCGCTCCTCATCTTATCAAGGAGCTCTGTGATTGAACCGTTCATAATTATCGCCCTCCCAGGCATTTATTTTTAGTGTCCCTTTCGGAAAACACTACTTATATTTTATCATAAATTTACATAAAGTTCAAATTTCTTTGTGTAAAATAAAAGAACAAGCAATTATTACTTGTTCTTTTCCCCTTATATTTCTATATATTTTTTTAGCTTTATAACTTTCTAAATACTCCTCCAACTTTACCAAGTATTTTACAATCCGGTACTATTATTGGATCCATTGTGCTGTTTTCTGGTTGTAATCTTATATGATCCTTTTCTTTGTAGAATGTTTTAACTGTAGCTTCATCATCTATTAATGCAACAACTATTTCTCCATTTCTTGCAGTATTTTGTCTTTTAACTAAAATATAGTCTCCATCTAAAATACCAGCTTCAATCATACTTTCTCCTCTTACTGTTAGCATGAAACTTTCACTGTTTCCAACAAAATCAATTGGAATTGGAAATGTATCTGTTACATTTTCTACTGCAAGTATTGGTGCACCTGCTGTAATTTTTCCAACTACTGGAACATCTACTAATTCTTTTCCATTATATAGTGGTTTTGGTGTAGATTTTGCTCCTTCTTCTAAACCACCTTTTAAAAGTTTTAATGTTCTTCCTTTTTGGTCTTCTTTTTTAATATATCCTTTTTTAGTTAGTTTTGCTATATATCCATGAACCGTTGCTGTTGAACTTAATCCTACTGCTTTTCCTATTTCTCTTACAGATGGTGGATATCCTTTTTCATTAACTTGTTTTTCTATAAATTTAAGTATTGCTCTTTCTCTTTTATTTAAGTCTTCTAAGTTATCTTTTTTCAATACAATCACTCCCATAATTTATATTTCTGGGATTAATATATCACACAAACAAATGAATGTCAAACAAATTTTTGTATTTTTTTAAATTTTTTGTTATTTTGCAAAAAAAGAATGGTATTAATCATACCATTCCATTTCCCAATCTATGAATTTTACTGTATCTCCTTCTTTAATTCCTTTTTCTTTTAAGGCATCTTCAATTCCTAAAAATCTAATACTTTTTTGGAAATAATACAAAGATTCATTATCTTCTAAGTTTGCTCTCCTTAATATTTTTTCTATTGCTGGTCCTTCTACAACATATACTCCATTTTCTACATTAATTGTAAATCCTTCGTCTTCTTCTTCCAAAGTATATACTTTCTTTTCTTCTATTTCTTCTAGTTCTTCTTTAGGAAGTGTCTTTAATACTTTAGATACATGTGTAAATAATTCTTTTAAACCTTCACCAGTTGCTGCAGATATTTTAAATAACTCTAAATTATTTTCCTTTGCAAGCTTTTCTAAGTCTTTTAATAAATTTTCATCTTGCATTGCATCTATTTTATTTGCAACAATTATTTGTTTTCTTTTACTTAGTCTTTCGCTGTATTTTTCAAGTTCTTTATTAATTGTATAATAGTCTTCTACTGGATTTCTTCCTTCTATTCCAGATACATCTATTATATGAAGAAGAAGTCTTGTTCTTTCAATATGTCTTAAAAATTTAAGTCCTAAACCTGCTCCTTGGCTTGCGCCTTCGATAATTCCAGGAATATCTGCAAGTACAAAACTATCTCCAAATTCTGTTTTTACTACACCTAAGTTTGGTTCTAGTGTTGTAAAATGATAATCTGCAATTTTAGGTCTTGCTGATGTTACCATAGATAGAATTGTTGATTTACCGAACACTTGGGAATCCAAGTAAGCCTACATCTGCAATTAATTTAAGTTCTAATATTACTTCTTTTTCTATTCCTTTTTCACCATCTTGTGCAAAACGAGGTGCCTGTCTTGTTGATGTTGCAAAATGAGAATTTCCTTTTCCACCACGTCCCCCTGGAAGTATTAATTCGCATTGGTTTTCTTTAGATAAATCTGCAATTAATTTTCCACTTTCAGCATCTCTTATAACCGTTCCTCTTGGCACTTTAATGTATAGGTCTTCTCCTGATTTTCCGATAACATCTATTACCGCTTCCATTTTCACCATTTTGTGCTTTATACTTTTTGTTATATCTAAAATTAATTAATGTGTTTTGGTCTTTATCTACTATAAAGTAAATATCTCCACCTTTTCCACCATCTCCGTCCGGTCTGGTCCACCTGCTGCTACATATTTTTCTCTTCTAAATGTAACTGCACCATTTCCACCGTTTCCAGATTTAATTATTATTTTTGTATAATCTACAAACATTTTTATCTCCTATTTTTTATCTCTTAAAATTATTTCTTTACTAAACCTTATCTATTATACCTTAATTTTGCATAAATTTCAATTGTTTAAAGTAAAAAGAGCAGACTAACTCTGCTCCTTTTACTTTTGTATTAATACTTAAATTTATATTTAAAATTCTTCCATACCTTTTAGATACTTAATATACATTGTGTAATCTGTTATATTAATAGTTCCATCAAAATTTAAATCTCCTGCTTTTATTTGTTCTTCTGTGAAATTTTCAATTCCTTTTAGGTATTTTAGTATTAGTGTACTATCTGTAATATTTGTAAATCCATCATCATTTAAATCGCCTAATCTATATTCTCTTACAAATACAACAACTTGTTTTACAATATTTTCTACTGTTGCAATTATTTGAACTTCTCCATTTCCATTTGCTGTGATATTTCCTTCTTCATCTACACTTACTATTGTTGGATCACTACTTTCCCATGTGATTTTAAAATCAGCTGCTTCATCTGGTAAAATAGATGCTAAAATTCGAAGTATATCACCTAATTTTAAATTAAATACAGATTTATTAAATGTTATATCTTCAGGCAAAATAACATAGTTAATATTATATTTTACTGCATATTTATGAGCTACAGAATCTTTATAGCAGTAAATTGTTAAATCGCTACTATGATTATTAAATACTGTATCTGTGCTATCTGAAGGATAAAATCCCATTTTTGTAACAGACTTTGGAATTGTAATCTTCTTTAATTTAGAACAATTTTTAAATGCACTATATTCTATTTGTGTTGCAGAATTAGGTATTATTATTTCTTCAACTCCTGTTGATGTACATATGTATTTTGGTATCTTTGTTATTCCTTCTTCAAATGTCATATCTTTAAGATTTGTACAATTTGTGAATATCTCTGATGATGGAGTATTTTTTAGTGTTTTTGGTATTACTATGCTTTCTAATGAGCTGCAACCTTTAAATACATCAAAACTTATTGTTTCTATCTTTCCTAAATTAACATTTGATAATGATTTACAATCTTTAAATGCACAATAACCTATTTCTTTTACTGAATCAGGTATTACTATTTCCTCTATACCTGTCGTTGCACATAAATATTGTGGTATTTTTGTTAATCCTTCCTCAAATGTTATATGCTTTAAATTAGTACAATTTGTAAACACTTCTGACGAAGCTGATTCTTTTAATGTGTTTGGTATTTCTATACTTTCTAATGAATCACATCCTTTAAATATATCAAAGCTTAACTTTTCTATTCTCCCCAAATCAACATTTGATAATAAAGTACAGTTATAAAATGCTTTATATTCTATATCCTTTACTGATTCTGGAATTGTTATTGAAACAAGTTTTTTACATCCATCAAATGCTTCTCTTTCAATTTTTACTACTGTATTTGGGATTGTTATATGTGATATTCCTGTTGTTGCACAAATATTTGCTGCAAGTACAGTTGTTCCTTCTTCAAATGTAATATTTGTTAAGTTTATACAATCTGTAAATATTGGATAATCTGATCCATTTACTAATGTATTTGGTATTACAATGCTTTGTAATGAATCACAACCCATAAATACATCAAAACTTATTGTTTCTAAGTTTCCTAAATCTACTCTTGATAATGATTTACAATCTTTAAATGCACGATAATCTATTTCTTTTACTGAATCAGGTATTACTACTTCTTCTATTCCTGTTGTTGCACATAAATATTGTGGTATTTTTGTTAATCCTTCCTCAAATGTTATATGCTTTAAATTAGTACAATTTGTAAATACTTCTGACAAAGCTGATTCTTTTAATGTGTTTGGTATTTCTATACTTGTTAATGAATCACATCCTTTAAAAACATCAAAACTTAGTTTTTCTATTCTTCCTAAATCAACTCTTGTTAAAAATTTACAATCTTTAAATGCACTGTAGTCTATTTCTTTTATTGTATCTGGTATTGTTACTCCTGTTAAAAATGATGATTCTACAAATCCATTATTACCAATGCTTCTAACTGTTTTTCCATCTAATGTAGATGGAATAGTAATATCACCATAAAGTGCTACACTATTTAAACATTTTAAATTAATAATCTCATTTGAGTCATTTAATTGGTATTCCCATTGTATTGTTCTTCCATTTATTACACTTGATGTTGTGTATTTTGTATCATCTGCTTTAATACTGTTTGGTATTGAAATGATTAATAATATGGCAATAAGAATAAATAATAGTGATTTTATTTTTTTCATTTTTGCTCTCCTTAAATATCATTATTTTTTATTGTATCTGTTTATCTTTTTTTCTTATTAAATAATATATATTAAAAGATTTTTCTTCAATAACTTTAAACAAAACGTAATAAAAGTGTAATATCAATGAAATATTACACTTTTATTATTAATTATATTTTTTCTATTATATTATTTATCCTTTATTTTTTAGCTTCAATCACTACTTTATTATCTTTAAATAATACTTTTGACTTTTGTTTTGGTTTTAGATTTCCATCTAGTATTTCTTCTGCTAAGCTATCTTCTAGTATAGTTTGTATTGCTCTTCTTAGTGGTCTTGCTCCATAATTTTCATCAGTACCTTCTTCAATTATTTTTTCTTTTAAAGATTTATCAACTGTAATTTCTATATCTTGTTGTTTTAATCTATTTATAACCTCTCCTATCATTAAATCTGCAATTTTCCCTATTTCTTCTTTATTTAATTTATGGAAAACTATTATCTCATCTATACGGTTTATAAATTCTGGCCTTAGTTGCTTTTTAAGTTCTCCTAAAACCTCTTTTTTTGCTTTTTCATATTCTTCTTGATCTTTTTTATCATCTTGATCAGTTGAAAAACCTAATAGTTTCTTTTCTGTAATTAATCTTGCACCTATATTTGATGTCATTATTATTACTGTGTTTTTAAAATCAACTGTTCTCCCATGTGAATCTGTAAGTCTACCATCTTCCAATATCTGAAGTAACATATTTAAAACGTCTGGATGTGCTTTTTCAATCTCATCAAATAGAACAACAGAATATGGTTTTCTTCTAATTTTTTCTGTTAATCCTCCTGCTTCATCAAATCCAACATATCCTGGAGGTGAGCCTATCATTTTAGATGTAGAATGACTTTCCATATATTCAGACATATCTACCCTAATAATTGCATTTTCATCTCCAAATAGGCTTTCTGCTAAAGCTTTAGAAAGCTCAGTTTTACCAACGCCAGTTGGTCCTAAAAATAGGAATGAACCAATAGGTCTTTTTGGATCTTTAAGTCCTACTCTTCCTCTTTTTATTGCTTTTGCTACTGCTTCTACTGCTTCATTTTGTCCTATTACTCTTTTATGAAGGGTATCACCCAAGGTTTTAAGTCTTTCAGTTTCATCTTTTCCAATTTGTTTAGCAGGTATTCCTGTCCATTTAGATACAACTTCTTCAATATCCTCTTTAGTAACATTTCTTACTGATTTTATATTTTTATCTTCCCAATCCTTTTTTTCTTTTTCTAGTCTTGAAGTTTCTTTCTTTTGTGCATCTCTTAATTTTGCTGCATTTTCAAAATCTTGGACTTTAATTGCATCTTCTTTTTCTTGTTTAATCTTTTCTATTTTTTCTTCTAGTTTTTTTATACTGTCTGGTTCAGTATATACTTTTAGTCTTGCCTTTGATGAAGCTTCATCAATCAAGTCTATTGCTTTATCTGGCAAGAACCTATCTGTTATATATCTAATTGACATTTTTACTGCAGATTCTATTGCATCATCTGTTATTTTAACATTATGATGTGCTTCGTATTTATCTCTTAATCCTTTTAAAATTTCAATACTATCTTCTTCAGATGGTTCATTTACTGTAACTGGTTGAAATCTTCTTTCTAAGGCACTGTCTTTTTCTATATATTTTCTATATTCATTTAATGTAGTTGCTCCTATTACCTGTATTTCTCCCCTTGCAAG
>JAEEGL015895192.1_pt1 | contig 14966 bp, 12 predicted proteins | sample 9134231 | NCBI WGS metagenome assembly JAEEGL01 (sample SAMN16246548, study PRJNA631951) | gut metagenome | biome: gut microbiome; feature: rumen; material: fiber-attached | host: Bos | place: Iran: Karaj | collected 2018-10
ACCCACCTGGGCGGCGACGACTTCGACGAATGCATCATGAATTACCTGGTGGCCGAATTCAAGAAGGAAAACGGCATCGACCTGAGCACCGACCGCGTGGCCATGCAGCGCCTGCGCGAGGCCGCCGAGAAGGCCAAGATCGAGCTTTCCGGCGTGACCTCCTCCAACATCAACCTGCCTTATATCACCGCCGACGCCACCGGCCCGAAGCATCTTGATATAACGCTCAGCCGCTCCAAGTTCAACGAGCTCACCGCTCACCTCGTGGAAGCGACCATCGGCCCGGTCCGCCAGGCTCTGTCCGACGCCGGTCTGAGCGCCTCCGAGCTCTCCAAGGTACTGCTCGTCGGCGGCTCCACCCGTATCCCCGCCGTTCAGGAAGAGGTAAAGAAGATCACCGGCAAAGAGCCCTTCAAGGGCCTCAATCCTGACGAATGCGTTGCCATGGGCGCAGCCATCCAGGGCGGCGTTCTCGGCGGCGACGTCGAGGGCATCCTCCTTCTGGACGTAACTCCGCTCTCCCTCGGCATCGAGACTCTGGGCGGCGTTTTCACGAAGCTCATCGAGCGCAACACCACCATTCCTACCAAGAAGAGCCAGATCTTCTCCACCGCCGCGGATAACCAGACCTCCGTTGAGGTCAACGTCCTGCAGGGCGAGCGCGAGATGGCCGCATACAACAAGTCCCTCGGCCGCTTCCATCTTGACGGCATAGCTCCGGCAAGACGCGGCGTGCCGCAGATCGAAGTCACCTTCGATATAGACGCCAACGGCATAGTCAACGTCTCCGCTAAGGACCTCGGCACCGGCAAGGAGCAGCACGTCACCATCACCTCCTCCACCAATCTCTCCAAGGAGGATATCGAGAAGGCCGTCCGCGAGGCCGAGCAGTATGCCGCCGAGGACGCAAAGCGCAAGGAAGAGGTCGATACCCGCAACCAGGCCGAGCAGCTCGTATATCAGACTGAGAAGACCATCGCCGACATGGGCGATAAGCTCGACGCTTCCGACAAGGCGTCCGTAGAGGCAGAGCTTGAAAAGCTCAAGACCGCTCTCAAGGGCAGCAACACCGAGGACATCAAGGCCGCTTCCGATTCTCTGACCAAGGCTTTCTACGCCGTATCCGAGAAGCTCTATTCCCAGGCAAACCCGCAAGGCGGCGCGCAGCCCGGTCCGGAGCAGCCCGGCGGCGGCAATAACGACGGCTACTACGACGCTGATTACAAAGTAGTCGACGACGACAAATAATCACCGGCCGCATAATATACCTTTGGCTGAACGGAGACGCTCCGTTCAGCCAAAGTGCGTGATAAAGTAAAAGGAAAAAGTTTATTATGGCGGAACAAAAAAGAGATTATTATGAAGTGCTCGGCGTGAGCAAGGATGCGGATACCGCCGCCATCAAAAAGGCCTACAGGCAGCTGGCGAAGGAAAACCATCCCGACCTGCATCCCGGCGACAAGGAAGCCGAGGCTCGCTTCAAGGAGATAAACGAGGCGTACGAGGTCCTTTCCGACAGCGACAAGCGAAGCAAGTACGACCAGTTCGGTCACGCGGGAGTCGATCCGAACTTCGGAGCCGGCAGTGGCTTCGGCGGCGGAGGCTTCGGCGGTTTCGGCGGCGGCTTCGGCGGAGTAGACCTCGGCGATATATTCGACAGCTTCTTCGGCGGCGGCGCTTCTTCCGCTTCCCGCCGCAACGGCCCGCGCAAGGGCGAAAACATCCGCGTAAGTCTTTCGCTCAGCTTTGAGGAGGCCGCTTTCGGCTGTGAGAAGCAAATAAGCATTTCCCGCTCGGAGACCTGTCCGGACTGCGGCGGCAACGGCTGCGCGTCGGGCACCACGCCCGAAATATGCCCCGAATGCAAGGGCACGGGCACCGTGCGCGTTCAGCAGCGCACCCCGATGGGCATGTTCTCTACGTCCTCCCCCTGCAGCAAGTGCGGAGGCAAGGGCAAGATAATACATCAGCCCTGCTCCACCTGCCGCGGCAGCGGCTCCGTTCGCAAGAAGAAGAACATAACCGCGAGCATCCCGCAGGGCATAGACGACGGGCAGACCATCTCTCTGCGCGGCCAGGGCAACGCCGGCGTAAACGGCGGAGCGGCCGGCGATCTTCTCATAACAGTGCAGATACGTCCCCACGCCTACTTTGAGCGCGAAGGCTTCGACGTCCTCTATAAGCTCAACATTAGCATAGTCCAGGCCTCCCTCGGCGACGAGGTGGAAGTCCCCACGCTCGACGGAAACGTTAAATACACTATCCCCGAGGGCACGCAGACAGGCACGGTCTTCCGTCTGCGCGGAAAGGGCGTTCCGCAGCTTCGCGGAAACGGCCGCGGCGACCAGTACGTAACAGTCACAGTGCAGACTCCCCGCTCTCTCACCGCCGCGCAGAAGGACCTTCTGCGCCAGCTCGGCGAAAGCTTCGGGGAAAATCCGAAGGCCGGCGGAAACGGCATCTTCGGCAAAAAAGGAAAGAAAAAGTAATGCTTAAAGCCGATTATCACGTCCACAGCACCTGCTCTTCCGACGCCGAGAACACCATGCTCGAAATGGCGCTCGCCGGTAAAAAGGCCGGGCTCGACTTGGTCTGCTTCACGGACCACTGCGATACGGAGCGCTTTGACACGGGCGAATTCGATCCTAATTGCTACAACCGCGCCGAGATGCTGCGGCAGTTTGCCGAGGCCTCCGGCTGCGGCATAGAGCTTCGGCTCGGAGTGGAAATAGGCGAAGCACTCCACCAGGACAAGACTGCCGAAAGCGTCGCGGCGGACGAGGCGCTCGATTTCGTGATAAGCTCCGTGCACGCGATACGCGGCGAAATAGATTTCTACTGTCTTGACTATTCCTCCCGCGATCGCTGCGAGGATCTGCTTGAGCGCTACGTGCAGGAGCACGAGCAGCTCGTTGAGGCGAGCGGCGCCTTTGACGTTATCGGTCACGTCGGCTATCCTCTGCGCTACATGTATAAAAACGGCTTCACTGATCTGTCACTGTCGCCGTATACGGAGCGGCTGGCCTCTGTCTTCCGCAAAATCGCGTATAGCGGAAAGGGCATCGAGATAAACTCATCCGGCCTGCGCAAGGAAGGCCGGCAGACCATGCCTTCCCTACCGCTATTGAAGCTCTACCGCGAGTGCGGCGGCGAGATAATAACCGTCGGCTCCGACGCGCACAGGGTTTCCGACGCAGGATGCGGCATAGACGAATGCTTTGAACTCCTGCGCGAGGCGGGCTTCAAATACTACACCGTCTTCCGCGCGAGGAAACCGGAATTCATTAAACTATAAGGAGAACCTGCCATGATAGCACTCGGAAGCGATCACGCCGGGCTGGAGCTCAAGCGTGAAATAATGAAACATCTCGACGAACTCTCCCTCGAATACAAGGATTACGGCACCTACACCTCCGAAAGCTGCGACTATCCCGTTTACGGCGAGGCCGTGGGACGGGCCGTGGCGAGCGGCGAGTGCGAAAGAGGCATCCTCGTTTGCGGCACGGGCATAGGCATATCTCTCGCGGCCAACAAGGTAAAGGGCGTACGCGCCGCCGTCTGCTCCGACACCTTCTCCGCAGAGATGTCCCGCGCGCATAACGACGCGAATATTATTTCTGTCGGCGCCAGAGTCGTAGGCACAGGGCTTGCTCTGAAGATAATCGACGCCTTTCTCAATACTCCGTTTGAGGGCGGCCGTCATCAGCGCAGAGTCGATCTGATGATGGATATTGAAAACAGATGAAGCGCGGAAAAGAAAAAACTTACCGCAGGCCGCACGGAACGATAAAGACGATAATAAAAATACTCCTAATAGTCCTTGCCGTTCTTATCGTCCTTGCCGTTTTCTGCTTCTTCTATTTTCAGCGGTATATCGTGTATCTTCCGGACGGCATACGGCTCGAGATCCCTTTTTTGAAATGAAATACACGGCGTAAGCGCCGTGTATTTTTTTGCATTTCGGACATACTAACTCCATAAAACCAAAGGAGGAAAAGTATGCCCGTAAGAATAGGCATAAACGGCTTCGGGCGCATAGGACGCCTTCTGCTGCGCTTGAGCACATGCAGGGACGACGTGGAGATCGCCGCCGTAAACGACCCTTTCATCGACCCGGAATACATGTGCTATCTTCTTAAATACGACAGCGTGCACGGACGCTTTAACGGAGAAGTCTCCCCTGCGCCCGGCGGCATAGAGATGAACGGACGGCTCGTCCGCACCTGCTCGTCCCGCGCACCCGAGGATATACCCTGGGGTGAGTACGGAGCCAAGCTCGTTGCGGAGGCGAGCGGCGCTTTTACGACTCTCGCGGACGCTTCACGGCATTTCCGCGGCGGCGCTCAGCGCGTTATCATAACCGCTCCCTCCGCAGATGCTCCGACGTACGTAGTCGGCGTCAACGACTCTGATTACGACCCCGGGCAGAAGGTCATATCCAACGCCTCCTGCACTACCAACTGCCTCGCGCCGCTGGCGAAAATAATTCATTCGGAGTTCGGTATCGAGCAGGCGCTCATGACTACCGTCCACGCCGCGACCGCCTCTCAGCGTACGGTCGACGGCGTTTCCCGCAGAGACTGGCGCTCCGGGCGCTCCGTATTCGGCAATATCATCCCGGCCTCCACAGGCGCCGCCAAGGCCGTAGCCAAGGTCATACCGGAGCTGCGCGGCCGCCTGACAGGCATGGCGATGCGCGTCCCATGCGCGAACGTATCTGTGGTAGACCTCACGGCGCGTCTCGCATCCAGCGCGTCTTACGCCGATCTCTGCGCCGCCGTGCGCCGCGCCTCCGAAGGCAGATACCGCGGAATAGTGAGATGCGTTTCGGAGCCCGTGGTATCGAGCGATCTTCTGGGCGACACTCACACCTGCATTTTCGACGAAAAGGCGGGGCTCGCTCTTGACGATCGCTTTGTTAAGCTCATCGCGTGGTACGACAACGAAACCGGCTATTCCTCGCGCGTGCTCGATCTCGCCTGCCGCACGAGCCGCGCATAATACCGCCAAAGCCCCGCGCCCTTGCGCCGGGCTTTTTGTTTTTCTCCGTAAAGTAGTCCTCCGTAAGCTTTGCGACCGTGCCCCCCAGCGAGATGAGTGCTATGAGATTCGGCAGCGCCATAAGGCCGTTCAGTGTATCTGCTATGCTCCACATGAGCGTGCCGCTTCCGGCAGCGCCGGCCACGCACGCAAGGATAAACGCGGCCTTATATACCGTTTCAACCGTCTTGTTGCCGCCGCTGACATACTCCCAGCAGATCTGGCCGCAGTAACTCCAGCTCAGGATGGATGACAGGGCGAAAAGCGGGAGGCTTATCTGTATCACGGCCCCTCCCGCTCCGCCGGGGAGTATGGCGCTGAAGGCGCTTGCGACGGCAGCGCCGTTGGAGGGGAATGCTTCAAGGCCTTCCTCCGCGTCAAGCGCTCCGGAGAGTATTACGGCGAAGGCGGTGATCGTGCAGATTACAAAAGTATCTATGAACACCTCAAAAACGCCCCACATTGCCTGTTCGACCGGTTCTTCTGCGGACGAGGCCGCATGTGCAATGGGCGCAGAGCCCAGTCCCGCCTCATTTGAAAACACGCCCTTGGCCGCGCCTTGCCTTACGGCCCTCAGCATGGAGCAGCCGAGCGCTCCTCCCCCGGCAGCCCTCAACGAAAAAGCGCCTCTGAGTATCTTCAGGAAAGCGGCGGGCACGCTGCTGATACGAAGAGTTATCACCGTCAGCCCGCAAAGAATAAAGAACAGCGACATAAACGGGACCAGCACGGACGTGACCGTTCCTATGCGTTTGACCCCGCCGAACAGCACCGCGCCCACGACCGCCGCGAGGATCACGCCTGTCACGAGCGGCTTCATTCCCACCAGCTCCCTCATCGCACCGGATATCTCGCTGCTCTGCGAAAGATTTCCTATGCCGAAGCTCGCCAGACCGCCGAAAAGAGCAAAGGTCACGGCCAGCCACCTCCGGCCGCGGCCGAGCCCGTTAGTTATATAGTACATCGGGCCGCCGCGGAACCGGCCGGCGTCGTCTTTTTCGCGGTATTTGAGCGAAAGGGCTATTTCCGAGTATTTCGTGCACATCCCGAAAAGTGCCGAGACCCACATCCAGAAGACGGCTCCGGGGCCGCCCGCGAAGATTGCGCCGGCAACTCCCGCTATATTGCCCGTTCCCACGGTTCCCGCCAGCGAGGTGGCCGCCGCCTGGAACGGCGAGAGATTCGCGCCGCGCCTCTTCTCCGCTTTACCTTTGCCGCCGAGCAGAGAGTCCGCGGTATGCCGCATCATATACGCAAACCTGCGGACAAACACAAATCTCGTGCGGATGCTGAGATATATCCCTGTCCCGACCAGCAGCGCGAGCATCAGCGGCCCCCACGCGAAGCTGTTGACCTTGCCGTTCAGCTCTTCGATCCAAGCTGCCAGACCGCCCATGCGCGCTCCTCCCTTCCCGGTCAAATACATCCCAACGCAAATAACGCCCGATTTCAGGCTCATAATAAAAAAGCTCGGGAACTTTTCTCCCGAGCTTTTTTATGCTGCCGATCCGCTATAAATGCAAAAAAACCACGGAGCAGAGATAACTCTGCTCCGTGTGAAAGGTTTTGACAGTTTTCGGTCTTGTTACTGTGCAGTAGTTGTAGTGCTATGGATGCCGTTGATCTCTTCGACAAGATGGCAGGCAACCTTGTGGTTCGGGCTGATCTCGCGGAGAGGAGGAACAGATGCGAAGCACTCCTCGCGCGCGAACTGGCAGCGCGGAGCGAAACGGCAGCATTCCTTCGGCTCGATCGGGGAAGTCAGCTCGCCCTTGAGTATGATCTTCTCTCTTCTGTTGTGGAGAGAAGGTACGGGGATAGCGGACAGAAGAGCCTTCGTGTAGGGATGCAGCGTGGTTGCGAACAGTTCCTTCGTTTCGCATGCCTCAACGACCTGGCCGAGGTACATAACGAATATTCTGTTGGAAATATGACGTACGACGGAAAGGTCATGGGTGATGAACATGTAAGCGAGGTTGTGCTGTTCCTGAAGGTCCATGAGCAGGTTGATGATCTGAGCCTGAATGGAAACGTCAAGAGCGGAAACCGGCTCGTCGCAGACGATGAAGCGCGGATTGAGCGCAAGCGCTCTCGCGATACCGATTCTCTGACGGCGGCCGCCGTCGAGCTCGTGCGGATAGGTCTCAGCATATCTTCTTGCAAGACCGACGGTGTCCATGAGTTCCTCGGCGCGGGGGCCGATCTCGCTTCTGGGTACCGTATGGTGGATCTTCATCGGCTCGGAAATGATGGTCTTAACGGAGTTTCTCGGGTTAAGAGATGCAAACGGATCCTGGAAGATCATCTGCATATCCTGACGCATGGGCTTGAACTCTCTCTTGCTCATGGAGGTGATATCTTTGCCGTCAAAAACCATCTTGCCCGCCGTGGGCTCAGTAAGACGAAGGATCGTCTTGCCGAGGGTGGACTTGCCGCAGCCGGACTCGCCGACGACGCCAAGAGTTTCGCCCTGGTCGATCGTGAATGTAACATCGTCAACCGCGTGGAGCTTGCCCCTCGGGGTGTTAAAGTACTTTTTCAGGTTATAAACTTCGAGTAAGCTCATACCGCAGCTCCTTCCTTATCGTGGAACTTTACGCACTTGACAAGGTGGCCCGGCTCGACCTCAACGGTCCTCGGATTGCACTTCTTGCATTCCTCGGAGCAGAAATCGCAGCGATCATAGAAGCTGCAGTACTTCGGCAGATCCATCGGGTCAGACATGAGGCCTCTGATGGAATCAAGACGCTCAACGTCCTTATCAAGGCTCGGCAGGGAGCCGAAAAGTCCCTTAGTGTAGGGATGCTGGGGATTATCGAATATCTGCTCAAGAGTGCCGTACTCGACTATTTCGCCGGCGTAGATAACTGCGCAGGTATGGCAGATATCGGCAACGACGCCGAAGTCGTGGGTTATCATGATAAGAGCAGTATTGAAGTCCCTCTGCAGATTACGCATAAGTTCGAGCACCTGCGCCTGGATCGTAACGTCAAGAGCGGTGGTCGGTTCGTCGGCCAGGAGGATCTCCGGGTCGCAGGCAAGAGCCATAGCGATGATAACGCGCTGCTTCATGCCGCCGGAGAACTGATGCGGATACTCGTTTGCACGGGTCTCGGGGATACCGACTATTCTCAGCATTTCCTGGGCTCTCAGCATAGCCTCGGCCTTGGAAACGTGGTCATGCAGACGGACGACCTCAGCGATCTGAGTGCCGACTGTCATAACCGGGTTAAGAGCGGTCATCGGGTCCTGGAAGATCATGGCGACCTTCTTGCCGCGGATATCACGCAGTTCCTTCTTGCTCATCTCGCTCATATCCTTGCCGTCAAGGTATATCTTACCCTGAATGACATGGGAAGGCGGCACGGGGAGCAGATTCATGATGCTGAGTGCGATAGTGGTTTTGCCGGCGCCGGTCTCGCCAACGAGGCCGAGGGCTTCGCCCCTTCTCAGCGTAAGATTTATGCCGTTAAGGGCTTCGGCAACGCCGTCGATGGTCTCATAGTGAACCACCAGGTCTTCAATACGAAGAACTTCTTCGTTATCTCTGTAATCACCGAACTTTTTCTTTTCTTCCATGATCTGCACCTCCCTCACTTAAGACGCGGGTCAAGCGCATCGCGCAGACCGTCGCCGAACATATTCAGTGAAAGAACTGTAAGCATGATTACAAAACCGGGGAAAAGTATGATATGAGGATACTGCCTGATGTACTCACGACCGGAGGACAGCATGGCGCCCCATTCAGCCGTAGGTGGCGCAAGGCCGAGGCCGAGGTAGCTCAGACCGGAAACAACGAGGATAACGGACGCTACGTTGAACGTGGACTGGACTATGATAGGACCAAGAGCGTTCGGTATCATGTGTACCAGGATCTGACGCATCGTGCTCGCGCCGATGGAGGACGCGGCTTCGATATAGTCGTTGCCGCGGACAGTCAGAACTGCGGCACGGACGACACGCGCATACAGCGGTATATAGCTTATGGTCAACGCCAGTATGAGGTTTATCATACCGGAGCCGAGAGCCGCGCAGACGGCTATAGCCATCAGCGTAGGCGGTATAGCGGCGATAACGTCAAGCAGACGCATGATGACCATGTCGGTTCCGCCGCCGAAGAACGCGGCGCAGGCGCCGAGCAGACCGCCAAGAATAAGGTTAACGCAAACGGTGATAAGACCTATCGGAAGAGAAACTCTCGCGCCCCAGAATATACGGCTGAGGATATCGCGGCCGTAGCCGTCGGTACCGAACCAGTGAGTCGCGCTCGGGGTCTTAAGGGTCTCTTTGTAGTTCTGCGCGTCGAATCCCTCGGGAGCGAGGAACGGAGCGAGCAGAGCTATGAGAAGCAGGAAGATGAAAACGCACGCGCCGGCGATAGCAAGACGGTTTCTCTTGAAACGTCTCCACGCTTCCTTGGTCGGCGTGGTGCTTATCTGCTTGCCTGCAAGTTTTCTTTTTCTCTTTTCAATCTTTACTATTGCGGGTGTTATAATTTTAGACATTTGCAGCACCCTCCTTTGCGGCTTTTACCTTCTTGGCCTTCTTCGCCTTTACGAACGCGGACTTGACGCGCGGGTCAACGACCGTGTACATGCAGTCGACGAGCAGGTTCATGCAGGCGGCTATAACAGCTATAAGAACAACGCCGCCCTGAACGGCCGGGAAGTTTCTGGCGGATATTGCGTCGACCATGTACTTGCCGAGGCCGGGGATCGAGAAAACGGACTCGATCATGAGCGCGCCGCCGAGCTGCATAGCGAACTGGCCGCTTATAACGTTGAGTATAGGAATGAGAGCGTTGCGCAGGCCGTGCTTAAGGATGATCGGAGTCTCCTTAACGCCCTTTGCGCGAGCGGTTCTCATGTAGTCCTGCCTGATAACTTCAAGCATACTGGAACGAGTGGTACGGGCAAGGGTAGCAGCCGCGCATATACCGATCGTACACCACGGGAGTATCCAGCCCTTGGGGTTGTTGATACCGGAGGACGGGAGCGCACGCAGCTTGACCGCGAACAGTAGTATGAGCATTAGACCCAGCCAGAACTGCGGCATTGAAACACCTATCATTGCCAGGACCATGCTTATGTTGTCTATGATTGAATACTGTTTTACCGCGGCCAATATACCGAGTAGCAAGCCGAGACATGACGCAATCAAAACGGCCACTATGGCGAGCTTAATCGTCGTCGGCCAGCGCATCAGTATCTCGTCCTTTATCGGACGGCCGGAGGAATAAGACGTACCGAAGTCAAATCTGGTTATGATGCCTACAACGTAGTCGAACCAGCGTTTGTAGATCGGGTCATTAAGGCCAAGATCGTCACGAAGCGCTTCAACCTGCTCTTCCGTCGCATCGGATCCGAGGATCATCTGCGCAGGGTCGCCCGGCGTTATATAACTCAGAAGGAAAACGATGGTTATAGCGCCGATTAAGACCGGAATAGTGATTATGATGCGCTTTATGATGTACTTTAACATTAAGTGCACCTCTTTCTGGATAATTTCTGCAATGCTGGGGATAGGTCAACAAGACCTCAAACCGAAAACGCCTGTCAAAAACCTATGAAAACTTTGAAAAAATCCAGCTCCGGGAGCCGCTCTGCGGTCTACAGGCCTGACCGCCGCAAGCGCCTTCAGCTGCCGTTTAATCCTTCAGTGCACCTCTCTTTCCAGCCCTTTCAGAGCTTGTTTGATTAAGATGTACAATTCGACATATTTTCCAATATGCTCATGAGACATAATACACTAATTTTGCGCGTAAATCAAGCGTATATTTTACCTGTTTTTATTTTTTGGCATATATACTGAATCGAAATGCCGAGAATAGGAATTATTTGCTTTTTTCTGCCCCGGCATATGCTCCGAGCGTCGGGCTCACCCTCAAATGGCGGAAAAGTCCGTTGTTTTTGCTTAAAACTGCATCTGCAAATGCACTTTAACGCCAGTTTCATATGATTTCCTGTACGCCCGCCTTTTAGGCAAAATCACTAAAAACGCGCTTCACATACGAACAAAAACACCATAATCAAGCCTCAAAAGCCATATAGAAACAAAAAAGATTATACGGCAGGGCTCCCCTCTTGTCAACATGCATGAAGCTGCGTTTTCTTTCTTCGCTTCCCGGCCGTTTTTTACTCCGGGCATCCCCGTTCGGGCCCGTTTTTTCCCGCTCTCCTCGTCCATCTCTCCGTTGAACCTACCTTATGCTCTATTCTATTTGACGTTCCCGTTATTTATCATTTCTGTCAGCTGGAATAGCCGGGTGATCGCTCAAATATACTTTTCACAGCGGCGGCAGCCGCATTCGCGTACCGCAGGAGGAGAAGACCGCGAAAACCACGGCTTCATCGGATTCGAGGCGCGGCTCTCGCGCCGCCGGGCAGCCTGGCAGCATATCCGGTAATCCTCCATGCGCGGGAACGTTCATTACTTTTTGCGTTAAGCGCATGGAGGATCACTGCAATATGGATATTTCACGTTTTTGCAACAGCGTCGTGCTCACAGGCACGCTTGCCTCCCGCCCGGCCGTATCTCACGTGAGCCGCGGAGAGGTCTACTACACCTTTTCCGTTTGCACCCGGCGTCTTTCCGGCATGTATGATACTCTCAACGTGCTCGCCCGCGCCTCGCTGCTCGCTGCGCTTGAGCCCGAGGAAAGCGAAAAGCTCGAGGTCACGGGCTCTTTGCGCTCGTTCAATAATAAAAGCGGCTCCGGGAGCCGCCTTGTGCTGAGCGTGTTCGCTCAGTCTCTCCGCTTCGTTTCCGCTCCCGACCGGAACGACGTGGAGTTGACGGGAGTGCTCTGCAAGCCGCCCGTATTCCGCACCACTCCTCTCGGGCGCGACATCTGCGACCTCATGCTCGCCGTTTCCCGCCGCTACGGACGCTCGGACTATCTTCCGTGCATCGTCTGGGGCAGCGTAGCTCATGAGGCCGCCCTCTGGGACACGGGCACTCCGGTGAGCCTCACCGGGCGGCTGCAAAGCCGCGAATACATAAAAACGCTGGACGGGCAGAAATACCGCCGCACCGCCTTCGAGGTATCCGCTCTCTCGGCCGCTAAAGTCGAAAACTGTTGAAAACCGCCGCTTTTAGTGTATAATGTCGCGTAGGGACTTTCGTTCCCCGTAATCCGTTGTACAAAGGCGGTGTTCCAATGCAGAGCGCTGAAATAAAAGAGCGGGAGGCAGCACTCGCTCAAAACGGCTCTGTTCTCAAGCGCCTCAAAAAATGGTTCGGCCTGCATCCGATAATACTTACAATAGTGATCTCCGTTCTGCTCACTCTCGTTATCGAGATAATGAGCAGGCATTCTTTCGGCAGGGCTTTTTCTTTTCTGGCCGCAAAACCCCATATTTTTCTTCTGAATGCCGTTGTAATAATGCTCACCATGACGCCGGGCCTGTTTACTACGAGAAAGACATTTTTCTTTTTCGTGATCCCCCTGCTCTGGTTCATTTTCGGCTGCGTAAACTTTATCCTCGTGGGTTTCCGGCCCATGCCTTTTTCGGCCATAGACTTTCTTATCATCCGCTCCGTGCGCTCCATAGTGCTCGTATATCTGACAATACCGGAGCTCTTGCTTATATGCGTCGGCTTCATCGCCCTGATAACTCTGTGCGTGGTGGTATGGCAGTATTCGACTCGCAGGCCTTCGAAAATACAGCTCCGCAGGGGTCTTCCCTTTGCGCTCGTCCTTGCCGTGATAATAGGCGTGAGCGCTTTCATGCTTGAAGACTCCAAGGCTCTCGACAGCGATACCGTAGGGCTGATGCCCGAGGCCTATGACGAATACGGCTTCGTATACTGCTTCTCCTACAGCATCTTTGACTGGGGCGTGGACAGGCCGGACGATTATTCGGAGCAGTCGATAAAAAGAATAACGAAGAAGCTGTCCTCTCCCGACAAGGCCGCGCCCGAGCGCACGCCGAATATCATCTTCATCCAGCTCGAGTCGTTCTACGACATCACGAACATATCGGGCATAAAAGCGTCCGAAGAGCTCATGCCCGTTTTCCGCTCTCTGCAAAAAGAGTGCTCCACCGGCGCTTTCGCCGTGAATACCGTCGGCGCGGGCACGGCGAACACCGAATTTGAGACCATAACGGGTATGGATCTCTCCGACTTCAGCATGGGAGAATATCCGTACCGCACCGTTTTGCACGACACCACCTGCGAGAGCGTCTGCTACGATCTTGCGCCCTACGGCTATACCTGCCACGCCATACACAACAACACGGCCACCTTCTATGACCGCAACCTCGTATTCCCGATGCTCGGCTTCGACAGCTTCACGCCGATGGAATACATGAACGATATAGAGATGATAGAGTCCGGCTGGGTCGACGATTCCGTGCTCACGGGCGCGATAACCGACTGCATGGCTTCCACAGACGGCAGCGACTTTATATACGCCATCAGCGTCCAGCCTCACGGCGAATGGCCTGAAACGGGAGAAGAGCTGCCGATAAAGCTCACCGCAGACGGCGAAGAAGCCCCCTATCCCCTCGAGTATTTCGCAAACCAGATCTATGAGTGCGATGAGTTCCTCGGCGAGCTCGTAGACGCGCTCTCTCAGCTCGACGAAGAAGTGATACTCGTAGCTTACGGAGATCATTTCCCCGATCTTGACTACGAAAACGAAGACCTCATCTCCGGAACGGTCTACACCACCGAGTACATAATCTGGAGCAACTTCGGCCTTGAAAAGAATGACAGAGATATCCGCGCCTATCAGCTCTACGCCTTTGTTATGGACATGCTCGGCATGCACGGAGGCCTCATAGCGGAAACGCACGTGCAGCTCTCCGACGATCCGGAATATCCCGCCTACCTCTCGGCCATAGAATACGATATGCTTTACGGCGAAAAGTATTCATGGGGCGGCGAGCATCCCTACGAGCCTTCCGAAATGAAAATGGGTGTGAAGGATGTAACGATCGATTCCGTCGAATACGACGCCGGGAACTCTCTTCTTACCGTGCGCGGTGAAAATTTCACCCTCTGGAGCATCGTGCGTATAGACGGCAAAAGGCTTGATACCGAGTTTGTCGATGCGAATACTCTTATGGCGGCCTGCCGCAGCGCCGAAAGCGGCGAGGTCGTCGACGTCGCCCAGATAACGGACGACAGCTTTGTGCTCGGCTCTTCAAACGAACTCATTCTCCCGTGAATAATAACCCCGCAGTTAAGCCGCCGGCGTTCGCCGACGGCTTTTTGCGCGCTCCGCGATTGACCGGCGCGCAAAATAATGATACAATCTGCTGCGATATATCATATTCCGGCAGGTACTCTTCATGAAACGATCTCTCATCTTCCGGCAATGGCTCCAGATAGCGGCCGGGCTCCTTGTGTTCGCCCTCGGAGTTCACTTTACCATATTTGCGAACATCGGCCTCGCCCCTTGGGATTGCCTCGGCATGGGCATAGCGAAGCATACTTTTTTGAACTACGGCCTTTCAATGACTCTGATCGCCGTTGTCGTTTTAGGCATAGACCTGCTCCTCAGGGAGCGCATCGGCTACGGTACCATAATAGACGCTCTGCTCACCGGCAATTTTGTTCAAATGTATAACGATCTCAATCCCCTGCCGGAAAACAGCAATCTCTGGATCGGTATTGCCGTGATGCTCGGCGGCTTTGTTTTCATGGCGCTCGGCATGTGGATCTACATGCGCGGCGAGCAGTGCTGCGGTCCGCGCGATTCCCTGCTGGTCGGCCTCGGCAAGCGCATGCCCCGCGTGCCTATCGGCATAGTTGAGGTTATGATGTGGGCGGTCGTCCTTCTCGCTGGATGGCTGCTCGGCGGCCCCGTCGGCATAGGCACTCTCATAAGCACCTTCGGCGCCGGGCTCGTTATGCAGCTGGTCTATTCCGTCATCCGCTTTGAGCCGAGACGCATAAGGCACCGGGACGTTATAGAA
>JAEEGL016502840.1_pt1 | contig 14966 bp, 11 predicted proteins | sample 9134231 | NCBI WGS metagenome assembly JAEEGL01 (sample SAMN16246548, study PRJNA631951) | gut metagenome | biome: gut microbiome; feature: rumen; material: fiber-attached | host: Bos | place: Iran: Karaj | collected 2018-10
ATTGTACTTGATGCGGTACCAATGGGGAGAATAGTACACGTGCACGGTGCTGAGCTCATGGCCGTACACCCAGCGGACGCCGGTGCCGGCGACTTCATCCGTGAAGCAGTGGCGCTTGATGTCCGTATGCTCCTCGCCCTCAACCTTGATGTAGCCGAAGGCCCAGTGGCTGTTGATGAGGTAAGGCCAGTAGGGGTTCTCGCCCACGACGCAGCGCAGGAGGGTGACAAGGCCCTGCTCCTTGTCGATGACGTAGGTCTGGTTCTCCCGGTCGGGCTCGGGCATGCAGAAGGTCACGAGATAGGTGTAGTCGTCCGCCTTCCGGCACTCGTACCGCTCGGAGGAGCCGGAGAACTTGCCGCTCATGATGCTCCAGCTCACCCGGTTCTCATCCAGGAATTCCAGGTGCGCATCGCCGCAGACCTCGCCGGTGTCCATCACGAAATCGAAGGACTTTCCGGCCAGCTCGAAGCAGCGGGGCGGGCAATACTGGGAAATGGAATTGCGCGCGGCGATGGGTCCGTACTTTTCAACAAGATTCATTGGTTTGCCTCCTTATATTTTCATTTAACCAGTTGCAAAAATATTACCGCAATCCGTGCGGATTGTCAATCCGCTGCCAATACTCTCCTCCGCCGGATCAGTACAGCTTCTGGGATTCCTTGGTCAGGGTCTTGGGCTCGGAGGGCTTATAGTCATAGCAGTCCACCCGGAGAGAGACGATATAGATCTCATCCCGGGGCTCATCGTTATCGTCCACGTCCATCTTGGAGATGGCAACGATATCCGACATGCCCGTGACCACCTTGCCGAAGGCCGTGTACTTGCCGTCCATGGAGGCCTTGGGCTCCAGCATGATAAAGAACTGGCTGCTGCCGGTATTGTAGAATCTCTTGTCGTCCCCGTCCTCCGAAGCCAGACGCGCCATGCCCAGGATCCCTTCATTGAAGGTGAGGTTATCCTTCACATAGCCGTTGTCCGCAAACTCGCCCTTGATATAATAGCCCGCGTCCGTTTCCTCGGAATTGCCCGGCTTGCCCATCTGGATCAGCACGTATTCCACGATGCGGTGCACGGGAGAGCCGTCGTAAAACCCGGAGTTGGCCAGCTTGATGAAGTTGTTCACCGTGTTGGGAGCCTTGTCCGGATACAGGCGGACGGTGGCTTCCACGCCGTTGCTGAACACGATGGTGGCGATGGGCTTTCTGCTGCCGATCACCACACAGGCCGTGCAGGACAGGAGCACGGCTGCGGTCATGAGCAGCAGCGCGGCAATGCGGAACAGGTTTTTCTTCTTGCACATACAGGGTTTCCTCCAATGCGGGGAGCTCCCGGCGGGGAGATCCGGTAAGCCCGCCTCTGCGGACATGGTATGATTCCTGTCCACTATAGCACAAACAGGGGGCAAAAGCAACTTTGGGGGAATCGATTTTTCTATTGATATTCCGCCCCGTCATGATGTATGATAAGAGATGTATGATATGGAACGGGACGGGGAGCGGAACACCCCTCCCCCGGCATATCCTTCCAAGTCAGAAAGGAGATAACCATGGACAAGTTTCTTCAGGATCTGGGCATTCTCGCCCCCGGAGCCGTATACCGCAACCTGGAGCCAGCCCGTCTGGTGGAAAAGGCGCTGCAGCGGGGCGAGGGCAGCCTGAGCCGCAGCGGCGCTCTGGTGGTGGAGACCGGCAAGTATACCGGCCGCTCCCCGGACGACCGCTATATTGCAGACGACCCGGAATATCACGATACCATCGACTGGGGCAAGGTGAACGTGCCCATCTCTCCGGAGCGCTTCGACCGGCTCCTGAGCAAGGTCTGTGCCTATCTCCAGGGACGGGAGCTTTTCGTGTTCGACGGCTTCGCCGGCGCCGATCCCGCCTACCGCCTGCCGGTGCGGGTGATCAATGAGCTGGCCAGCCAGAACCTCTTTATCCATCAGCTCCTGGTCCGGCCCCAGCCGGAGGAGCTGGAAGGCTTCGCCCCCGGCTTCACCGTCATTGCCGCCCCCGGCTTCCTCTGCAGCCCGGAGCTGGACGGCGTCCATTCCGAGGCGGCCATCATCATCAGCTTCAGCCGGAAGCTGGTGGTCATTGCCGGCAGCCGGTACGCGGGCGAGATCAAGAAGAGCGTATTCTCCGTGATGAATTTCGTGCTTCCCCGGAAGGGCGTATTCTCCATGCACTGCTCCGCGAACCTGGGCCCGGATGGGGACACCGCCATCTTCTTCGGCCTCAGCGGCACGGGCAAGACCACCCTTTCCGCCGATCCCCAGCGCCGCCTCATCGGCGACGACGAGCACGGCTGGAGCGCCGGCGGCGTGTTCAACATCGAAGGCGGCTGCTATGCCAAGTGCATCCACCTCTCCCGGGAGAACGAACCCCAGATCTGGGACGCCATCCGCTTCGGTTCCCTGGTGGAGAACGTGGTGATGGATCCCGAGACCCGGGAGCTGGATTTTGACAGCGCGGCCCTGACGGAAAACACCCGAGTGGGATATCCGGTGGAATATATCCCCGGCTGCGTGATCCCCGGCTCCGCCGGCCATCCCAAGACCGTCATTTTCCTCACGGCGGACGCCTTCGGCGTCCTCCCCCCCATCTCCAAGCTCACCCGGGAGCAGGCCATGTACCACTACGTGAGCGGGTATACCGCCAAGGTGGCGGGCACGGAGCGGGGCATCGTGGAGCCCCAGGCCACCTTCTCCACCTGCTTCGGCGCCCCCTTCCTGCCCCTGCATCCCTCCGTATACGCGGAAATGCTGGGTCAGCGCATCGACGAGCATGACACCAGGGTATACCTGGTGAATACCGGCTGGGCCGGCGGGCGCTACGGCTCCCCCAGGAGCTTCCGCATGAAGCTGCGGTACACCCGGGCCATGGTCACCGCCGCCCTGAACGGCGATCTGGAAAAGGCGGAGTTCACCCGGGATCCCATCTTCGGGCTGCAGGTGCCCCGCTCCTGCCCCGGCGTGCCGGAGGAATTCCTGGACCAGCGGGCCATGTGGCAGGACGACGCCGGGTATGAGGCGGCGGCCAGGGAGCTGGCGGAAAACTTCCGCAAGAATTTTGAGAAATACGGGAACATGCCCGAGAGCATCCGCAGCGCGGGTCCCGTCCTCTGATTCCTGCCTCCGGAACCATCCCTGCCCGTGGCACGGATCTGCCCACCGTAAACAGGAGACGATATGAAAGATAAGAAGCCGGATAAAAACAGCATCGGCGTACTGTCCTGGATCATCAACGTCATTCTGCTGAGCGCATTCTGGCCGGCGGGCGTCATCCTGCTGGTCATGCGTCTCAGCGGGAACGACGTGCTCTCCAAGCTGCTCTACTCCCTGTTCCTGAAGGCGGACGTGAAGCGCTCCGAAATGCAGCGCCCCTTCCAGCAGCAGACGCAGCAGCCCCCCAGGAGGTCCCAGCAGCAGACGTACCAGCAGTCCTCCCCCTATATGGCCCAGTCCCACTCCTCCTCCCAGTCCCGTGCCGCCCGGTACGGACAGGAGGGACAGTATCAGACGGGCGAGGGGGAGAACGGCGGGCAGGCCGCGCCCCGGACCGGGTATGCGCCTCCCCAGAGCGCCCAGCCCCAGACTCCCTTCTGGCAGCAGCCTGCGGCGCAGCCGGAGGACCAGGAAAAGCGGGACGGCGTGGACCGGATCAGCAAGGGCCGCGTCCTGCTGATCGTCTTCGGCTGGCTGCTGGTGGCGGCGGGCGCGCTCACCATGTTCGAGCTGCTGTCCAACGGCGCCCTCTGGCGGGCCATCGGTTCCCTGGCCATCGCCCTGGGCGGCGGCGGCATGCTGTTCGCCTCCTGGAAGAAGAAGCGCAAGGAGCTGGACTACCAGAACTGCATCAAGATCGTGGGCGACCGGGCCAGCATCGATCTGCGCTCCCTCTCCGCCGCCCTGGGCCGGAAGGCCAAGGACGTGGAAAAGGACCTCTCGGATATGGTGGAGCGGGGCTATTTCGGCGAAGCCGCATACTTCGATAGATCCAGGAACGTGCTCATCATCGATCCCGGCGAGGCGGAGGACGAGCTGCAGAAGGCCGCAGCCGCCAGTCCGGAGGGCAAGGATCAGTATCAGCTCCTGCTCATGGAGCTGGACCGGAGCATCCAGCGCATCCGGGACCCGGAAATGCAGCAGAAGGCCCTGCGGCTGCGGGGACTGGTGAGCTCCATTTTCGACGCCGTGCGGGAGGATCCCTCCAAGCGTTCCCGCATCGGCACCTTCCTGAATTACTATTTCCCCCAGACCCTGAAGCTCATGAACAACTATGCGGACTTTGAAACGAAGGAATTCCAGGGGGAGAACATCAGCAAGGCCCGGGAGCGCATCGAAGGGGCCACGGACCTGCTCATCAGCGCCTATCAGAAGCAGCTGGATTCCCTGTACCTGTCCACCACCATGGACGTGGACAGCGACGTGGACGTGCTGGAGACCATGCTAAAGCGGGACGGCCTCACCGGCGGCGACTTCACCGGCCTTGGGGAACAGGGCGGACAGCAGCAGGGCGGCGTTTGAGCTGCGCCTGAAAAAAGCATTGACCGGCGGGGGTGCTCCCCCGCCGGTTTTCCGTCTCCGTAACGCAAAACTGCGGCGGCCGGTTTCGGCCGCCGCAGACGTATGCGGTTTTGCTTATTCGTTCTCCGCCAGCGCCTTGGCTTCCTCGATGATCTTCTGCTGGACCATGGCGGGGGCTTCCTCATACCGGGCAAACTTCAGCACGAAGGAGCCGCGGCCCTGGGTCATGGAGCGCAGGTCGATGGTATAGGAGGACATCTCCGCCATGGGGACCTCCGCCTCCACGATCTGCATGCCGTCATGGGCGTTCATGCCCAGCACGGTGCCCCGGCGCTTGCTGCTGATATCGCTCATAATGTCGCCCAGGTTGGTGTCCGGGATGGTCACGGTGAGGGTGCCGATGGGCTCCAGGATCACGGGGCTGGCGTTCACCAGCTCCTTGTAGGCCAGGTTGGCCGCGGTCTTGAAGGCCATTTCGGAGGAGTCCACGGGATGGAAATCGCCGTCGTACAGGGTGGCCTTCAGGTACACCATGGGATAGCCGGCCAGGACGCCCTTGGTGCAGGCTTCCCGCAGGCCCTTTTCCACCGCGGGGAAGAAGTTTTTCGGCACGCTGCCGCCGAAAACCTCCTCGGCAAAGACCATGTCCTCCTGCTCGGTCTGGGGCTCGAAGCGGATCTTGACGTCGGCAAACTGGCCGTGGCCGCCGGTCTGCTTCTTGTGCCGGCCGTGCGCCTCGTACTTTTTGCGGATCTTCTCCCGGTAGGGCACGCGGGCGGGAGAAAGGACCACTTCCACGCCGAACTTGTTCTTCAGCTTGGAGCAGAGCACGTCCAGATGGATATCGCCGGCGCCGGAGATGACCAGCTGCTTCGTTTCGCCGTTGTTCTCCAGGCTGAAGGTGGGATCCTCTTCCGCCAGACGGCTCAGACCCTGGGCGACCTTGTCGTCCTGGCCCTTGGTCTTGGGGCTGATGGCCATGGAGTAGCAGGGCTCCGCGAATTCGATGCCCGGGGCGGCCTCAACCTTGGAGGCGGCGCAGAGGGTATCGCCGGTCTTGCTGTCCGTGAGCTTCGCCACGGCGCCGATATCGCCGCATTCGATGACCTGGACTTCCACGTTCTTCTTGCCCTGCATCAGATAGATGTGGCCCAGCTTTTCGTTGGCGCCGCTGCGGGCATTCACCAGGGTCATATCCGGGGTGACCTTGCCGGCAATGACCTTGAACAGGCTGAACTTGCCGAACTGGTCGGAAATGGTCTTATAGATGATCGCCTTGGCGGGGGCGTCGGGATCCAGCTCCTTGCCCTCCTCACGGGGAGAGGGGAAGTAATTCACGATGGCGTCCAGCAGCACGGTGGTGCCCAGGCCGCTCATGGCGCTGCCGCAGAACACGGGGCAGATGTCCCCATCCCGGATGCCCACGGCGAGAGCGCCGTAGATCTCGTCCAGGGACAGCTCCATGGTCTCCAGGTACTTCTCCATGAGCTCCTCGCTGGTACCGGCGGCGTTCTCCACCAGCTCCTCGTTCAGCTCGTTGAGCCGGTCCGCCTCGGCGGCGGGCACGGGGATCTCGGTGCGCTTGCCGCCTTCGATGCGGTAGGCCTTCTTGGTGATGACGTCGATGATGCCCACGACCTTCTCATTCTCCAGCACGGGCATGACCAGAGCGGAGACGGAATTGCCGAAGCGCTCCCGCAGCTGATTGAAGGTGCGGTCGAAATCCGCATGATCCTCATCGGTCTTGCTGATATAGATGGCCTTGGGCTTGCCCGCAGCGGTGAGGGACTTCCAGGCCTTCTCCGTGCCCACGTTCAGGCCGTCCTTGGCGGTGACGCAGATGATGCCCGCATCGGCGACGCGGAGAGCCTCCTGCACCTCGCCGGCAAAATCGAAGAAGCCGGGGGTATCCAGGATGTTGATCTTCACGCCGTTGTAGTTGGCATACACGCTGGCGGTGGAAATGCTGATCTGCCGCTTGATCTCCTCGGCGTCATAGTCGCAGGTGGAGTTGCCCTCCACCACCTTGCCGAGCCGGTCGGTCATCTTGGTCAGGTACAGGATGCTCTCGGCGAGGCTGGTCTTGCCGGTGCTGCCATGGCCCAGCAGGCAAATATTGCGGATCTTATCTAACATGAATTTCCTCTCCTTATTTGATTCTGCAAACTTCAAAAATTATACACGACTGCAGGGGAAAAAACAAGACTTTTCTCATTCTGCACGCCATTTCAGGCGCCGTCCGCATTATCGGAGAACAGGAGCGCGGACAGAGCCCAGAACAGCAGGAACAGCAGCATGTTCCAGGGGGAAATGGAGGCGTATGCGCCCCGGATGGCCGCAAGGGCGCAGATCCCCAGACTCAGGAACGTGCCCAGCAGGGTCATGCCCAGGCTCCGCCGGACGGAGCGGAACATGCGCCTGCCGGCGCGGATGGTCTCCAGGAAGTGTCCGATGGCTTCCCGGGACAGGATCGCCGCCGGAGCGGGCGTCTCCTCCCCGGAGGAGCTGACGGACAGGCGGTACCGTTCCCGCTGGGAGGGGAACAGGATCTCCGAAGCTTTCAGCCGGAATTTCGCCTGGAGCATGGCGGGGCTCACGTTGAAGTCCCGGATCGCGTACACCGGCCGGAGCCGGGCGGAACGCAGGGACAGGATGGCGGAGCGGATATTGTCCCCGGGCGTATACTCCACGATGAAAACGGCGCAGAGCTTCTGGTTCACCGCCGTATACACCGCGCCGGGCACGTTGATGTCCTCCGGGATCCGGATGCCCTTCAGGTTCATGAAGGCGGTGCAGCCCACATCCACCTGATCCTGGCCGATGAGGGCGCTGATGCCCCCCTCGGTATCATACCGGAAATCATCCGTGCTGCGCGTAGGCGCTGCATACTGGCGCATGAGCTCGCTGAAGGTGCGCTTCAGGCCGGAATCCGCGGCGAGGATCATGCTGCCCGTATAGGAGATGATCCGGTCCACCTTCGTGCCGGAGAGGACCTTCATGCCCGCCAGCTTCACGGACTTTTCCGGGAAAACGTCCTGATCCCGCAGGATCACGGCGGCGGCGTCCTGCATCTCCCCGGCGCCGCTCCAGCCGGCAATGGCCGCGCCCTTCCCCGCCAGCCGCGCGGCGGCCTTCATGAAGGGCCTGGCATAGCTGATCAGCGCGGTGGAGGTGGCGGCGGCGCAGCTCAGCACGGTGAACACGTGGATCCAGGCGGCGTCCCCGGTGGCAAACCATGCCGCCAGGGTGAGAATGACGCAGAGGCCCAGCAGCAGCGGGCCGAGCTTCCGGTACAGGTCCCTCACCGGGTCCTGCTGCAGGGTCCTGGCAATGAAGCCCCGATAGCTCCCCAGGCGCTTCGTCACCGCCGGGCCCACATCCAGGAGCTCCGGGTCCGCGTTCATCACAGTGGGGATCTGGGCAAGGGTCATGGTCCGGAAGGTGTCCCGCAGGGCGGTCCGCTGCATCCGGGAGCCCCACAGGGCAAAGGCCATGATCAGCGCGGCCGGGGCGCTGTACGGCAGGCCCACGGGCACCTCGGTGCCCAGCATCACCCACAGCACGTCCGCCAGGGCTGCGATATTGGCAATGGCGGCAAGGCTCTCCCCGTCCATTTTGCCCGTGACCAGCTTGCTCACGCCGCGGCCGATCACATCGCAGCCGCAGAGCATCACCAGGGCGTGGAGCACCAGCAGGACCAGAGACAGGGCAAGGGGCCCCTGCATGAAGCGGGGCAGCGCCGCGCTCCTTCCGCCGAAGAAGGTGAGCATCGCCAGGGGGATGCACAGCAGGAACGCGATGGTGGTGCGCCGCCGCAGGAAGGTGATTCCGTCGGCATAGCGCTCGGTGGCCTCCGCCGGGGTGATGTCCGCCATGCGCCGCAGCCATTCCTGCCGCTGCTGCCGCCTGGCCGCGTCCCTGGCGGCCTGCTCCTCGCTCCTGCGCTTTCTGGCGGCCTCCTGCTGCTCGGCCCGCAGGCGGTCCTGTTCTTCCCGTTCTTCCTCCTGCCGCTTGCGCTGCTCCTGCTTTTCCTGCGCCCTGCGCTGCTTTTCCTGCTCCCGCTCCCGCTCGCGCTGCTGTTTTTCCTCTGTCTGCCGGGCTTTTTCCGCTTCCCGGCTTTCCTTTTCCGCCTGCCGCCGGGCCAGGATCCTGGCCGCGGCCAGGGCCGCCGCCTCGGCGGGGCTCACCGCCTCCGCCGGTCCTTCCTCCTCCGCCGCTGCCGCCGCGGGCTCCTCCGCGGCCTTCTCCCCTCCGGCGGGCCCGGCAGCTTCTTCCGGAGGCTCCGGGGAATCCTCATCCCCTTCCGGCAGCGGTGCGGGAGACGTCTCCGGCGCCCGGGGGCCGGGCTCCGGCACGATCCCGGCTGTCACTTCGGGCTCCGGGGCCGGTTCCGGAACGGGAACGGCCGCCTGCCGGATCTCAGGCTCCGGTTCGGGCTCCGGTTCAGGTTCCGGCTCGGGCTCCGGCGTCGGGATATGCACGATCTCCGGCTTGGACTCCATGGCCCTGGCCCACCTGCGGGCCAGCTCATGCTCGTCCCCCTCCGCCGCCGCGTCTCCCTCAGCGGCAGGGATCTCCCCCGCCGCCGTCATGGGCCGGGTATCCGTGAGCGGAGGCAGACCCTCCATATCCCGGCGCATATCCGCAATGATCTGGGCCGCCTGTTTTTCCAGCTCTTCCTTGGGCATGCGGCGTTCATTGCGGATGAAGGCCTCAGACTTGTACTCCGCCAGGATCTGCTCCAGGGTGAACTGCTCCTCCGGCTCCTCCGGTCTATTCACTTTTGAAGTCCCCTGCTCAGACATGGCAGCTTCCTCAATTCCTCAGGATTTCCCTCCGGCGCGCTGGCGCACTGCCTCATACAGCACCACGGCCGCCGCGGCAGAGGCGTTCAGGGAGGACACCTTGCCGTGCATGGGAATGGAGACCAGAAAATCGCAGGTATCCCGCACGAGCCGGGACATGCCCGACCCTTCGGAGCCGATGACCACCACGGCCCCCTCCCGCAGATCGGCCTCCCAGAGGCCCCGGTCCCCTTCCGCCGCGGTGCCGAACACCCACAGTCCGGCCTGCTTCAGCTTTTCCAGCGCGGAGACCAGGTTCGACACCCTGGCCACCGCCATATGCTCCACAGCGCCCGCGGAGGTCTTTTCCACAATGGCGGTCATCCCGGCGCTGCGGTGTTTGGGCACCACTACGCCGTGGGCTCCCGCCGCCTCCGCCGTGCGGATGATCGCGCCGAGATTGTGGGGATCGGTGATCTCATCGCACACCACCACCAGGGGCTTCTCCCCCCGCCCGGCGGCGATCTCCAGGATCGTCTCCAGCGTGTCATAGGCTCTGAGGGCGGCCACGGCGATGACGCCCTGATGGGCATGGGTCTGACTCATGGCGTCCAGCTTCCGCCGGTCCACCTCGGAGATCGCCGCACCCTGGGCCCTGGCCTTCTGGGCGATGAAGCGCAGAGCCTTGTCCTGCTCGCCCTTCGCCAGATAGACCTTTTCCAGCGCCCTGCCGGCCCGGAGGGCCTCAATGACGGCGTTTTTTCCCTCGATCCGGCTCTCGTCCGGCAGACGGTCCTCGTTCATGCTCCTGTCCTCACAATCCGATCCCTGCGCCTGTCTCTGCCGGTCGATGGGCATAAAGACAGCATGCGCATGCTATGACAAGACATTATAGCACACTGCGGCATATGTGGAAAGGGCATTTCGGCAAAAAGCGCCCGGAATTTCCGCAAATGCGCCGGGAAAGTTTACGATTCTGTCATAGACTTTCCCCCTCTTTTCCTGTACAATCATAGCAGACTCTCAGCCGCGGCAAAGGAGGAATACCATGAAGCTGCTGCGTCGTTTTGAACAGGGTGTGGACAGTTTTCTCCGGAAGCATCCCAATTTCGGCCTGCGCAATCTGATGCTGTACGTGGTGATCGGCAACGCCGTCATCTTTCTGCTCAGCATGATGGACAGGACCGGGATGCTGAGCGCGTATCTCATGTTCTCGCCGGACCGGGTGCTCAAGGGGGAGATCTGGCGTCTGGTGAGCTTCGTCTTTGTGCCCAGGGCCAGCGGCATCCTCGGCGTGCTGCTGCTCCTGTATTTTGAATACTTCATCGGCAGGATCCTGGAACAGGCCTGGGGCACCGGCAAATTCACGGTGTATTATCTTCTGGGGATGCTCTTCACCGTCGTCTACGGCTTCGCCGTCCGGCTGTTCACCGGCTCCAGCGTCTACGTGGACGCCATGTACATCGGCATGAGCATGTTCTTCGTCTTTGCCACCCTTTGGCCGGAAAACCGGGTGCTTCTCTTTTTCATCATTCCCATCAAGGTCACCTGGCTAGCCTACGCGGAGGCCGCCCTGTTCCTGATCGCCATGATCTCGGGCCGTACCCTGCTGCCCCTCATCGGCATGCTCAACTATTTCCTCTTCTGCGGGGATGAGCTCATCAGCCGTGTGCAGCCCCTCCTCCGCCGCCTGCGCCGGGGCAGCCCGGACAGCCGGCGGGTCTCCCGGCAGATGCGCCGGGACGCGGAGGCCCTGCCCTATACCTATAAATGCGCCGTCTGCGGCAGGACGGACACGGAGAATCCGGGGCTGGAATTCCGCTACTGTTCCCAGTGCGTCGGCTACCACTGCTTCTGCGAGGACCACATTTACAGCCACGTGCATTTCAGAAATTGAGATATACGCATATCATCGGGAAGGAGGATAGGAAGCATGAAGAAATACGTCTGCGTCTGCGGTTACGTGTACGATCCTGAGGCGGGAGATCCGGAGAACGGCGTCGCCCCCGGCACCGCCTGGGAGGACGTGCCCGAGGATTGGGTCTGCCCGGACTGCGGCCTGGGAAAGGACTCCTTTGAGGAGCAGTAAGCGCCACAGGGCACAAAGGGGGGAGACGGCCGAGCCGCCTCCCCCTTTTCTGTTTTTCCCGCCTGTCAGCCGCGGAACAGGAGCTGGGCGTAGTCCCGCAGGCACTCCCGCCACACGCCCCAGACGTGTCCGCCGTGATAGATGCGCCGGTCCGCCGCCACGCCCTTTTCCTCCAGGATCTTATCGTCCTCCAGGAAGGTGCTCAGGAACTGGTCCCGGTCGCCGATGGCCCGGTAGAACACCGGATAGGTCTCCGCGAAGCGCTTCGGATCGTCCATGGCCCGGAGATGCACGTTGTCGTCCGGGAAGATGTTCCGCAGGAAGCCGGAGAACAGGCCGATATAGGCGAACAGCTCCGGATGGGTCATGGTGGTGATGCTGGTCTGGACGGAGCCCATGGAGAGGCCGGCCATGGCCCGGTCCTCCCTGCGGGAGGAGATCCGGTAGCGCCCCTCCATAAAGGGGATCAGGTCCTCCGTCAGGAGCCGGGTGAACAGGTCGGAGCGGACCTTGCCGTCCACCTGCACCATGCCGTTGGCCATGACCACGATCATCTCCTTGATCTTTCCCTCCGCCAGGAGGTTGTCCAGGATCCAGTTGGCCTTGCCCTGATGGACCCAGGTGGTCTCATTCTCCCCGTGGCCGTGCTGCAGATACAGCACCGGGTATTTCTTCGTGCCCGTCATGTACTCCGGGGGCAGGTAGATCAGGGCGGATTCCGTCCGGCCCGTCACGGAGCTGGGATACCAGTCCTGCACCACCATGCCGTGGGGCACGTCCCGCAGCAGCCAGAAGCCGTCGTCAGCGCCGGGGACGTTGATGAAATTCATGGGGCGGCTGTACCCGAAGCCGATGGGGAAAGAGGGATGGACCACGTTTGCCCCGTCGATCTTCAGGAAGAAGAACCAGAAGCCCGGCTCCGGCTTCATCTCCAGCGTCCAGACGCCGTTCTCGCCCCTGGTGAAGGGATACTCCTTCTCATCCAGGCGGATGGAAACGGCTCCGGCCTCCGGCGCCTCCAGGACGAAACGGTACCGTCCGTCCTCCAGGGGGAAGGCGCCCTCTCCGCTGAGCACGGGATTGAAATTCAGCGCGGTCTCCAGATATGCTTCGTTCATGCTTGACTGCTCCTTTCTCGATGCCATGCGCCGGCACGCCCGTCCCGGCGGCAGCTCACTCATAGGTGGCGGGGAGGCTCCGCAGCAGGCTGTCCCCGATGGAGGCCTGCAGCTCCTCCCCCGCTCCGGTGAAAAACGGGTCCCAGGTGGTGATCCCCTCCCGCTGACGCAGGGCCTCCAGCAGCAGGGAGCAGATATGCTCCGCCCGGTCCGACAGCTCCTTCACTTCCTTCGGACGGAAGCCCGGGATCAGGGCAAGCTCCATGAGCTCCCGGCCCAGCTCCCGGCCCAGGAGGGGAAGCTCCGTCAGGGCCCGGTAGGCCCACTTGTAATAGGGCTTGTACCGGCGGTTCAGCAGGAAGGCGGCGCCCATGACGCTGTCCGTGAATTTGGCAAGGACCGTGCGCACCGTGACCCAATCCTCCCGCTTCGCCATGCGCAGCAGATTGTACTGCCCGGTCTGGGCGATGGCCATGCACTTCGCCGCCAGCTTCTTCTTCCGCACATCCTCGGGATAGTGGCCCAGGAGGCGGCTGCGCACGTCGGTAAAGGCGCCCTCGTTATCCAGGAATACGCGGCCGTTTACCGCCATGGCCAGGTTTTCCTCCGGGATCTGCAGCCAGTCCGTGAGCTTTTCCGGTCCCCGGGGCTTTCCCAGGAGGGAGCGGTAGAATTCCCCCACGGTCTGCACGCCGATCCTGGCGCCGTAGCTGCTCCTTGCCCGGCTCTCCGCCGGGGGCGATTCCCGGAACAGCCGCTGCCGCCAGGCCTCCAGCCCGGCCTTCTCCCCCTCCAGGCCGTCCGGCAGCCAGAGGAAATAGTCCACGCCCCAGTCGTGGTCCCGGGAGATCTCGTCGTCATAGCCGAAGCAGTCCGATCCGTTGCCCGCCAGCCCCGCCGCCAGACGCCCCAGCAGCTCCGGCTGCTCCCGCTCCAGACGGGGCAGGACGGTTTCCCGGAAATAGGCTTCGCTCAGCTCCAGACCCTTCACTGCACGCCCCTCCGCATATCCGCAAGCTCCTCCCGCCAGCGCAGCACCTGGGCATGCTCCGGACCCAGGATGGCGCTCAGGTGGTCCACGCCCTTTTCCAGGATCTCCGCCGCTTCCCGCTTCCGGCCCAGCCGTTCATACAGCAGAGCCAGACTGTGCTCCGTCAGGGCATAATTCACGTTTCTGCCGTAAAAGCGCTCCGTCAGGGCCAGGGACTGCTCCATGAGCTCCGCGGCCTCCCCGTCCCTGCCCTGCCGGCTGCGGATGGCGGCCAGGGTGGAAAGTCCGGCGGGCAGATGATCGTCCGTATGGTCCATGGCGGCATAGATGTCCAGCGCTTTGGAGATCTCCGCCTCGGCGGTGTCCAGATCCCCCATGCGCAGGCAGATGGAGGCGATATTGGAATGGCTGGTGGCCACCTCGTGCTCCTTGCCGGGCTGACGCAGGAAATAGTCCAGCGCCTTTCGGGTGAGGGCCAGGGCCTCCTCCAGCCTGCCGGTCTCCTGGTATACCAGGGACAGGTTGTTCAGCACGCTCACGTAGGAATAGCTCTCCTGCTGCCCCGCCTCCTCCAAAAGATCCCTCGCCCGGAGGAAAACCTCCGCGGCCTTTTCCCTCCGGCCCATGAGGCGGTGGAGCCCGGCGAGATTCACCAGGATGGTGGCATACTGGGGGGTGTGCTGCAGCAGCAGGCCGTCCATCATATCCAGAGAGCGGTCAAAGGTCTCCAGGGATTCCCCGTACCGGCTCACGCCCCGGTAAAAGCAGGCCAGCTCGTTCAGCACGGAGGCGTACTCCCCGCTGATCCCCCGGCCCTCCGCCTCCAGCCGGTCCAGGGTATCCCGCAGGAAGCCCTCTATGCTCTTCAGGTCCCCGGTCTGAAAGCGCCGGTCCAGCTCCCGGAAAAAGCCGTCCATGCTCAGACCACCCCCAGCCCCGGGTCTCCCTCGGCGCAGCGGGGGCAGCCGTAGGAGATCTCGATTCCCATGGCCTCCGCCCGCTTCCGGGTCTCCGCCTCCGCCTCCTCCAGGCTTTTATAACCGTAGCTGCAGACGCTGCCCTCCAGGATCTTTTCCGCAAGGGCGATCCCCTGCTCCTCCAGGCTGCACAGGTGCTTGTACAGCAGCTCCAGCGTGCGGGTGGAATAGGTCAGCAGCTCCCCCCGCTGGTAGGTCTCGATGGAGGTGGTACCGCCCAGGTCCTGGGAGCTGTACAGGGGGCGTCCCGCACCGGAGACATAGGGATAGCGCTGGAACAGCGCCTCCGTCTGCCGGACCATTTTGCCCACGATGAGCTCCGCCAGCTCCCTGCCCCGCTCATCCGGGAAGCGGACCAGGTCCTTCAGCCGCTCATACTGCAGGATATCCGTGCTTTTCATCATGTGGATATACTTCTCGGCGCAGATGTTGCGGCCCTCCCGCTCCGCCTGCTCCACATCCTCCAGATAGGAGCGGCA
>JAEEGL016812875.1_pt1 | contig 14966 bp, 13 predicted proteins | sample 9134231 | NCBI WGS metagenome assembly JAEEGL01 (sample SAMN16246548, study PRJNA631951) | gut metagenome | biome: gut microbiome; feature: rumen; material: fiber-attached | host: Bos | place: Iran: Karaj | collected 2018-10
GCAGCGAAACGATGTCCATGCCGCCCGTGCTGCCGCCGAGCCGCACGATCATGCCGCCCGCAACGCCCATGGTGACCGCGCCGAACACGACGCTGACCACGCGCCATGCCGGTTCTGTCACATCGAACAGCGGCGGGAACGGCAGATTCCCGAACAGCGCAAGCTCCGCCGCAAACAGCACCGTCATCAAAAGCGTATAGACCGTAAACCGGATGTGTAAAAACTTAAACGCCAAAATCAGCAGCGGCGTGTTCGCGATCACGACGAAGATCCAGTTCGGGACCGCGCCGTTCGTCGCGTATGTGATCAACATGGCAATACCGGTGACGCCGCCGGTGACGACGCCCGCGGGCGTATACAGCAGCGTGACCGCCAGCGCCTCGATCGTGATCATCAGCGTCATCAGCACGACGGCCCTGACCTCGTGCAGAATCTTTTTTCCGCGCGCCGGATCGGACGGTTTTTTTGTTCCGCTCATACGTACCCCCACACAAATATCCTCATGATACAGTATAGCAAGTTTTTCCCGCGCTTGCAAGACCGCATTGCGGCTGTCTGCAGCGCGGATAAGGTCGGCTCCGTACGGAGAGCGGCGGGCTTTTGGGAAGCCCCGATCCGGCGGAAAACATCAAAAGGCGAAGCCGTCCGGCCTCGCCTTTTCTGCTCTCGGTTAAGAATCCTTTCCGTACAGCGACTGCCGGAGAAGGATGCGGTTTTTCTCGAACTCCGGCAAAAGCGCATACGCGCCGTCCACGTTGAGTTCGGTGTACGCGCCGTCAAACGGCATCCGCAGCGTTTCGAACGTCAGCTCGTCCGAGACCGCCATTTCGTAGCCGACGCCGCGCAGCGTCTCGAAATCGACGTTCGTCTTGATGCTCTTGAAGATCGTACGGAAGAACGGATACAAAAACTCGCTGTCGAATTTGTCCTGCATATACAGGAACGCGTCGTGCACGATCTCCACCTGCCGATCTGCGCGGCCGAGATCGCCCTTGTTGTCCGATGTGCGGTCCAGAAGCAGCGCCACCGCTTCCTTGCCCGAAAGCTGCTGTTTGCCCGTTTTCAAAGAACCGCCGCAGATCGCGTTGAGGTTCTTCGCCTCCTCCTTCGAAAGCTCCGCGGGAATGCCTTCGATGCCGTCGGCAAGCGCCGCAAGCTCCTCCGTGCCGGTCACCACATAATACTGAATATCCAGCTCGAACACGTCGTTGACCGTATTGATCAGCTGTCCGATCCCGCCGCGCGCGTATGCGGCGTTGATGCGCTTCCACTCGGTTTCCGAAAGCGGCACAAGCGTGTCTCTTGCGACGGAAACGACCGTAAATTTCTGCTGAAGCTGATTAAAGGAGGCAATGAACATCATGTCCGTCTGCCGGGATGCGTCCTTGATCGAACCGTTCTGCACCACGATCAGCATCGTAAAGATAAATTTGTCGATCTTCTTCTGCTCGTAGATCGGGACCTCTTTGATCTCGCCGGTCTCATAATAGTCGACGTCCTTGCTTGTCGCCGCGTCGAACAGCGCGGCGTCCGGTGTGGGCAGCGCATTGACGTCGATCGGCGCATACTGACGCCGTACGACCTGCGGCCCGCAGGCGACCAGCTGGAACCCGCGGCTGTCGCAGGAAAAGAACCGGACCTCACGGAGCATCGGCACGCGCGAAGCAAGCACGACGCCGAGCGCCGTAAACAGTGCGAACGCAATGCACAGCGCGAAGAACACGATCTTCAGCTTGCGCAGAGACTTCTGAGGCGGCTGTTCGGGCTGCTCCGAAGGCTGTTCGGGCTGCTCCGGGAGCTGTTCGGGCTGTTGTTCTTCTGCCGGACGGGTTTCTTCGATGGTTTCCATGGCGTCCTCCTTACGACAGAACGATCAGCACGACGTCCGCGGCGAGCGCGAGAAACGTCAGAACAGACATCACGACGATGCCGACGACCCAGCCTGTTTTTTTGACCGTATGCGCTTTCATAATCACTCCTCACGAACGCGATCCGGAACGACCGTCGAAAGGTCCGGCGCCGCGCCTTCGGCGTTGTATTCCGCAAACGCCAGAAGATCGCCGATGTTGCGTCCCGCGATGCCGTCGCCGTCCTTGTCCTTGCCGGACGGAATGTTGATCGTCTTTCCCATGAACAGCATGACCGCGCTGTTGCCGCCGTCCAGATTGATCGCCGACTCGCAGCCGAGCGCCTGCATCAGCTCGGCACATTCCTGCTCCGTCATGCCGACCGATTTCTTCGTCCGGCCGTCGACCGCGACCGCGACGTAATGCCCCGGTTCGCAATATCCGAACAGAATGCGCGGGTGCCGTTCGCGCGTCTTGAGCCCGCTCTGCACCTTGCCGTCCCGCACGAGGATCGGCCCGAACTGCAGGGCATGGAGCACGCCGCCGTTCTGCTTGTTCTCCTTTTTCAAATCGAATTTCTCTTTCTTGGCCCGGTTGATCATCTTCACCGAACCGTCCCGGTAGATCACGACGATGCCCGAGCGGAAATCAATGTCGCTGTTCTCGACGTTATGGTATTTCTCGCCGTTGTGGATGACCAGACCGGAATTCATCGTGCCGCTGACCGCGAGCACGGCGTTGACGCGGGACGCGAATTTCTCCGGATCCTCGCGGCCGCCGTTGTACTTGCCGTTGCTGAACTCCATGCGGAAACTGTTAATGTTCCGCACCCAGATGTCCGCAATGTAGTAAACAAGCTGCTCCTCTTCGTCCTCACACCGGCGAACCGCAACACGCAGCTCGTCGCTCTGATAACTCCAGTCCGCGTCCGCGCCGGTGTCGTACGCCGGGAACCGGTCGGTCGAAACGTCGCCTTCGATCGGCTCGCGCGTGGGCGCGGGCGTTGCGTCCGGCTTCGGCGTTGCATCCGGTTCTGACGGCGCAGTCTGCTCCGGCGTTTCGATAAACGGCTGCGGCGTCGCCGACGCTTCCGTATATACGGGCAGCGTGCCGGGCGTCTGCCGGTCGGCCTCATAATCGACCGTATCCTCGGCCTGCGGCGTCGCTTCGCCCGATTCGCTCGCGGTAGGGATCTGCTCCTGCGCGTCTTTATTGCATCCGGTCGGGACGATCAGCATTGCCGCGCACAGTCCCGCAGCGATCAAAATCCTTCCGTACTGTTTCATAATCTCTTCCTTTCCGCTGCCGAGTCAGTTCCCCGACAGCTTCGTGTCCGGCGTATCGAGCGAAGGCGCGCTGCCCTCGCCGTCATATTCCGCAAACAGCAGCATATCCGCAAGGCTTCTGCCGCTTCCGTCGCCCGCGCCGTTCTTTGGCGGGTCGTTGACCGTCTCGCCCATGAACGTCATGATCGCGGAAAGCCCGCCGTCGAGGTTCATCGCCTCTCTGCAGCCGAGCTCCGCCATCAGGTCGACCATTTCATCGAAATTCATGCCGATTGCGTCCTTCCGCCGCCCGTCGACCGCCACCGCAACGTAATGTCCCGGCTCGTAATACCCGAACAGGATCCGCGAATGCCGGATTCCGAACGACCCCGGCGCCTGCGTCCGGTTCGGCTGTCCGTCATGAACGAGCAGCGGGCCGAACTGCCACGCGTGCAATATGCCCTTTTTCTGCGCCGCCGCAAGGTCGAAAGCTTCAAGCGGAAGCGCTTCCATCGAACCGTCCCGGTAAAGGAGCAGGATCGCATCGTGCCTGTCGTCCGGCTGCTGATACAGAAGGCCGTCGTGTATGACGAGCCCGGTATTGAAGCTGCCGTTGACCGCAAGCACCGCGTTTTCGCGCCGGGAAAACGCCTCCGCGTCCTCGACGCCCGCATCGAACGCGCCGTTTGCAAAGCCCGCGCGAAAGAAGCGTATGTCGGACAGGCGAATGTCGGCGACGTAATAAATCTGATGCGCTTCCGCGTCCTCGACGCGCCGGATCCCGATCTTCAAGCCATCGCTCTCATAGCGTCGGTACGCGTCCGAAGAAGGCTCCGGCGTTTTTGCACGGCACGCAAAAAGCAAAGCGCCCGCAAGCAGCAGACACGCGATCCGAACAAGTCTTGCCACGCCGTTTCCTCCGATGCGTCCCGCCGGGACGATATCATTCCTTTTATATCTTATCGGACCGCTGCGCAAAAAGCAAGCGTATCGACGAAGATTAACCGTTTTTCTACATTTTGAACACAAAAGGAGGAACGTTCGCTCCCCCTTCGTTCCCGGTTATTTTCGTTTAAACACACGCTTTACGCCGTGTACCGCTTTCCGCAGCGGTTTGATGTTGTACAGCTTCTGCTTCACGACCTTTTTAAGCACGCCCCGCTTCCGGTAATCGTTCAGGCGTCCGAAAAGTCCCTTCTTCGCTTCCTGCTTCGGCGGTTCCTTTTTCGGCTGCGGCTTTTCCGCTTCCTCGATCGCGCGGTCCATGCGCTGCTGCATCGCCTCGTCCGCAGGCTTGAAATGCGGCGCGGCGACAAACTTCTGCAGTTCGATGCGAAGGCCCTCGTAAAGCGGCATCAGCTCGGACTGCTTCATGCCGGTTTCAAGCAGGATCTTCGTATTATCGACGATCCGGTGCAGCATCCGATCATATTTGATCTGCCACGGCCGCCCGACGACTCTCTCGTAGACCGAAAGCGGAACATATTTGACCTGCATCCCGAGGATCTTCTGATAGATCTTCAGCACATTGTTCCACGTCACAGTCTCGGCGCTTGCCGCGGTGTAGGTCTCGCCGAACGCGTTTTCGTCCAGCACCAGCCGCGCGATCATCCTGCCGACGTCGCCCGCATACGTCATGGCAGCGCGCTTCGAAAGCATTTCCTTCGGGAAGATGACCGTCTTGCCGTGCAGCGCGCGAATCAAAAACTCGTTCGCCTCCATCGTGCCGAGCTGGAACCGGTCGCCCGCGTAGGTGATCGAAGGACGAACGATCGTATAATTTTGATATCCGGACGCACGGAGAACATCCTCCTGCCGTGCCTTCGCAAGCCCGTATTCGTCGGTCTTCAGATACGCCGGGTCGTCGACGCTGTCCAAAAGCCTCGGGCTCTCCTCCGTAATCGGCGCGCAGCCGCAGTCGCCGTACACACGGTACGAGGACAGAAAGACATAATGCGACGTATGCGTGAGCAGTTTCTCACAGCGTTTTTTGAACGCCTCGGTCGAATAGATCATAAAATCGACGATCGCGTCGAACCGCTCCGCAAGAAGCGTGTCCAAAAACGCGTCGTCCTTCGCGTTGCCCTGCCGGTATTCGACGCCGCTCGCGTCCGGCGCGTGCTCCGAACGGCTTGTCACAACGACCGAGAAGCCGCGCCGCAAAAGCTCCGGAGCGACGTGCGTACCGATCGCCCCGGTACCGCCGAGCAGCAGAATGCGTTTCCGTTCCTCCATAGGCTTCACCCGATCGGCCGGTTGTATGCGCGGAGGTTTGCGAGCGCCGTCTGTTCGTCCTCGGCCTCGGTAAAGACCTCGAACAGCACGGGCTTTTCAAACGCCGCCGGATCACAGAACGCGTCGATCCGTTCGTCGAACGCGTCTTTGTCGGACGCGGAGAGGTACGCAAAGCCCATCGACTCCGCCCACGCTTTCGCGCTGCCGAAATGCCCGTGCGCCGCGATCAGCTCGTCAGTCTCCGCGCCGAACAGCCGCTCGAGGCTCGTGTTCAGGCGGAACTCCACGCCGCGCGCGTTATTGATGAGCAGGATCCGAAGATTCTTTCCCATATGGCGGTTGCCGAGCGCGTTCATGTCATAGAAAAACGCGAGATCTCCGATCAGCGCGAACGAAAGCCGTTCCCCATCCGCAAGCGACTGTCCGAACGCGGTGGACACCGCGCCGTCGATGCCGAAGCCGCCGACGTTGCAGCTCACCGTGATGCTCGGATCGAGCGGAAAATAGTTCATGCTGCGGAGAGAGTTGAGGATGCCGAGGTGCAGAAAGCTGTTTTTCGGAAGTTTTTTCGAGAGCCTGCTCGCCGCGTAAAGATTCGAAAGCGGCATCATCGGGACCTTGGTTTCCGAAACCTCGGTCTTTACCTTTTCATAATATTTCGTATCGCCTGCGGCAGTGCAGAGCGACTGGAAAAAGAACCTCTCCGAACAGAAGAACAGCTTTTCCACGATCTCGGCGCCGTGGCGGTTGTGAAATTTACGGTCCTCCGAGATGCGCCACACACGCACGCCCTTGAAAATCGGGCTCGCGCTGTAATCACCGGACACGGAGCCGAGGTCTATCAACAGCTCCGGCATGGTCGTAAGCTGCTTAAAATCGCCCGCGACCGCGCTTTGTACACGGTTTTTGCCCGTGTAGTTCGCGGTGTGGTCGCAGAACACCGGCGCGTCGAACGCTTCGGCAAACGCCTCGACCGCGGCCTTCGTTTCCGCGTCGAACGGCTTGTGCGCGCCGATAAACAGGCCGATTCTTTTGCCCTGCAGCGCATCGGCAAGCGCGTCCTTCGGAAAATCCTCGGCGTCGTATACGTCGATCTTCTGCACATCCGGGAGCTTCTCCGTCTTGAACGAATAGAGATTGCCGACCGGGAGATTGATATGCACCGGACCCGCGTCCCTGCGCGTTGCGGTATAGAGCGCCTCGTTGACAAGCTGCACGCAGGCGCGCCAGTCCTCCGCATCCTTGATGAGCGGAAGGATCGCGGCGAATCGTTTAATGTCGTTCTGCGAAACGGTGCGGTCCGTCATCTGCGGCATGAGGTCCGAATAGCAAGGCGAATGATGCTGCGAAGTGATCGCGATCACCGGCAGCCCGCGATAATACGCCTCGGTAAGACCCGGTACGTAATCGCGCGAAGCCGTCGCGCCGGTACAAGACAGCGCCACCGGCTCGCCCGTCGAAAACGCCAGCCCGCCCGCAAGGTACGCCGCGCCGCGCTCGTCGACGGCGGAATACACCTCGAAGAACGGATCGAGCTGTACGCCGCGCGCGATCGGCACGTTCGTCGTGCCGGGCGAAACGACGATCTTTTTCACGTTATATTTTTTGAGAAGCGCCAGTACGATCTGCGCGTTTTTATCGTCTGTATACATAAACGGTCCTTTCTGTTCCGCAGTCTTTGGGAAAACGGGGACGGGTCTTTCCTTCGGCGGTTCGGGCGGTTTTTCCGGTTCCGGCTCCGCCTTCGGTTCGTTCAGCCGCTTAAGATCCTCCTCCGTAACGAAAGCGGGCTGCACATTCTGCCCGAGCAAAAACCTAAGATACCGCTCGGATTCCGTTCGCAGCGTGTCGAGCGCCGTCTCCGCCGCCTTCCAGTCCGCAGCGAGCCCGAGGATCCTTTGCACCGCGTTCGTCTGATCCGTATATCGGTCCGAAAGACCGATCCGGTCTAAAAGCTCCGAAACACGATTGCCGGTCTCTTTATGCAGAATCACCGCGAACCGCTTGCGGAACAGCACCGAAAACGCCGTGCCGTGGAACGAGTTGGTCACGACGAACGCCGCGTTTTTGACGTACCAGAGGAATTCCTCCGGCGAACTGATCCGCTGATCGGGGATCTTCCGATTTTCCGCGTTCGGATTCCCATTCACGTCGATCAGCTTCAGCTCGGTCTTTGCCGCAAGCTTTTTCGCCGCTTCGTTGACCTGTTTTTGCGCGGGACCGGGCATCGTGTAAACAAGGATGTACGGCTCCTTTTCCAAAGGCTCCTTCGGAATCAGCGTCTCATAATCGTGCGCGCGCAGCAAAAGCGTCGGGTCGATGTCCGTATGGATCGGCACGGAGAGCCCCGCGGCCGCCCGTACGTCGGGTAAAAACTTTGTCTCGCGCAGCGAAACGGCGTCAAGCGATTTCACCATCGGCATGATCTCCCGTATCGCCGCCGCGGAATCCTCAAAATAGCTTCCGACCGCATAGGTCGCGCGCTTGGTCTTTTTCCTGCCGAATTGCAAAAAATAGGCGGGGTCGAATTTTTTGTCGGTCAGCTTGCTGTTCCAAAGCTGATCGCTGCCGGCGATATAGAGGTCGCATTTCGGCGGGAACGCCCGCAGCGCGCGTACGCTCCGGTACGTCCGTGTTTCGGAAAGATACGACTTGCGGAACGCTTCGAATTTTTCCTCCCGCACAAGACGCGGCTTCGCATCCTTCCACGAGCGCACCGTATCACGAAAGCCCTTCGCGCCGTGATAGACGCGCGTAAAGACGTTCCGCGCCGGTTCGTGCATCTTTTTGTTCGCGTAATAGAACGGGTTTTTATAGGACGCGTACCGGTTTTGATGATACCACGGGCAATAGTTGATGACCTGCGGCTCGCTGTCCAGCGACACGAGCTTTGCCTGCAGCGCATAGCACTGCAGGACGGCGCCGCAATTGAACGGAAAATGGAATGTGATGATCCCGACTTTCATGTTCATTACCGTTTTTTCAGTTTATACGCGATCTTGTTTTTGAGATCCGCGGCTTTATCCGCAACCTTCCAGACGTGCATCACGACATACAGCAGCCGCGGACTTTTGCGCCGGACCGCGAATGCGATCCAACGGGTGAACCCGGATTTCGGGCGATCCTTCCACCGCGCCGCCGCCTGCGATTCCGGGAACGCGATCATCGTGCGGTATTCTTCAAGCTCTTCCTTTTTCGAAAGCCCCGCGTTCAGGATCTTGAGGCTCGTCGCCTTGACGACGAGCAGGAAGATCGCCTCAAGATTCGGCTTGTATTCCGCCATGCCGTTCCGCTCAAGCAGCGCGAGACGCTCCTGAAAACCGTGTACAAGGAAGCGGAACGTATCCTTGCGGAACGCCTTGCTGAGCGTGACGTCCGACTGACGGTAGCGATAGAGGATGTCGCCGATCGCCGCAACCGTGTTCACGTATGCAAGATAGCGAACGTTGAAGTCGCAGTCCTCCTCATAGGTGATCTCCGGATCGAACCGGAGCCCGCCCGCGCGGATATAGTCCATGCGGTACAGCTTCGCCCAAATGGAGACGCCGAACAGGTTCGTTCTGGAGTCGGTATACACCATGAGAAATTGCTGACGCTCCTTCATCAGCACAAGCGAAAACCGCGTGAACACGTATTTCTGCGTCCAGTCGCCGCGGAAGCGCTCATAGCTGCAGATCGTAAGGTCCGTGCCGTACGTCTCCGCCGCGTCGACCATCTTTTCGAGGAAGGTCGGGACCAGAACATCGTCCGCATCCAAAAAAGCCAGATATTTGCCGCGTGCCGCCTCGATGCCTGCGTTGCGCGCGCTCGAAACGCCGCCGTTCTCCTTATGAATGACGGAAAACCGCGGTTCGTCCTGCACGACCTTGTCGCAGATCCCGACGCTCTTGTCGGTCGATCCGTCGTCGACGAGGATCGCCTCCCAGTCGGTGAAGGTCTGTTTGCGGACCGAGTTCACGCATTCCCAGAGAAATCTGCCTGCGTTGTAGACCGGTATCACGATGCTGACGGTCGGTGTCTGTTCCATAGTTGTTCTCCCCGATTATTCTTCTTCCTGCGTTGTTCCGAGATGCTGATGCTCATACGCCCAGTAGACGTGCTTCGGCGCGCCGAGCTTTTTGATCTGTCCGTGCTCAATCCAGACCGCGTGCTGACAGAGCTCCAGCACCGGCGCCTTTGCGTGCGAAACGAACAGCAGCGTCGTCCCGTTCGCCAGAAGCTCCTTGATCCTTTTGCGGCACTTGGCCTGAAACGCCGCGTCGCCGACCGCAAGCACCTCGTCCACGATGAGGATATCGGGATCGACGATCGTCGCGACCGCAAAGCCGAGGCGCGCGCGCATACCGCTCGAGTAATTCTTAATGGGCAGCTCCATAAAGTCCTTGAGCTCCGCAAACTCCACGATCTTCTCGTACTGCTCCTTCATGAACTTGCGGCTGTGTCCCAAAACCGCGCCGTTGATGAAGATGTTCTCCTTTGCGGTGAGGTTCGGATCGAAGCCCGCGCCGAGCTCGATGAGCGGTGCGATCTCGCCCTTGACCTCCACGGTCCCGCGATACGGCGTCAGAATACCGCAGATGAGCTTCAAAAGCGTGCTCTTGCCCGCGCCGTTCGGTCCGATCAGCGCCCACGACTCGCCCTTCTGGATCACGAGATTGATGTCCTTCAGCGCATAAAACTCCTTGAATCGCAGCTCGCGTTTGACAAGCTTAACGAAATACTCCTTGAGATTGTCCACCTTTTCGCCCGCGATGTTGAACCGCACCGACGCGTTTTTGATGCGGATCACAACCTCCGGCCGTTTGGGCTTCGGCTGCTGCGCATTGATCTGTTCCGGTTTGATCTGTTCCATACGCTGCCCTCAGATATACAGGATAAACTTGTTCTTGGTCATCTTAAACGTGAACACGCCGACGATCAGCATCAGAACGGCGTACACCGCGCCGCGCCACATCAGCATACTCCACGGCGTTTCGATGAGCGCGATCTCGTACTGCATGATGAAATAGCGGAACTGCTGGATGTACATATACATCGGATTGAACCGGCGGATGGCAACGCCGAGCGTCGACATCGCCACAACGCCCGGTTCGGTCGCCTCGGTGAGACTTTCGAGCGAATAGAAGATCGGCGTCAGGTACATCCACGCGAGCGTCACGACGCTCCAGATGTTTTTGATGTCGCGGAAGAACACGGTTCCTGCCGCCAGAAGCAGTCCGAGTCCGACGCAGAACACGTACAGCTCGAGGATCGGCACGATCGACAGAAGGTTGATCCACCGGAACGGCTGCCCGGTCCAGATCATAACGATCAGCAGCGCGCCGAGCGACAGCAGGAAATTGACCATGCAGCTCGTAACCTTACTGAGCGTGAAGATATACTTCGGTACGTAGGTTTTTTTGAGAAGCGCGGCGCTGCCGATCACGGAGTTCATCGCCTGCGTCGTGGATTCGCGCATGAAGGAAAACAGAATGTTGCCGCAGATCAGATACAGCGGATAGTTCTCGATGCTGCGCTTGAACATTCGCGTAAAAACGATCGCCATGACCAGCATGGACAAAAGCGGCGTCAGAATGCTCCAGAGATAGCCCAAAAAGCTTCTCCGGTATTTCATCTTGACGTCACGCTGCACGAGCAGCACCAGAAGGTCCCAGTAGCGGAAGAATTTCTTGAACCGCTCCCCGGTCAGTTTCCAATATTGCTTCACCGATTTTTTCATGGATTTCTTCATCGGTTTTCAATCAGCTCCTTGATTGCTTTCGTCGTCCGTTCCGAGGCGTTTGCGTCGCGCAGCGTGAAAAACCGGTCGACCCGCGCCTCGTATTCCGGTGCAAGGCGCATTCCCTGCGCGATCACGCCGGAAAGCGCTTTGACTGCTTCCGCTTCGGTTTTTGCAATCGGACCGAAGCCGTCCCGCTCATAATCGAAATATCCCGTCGGCAGGTGTCCCTTCCGATAGCTTTCCGCGTCAAACTGATAATAGACGACCGGCTTTTTCATGAACGCAAAGTCCATGTATACGCTCGAAAAGTCCGTCACAAGGACCGACGCGGTTTTGAGCAGCTCCGGTACGTTTACCTCGTCCCATTTCTTCACCGCGATCCGATCCGACGCCGAAGCAAAGCACGCCTCGAACCGCCCGACGTTTCTGTGCACGCAGAATACCGCGCGCTTTCCGGTCTTTTCCAGCAGCGCGGAAAGCGCCGGATCGCAGAGAAATGCCTGCCAGCCGCGGAAATACTCGCTGTCCCGGAAGTCCCGTTCGGACCGGCATTCGCGCTCGAGCCACATCCGCCACGTCGGCAGGATCAGAATAAGGTTCGGATCCGCTTCCGCCTTAAGAAGCGCGTCGAAGCGGCAAAGTCCTAAAAGCTTTACCACGCCCGGTGCGTATCCGAACGTATCGCGCACATATTCGTACTCCGGCTGCGCGGCGCAGCAGAACATGGAAAACCCCGTGACCGGCGCGTACAGATACGGCAGATCATCCTTGATCACGCCGTGCTGCAGAAACACGCGGCGGTTTTTGAGCCAGCCGAGCACGACCTCGAAGAGGTAGCACACGGCGGCGTTCGGCTTGCCGCCCTTCTGACTCGAGATGTTGACCTCGGCGGCAAGATAATACACCCAATGCCGGAAGCTCCCGAAGGGCACGACGGGCCCGACGGCCGCGACCGTTTCATAAGCGGGACAGCGACGGCGGATCGCATAGACCGCGTCGATCTCCGGATGCTTTGCCCTTAAATGCCGGAACAGCGCAAACGCGTTGTCCTGCGCCTCGGACGCGTATTCGCACAGAAGCCACAGATGCTTCCGTTTCCTTCGATAGATCGCCGCCGGCAGCAGCGCGAGCAGGAACAGAAAGAAATGCCCGACGTCGCCCGGCCGGATCCGTTTGAGCTTTTGAAACAGCGACTCCTTCATAGCCAGTAGCGTTTGACGCCGTGCAGACAGTAGCCGATAAAGCAGAAGATCCTGCGAAAGAACCCGACGCCGAGGTACTTGTACGTCTTCCACGTCATGATCGCGGATTTACGCTTATTTCCGGATTTCGAGCCCTCCGTAATGCGGTAACGCGCCAACGGCTCGTTGACGCCGACCGCTTTCGTGCCGTCGTACAGAATCCGATACCAGCAGATCAGATCCTCGTGCAGATCGCTGCGCTCCATCGGATGCCGAAGCAGCGCCTCACGGTCGACGAGCACTGTGCTCGTAACGATATCGTTGCCGTACAGCAGCTTGTTTGCCGTAACCATCGCAGGCACGGAAAAGACCTTGCCGGTCGGCTTGCCCGCGCCGTCGATACACGCCGCGGCGGTATAGACGAGTCCCGCGCCGGTTTCTTCGGCCGCCTTCATCTGACGCGCGAGCTTGTCCGGCTCCCAGAGATCGTCGCTGTCCAAGAACGCGACCCTCTCGCCCCTTGCGGCCTGCACGCCGCGGTTTCTCGCTCCCGCAACGCCGATGTTCTTCAAAACCGGGATCACCGAAAGACGCGGGTCCTCCTTTGCGACGCCGTCGAGCATCGCCGCCCCCTTGCCGGGGCATACGTGTACCACGATCACCTCGAGGTCGGTCACCGTTTGTTGAAGCGCGGAGCGGACGCTGTTTTTCAGCGTCCTGCTGCTGCCATATGCGGGTATAATCACGCTGATTCGCGGATTCAAGTCTCTTTCCTTTCTCCGACGCCTTCCGTGAGCGTCTGCTCCTTCAAATCTTCATATACGAGGCTGCCGAACGCCTTTTTCCCCATCTGCGTGCAGGCGCGCAGCGCCCGGATCGCGGGGTTGAAAATCTTCGACCGTCTCGGAGTTTTTCCCTGCTCGCGCATCATATCGGCAATCAACTCGCAGGTTTTGACCGGCTCCTTTTCCTGCGGAAAAAATACGCCGGATTTCGGCTCGTCCAGAAGCGGCTTCACCGTTTCGCACAGCGTGTCGATCGAGACCATGCTGCGCCGGTTTTCAAAGTCCGGACAAACCGGCAAAAGCTTTGCGATCCGGTACAGCTTCGCCGGATTGCCCTTTGCGCCGGGACCGATGATCATCGGCGGCCGAAGGATCGTTACGCAGAACGTTTCGTCTGCAAGCGCTGCGATACGGCGCTCCGCTTCGAACTTCGAACGCGCATACTGCGTTTTCGGATCCGGCAAAGTCTCCTTCGTGATCGTGCCTTCGGTCAGTCCGTAGACCGCCATCGTGCTGAAAAACACGAACTGCCCGACGCCCTCGCGCTTCGCCTTCTCCGCGACGGCGGCAGCCAGATCGCGATTCACGGCGTCGTAAAGTGCGCGCGTATCCTTCGTTTCCTTTTGATGCACGATCGCCGCGACGTGGATCACCGCATCCGCGCCGTGAAAGTCGTATTCGTCGGGCGAATGCCCGCGCATCGGCAGCGTTTGGATTTCGTACCGTTCCGAACCGCGCGCCAGATGCTCCGCAAGATGCGTCCCGACATAGCTGTTTGCGCCCGTGATCAGGATCCGCTTCATGGTTCTTTCTTTGTTTCGCCCGGGTCGATACCCTCGCGAAATCCTTTGCGGGTCACGACCGTCGAAAACGTTCTCCAAAGGCATTTTACATCCATTCCGAAGGTCACGTGCGCGGCGTATTCGCCGTCGTACTTCGCCTTGTCCTCAACGGAAAGCTCGTCGCGGCCGTTGACCTGTGCCCAGCCGGTCAGCCCCGGGCGAATGTCGTTCGCGCCGTATTTATCGCGTTCCGCGATGAGATCATACTGGTTCCAAAGCGCGGGCCTGGGGCCCACGATCGACATTTTGCCGGTAAAGATCTGCAGAAGCTGCGGAAGCTCATCCAGACTCGTGCGCCTTAAGATCCGTCCTGCCCGCGTGATCCACCGGTTCGAATCGGCCAGAAGATGCGTCGGAACATTCTTCGGCGCATCATACTGCATCGTCCGGAATTTCAGAATTCCGAACATGGTCTTATAGCGTCCGATCCGGTCCTGCCGGAACAAGGCCGGGCCTTTGGAATCCAGCTTGATCCAGATCGCGATCACGGCAAACAAGGGCCACAGAACCAGAATGGCCAGGCCCGACAGCAGAATATCCAGAACACGCTTCCAGAATTTCCGATACATTTCCGCTCCGTCGTCTTCCGTTCGCCGCATTTCGCAGCAAAGGGCGCACTTCCACAACTATCAATATGACTGTATCATAGCATATATGAATAAGAAATGCAAGTATTGCCGCTTCAACAGCATACCCCATATAAGATTAGACAATCCAAGCATTCGAAATGTTGCATATTTTTGAAAAAATACTTCCGGTCCGCAAGCGCTTTCCTCTTGACAAAGCCCCCGGTTTCGCGGTATCGTATACATGGACAAAAACCGCATATCGTCACGGTCGATGGGCCCGGGAGAGGTCGTATTTTTTACGGCGCCGAAGGGGAACTGCAGAAACTCTCAGGCAGAAGGATCGGACCCGGACGTGACTCCGAAAAGGAAAGGGGCTTTTCCCTTTACGCCGTCGGTGCAACCGCAGCAATGCGGGAATCTCTCAGGCTCAAAACGGAGGCGCAGGGTACGGGCGTACTTTGCGCTTTTTCATTTTTCGCGGCGGGTCCGCGTTTCATTTCTCTGCGGCGGGGCCGCAACA
>JAEEGL015053183.1_pt1 | contig 14965 bp, 9 predicted proteins | sample 9134231 | NCBI WGS metagenome assembly JAEEGL01 (sample SAMN16246548, study PRJNA631951) | gut metagenome | biome: gut microbiome; feature: rumen; material: fiber-attached | host: Bos | place: Iran: Karaj | collected 2018-10
TACCATTGTTCGCCTTCCAAAGGAAGAGCTCTCAATGTCGAGTTATCCAGCATCGTTATAACGCGCAACACTTGCTCATAGTATTCGTTATTGCCTAATGCTGCGCTATAGGCTTCCAAGAACGGCACATACATATGTTCTGCAAATTGCTGCGAGAACTTGTAGATATTCACCGTCTTATAGTAATCTGGTATCTCTTCATATCTAAATTGACTATTCGGTATAAAACGTTGGATTCGGTTTTCTTCATCAATAGTCACTACTGTACCATCCATCCAACTCTCATATTTGTCGACCAGTGCTAAATCAGGATACGGATGCTTCACCAATTTCTCTAACACCGCATCTTCCATAATAATATCTGACTCTAACAAAAGGGTATCTTGCTCTCGCATATAATCCTTCGCCAAATACAACGAATAGATATTATTCGTTTTGTCGTAAATGGGATTCTCTACAAACACAATCGGAGTCTTAACGAATACACCGGACAGATACTCTTTCAATTCAGCTCCTTTATAACCAATAACAATAATAATACGACTTAGATGGAGTTTATCGAGCTGCCCTAAGACACGTTCAATCAGCGTCTCTCCGCCAACACGCACCATACACTTCGTATTATTCTGGGTATATTCGCCTAAGCGTTTACCCATTCCAGCCGCTAAAATAATTGCTTGCATCTATATCAACCTTATTTAGTTTCTTTTTAAAAATTTGTCTTGTCGCTGTGTCGCTGTTGTCGTTTTAACACAAATCACTGCTAATCAGCACTTTACGCGTAATATCATCTCGCAAAAACAGCGACACAGCGACACATATATTTTTTATTATTGCGTGGTTGCGAGCCTACTTTATGGAGGCTTCTTGTTGGCTTCTTCTCGGGTTGTTCTAGGGACTAAAGTCTAGGATTACCCCGATATTACCCCGATATTACCAGCAAATTACCCTGTAGTTACCCTGAGATTACTATGAGACTATTTTGATTTCAATATTTCATCAGCAATCTCACGTATCGCTCCTTGCCCTCCGGGCGTCTTCAGAACTTTGATCCCCTTGATGGCCTTCACTTCCGGTCGTGCGTTCGGCGGGCAGCAAGGATATCCTACGGCACTCAACAAATCGATATCGTTCACATCATCGCCCACATAGCACACTTCCGCTAAGGTGATACCTAATTTCTCGCATATTTTCTGCGCGGCGCCTAACTTGGTCATACTCCCCTGCCGATCCTTACTGCCGACACCCAGATACAGAAAATCCAACTTCAGTTTCTCCGCTCGGGCTTTTACTATTGCCGATTGTTCTGAAGTTAGGATGCCGCACGGGATTCCGGCCTGGCGCAGCAACACCATTCCCATCCCGTCATACACGCAGAACCGCTTCATCTCCTCGCCATTCGCCGAGTAGTACATTCCCGTGTCCGTCAGACATCCGTCTACGTCGGTTAGAAATAACTTTACGTTTTTCATAATTGATCAATGATAAAATCTTGTTCCGGGCAGGCAGGAGAACGAGTCAATCACACCGCACACATGCGCCGCGTCATCAATCACAATGAGCGAGTGTATCGAGTGATGATTCATCGTCTCGCCGGCCTCTACAATCTTCGCATTGCGGCTAATCGTCTTGGGGTTCTTGCTCATGATATCTACTACCGGCGTGGCGAAGAAGGCTTGCCCTAATTTCTGCATTGCCCGACGAATATCGCCGTCGGTAATAATTCCTACCAGCGCTTCGTTTTCCATCACAATGCCTACGCCCAGTTTTCCATTGGTGACCACTTCAATCGCTTCACTCAGCGGCATATCCGGACGAACAAACGGCAGGTTCTCTGTGAACATTACCTCTTCTACTTTCGCCAACAACTTACGTCCCAGATCGCCGCCCGGGTGCAACTGTGCGAAATCCGTCGGTTGGAAATGTTTCGCCTCCACGAGTGCACACGCGAGTGCGTCGCCAAGCGCCAAGGTAGCTGTCGTGCTGGCCGTCGGAATAAGGTTCAGCGGATCGGCCTCGCGCGCTACCGCGATATTCAAATGAATATCTGAGTATTTCGCCAACAGGCTGTCTGCATTGCCCGTCATACCAATAATCCGAATCTTCTTCGCCTGAATCAGCGGCAAGAAGCGCAACAACTCTTCCGTCGCACCGGAATAGGAGATAGCCAACACTAAATCGTTCTCCGTGAGCATTCCCAAATCGCCATGATACGCATCCAGCGGATTCAGGAAAAACGCCGGCGTTCCCGTACTTGCCAAGGTAGCCGCGATCTTCGATCCGATATGTCCGGATTTACCGACACCCGTCACGACGATCTTTCCTTTGCACGCATGGATCGCTTGCACGGCACGCACGAAATCGTCGCCCAGGCGCGGGATGAGTGCCTCAATCGCCTTCGCCTCGCATTGCAGACAATCCTTGGCTTTATTAATAATCTCGGTTTCTAACATTGCGATAATATCTTTTCAAACGCACGCGTCATATTTGACCATGCGTATTTCGTTTTCTCTTTCTTCAAATACGCCGTGAAGGCTTTCTGCCTCTCATGGGTAAAATAATCCTTCAAGTCCTCCGCAATCGCCTTCGCTTCCGGCGCACAGGCATAGCCCATCTTGCCGTCATGCACGATCTCGCCCAAGCCGCCTACATTCGTCACCAGCATCGGTTTTTCGAAATGAAAAGCGACCTGCGTCACGCCGCTCTGCGTAGCTGTCTTATAGGGTTGTACAATCAAATCCGATGCTCCGAAATACTTCCTCAGATCCCCGTCTGGTATGAACTCATTCCGAACAATTACCCGATTCTCCAAGCCCAATTGCGCGATCTGCGCACGGTATTTCGCTTCGTCTTCGTAAAACTCTCCCGCGATAATCAACTGCAAGTTCGGCAAGGCTTCTTTCACTTTTCCGAAAGCGTCCAACAACAAATCCAAACCTTTATACGCGCGGACTAATCCGAAGAAAAGCATGAATGCTTTTTCATCCGGCAGATCCAGAGCCTTGCAGGCCTCTTCTTTCGACATCTGCGCACCATAATGGTCGTATATCGGGTGCGGTGAGAAAGTTTTCGGTTTGTCCTTTTTGTCCAAATGATCTATGTCTTTTACGACGCTGTCCGAAAGCGCCACGAAGCCGTCTTGACTCTTCACAAAATACGGAGCAAAGAGTTTATCCAGTATGTTCGGTTCATGCGGAATCATGTTATGCACCAATGCCACGCATTTCGTTTTCCCGTTCTTGCGTGCGATTTTGGATATCAGGCCATATGCGGGCGCAAAAAACGACATCCAATAGCAACAAATGAGCAGATCCGGCGCCGCTTTTTTGACGGCTTTTCCCACACGCATCCAGTTAAACGGGTTGCAGGAGTTCAGTTTTCTGCGAATGATCAGACCTTCCGGTGCCGCTTCTTCCGTATATTGCGTCTTACCGGGGAAGAGGAACGACGGATATTGCAAGGTAAACGTCCACACTTCCACTTCATGTCCTTCGGACACAAACTGCCGAGCGAGACGTTCGTTGAACGTCGCTAAGCCGCCGCGATACGGCCATGATGTGCCCAAAAGAATGATTTTCATAAGTCTTCCTTGTACGTTATTTTCTTGTTGGCTTCGTCGCCTTCCACGATGCATACTTCTACCTCGGGATTGTACTTCATCAAGATACCTACATCGTCTGTCGCTTCTATCTTTCCTTTTTCTATCGCACGCATGTAGGCGGGACCTATAACCAGATAGTGGAAGGCTTGCGGCGTTTGCGCACGCATAAACTCTTTGCGATTACGAATAGCGGACACTTTACCATTATTGGTCTGATAGAGCGTGTCCGTTACAGGCACGGCTACCGTTACGGCCAAATGACTCTTGAGCGCTTCTGCCACACGGCGTAAGATGTCCTGTGACACAAACGGACGCGCAGCATCGTGAAACCAATAGAACGTGTCCGGATCTTTCTTGTCATCTTTGAGAAAGAACGAGATTGCGTTCCATGAACTTTCCCAGCGCTCGCTTCCTCCGGCGATGATTTGTTTCACCTTGTGCCACGAATTGCGCGCCACTATTTCCTCCGCCTCTTGAATCCATTCCGGGTGCATCACAATGACGATCTCATGAATAGGAATCGCTTGTTCAAAAGCATCTACCGAGTGCTCCAAGATCGAACGCCCGTCCTGTAAGGGCAGTAACTGCTTCGGAGTCTGTCCACCTACTCTGCTACCCGTTCCGCCGGCTAATATGATGGCTATATTCTTCATTCTTTAAACGCGTTCCATCCCTGCGCCTTGAGGGCCAACTCTTCCCCGTTACGGCCAATGAGGTTGCAACCGTACTCCTGCTTCGTGATATGACCGATGATATAGAGGTCCTCGACCGGAATGAGTTTCTCATAATCGTCCAGCGAGCAGGTGAACAGCAACTCATAATCCTCACCACCGTTCAGCGCACAGGTGACAATATTCAGATTCATCTCCTCGGCTAAAGCCGCAGCCTGGAAATCAATCGGTAACTTATCCTCGTACACGCAACAACCCACACCCGATTGGCTACAGATATGCATCAGTTCCGATGACAACCCGTCCGAGATATCCATCATCGCCGTCGGTTTCACACCGGCTTTGCGTAAGGCCTCCAAGATATCCCTCCTTGCTTCCGGCTTAAGTTGGCGCTCTAACAAGTACTCTCTGCCCTCGAAATCCGGATTTGCCGCATTTGCAAGTCGCTCTCTTTCCAGTAACTGCAGTCCCATGTAGGCTGTGCCTAAGTTTCCGGAAACGCAAATGAGGTCGTTCAGTTTGGCGCCGTTGCGATAGACGATATCTTTCGCCGCAGCCGTACCCAGACAAGTGATGGAAATGGTCAAACCCGTCAAGGACGCACACGTATCTCCACCTACCAGATCCACGCCGTAGCGCTCACATGCCAAGCGAATACCGCTGTATAACGCCTCGATATCTTCAACCGAGAAACGCTTACTGATACCCAGACTGACCGTGATCTGCGTCGGTGTTCCGTTCATCGCGTAGATATCCGAGAAATTCACTACCGCCGCCTTATATCCCAGATGTTTCAAGGGCACGTACTCCAGATTAAAATGGATGCCTTCCAACAGCATGTCGGTGGTCATCAACACCTTCTTACTGCCGAAATCCATCACCGCGCAATCGTCTCCGACACCTTTCTTCGTGGAGGGTTGGACGGGTTTCAAATCCTTGGTGAGATGCTTAATCAAACCGAACTCACCATACTCCGATATTTCCGTTCTAGCCATAATATGCCTAATTTAGCGTACAAAGATACGAACAATATTTTAGATTTGAAAATTGGAAATTGAAAATTGCTTTTTTTTTGCGTAAACAGGCACTTTTTTACAGAAAATTGCGCGCGCACTTGCGTATATAAAATATTTTTTGTACTTTTGCCCGCTTTTTGTGCTGGTTTAGAAACAATCGTGCCCTTGCGGCTAAGAACCAGAGCAAGAAATGCCATTCGGATTATGATTGAATATATCAAAGGAATATTGACGGAATTGAACCCTGCGGAGGCGGTCGTTGAGGCTGCCGGCGTGGGTTATTCTCTGGCTATTACGCTGCCGACCTATTCGGCTTTGGTAGGTAGCGAAGATAAAGAAGTGAAACTGTTCGTCACGGAGATTATCCGCGAGGACACACACGAGGTGTATGGTTTTTTCGAGCGTAAGGAACGCCAGCTATTCGAGATGCTGATGACCGTCAGCGGTGTCGGCGCTGCTACGGCGCGCATGATCATGTCGGCCTTCCAAGCCGAAGAACTGCGTATGCTCATCGCGACCGGAAATGCCAAAGCAATGGCAAAAGTGAAAGGTCTCGGCCCGAAAACGGCACAACGTATCATCGTGGACCTCAAGGATAAAGTTATCAAACTGGATTTGGGTGGCGATCCGACAGAAATTCCGATGTTGGAAGTGGAAGCCGATAACGGCATCAAGGCCGAAGCCATCAGCGCCCTCACCATGCTCGGATTTGCTGCTACAGCAAGCGGCAAAGCGGTGGACAAGATCCTCAAAGCCGAACCGACTCTCAGTGTAGAAGGTGTGATTCGTAAAGCCCTCACAATGCTCTAATTGAAAAAAATCCTATACATATTACTTCTTGTACTCCTGCCGGTAACGGCGGTAGCTCAATCGACGTCCAAACCTAAGACGCTCAAAGAACTCGTCGCAGAAGAGAAAGCGGCGAAGGAAGCGGAGAAGAAGGCAAAGGAGGAAGAGAAAGCACGGCAAGAGGCGGAGAAAAAAGCGCGCGAAGAAGCCAAGGCTAAGCGCGATGCGGCTATCGCTGCCGGTGAAGCTGTGCCGGAAGATGTAGCGGACATTATCACGCTTACCGACAGTGCTATCTGGGCGCCGACGAATGTGAAGCAACTCGGTGCGCAGAACTACGGCGAGCTGACTCAACCCGTTTCTTCCGTGGATTTGCGCGATCCGGAGAACATCACCACATCCGTGGAGTACCAACCTGAAACGGGCACTTATGTCATACGCACGCGCATAGGAGACACGGACATCACCACACCTTATCTGCTCACACAAGAGGAATACAACCAGTATGCCGAGCGGCAGATCATGCATAAGTACTGGCAGCAGAAGATCGGAGAGGTCGAGCATAATAATGAACGCAAGTTCGACATCACCGATATGAAATTTAATATCGGACCTGCCGATAAGGTGTTCGGCCCTGGCGGTGTACAACTGAAGATGCAAGGATCGGCGGAACTGCTGTTCGGATTCAAGCACCAGTATATCGCCAACCCGTCTTTAACAATGCGCGCGCGCAACAACAACATCTTCGACTTCGACGAGAAGATTCAAGCGAGCGTACAAGGTAAAGTGGGTCAAAAACTCAACTTCAACCTCTCCTACAATACCGAAGCCTCGTTCTCCTTCGACCAACAGAACCTCAAACTCAACTACAAGGGCGAAGAGGATGATATCATTCAGTCCATTGAAGCCGGTAATGTGACCATGGACCTGCCCTCATCACTTATTCGCGGCAGCAAAGCGCTCTTCGGTATCAAGACAAACCTCAAATTCGGCAAACTGAAGATCCAAGCCCTCATCTCGCAGCAGAACAGTGAGGCGCAAACCGTCAGCAGCCAAGGCGGGGCACAGATGACCCGTTTCGATATCGCCGGAGACAATTACGATGAGAACCGACATTTCTTCCTCTCGCATTTCTTCCGCGACAATTTCGAGAAGGCGATGGAAACGGTGCCTTACGTAGCAAGCGGCGCACAGATCACGAAAATCGAGGTATGGATCACCAACAAACGCGGTACATACGATCAGGCGCGTAACATCGTAGCCTTCGTGGACCTCGGCGAGAACAGCCGCCACACCCACGACCGCGCATGGGATAAATCGGCCACTGCCGTTCCTGACAACACCGCAAACACCCTCTACGAAACCGTCAAGACAACGCCTTTCCGCGATCTGTCGCAAACCACGACCGCTTTGGAAGGACTCAACGGCATGCATGGCGGTGAAGACTTTGAGAAGATTGAGTCGGCCCGTTTGTTGACCAGCAGCGAATATACCTTGAATGCTTCCCTCGGTTTTATCTCCCTCAAGAGCGCATTGAACCAAGACGAAGTACTCGCCGTTGCATTCGAATATACGTATAACGGTCAGGTTTACCAAGTGGGTGAGTTCTCTACGGACGGAGGAGAGGAACTCCGTGCGCCCAACGCATTGGCACTTAAGATGTTGAAGTCCAGCGCCAATGCGCCAAGCGAGAAACACCGCGGCACATGGGACCTCATGATGAAGAACATCTACTCCTTAGGCGCCACAAGTCTTTCACAAGAGAAATTCGAACTCTACGTTACCTACCGCAACGACTCTGTCGGTACGGACATGCAATACTTGGACGAAGGTCCCGTCAACGGCAAGCAACTGCTGCGCGTCATGAATCTCGACCGCTTGGATCAGAAGCATAACGCCAGCCCCGATGGACGATTCGACTTTCTGGAAGGACTCACCGTCTATTCCTCGTCCGGCAAGATTATCTTCCCGGTACTGGAACCCTTTGGTTCCCACCTGGCAAATGTACTGAATAACGATAAGCGTTTGGTAAGCAAGTACTGCTTCCCCGAACTCTATGACTCGACGCTCGTAGTTGCGCAGGAGATGACGGAAAAGAACAAATTCCGCCTTACCGGTAAATACAAAGGCACTAATAGCAGCGAGATTCGTCTCGGCGCGATGAATGTGCCGCGCGGTAGTGTCACCGTCACCGCCGGAGGTGCAACCCTCGTGGAGAATGTGGATTACACCGTGGACTACACCATGGGAACGGTTACCATTCTGAACACTTCCATTCTGGAGTCCGGAACGAATGTCGATGTCAAACTGGAGAACCAAAGCACTTTCTCCATGCAGCGCAAGTCGCTCTTTGGCGCACACCTCGAATACGAGTTCTCCAAAGACCTCGTCATCGGCGGTACGATCATGCACTTGCGCGAGCGACCGCTCACCACAAAGGTCAACACGGGTTCTGAACCGCTGGCCAACACCATTTGGGGTGTGAACGGAAGTTGGAAGACAGAGATGCAATGGCTCACCAATGCCATTGACAAGATTCCATGGATTACAGCTACTGCACCGTCCACCTTCTCCATCAACGCGGAGTTTGCCCACCTCATCCCGGGTCATACCAACGATGTCGGATCGGTCGGAACAGCTTATATCGATGACTTCGAGAATACCACGACGAATATAGATGTCCATTACCCGACTTACTGGTTCTTGGCCTCCACGCCGGCTAAGTTTGCCGAATCCCGTGCATACGACGTCTCGTACAATAAAAACCGCGCCCACATGGCTTGGTACACCGTCGATCCTATCTTCGGTTACCCGCAGTCTAACACACCCGCGCATATCCGCAACGACTTGGCTGCCCTCAGTGATCACCGTACGCGTATTGTATATCAAGACGAGATCTATCCGAATCGCCAGGAAGCCAGCAACGTAGATACGAAATTGCCGGTGCTCAACCTCGCTTTCTACCCCGAGGAACGCGGACAGTATAACATCGCGCCGGACGAGATCGGCGCTGACGGTAAGATGCTCAACCCGCGGCAACGCTGGGGCGGTATGATGCGCCGCATGGACAATACGGATTTTGAGAAAGCGAATATCGAGTATATCCAGTTCTGGCTGATGGATCCGGCGCTTACCAACCCGGGCCACGAACTCGACTACAACGGCGAGATGTACATCAACCTCGGTGACATCAGCGAGGATGTGCTCCATGACGGCAAGAAAGCCTTCGAGCATGGTTTGCCAGTTTCTCCGGCGGACCAAGGTCGTGTGGACTCCACGGTATGGGGTTACGTTCCGCGTACGACGAGTACCGTCGTTGCCTTTAGTAACGAACCCGGCTCGCGAATCATGCAAGACGTCGGTCTCAATGGTCTGAATGATGCGCAAGAGCATAACTGGCCTGCGTACAAGACTTTCGTGGAAGCGTTGCAAAACAAAGTCAATCCCTTCGTTCTCGAAAAATGGAAGAACGATGTCTTCTCGCCGCTCAATGACCCTGCCGGCGATAACTACCATTTCTATCGTGGTACAGACTTTGATGAACAGGAAGTGAGCATCCTTGATCGTTACAAGCACTTCAATGGTACGCAGGGTAACTCCCCCGCTACCGAGCAACAGACGGAGAGTTACGGTACGGCTTCTACCATGCAGCCGGATATTGAGGATGTCAACCTCGATAACACCCTCAACGAATACGAGAAATACTACCAATACAAAGTGCTCCTCCGCCCCGAGATGTTAGAGGTCGGCAAACAGCATATCACGGAGAAAAAGATTCGCGCCGTCACCTTACGAAACGGCGAAACGGTTAATGTGACCTGGTATCAGTTTAAGATTCCTCTTCGCGGAGACAGCGCTACGGTGGAGAAAATCAATGGTATCCGCAACTGGAAATCCATCCGCTTCATGCGTATTTTCCTCACAGGTTTTTCGCATGACACCTATCTGCGCTTTGCTACCATGGACCTCGTTCGCGGCGAATGGCGTCAGTACACGCGTGACTTGGCGCCGGTAGGCGTTCCTGTCAACACAGGCGCATCCATCGACGTGCAGACAGTGAACATCGAAGAGAACAGCACCCGTACGCCGATTAACTATGTCCTCCCGCCGGGTGTGAGTCGTCAGACCGATCCGGGACAAGCCCAACTCATCGCGCAGAATGAGCAATCAATGGTTTTGCGCGTCACGAACCTCAGTCCGCACGATGCTCGCGCGATGTACAAGAACACCGCATATGACATGCGTCAATACAAGAATCTCCAGATGTTCGTCCACGCGGAGCAGGTTACGGCGCTGGACCCGAACCTGAAAGACGGCGACCTCACCTGTTTCATTCGTTTGGGTACGGACCTCAAGAACAACTACTACGAATACGAGATTCCGCTGCATCTTACTGCGCCGGGATTATACAACAATAACTCCGAAGCCGATCGTCGCCTCGTATGGCCCGATGCGAACATGTTTAACTTCGCGCTCAAAGTGCTGACGGACGCCAAACTCGCGCGCAACAGAGCCAAGCGTTCTGGCAGCGCAGGGGTTAGCAACACCATCCCGTATATCGTGTACGACGAAGCTTCCGGACATCCGCAGAACAAGATCACCGTATTGGGTAACCCGACACTCGAAGATGTGGCGTCCATCATGATCGGTGTACGTAACAACGGCCAGCATGATGCCTCCGGAGAGGTATGGGTTGATGAGTTACGCCTCAGCCAATTCAACGAGCAAGGCGGTGTAGCGGCCATGGCAAATGCAGCATTGGCTATCAGCGATATCGCACAACTGAATGTAGCCGGACGACTCGAGACCGCCGGATACGGATCCATCGAAGCCAATGTGCTCGACCGGAACATGGAGAACTTCTACCAGATATCCGTCAGTGCCGCTTTGGAAGCCGGACGACTCTTCCCGGAGAAAGCCAAACTGCAGATTCCGCTCTATGTCTCCTACAGCAAAGAGACCACTACGCCGGATTACGATCCGTTGGATACCGACGTAAAGCTGTCCGAGACCCTTAGTACGTATGAGACGAAAGCGGAGCGTGACTCCGTCAAAGCATTGACCAATACCGTACACGAGTCCACATCCTTCTCCTTGTCGAACTTCAAAGTGGATATACACTCCAAGAAGCGCGATATGTTCTACGACCCGGCGAACTTCTCGCTCTCGGCTTCGTATAACAAGCAATCCGAGCACTCGCCGGAGATGGAGACGAACTACAACACCGACCATAAGGGTTCGTTCCAATATGCGTATAACTTCAATCCCAAACCCTGGGAACCCTTCAGCAAGGTAGAGAAAGTACAGAAAGTGAAGGTTCTCAAAGAGATGAACTTCTACTATCTGCCGCAGTCATGGGCATTCCGCATGAACATGCATCGTACCTTCAGCCATATGAAGATGCGTGACCTCGCCGGTTCCTCCGCCGAAGCGATGGACTTGACCTATAGCAAGGACTTCACATGGGATCGTAACGTGGATATCAAATACGACCTGACGAAGAACCTTAAGTTCACCTTCCAGTCGGCGATGAACGCCATCATTGATGAAGGCAAATATACACCGGAGATATTAACCGACCGTTATTTCAGTCCAGAATTCAACCATGATCATTACGAGGCATGGCGCGATACGATTCAGCGTTCGCTGGCTCGTTTCGGTTCTCCGTACGCATACCAGCAGATCTTCACCGCCAGTTGGAATGTGCCGTTCAACCGCATCCCGTATCTCGATCCGTTTACCGCCAACGCGTCATATAACGCCAACTATAACTGGAACCGTACCGCTTCGTCCTCCAATGGTATCAACCGCGGTAATACGGTCAGCTCGATGCAGTCGTGGCAAGTGGACGGAGGTATCAATTTCGAGACATGGTATGGCCTGTCCAAATACTGGAAGCAAATGACGCAGCGCTACTCCGGCAGGAACACGAAGCGCGGCTTCAAACCAAAGAACTACACTCAGACCGTGGCACTCAAGAAAGGTGAACCGCTTGAAGTAACCCATCGTCTGAATACGGAATTACTATCCGTCAGTGTAGCAGATTCCACTGGCAAGACGATTCCTGTCTCCTTCCGTCCGGATGGAAATACCAAAGTGACCATTACGCCGAAGGCCGATTGCGCCAGTGCAACCATCACCGTCAGCACGCGCGACCCGAACGAACGCACCCCGGCACAGGTAGCCGGCGACATGTTCGCTTACCTCGGTACGATGGTGCGCCGCCTGCAAATCACCTATCGTGAAACGAACTCCATGACCATCCCGGGCTTCGAACCCGAAGCGGGCTTCATGGGACAATGTAAAGTCAACGGTGTTTGGGCACCGGGCTATGACTTCGCCTTCGGTTTCATACCGGCGGATATGATGGAACGCGCCAAAGCAAACGGCTGGTTATCAGGAGACACCTCGATTGTACAACCCGCCGTCCGGGCGCACACTTCCGACTTCGATGTCAAACTGACACTCGAACCCCTGCCTGGACTCAAGATACAACTGAACGGTAAGCGATACTACGCGCAATCGAGTTCAATCATCTACACCTACGATGATCCGCAAGAGATGGTGACGGGTTCGTTTAACATCACGCAGTGCGCTATCGGAACGATGTTCACCCGCGTGGGCTCACAAGAGGAGAACTTCGCCAATGCGACGTATGATCAATTCTTGGCTTACCGCGCTATATTACTTGACCGCGTACAAGACCAATATACCGGCATCACACTCCCGAGCAAAGGATTCATGAAGGATATTCCGGCCGGCACGAAGTACGACCCGAATAAACACGGTCGTGTCAGCTCCACTTCGGCAGACGTTTTAGTACCTGCCTTCCTCGCCGCATACACCGGCCGCAATCCGAACACCATCAGTCTCAATCCGTTCCTGAGTATCCTCAAGATCATACCTAACTGGTCCTTGACATACGATGGTTTAGGCAAACTGCCGTGGATGAAAGATCACTTCAAGTCCATTACGCTTACGCATGCGTACACCTGTAAGTACGCGATCGGTTCTTATGGTTCCTACTCTACCTGGGTAGGCTGCGAAGAAGGAAATACCGGCGTTGGTTTCGTTCGTAATGTATCTACCGATTCGCCGATGCCTTCATCCGCATACGACATCAGCAATGTCACGCTCACCGAGGCTTTCTCGCCGCTCATCGGACTGAATCTCACGATGAAGAACTCCCTCTCCGTGAAAGCCGAGTATCGCAAACAGCGTAACCTTGCGCTGAATATCACGAGCGTGCAATTGACCGAAGGTCATACCAATGAGTTTGTCATCGGTGGTGGATATACGATTAAGAATCTCAACTTCATCACCAAGAACAAGGATGGCGTACAAAAGAAAGTAAGCAATGACCTCAAGTTACAAGTAGATCTGTCTTACAAAGACGTGAAGATGCTGCTCCGTAAGATCGACGAAGGCATCACGCAGGCTTCGTCCGGTAACAAAGTCTTCGCCATCAAGATCTCTGCCGACTATGTGCTGAGTCAGAAAATCAACTTGCAACTCTTCTACGACCACCAAGGCACCACGCCGCTCATCTCGTCCTCCTATCCGGTTAAGACGGATAATGTGGGTCTGAATATCAAACTGATGCTCACGCGTTAACCAATGTACAAAGTGGGTATCATAGGGCCCGAATCCAGCGGCAAGAGCACGCTGGCGCGTTATCTGGCGAAGCGCTATCAAGGTGTGCTCATTCCCGAATACGCCCGCGATTACGTAGAGCAAAAGGGAACTACAGAAGTCTCCTTCGATGAACTCTGCGCCATCGCCAAACACCAGATTGAGGAGATGGAGAATCTATCCTCTCATTCACTCATTCTCTCATTCACTCAACCGGTCTTCTTCGACACAGAGTTAATCGTGACGAAGGTATGGTTCGACTATGCCTTCGGTCGCGTACCGGAATGGCTTAACGAAAACATCCACCGTTTTCCGATGGATGTTTACTTATTGACCTATCCGGATATTGCCTGGGTGCCCGACCCTGCCCGCTCCAATGGGTCCGATGCGATTCGCAAAGAACTCTTCGACCGCTACGAAGCGGAGATACAGGCGCTCGATATCCCGTACTATATCATTCGCCACATCTAAACCGTAGCAACGATATCCCACACGAACGCGCGCACACCTACCTCTTCATTGCGCAGGTCGAGTTTCTTCACTGCCTCCAGCAGCGGAGCCGTTTGTTCGTCCTCAACAATCGTAATCACGCACGAATTCATCTCGGGCCATGCGTGCGTACCACGGCGGGGTTCACCGCCGTTGGTACCACGACCCTGTACTTGCTCAAAGAACGTGAAGCCCTTGATGCCCAGTACATCCAACATATATTCCACACGACCCGTATTGGCCTGGTTGAAAACAATCATTACGCTTTTCATGCCTTTTCCTCCTTCTTTACCTTAATATCCATAAAGATGAATTTCTTGCGCAGCGCTTCCTGCTTGTCGCGGTCGCCATGCTTGGTCATTGAACCGTAAAGCACAGGCACCAGATAAAGCGTTAGGAAGGTGGATACCGTCAGACCGCCGATTACGACGATACCTAACGGCTGCCACATCTCTGCTCCCTCACCGCTGGACACTGCCATCGGTACCATACCGAGGATGGTCGTAAATGCGGTCATCAGAATCGGACGGATACGGCTACGGCCGGACATCGTGATTGCCTGATTGAGTTCGTAACCGCGCTCACGCATCAGATTGATATAATCCACGAGCACGATACCGTTCTTCACTACGATACCTACGAGCAGAACCACGCCCAGCGCACCGATCATATCAAGTGAACGTCCCGTTATCCACAACGCAAGGATCACACCCGTGAAGGCCGGAATGATAGTCAGCATGATAATAGCCGGCATGCGCAGACTCTCA
>JAEEGL015157577.1_pt1 | contig 14965 bp, 6 predicted proteins | sample 9134231 | NCBI WGS metagenome assembly JAEEGL01 (sample SAMN16246548, study PRJNA631951) | gut metagenome | biome: gut microbiome; feature: rumen; material: fiber-attached | host: Bos | place: Iran: Karaj | collected 2018-10
AACAAGTGCAGGATTTTTAAAGATAAGAAAAACAATAACTACTATTTTTAATTCTTGCAAACTTTTAAAAAGTTTTGAAGTTGAAAATTTAATTATAAATGAAAATGTAAAAGATGATAAAGATAATGAATCTTTTTTTGATAGTGAAAATGGATCTGAAGATGATGAATATGAAGGACTTAAAGTTAATGATCAATTAAATATTAAAAATAATAAAAAAAATAAAAATTATGATGATAATAAATATGAATCATATCTTTATAAATTAACACCATCATTTCATAATTTAAAAAAAATATATTTCAAATTATATAATAAAGATTTATTTTATTTCAAAACAAAAAAATCAAAATATCATCAAGGAATGCATAATTTAAATGGTTATTTTTTAGAAATAAATGAAGAAAAAAATATAGAAACAATAAATAATAAACAATATTATTTTTTTACTTTAGTAAATCCAAAAGTAAAAACTCATAAATATTATACAGATGATAAACAAATATATGAAACTTGGATAAAAATATTAAAAAATGTAACAGATTATAAAAAAATAGAAGATTTATATTCAATACAAAATGAAATAGGAAATGGTAAATTTAGTAAAGTATATTTAGCATATGAGAAAAAAACAAATAGAAAAGTAGCAATAAAAAGAGTAGAAAAAGGAAATTTATCAGAAAATGATTTAGACTTAGTAAAAACAGAAATAGACATATTAAAAGTATGTCAACATCCAAACATAATAAAATTATATGATATAATAGAAACAGCAACAATGATAGATATAATAATGGAATATTGTCCAGGTGATAATTTATATTATTATTTATTAAAAAGAAATTTTATAATAAGTGAAGAAGAAATGGTAAAAATTGTACATGAAATTTCAACAGCAGTTTTCACAATGCATAATTTAGGAATAATACACAGAGATTTAAAATTAAGTAATATAGTAATGACTAATACAACATCATTTGCAGATATTAGAATATTAGATTTTGGTTTAAGTAAAATTTTAGGTCCTGGAGAAAAATGTAATGAAAGTTATGGGACTCCTGGTTATGCTGCGCCTGAAGTAATTAGACAAAATAAATATGATTTTAAAGCAGATATTTGGTCAATTGGTGTTATTACTTATTTTTTATTTTCTGCTAAATTACCTTTTGATTATATTAATAAAGGAAATGGTAAAAAAGATTTTATTAAAAATACTTTGGAAGATGAAGTTAAATTTACTGGTAAAGAATGGGAAAATGTTTCTAAGGAAGGTATTCAATTTATTAAGGATTTAATGAATAAAAATGTTGATGAGAGAATTGATATTAAAAAAGTTTTGGAACATGAATGGATTAAAAAATATTATATTGATAATGTTAAAATTAGGAAATTAAGTAAACAATCTTATGGTAGGAAAAAAAGTGATTTTAGATTATATGCTTCTATTATGAAAAATAATTTTGAAAAAGTTAATATTTTGAATAAGAAAAATAATTATAATAGTGAAAATAATATAATTTCTGTTTCGAAAACTACAGAATAAATATTTTTGATTAAAAAAGTTTATAAATGCTTTTTTTGAATTATTTTTATTGTCCATTCTGTAAAATATATTTATTTTAATTTATTAAAATTTTAAAAAATTGCTTTATATATATAAAAATATTTAAATATTGGAATATATAATTAAATTGTTATAATCTTGACTTATTAATTAAATATTTTTTTTCAATTATATTTTAAAGAAAAATTAATTAAATGTGATCAGAATCTGATCATAAGAATATTTAAACTAAAATATAAAAATGAAAATAAATATCAATGTCTATTAATTTATCTTATGTTAACAATGAAAATAATTATTCAAGTAGAAATTTAATACATAAAAAAATAATACCAAGAAATTACATATATATAAAAAAATCAAATGGAAATAAAAGTTTTAATTCAAAACAATCAAGAAATTTAAATAATATATATTCAAAAATACCATTTAGAAGAATAAGTATTGATAACAAATTTAATACAAAAGAAAATACAATAAAAAATAAATTATATTTAGAAGAATATAAAAACTTTCAAAAAGAAAATATATCATCATTATCAACAACTTATAATAACATAATATTAAAAAAAGATAATTCTCAAAATAAAATTCCATTAAATATTCATAATTTACAAATTAATATGAATTTATCAGAACAAAATAAATTTGATAAAGAAGAATATAGAGAAATGTTTTCAAAATTAATAAGAGATGATTATTCAAATTCAATAATAAATTCTTTATTAAAAGAAGAAGAAGATAATTCTAATTTTTTATTTAAACATAGAATAAATGAAAAAATGAGACAAAGAATGACAGATTGGATGATTGAAGTATTATCAAATTATCATTGTGATGAATTAACTTATTTTGAAAGTGTAAATATTATGGATCGTTATTTCAAAATTTGTAGTATTAATAATAAAATTTTAAATCCTAATGATTTACATTTAATAGGTGTCACTTGTATGTTTATTGCTAGTAAATATTATGATATTTATCCTTTAAAATTACAAATGGTTTTTGAAAAAATTGCTCATAAAAAATTATCCTGTCAAGAAATTAAAGATAAAGAAGATGAAATTATGAATTGTTTAAATTTTACTATTGGAAAAAGTAATATTTGGGAATTTATTAATTGTTTTATTGAAGAAATTTTTTATGTTAAGTATAATGATCATCAAATTAATAGTTTAATATTAATTGAAAATTATTGTAATGATTTAAAATATAAAAATGATTATGAAATTAAACTTTCTAAAACTTTAAATAGATTATATACAAAGAATATGATAAATTTATTAAAAAAAATTTGTATATATTTAGCAAAAATTAATTGTTTTGATTATAATTTAATTCAAAAAAAACCTAGTATACTTGCTGCAAGTACAATTTTTGTTGCAATTAAAATTTGTGAACAAATTAATAAAGAAGAATATTTTAATGATTATTTAATTAAGAAATTATGTAATGTTACTCATTATAATGAAAATGATATAATTATTTATGCTCAAAAAATATTGTATAATGCTAAAAATTTTGATTCTATTTTTCAGGATTTAGAAAATGTAAAAAAAATACATTTTAAAGCAATTATTGATATTAAAGAGACTAAATGAAATAATGTTTTTGATGTATGTTATATTATTAAAAATAGGATAAATTATTGTTAATAATTAATTAATTATATATTATGTATTTTTTAATTTTTTGGATTTGATAAAATTTCATGTTTTTAAATTTTATTTTAATTAATTAATTTTATTCCAAAAATTAAATGGATAAAAAAGAAAAAAAAACATATTTAAAACATAAAATAAAAAGAGAAAATGATAAAAATTTACCATTAATCCCTGATGAAATAAATAAAAATTCAAATGAAGAAGAAGATGAAAACATAATAAATGAAGATAAAAAAATAGACACAGACATTAAAAAATATTCTTTATATTCAAAAATAAAAAAGAAAATAATAATAATAATAGAAGGAGCTTCTCTTGAATTATCTCAAACAAAAAAACCCAAAATAATGAATGGAGATGAATTTTTAAAATTAATAAAAAAAATGAAAAAAGATCCTAATGATTTTCGTCCAGATATAATACATCAAATATTATTAAATATTTTTGATTCTCCATTAAATAAAGTCGGTTTAGTTAAAGTTTATATTCATACTACAAATAATATTTTAATAGATATAAATCAAAATACAAGAATTCCAAGAACTTTTAAAAGATTTTGTGGTTTATTTACTCAATTACTTATAAATAATGAAATTAATACTTTTGATAATAAAGAAAATTTACTTAAAGTTGTTAACTATGATAAATTAATTAATATAATAGGAAAAAACACACCAAAAATTTTAATAAGTGATAAAGGAAGATTAGTTGATATTGATTCATATTGTGAAAATTTAAATAAGAATACAAAAGAAAATCAAAATATTTGTTTTATTATTAATGGAAATTCAAAAAGTAATATTGATAATAAAATAAAATATAATGATGATATAATATCTATTTCAAGTTATGAAATTCCAAGTAATATAATTGGAGCAAAAATTTGTACTTCATTTGAAAATGTATGGGAAATACTTTAAATAAAATAATAAATTTAATATAATATTTTTTAAATATAATTATATAATACTCTTTATATTAATTTTTTAATAATTTAATATTTATTATTTAAATTGAATAATTAATCTTCTTTTTCTTTTTTATTATTAAAAAAACTTTCTGAACCAAGTGAAATAAATCTATCTTTATGAATAGAAGTTTTTTCATTTTGAAAAACTAAACCATGTCTTACTTTATAAAAATCACTTTTTACATTTTGAACATAATAATAAAAATAATCTTCAATATCATCAGGACTTTTATAAACTTTAGGATTACCATTTGAATAATAAAATAATTTTGATGTTTTTTTTATTTTAATTACTTCATTACATTTTGCTAATTCATCTTGTATATCACCTAAAGAATAAACAGTATTAAATATTTCTTCTTTTAAAAAAACTAAATTAGTTTCTTTTTCAATTGTTTCTTTAATAAATACTTTAAATTTTTCATCAAAAACTTTAACATTTCTATAATCTTTATTATTGCTTTTAAATTTTTGATTATGTTGTTTTCTCCAATTTTTAAGACAATATTCTAATACAATTCTTAAAATTTCTTGATTACTTTCATATTTAATTTTATAATAAAACATTCCAATAATAAATTTTTTAGTAAATGAAAATATTAATAAATACTTTAAATCTATATGATAAATAACTAAATAAACACCAATTAATATCATAATAAAATAAAAAGATAATAAAGGATCAGTCCAATAAACTAAATTTTTTGTTTTTTCACAAACACTAACCCAATCTGAAAATCTTATAATAAGATCTTCATATTTATTTTTAAAATCATCAAAAACTTTTAATGGTTCTGTTATTATATTTGCAATATCAATTTTTTCTTTTTCAATTAAATAACTTTCTGGTCTTTGTTCATTATCTTCATTTTTTTTAATAGTAGTTAAAAATTTACAATTAAAATCATATGGATTTCTATAACTAAAAATATATTTATCAATTATTTGAGATAAATATTTTTCATAAATATAACTATATCTAAACATAATTAAAATACAAATAAATATTAAATGAGTAACAAAATATCTTGAATCACAAATAAATAAAAAAGTAATTGATATAAACATTAATATTCCACTAAAAATAGGATATTTAAATCTAAATAATGTTTTATAATAAACATTTAAATCTTTGAATATTACAACAATTCTATTTAAACGTTTTAATAAAGATGATATTCCTAATTCATCATCTTCAATTACCATATCTTCTAATATTTTTTTATTTCTATTTTTTTCAATTAAAGCTAAAGGTGAAGAATAATCTAAAATTTTTAATTTTAAATATCCTGATGTTACCTTTTTATTATTTATATTTTTAAGTTCGACTTGAATAAAATTATTAGGGAAAAAAAAATAATTTAATACTTCAGGTAATTCTATTATATATTCCCCTAATAATTCTTTATTATCAATTTTAAAAATTCCTTCTTTATTTGTTGAAACAATTTGAAATTTTAATGTACCAAATCTATTATGAATAGGAAATAAATACATTTGATTAATAGGAAAAATTTCCTTATTTTTCATTTTATTAGTATGAAAAGAATAAGGTGATAATGAAGTATTAATATAACATTCTCCATTATAACCTTTTAAAATTAAAGTATCAATTTCTACAAAAAGACTCCCATAAATATTTATATTATTTCTTGTTATTGGAGCAATTAAAGTTGAATTTGAACTATAAATATTTAAATATTTATCTAAAACTTTTATAAAATTTTTAACTTGAAATAAATTATAATTTTGAGAAAATCTAACATATAATTCAAATTTATCAAAAGGATGATAAATTTTAATTAAAATTTCACTATTAATAATAGATAATTTAAAATCAGAAAAATCATTACCACTTGAATTAAAAATATTATAAATTTCTTTTGGTATAATACATTTCATTTCATTATTATCATGATCTAATCTATAAACATCAAAATAAGCTCTATATAAAGGAAATACTAATAAATAATTAAATACATTTCTACTTTTATAAACAAATAAACATTGTTGTTGAAGTTGAATATAACCTTTAAATGTTTCATTTTTATCTATTTTAATATAAATATCATCCCATCCTTTAAAATCTCCTTGTGGAATTATACTGTCTTGATTATTTAAATCATTGTCAGAAATATAAAAATATTTTCTTAAAGAATCCGAATTTATTGGGGAAAAAATTTTCTTTTCTTCTGAATTTGTTATACAAAAATCATAAAGAGGTTTTAAAAAAATTTTTTTTGTTTGAGGATTTAATTTTACTATATTTAAAATAGTTTTTAATAATAAATCAAAATATCTAACTCTATTTTCATCTTTATTAATTAATTGAATTTTTGAAGGGAATTCTGGTAATTTTAAATTTTTATAATTTCCTTTTAAAAATTCATAAAAGTCTTCATAATCTGAAAACGTTTTATAAGAAATTATTTGATAAGAACATTTAGGAGGTGAATTAATATATAATTCTGCAGGATAAAGATTAGAAAAAGTTTTAGAAATAAATGTATTACAAAGTATTAAAATATTATCAACATCAACATTATAAAATTCTTCTAATGTTGGTGGTTTAGCATTTCCTTCTTCTTCATATACACCTAATTTTATATTTAAATATATATTTTTTTACTATCCTTAAGGTTAAATTGTGACATAATAATTTTTATTTTTATTCCTCCTCTTATTTTAAAATTTATATAAATAAATTTATTAAATATTATAAAATGAATGATGATGATAATTTAGATGACAATATTAAAGAAAATATTTTAGAATCTAATTTTGACAATCTTTTTCAGTCAAATTTAGAATCAAATAGATATACAGAAATTAATGATGAATTTCCATTTAATGTAACTATAAATAAACCATCAATTTTATATGAAAATGTTGAAGATAATAATAATAATTTACAAATTAATAAAAATAATAATATTAATGATAATAATAATAATAAAAATGACCCAAATCAAAAAAAAGATATAACAAACCAAAAAAAAATTCCAAAAAAAATATATATGAATCAAACAAATATAAATAACAACAAAAAAAAATTAAAATTTAAAATAATATTCATAGGAGAATCATCAGTAGGTAAAACATCAATAATAACTCGTTTTTTACAAAATATTTTTTTTGAAAATTATGAATGTACAATCGTAGCAGAAGAAAAAAAAAAAATATTAAACTTAGATAATAATAATTTAGCAGAATTACAAATTTGGGATACAGCAGGAGAAGAAAGATTTAGAACAATAACAAAGCAATTTTATAAAGATGCATATGGTGCATTTGTTATATATGATATAACCAATAAAGAAAGTTTTACTAAAATTGAACATTGGATTAAAGATATTAATGATTCTGCACCAAAAGATATTGTTATTGGTATTGTAGGAAATAAAAATGATATTAAAAATAAAAGAGTTGTTGAATATGAAGAAGGAGAAAATTATTCTAATAAAATAAATGCTCTTTTTTTTGAAGTTAGTGCTCAAAATGGAAATAATGTTGATGCTGCTTTTCAACAAATGGCTTATAAAATATATGAAAAAGTACAAAAAGGTTGTTTTAATGATATAATAATTAGAGAATCTTCAAGAGAAAGTATTAAACTTAATCATAAAGTAGTTAAAAAAAAAAAAAAACCTAAATGCTGTAAAAATCATTAATATTGATTATCTAATTAATTAAATCTTTCATAAAAATAAATATTAATATTTAAATTATATTTTTATTATATTTATAATATATAAAATTAAAAAATAGATAAAATAAATAATTTTTAATCTATTATTAATAATTCAATCTAAATTTCCATGTTGAATTTTTTCTTTAACATTTGCAAGAGTATAATATAAATTATACCTTAATTTTTCCATTTTAATATTATTTTGATTAAAGATAATTCTCATTTCTTTTTCTTTCTTTTTTCTTTTTTTAATTAAACGTTCTTCTGATTTTTTCATTCTAGTTTTTTTTGCATATTTTTCTTGAATATCTTTACTAAAATTATTAAAAACATTATCATTTATTCTTGCAAAATTATCAGAAATTTCTATCATTTCTCTTTTACCTTTTCCCATATGAGCATATGAATTTTCAATTCTCATTGCATAAACATCCTTTTTTATATTTCCTTTTGCTTTCTTTTTTTTTAATTTTTTACCCATAATTATTTCTGCATCTTTTTTAAATTCAATTGATAATGGTTTTAAATATTTTGCTCTATCTATTATTTTAAATAATTTATTTTCTAATTTATATTGATTTTTATTTAATATATCCATTTTATGTTGTATTGTCTTTGCTTTTTCTTTTTCTTCTTTTATAAATAATTTATCTTTTTCTGTAAAAGAATTATTTTTTATTATATTATTTCTTTGTGATGATGTTGATCTTGATGAAAATGTTTTTAAATAATCAGTTTTTTTATAATTATTTATTGTTTTATAATAATCGTTATTTAAATTTAATTTTAATGAAGGGACTTTTATTTTTGGTATAAATTTCTTTATTATACTTTCTGAATTTGATTTAATTGTATCTCTTTGAGTTGAATTATTATAATTATCTAAACTTTTAATATGTGATTTATAATTTATTGAATTTGTTTCTTCATTATTTATTCTATGATTTTCACTTTTGTTTAATAAATTATTTCTATTTGTTAAAGTAAAATTTTTTATATCATCATTATAAATATTTTCTTCACTTTTTATATTTTCATAATGATTTTTTTCATTAATTTCATTACTTTTAAAACTATTATCTTCATTAAATATTTTATTTTTAATATTTTTATTATTTTCATAATTATTTTTAATATGATAATTTGATAAATTAATATGATTTTTTTCAATTATTTTTTTTCTTTTATTATGAAAATCTGTATTAAATCCTTTTCTATAAACTTCACTTTTATCATAAATTAATCCATTATAAGCAAAAAATGTTTTTCTTAATCCATCTTCAAATTTTAAAAGAGGAGTTGGTTTTCTATCTTGAGGTCTATATAATTTATCACCTCCTATATTTTTCTTAAATAAATATTTAATTTCTATTTTTTTTTCTATTATATCTCTTGTTAAATTAAAATTTCTTTTTTTACCATTTGATGATATTACAGGAGAATCTAATATTGATCCACAATTTTCAAATATTGTTATTATTTTATTAGATTTTGACATTAATTTTTAATATTTTAATAACGAAATAATATTTTATAAAACTTTTTATTTTTTTTATTTTGAATATTCATAAAATAAAAAAAATTAATTTATTACTTTATGAGGTTTAATTAAAAAATAACAATTAAATATAATTTTTTTTTATATTTATTTAATCATCTTCATCATTTTCTTTTTGAATTCCATTAGCACGATCAATAGGGAAGAAATTAACTTTACTATTATTAATTGAATTATAAACTTGAAAATCAACAGAATTTAAATCATGAGCATCAGTTTTATGTAATTTAAATAGATAACAGAAATAATATAAAATATTATGTTCTTTTAAAACATGTTCATCAAAACTAATACCATTACTTTCAAATAAAGTTCTATTTAATTGACAAATAAAACAAGTATTTTTTTTTTCTTCATATAAAGTATTATTATTTTCTCTAATTTCTTGAAAAGTATCAACAATAATACCATTAACAATATTTAAAATAATTAAAATAATCAAAAAATAAAAAATCCAAGAATAGAAAAATTCAGTATAAAAACCAGGTTGTTCTTCAATTTTCATTTCAAAAGGTAATCCACCAGCCCTCATTCCATTATTAAATAAATATAAAAAGCATTCTAAATAACTTTGACATAAATAAGTTCCATCATCATTCATATTAAAGAAATATAAAGTAATAGCAGCATAAAATAATATTAAAATAATTAATAGAAAACCAGTTGATAAAAATTGTTTATATCTGTTTTGAATTGCATATAAAACACTTTTCATTGTTTATGATATTGTGAATAAAATAAATAATTGAAAAGATAAAAATGAAGGCCAAAATAAACCTAAAAATCCAAAAGTAAATGTCCATAAGAAAGGTAAAATTTCAGGTTCTTTTAAATAAACTAAAATATCATAATATGTTATTTCTTCATCATTTTCTTCTTCATTTTCATGATTTTGAATTATAACTTGTGTTGTTTCATTATTATCATTATTTGATTCTTGTTTAATTTCTTGTTTTGGTATAATATACTTTAAATTGATATATTTGAAATAAAGATAATTTCCAACTATTGCTAAAATTGCTAAAAGTTCAAATATTTCATATATTAAAATAAACCAATCAAAAAAGTTTCCTGGTGCTGCTAACATTAATAATATATTAGGAACAAAACTTGCTATTAAAATATATATTTCAAATTGATTAAGATCTAATTCTGATAATTGTAATAATAATTTATTATTACGATATCTTTTTCTCATTTCTACAATATTTGATAAAGTATAATAATAATCAAGTAATCCAGATAATTTTTTAAAATAATCTTTATAATCTGCTTTATTACAAAAAGTAATAACATCATTATAATTAATAAGTACACTTTCTTTTGGTCTTAAATAATAAATTGTTAATAAAGAAGGTTCAATTTTTGATTTAATAGAATCTACAGTTTCTCTAATAATTTCAATATATTGTTCATTAACTGTTTTTTTCTTTTGTAAACTTTTAATCATTAATTTACTATCATTTTCTCCAGGACGAATAGTAATAGATTTATTTTTATGTATAGTTTGTTTTCCAGTAAAAGGATCTAATTCAGGACCATTAGGAATATTAGGAACATCTTTTGAAGAATCATTTCTTTTTTTATCAGTAGTTAAAATATTAGAATATTGTTGAATTTCTAAAGGAATTAATTTAGCATATAAACTACCTAATCCATGCCATCTTTTAAAATCTAAACCAAACATAACATCATTTTTCATAAGTAAAAAAGAACAAAATTGATAATATTCTTTACCAATTAAAGTAGAATCTGAATTTATTGCTTTATCATTTTGTGCTGAGGATAAATCATCTAATATTTGTTTATAACTTGATTGTTTTGGATGATCTGATTCAGATAAATGTTTTATATTTACAAATATTTGAAATGCTATTTTAAAATATGGATTTTCTACTAATTCTTCATAATTTTCATATAAATATTTTCTTAATTTTAAACATTTTACTCCTAATTTTTTTAAATCAACTTCAGTTTTATCTTTTAATATATTATTATCAAAATTAGATTCTTCTTCAATTCCTAATTTAACTTCGAATGTTTTTAATAAATAAATAAAAGCATTTTCACCTTTTGTTAATAATTTAACTGGAGGTAAACCATTTGTAATAGAACTAACATCAGGTTGTGAATAAACAAAATTTTCTTCAATAAAACAATTAACAAATCTAATAAAATTAGAACAAAGAGAACTGAAAATTTCTTCACTTTCTAATAATTCTAAAAATCTAGAAAAAGTTTCTAAATATTCAGAAAAAAATTCACTATTTCCTAATATACTTAAATTTTTCTGTGTTGTCCCTTGAATAATTTCAACTCTAAAATCATTTAATTCTTCATCTAAATCAATTAAATTTTCATATTGTTCCATAAAACCTAATATTTCAATAGTTTCTTTTTGTTTTGAAACATGAGAAAAAATTTTTGTCATTTCACATGATGAATCAAATATTAATTTTACAAAATCAAATTTTTGATTTTTTGCATGTGTAATATAATTACCCATTAACATAGTTTGAAATAAAGGATTATGATCTTCACAAAGTAATCTTAAAAAATCAATTGATTTAATTAATAATTTAAAATTATCTTTTGAATAAGGTAAAATTACACCATTACTATAAATTACTGATTGCATTAAATAATATATTTGATATGTTATTAAAGGAACTAACATTGTTTTTGCTATTGATGGTGATTCTACTATTTTATCTTGCCAAAATTTAGGATTACTTAAAAATAATCTTTGAGCTACTTCAATAACTAAAGAATTTGAATATTGAAAATAATTAATTTTAAATAAATTTAATTTTTCTTGTCTTGCGATTTCATCAGGATCATCAATATTAATTGATAAATTTTCTTTATTATTTTCAATTAAAGAATTTTCTTCTTCTTCATTTGAATTTTGTTCTTCATTTTCTTTTATCTCATCACCAACTGAAATTTTACTATCATTAGTTTCTATTATTTCTTCAGGTTCATGTTTATAATTTGTAGGTAGAATTGGAGATATATAAGTAGGAACATAATAACCTTTTATTATATTTTGAAATAATGGTGCTGCAATATCTTCATTTTCATCTTCTTCTTCAAAATATTCTAATACTAAATTTTGTTCATTATCTTCTTTCAATTCTGTATATGTTTTTATGAAATCTTCTAATTTTTCTATTGGAGTTAAATTTTGCCTTTTTATACTATTTTGATGTGATATATTTGTATTTGAGTTTTTTGATTCTTCATCATCTTTTGTTTTGTAATATGAATATATTTCTGAATAAAATTTAAATTTTGATAATAATGATGCAAAATTCTCTATCCATCTATTTACATCTAAATAACTAAATGCTTTTTTTTCTTCATTATTATTTTCATTTTCTTCATCATTTTTATTTGGATTTATAAAATATTCTATTGATTCTGAAAGTTCTTTTTGTATAGTTTCAATATTAAAATCATCTACAAAATATTCTTTTAAAGTATCTTCAATTTCATTTGGGTCTTCTATTCCATTTTCTTTTTTTTGAATTATATATTTTAAAATATAATTATAACTTTCATAAAATAAGAAAACTAAAGAATAAATTGAATATTGTTCATTTCCTGATAAACGACAATAATGTAATATTTTCCATAAACTTAAATAAACAGGAATACAAATTCCTTTTATTAAATATGATAAAGCTTGTTTTGTCTTTTTAATATCTGCTTCATTTTCTTCAAAAAAATATTTTGTAAAATTCAAACTCTGAGAAATAACATTTAATACATCACTTTTAATAACTCTTAATGAAGTATTTATTAATTGATTTTCACTGAATTTATATAAAGTAAGAAAATGATACTTAGAATAAAATAACATCATTTCTTTTCTGATTTTAATATTTTTATAATTAGAAAGATCTTTATTTTCATTTAAAGGTCCAGTCAAAACTAAACTAACATCATCAATTTTTATTATTGATTTTATATTTTGAAAGAAATTTAAATCTAAATTATTTAATGTTTTAAAAAAGATTTTAAAAAAGTCAATCATTTTTATATCATTTGCATTTTTAATTAAATCAATTTTACCTGCTTTACTTATAAAAAATAAATTATTAGAAATTATTTGATTAATTGCCATATAGTTTGTTTCAGATGATGTTTGTAAACAATTACTAAATATTTTAAGATATATTGTTAAAATTTCAGGTGTTAAAAATAATGATTCAATATGTTTAAGTTCACTTTCTTCTCTTTTTCTTTCTGCTTTGAATACTTTGTCATCTTGTGTTTCCATTAATTTTTCATTTTGTTTTACAAATTTTATTTGATATCCATCTATTTTGATTAATGTAATATGAACTAATAATGTTAAGTAATCACATTTTATTTTATTATGTTTTATATTTTGAATTAATTTTAAATAAAAAAGAATATTTTCTTTTCCAGGATTATAATTAACAGTTACTAATAATTTTTCATAAATATTCTCGTTAAATAATAATGGAATTAATAAATTATTATCTTTTAGTATTTGAAATAAAATATCAAATATAATTTCTTTTGTTTTATGAAATAATTCAACATTTTCTTCTTTAAGGAAAATTAAATCTAAACAATAAATTATATTTATTAAATCTCTAATACAACCTCCTTTCATAATACTATATTGAAATATTTTAATTTTATCATTTGGAATTTCTAATTTTTCATACTCTTCTTTCAAAGAAGTAAACTTATCAAATAATTGACTATCATTAAAAATATTATGAATATCTTCACAGTCAATTATATATTTATATATAGTTTGAATATTAAAATTAAAAAGATCAAAAATAGTCTTAATTCCATTATTATTAAGATAGTTTTCTAAACCATTTTGTAAAGGAATAATATTTTTTAAACTTTCTTCTAAATCAGAATGAGTTAAAAGATTTTGAATTGATTCAGAAAACTCATCTTTTTCAGCTAAAAACAATTCTAAAAACATTCTATTTCTAATAGAAAATTTAGCACTATTTCCTCCAAACATTGCTTCAAAAATTTTATGATTAGTATCATCTCTTTCAAAACAATATTTATAAGAATTATAAGAATCTTTAATAATAAGATTATTAAAACAAACGCAATTTCTACTAAGAAAAATTAAATAAGCAGTACATTTAATAGAATCATTTATATTATCAGTATTACTTTTTTTTCTGCATTTTTGTACTAAATCAATAAAAATTTGAGAATAATTATCTAAAATATTAGCATCTCCCATTGTATTAGCTAATAAAATATTTAAAAAATCCATTGCCATAAGGAAAAAATTCTCAATAAAATCAATTGAAATTCTATCTAAATTTTCTTTTAATATCATTAAAATTTCTTCGATTTTTTTTAATTTTTCAATATCTGGAAATCCAAAAACAATTCTTTGTAAAGGAGAAACATTTTCACCAGCTGTTAAAAAATCTTGTATTCTAGGTCTGATAATTGTATCTAATTGTAATTTTAAAAGTTGTTCTATTAAAGCTAATAAATT
>JAEEGL016674760.1_pt1 | contig 14965 bp, 10 predicted proteins | sample 9134231 | NCBI WGS metagenome assembly JAEEGL01 (sample SAMN16246548, study PRJNA631951) | gut metagenome | biome: gut microbiome; feature: rumen; material: fiber-attached | host: Bos | place: Iran: Karaj | collected 2018-10
CTGTAGGTGTTGCCCCACGCACTCTGCTCGTCGGGCTGCGTAAGCATGGGAACCCTGAACATGAGCTCATCTATTAACTCCGTTTCGGTAAGCGCCGGCTCCTGTAACCTGCAGACAGGCTTAAATTCCTCATAATACTTTTTGTCCTCTTCCTTCAGATAGGGAACTGCGTCTCCGACGGTGCGCTGGGCAAATATCTTTTGCTCTTCCACGCTGAACATCGGACCCTCGCCCATGAACAGTCTGGCCTCGTCGGCCGTACTGCCAGCCATGATTGTTATGTGTTTCGCATAGCCCTTCTTATACATCTCGATAGGTGCCTCGGGGAGCACCTCTGTGCCGTAGTAGGGACAGGACGTGAAGTTCCCTACCGCTCCGACATATGCCTCATGAAGCTTCTCTTCGCTCAGTGCCATGATGTCGTCCATGGTCTTGCAGCCGGTGTACTCGAGCAGTGCTTTAGTCTTGCCCTGCGCGGCTTCGCAGCCGACCGGGAAGGCCAGACCGGTCGAGCCGCTCTGGGCGATGACCTTCTGGAAATACCGGTTCGCTTCCTTCATGACCGGCAGAATGGATACCGAACCGCCGCCGGCACTTTGTCCGAAGATAGTCACATTGTCCGGGTCGCCGCCGAAAGCAGCGATGTTCTCGTGTACCCATCGAAGCGCCATAGCCTGGTCCAAGAGACCGTTGCAGGGCGCAGTCCCAAAGCTTTCACCGCCGGGCACCGACGAAAAGTCCATAAAGCCGTACATGTTCAGACGGTAGTTGATAGTTAACATAATAATATCGCTTTGCTTCTGGACGAGGTTGGCTCCGCTGTAGGAGGCCTGAGATCCTGAGCCGACAACATATGCCCCGCCGTGAATCCATACCATTACCGGTTTCTTTTCGGTCTTGTCGTCAGCGTTGAGCCAGATGTTCAGGTAGAGGCAGTCCTCGGACTCTATCTTCTGTACGCAGTCCGGATAGCCCGTTGAGCCGAAAGCACCCTTTCCGTAGTACCTGGCCTCGAAGACTCCGTCGCCCGCATCTACGTACTCCGGTGCCTTGAAGCGGCGCTCGCCCACGGGCGGCTTCGCGTAGGGGATACCCAGCCACGACGCGACCCCGTGCTCCTCGGTTCCGACGAAGGTGCCGTTTATGCACTTCACGGCATGAGTCTTGTCATAGTCTCCCTTGATCTCACTGTTCAGGCTCTCGTATGACTCCAATCTGATCAAATCCTTAAATTCTCTTTTCATATACTGAACTCCCTTCAGATGAATTCAATTTACTTTCTTTCCTGCAAAGTACACTTCCGTCGGCTTGTTATTGCTAAAGCCATCCTTTTCTGCCGTAAGCAGGTCTTGATCAAATACCAGATAGTCTGCGTCCTTGCCGGCAGTGATCGATCCCTTTTTATCCTCTACGCCAAGCTGCTTCGCGCCGTTGATCGTAAAGCCCAGCAGCATCTCTTCGATATTCATTCTCTCATCTTCCGGAGGGAATACCGTAGCGCATCTTGCAAATTCATAATTTCTGGTCTTTTCGGTGATCTTACGTGTCATGCCGACTTCCATACCAAGGTAAGGATTCCATGTCATAAAATCCATGAAAGTGATGTTATCACTGGACCATGCGACCAGAGCACCGCTGTCCCAGACCGTCTTGCAGCGGAACTGCTTGCATGCGCGATCCATGCCCAGCCATTTAGCAGACTCATCCGGGGTTCCCGCATGCCAGTGCGGTGTGAAATTCGCGATCACGCCAAGCTTTGCGAAACGATCCAGATCCGCGTCATCCTCAATCTCCAGATGGGCACAGGTAACCCTTACCTTTAAGCTGTCTCCCAGCTCCTTTTTGGCCATTTCATAGCCATCAAGTACTGTGCGTGACGCGCGCTCTCCCACAGTGTGAAGATGAAGATCCAGATTCGCCTCATTGAGGTTTTTCAAAAGCTCACAGATTCCCTCTGCGGAAAAAGCAGTAGTTCCGACCGTATCTACATCCACATAAGGGGTGACCATGGCAGCGGTATGGATCTTCTGTGTACCGTCCATGAAAATCTTCATGGTATGAACCTTAAGGTGCTCCGTGTTGTACTCACGATTGAAGCGCTTCACCTCCTCAAGACCCTCCTTGGCATCTCGCTCAGCGTTGATCACAAGGCTTCCGTCAACATAAACGGGCAGCTTGCCCTGTTCATCAAGAGCCTTCAGACGCTTATACACCTTCTCATGGAACTTTGCGTCCCCCGGAAGACCGGCATCAAAGACGCAGCTCACTCCGTACTCAACGCAAAAGTCAATCCAGCGTTTAAGGGCTGCGTCAACCTGCTCATCGGTAAGCTCCATCGAGCTGTCGAGGATGATAGGTATTTCCGCTGCGCCTTCAATGCAGTTTCCTGTCACATGTCCGTCCTTACGCACATAAATAGCAAGCCCCGGTATGGGATCGGGTGTGTCGTCTGTAATACCATGTCTTTCAAGGATCTTTGAGTTTACCCAGATGCTGTGTCCCTCGCCTTCCTGGATCTGAAGCTCGGCATCAGGACAGATGGCATCGAGATCCTCCTTTACGATATCCTCTCCGTTAAGGTACTTTTTCTCCAGAAGGAATCTGTAACGCTTCTGACCGGGGTTCTCCTTGATGCGCCTTTCCATAATGTCAAGAGCCTCCTGTTTTCCGTTAGGCTCAAGGCGTTCTCCCATATCAGCATATTCAAATCCTACAGGGATAGTCACATGGACATGACTGTCGATGATGCCGGGCATGATGAACCTGCCGCCGAGGTCTGTAACCTCTCCCTCATATTCCGAAAGACCGGCCTCATCACCCACATAGACGAACTTGCCGTCCTTTACCACAAGGGCGGAAGCCTCCGGCTTGTCCTTATCCGATGTGAAGATTTTCGCGTTTTTGATGATCTTGTCTGCTTTCATGTTATTCTCCTTCCATTTAACTTGTTTGCACGGTCTTTGCCCGTCGTGGTACGCAAAATAACTGAATGACCTGCACTTGTAGTAAAGATGTTACCGTTATTTCGACCGCCTCTCAAGAGGGGTTTCCAGAATGTCAAACCCATTTTAAAAAGGGCAGCCCGGAACTTTCCGGACTACCCAGAATTTGCATGTCTGATCAGAATAAAAGCTTTTTCGTCAGTTCAATAGGAGTATCAGTCGTTTTTCCTGAACACCGTTTTCCCACTAAATACGGTTTCGAGTACCTGGATATCCTGGATTTGTTCCACCGGGATGGATTCGATATCACTGTCAAGAACTGCCAGCTCTGCGGATTTTCCGACTTCGATGGAACCGGTAATAGCCTCCAGATGAGCCTGATAGGCCGCGTTGATGGTATGGGCCTGAAGTGCTTCCCTGAGGCTGACGCACTCCTCCGGCAAGGCTGCGGGGAGATCCTTGTACATTTCATAAGTCGGATCCAACTTGACGTGTCTTCTCGTCATGGCTACCTGGATACCAGCCAGACCATAGGAGGGACTGACAAAAAAGTCCGATCCGTAGGCACACACAACGCCATTGTCTATCAATGACTTGCTCGGATAGGTCTGCCTGACAACATCCTCGCCCCAGTCGGCGACCATGATCGGTTCTTCGGTCGGATTATCGTTGAACCAGGCGGGCTGATTGCTGGCGATGATATGGTTCTTGCCCATGCGCACTCTGTCCTCCGGCACGATAAATGTGTCATGCGCAATGATATTTCTGATATTGGGATTCGGGTACAGCTTCTGCGCGTTCTCATAGCAGTCGATTACCCTATGGATGGCATAGCTGCCCATGGCGTGCGTATGGATGTTGAAGCCTTCCTTGTTGGCTAACGCCATGGACTCCTCCATGTGCGCTTCATCCCAGAGAAGCGGCTCTCTCGTGCCGGGTTTGTGATTGATTGAAGTCTCCAAATAGGGCTCGATCATGGAGAATTGACCGTCGGCGAAATATTTTACCGTATCCACGGTAAAGAGACCCTCAACATCAAATTTCGTGCGATTTTCTATAGCTCTTTCAAGATCCTCCTCCCGGGTCGCGTCGTTCACATTATGGACGCCAGATACTCTGGCTGTAAATTCTCCGTTTCTTGCCATATCCGTCAGAACCGGATATGATGCGCCCTGCTGGCAGTCGCACAGCAACGTATGTCCGGTTCTGTTAAACACATCAAAGCACTGCTTCAGGCAGTCGCGATGCTCCTTCGGAGAGAAATCATAACCCGGAATGCTGTCAATGATAGGCAGATAGACGGCAGGCTCCTTGATGTATCCGCTGGGATTTCCGTCAGCTTCTCTGACGATCAGACCGTTTTGATCGTCTGTGTCCTTTGTAACGCCAGCCGCTTCCAGTGCCTTCGTATTCAGCAGAACCCTGTGTCCGCAGTACGACATCAGAACGGCCGGCCTATCGGGTACGATCACGTCCACATCATGCCTGGTGAAAGGCCTCACGATGCCCTGCAGGCCACCGGAAAACCACGTTCTGTCCCAGCCGAGGCCGCGGATTACCTTGGCGTCCCTATGCTCGTCAACATAGGCCTTCAGCGTGTCCTGCAGTTGCTTGATCACTCCTTCGGGTGTGTCCTTCTCAGGATCCGGCACAATATTGCCGAAGCTGCATGTCCCAAACTTTTTCGCGGCATGCGCAAGATGCATATGCGCGTCTCCAAGACCGGGGATGACGCTCTTTCCATGGCAATCAATAACTTCCGTGCGATCACCGATCCACGCCTGCACGCCTGCTTCATCACCGACGTAAGCGAACCTGCCGTCCACGATTGCCAGCGCCTGCGCGTGCGTCTCCGTGCCATCCAACGCTACGGAATAAACCTTCGCGTTCCTGTAAACCTTGTCTGCTATCTGTGACATTTGCATAACCTCGCTTTCTATATGTTCAGAATAGATTGTATCAAAGATAAAAATACTTTGTCAGGGGATAGGTTCTGTCCCAGTCAACGATCTTTAGCTCCGATTCCTTCTCCGAATGGATATCGAATTCGTCGAACACCATCACTTTCCTGTCCACCGGGTCGTAGAGCGGCCACTCGTGGGTCTTGCCGTCCGGGGATATGTCCGCGCTAAGTGACGGGTTGCCGGTCATGGCGAACTGAACCCACATTTTGCGCATGGTTCTGGAAAAGGTTTCATCATATGCCCTGCCCGTAAAGACGGTTTCTTCCGGATGCTTGAGCACTGACGCAAGCTCAGTCGCGTGTCCGCACTTCATGTACGGCAAAGTGGATTCGGGCGTGAAGTAATAGGTGTACGACTTGCCACCGCCCTTTGTCTGCGCCTCTGATAGCCTGATGTGCGCCGCGTTGAACCAGAGCTGGCTAAACAGGCGGCTGTCTTTTTCGTATCCTTCTCCCTCTACGCCGTTGCAGAAGCCCTCGACCCGTGCCTTATCATCATCCGGCAGCTTTGCTATTTTCTTAGATCTGCGGTCTGTTGCCCACATTTCAAAGAGCTCAGGTCCCATGAGATGCACGAAATAATTCATCTCATCCTTGTTGCAGCCATGAAGTATCTCGATATCCTTCACCGCGCCCTTCGCGTAAGCCTCATAGGGGTCAATGGGCAGATATTTCCCGTCTCTCTCCGGACCTATGCGCAGGCCGGTCACTGCGGATACCTTCAAGAGCGTCTCAGCATCGACCTGGTTGAGATCAGCCACGCTCTTGCAGCCGAGTATCTCCAACACCTCATTTGTACATGCGATAGCATCCTCAGTAGACACCGTGATCGAGGGAGCCCCGCTCTGGGCGATGACCCGCCTGATATACTTATGGGAGCCTTCCACCAAAGGAAGCGTCGTTACGCTCCCGCCACCGGCAGATTCACCGAATATCGTCACATTGTCGGGATTGCCGCCAAAGCCTGAGATATTCTCATGAATCCACTTGAGCGCCATCATCTGATCCATGGGGCCCAAATTCTGCGCATCCGGATAGTCGCCGCCGTCCGGCAGGTGGGAAAGGTGGATATAGCCGAAAATGCCGACCCTGTATTCGATGGAAACAACGATGACCTCCGGGTTCTCACGGACAAAATCATGGCAATCATACAGCGGATCGGCTGTGCCTCCCATGGCGTAACCGCCGCCGTGGATCCATACCATAACAGGCTTTTTCCGGGCAGACGCCTCGTCCGCCTTCCATATATTCAGATACAAGCAGTCCTCGCTCTGATAATACAGGGAACCGCCTTCGCTGATGTCCTCACCCTGCAGAGGGCTTTTCCCATTATAATAAGCCTCGTATACACCATCATCCGGAAAATAATCAGTCGGCGCTTTCCAGCGAAGCGCTCCGACGGGTGGCTTGCCGGTAAACGGGATGCCCTTGTAGGCGACGACATTCTCCGTCTTCCTGCCGACAAAGGTGCCGTTGATGCACTTGACCGCCAGGGTCTTGTCATAATTGCCGTCTGTAATCCGCTTGTTCTCGCCGTAATTGGCACGCACTTTCTTTTTCGCTTCGTTCAGGGCTCTCTTCTTCTCTTCCGACAATGTCGGATTAAACATATCGAAATTCTCGCTCATCATTTCGTCCTCCTTCCTTTCCTGAATTTTTTAGTATTATTCTATTTTGCTCCTATTGGGAAAACAAGTGGGGTTTCCAGATTGGCAACTCAGAAGCATTAAAAAGCATCATACCCGATTGCTTTTACATCATCGCAGGATTATCATAAAGCGTAGTTAGAAAAGGGGATGTGCTGTATGGATACGCCTTTTGGTGAAAACATGAGAAAACTGAGAACAGAAAAAGGGCTTTCGCAGAAGGATCTTGGAGACCAATTATTTGTCTATAAATCCACAGTTTCCCGCTGGGAAAAAGGTGATCGTCTGCCGGACGCAACAATGATCCCGAAGATTGCCAGATGTCTCGGTGTTGACTCCAACACACTTTTTCGTCTCGTCGCAGAAAGCGAAAAACTCCATAATGTGATCATGGTGGATGACAACAAAGCCATCCTCTCTCACGGCCTGACAATATTGGGAGAGGTCATACAAAACGCCGAGATCAAGGGCTTTATCAGACCTGTGGAAGCAGTTGAATACGCAAAAATGAACCGTGTTTCGTTGGCGGTTCTGGATATCGAACTTGGAACAGTCAGCGGACTAGAGCTCTGCCGTTCACTGCTTGAAATCAATCCCTGTACAAACGTAGTGTTTTTGACCGCCTTTTCCGATTACTCCCTCGATGCCTGGAAAACAGGAGCCTGCGGATTTATTCTCAAGCCGATGACGCCGGGTGGCTTAAAGGAGCAGTTAAAAAACCTGCGTTATCCGCTTTCAATAGGAGGCTCAGACAAATGAACGGCTGGGGCGAGACCTTATGGATTTCCATAATCATGACAGCGCTGATGTTAAGCTTACTTGTCTTGTGGTTTATATCCACCATCCCCGGGATCGACCATTGGAACAAGCGCTTTTTTCAGAGCTACTATATCGTTTTTATACCATGCTGTCTTTCCGGTCTGACTACGATTGCTTTATACCATCATAACGCCCAAGATGCGATTGTATATTCTGTAATGATCCTGGAATGTCTGCTCCTCTCGTTACCGCCACTCATGCTGACAGTTTTCCTACTGCATTACTGTGGCGAAAACATGCGATCGAGCAAACTTTTACATGTTGTAGTTGTCCTGTGGATTGTCTATATAGTTATTCTTGCAAGAGGAATGTTCATCAGGGATTTATTCTATATCAGGATGGACTATTACCGTGGACCCCTGTACCAGCTTCTGCTGTTGCCCATTGACGCAATCTATCTCATAAATCTAGCGGGAATGATGCATCGACGAAAGCTGTTCGACCGCAAAGCCTTTACCAGCTTTCTCATAGCCCTGGTGCCGGTGACGGTCGCAATGATCGTACAACTTTTCATTGATGCCACACTGTTCATAGACATCTGCTATGTCATCTCCGGCCTGTCTATGTACAGATTCGTCCTTGCCGATCATATTGAACTGGATCTGAGCCGACAGCGAGAAATCGCCAGACAGCAGCAGGAAATTGCGCGGCAGCGCACAAGCATTTTGGTACTTCAGATGCGGCCACACTTCATTTACAACACTCTGACGACCATCTATTGCCTCTGTCGCCAGGATTCTGAAAAGGCCCAGCAGATCACTGAGAATTTCACCAATTACCTGCGTCAAAATTTCAACGCCATCGTAAACGATAAAGCCATTCCCTTTTCTTCAGAGCTGGAGCACACACGTGCATACCTGGCTGTAGAACAGGCAATGTATGAGGATATGCTTGTTGTGGATTGGGATACACCATTTACCAATTTTCGTCTGCCGTCACTGACTCTGCAGCCTATTGTCGAAAACGCCGTCAAGCACGGCAGGAATCCTAATGCCAGCCCGCTGCACATTTCCGTCCGGACGCGGAAAACAGATTCCGGCAGCGAGATCGTCGTTACAGACAATGGCCCGGGTTTTGACTTAAGCGATAGCAGCGATCCGGGCATTGCGCTTGTCAACATCCGTCAACGGCTTGAAATGATGTGTAACGGAAGCCTGACGGTCACATCAGGCGGTGCAGGCGGAACCGTGGTGACGGTGACGATCCCGGACAGTATCAGGAAAGAAACGTAAAGGGCAGCCCGGAACTCGCCAGACTGCCCCAAAGCATTACTTTCCGCTTTAGCAGACTCTCTTGGACGACCCGTTCCCAAGGCGCTCTGCCCAGGACATCATCAGGTCCTCGCGCCTTCCGAACAGATCCTTCTGCATGCCGATGGTATCGTCGAAGACCATCGTCTGGCGGTCGTCCCCCGAGAACTTCTTCCACTCGTATTTGTCGGTGGAGGGGTTGCCCGTCCGGGCGAAGTTGGTCCACATCTCCTTTGCAACGTGGCGGAACTCGCACTCCTCATTGCTGACAATCTTTCCGCTCCCCATCGGATCCTCCATGGGAGTATCGAATAAATACGGTATCTCAGCTGCGTGTATCACGCCAAGCTCCTCAGTTGTCACCGGCTTCTTCATGAAGTACATATAGGTGTTGCCGCCGGCGGCAGAGTGCCTGATAGCCATATTGGTGTTACCGGCGCGGAAATTGATGTCGTTGCAGTATTGCTCCAGTCTGCTCCCCTCGCTTTCGTTAGCGAGGGTGGCCATGAACTCATCGTACATAGCCTTCTCCTGCTCATTAAGCAGTGCGCGGTCCCTCTTAGCGATCCACCTCAGCGTGTCAAGGAACCCTTCTTCGCCGCCTTCGGACGGAACGAAGTATCTGACCTCGTTCTGATTGGATCCGATCATCAGATCGAACTTCGACCTCTTCTCGTCTCCCCACATCCCGTACATATCCATTCTGTCCTCGGGCAGCGTGACGCCGTCGAGGAGCGGGAAGTTGGCAAATCCGAGAAGGCAGTTCTTGTCAATGACACCTGCTTTCAGATAGGCGTCTATAAGCTGTTCGGTGGTAAGCTCCATCAATTCGTCCATGGTCTGGCAGCCCGTTGCGGTCAGGAAGTTCTGCGTGACATGGATACCGTGCTCCATCGTGTCGCAGTAGGCGATATTTGCGCTCTGAGCGATGATTCTCTTGAAGAGCCCCTCGCTTCCGTCAATGAGCGGGAGGTACGTGACGCTGGCTGAGCCCGCCGACTCGCCGAAGATCGTCACATTGTCCGGATTGCCGCCGAAGCCTGCGATGTTTCTCTGTACCCACCTTAAGGACTCAAGCTGATCAAGGAGGCCCAAGTTTCCTGCCTCCTTGAAGTTCTCTCCGCCCGGAACCCGCTCAAAGTTCATGAATCCCAGGAATCCGAGCCGGTAGTCGATGGACACAAATACGATGTCGGGGCACTGTTTGGAGATATTGGTAAGGTCGTATAGGGGCGACGCCTGGGATTCGGCGCAGAACCCGCCGCCGTGAATCCACACCATGACCGGCTTCCTGCTGTCAGTGCAGCCGGTATTGCAATATATGTTCAACACGAGGCAGTCCTCGCCGAACTCCGCAGTTCCCATCGAATCGTTCGCAGGCCCGATTGGAATGTGGCCGGGCTTTGTTGCGTCATACACACCGTCATCGTCTGCGGCAGGAAGCGCCTTCTTCCAACGAAGCTTTCCCACCGGCTGGGTTGCGTATGGGATGCCCTTCCAGATGATCAGCTCGTCTGTCTTCTTTCCGACAAAGGTACCGTTGTTGCACTTTACCGAAAGCGACTTGTCATAATTACCGTCCGTGATCAGACGGTTTTCATTCTTCTGTTCCATATTGATAATACCTCCTTCACGAAATACATTTCCCACTTCCTGCGGCTTGTGATATCAATGGTATCTTTATTTCTATTAAGCCTCAATAGGGGTTTCCAGAATGTCAAGTATTTTTGAGTAAAAAAATACCCCGACAGGATTAGCCGTTGACCTGTCGGGGTTCTATTATTTTGGCAGACTCCATGAAGGACTGCATAAATTATCATCCGTTGTTTATTTCCCTAAAGTTTGAGGCATTAGATTTGTAGAGTCTTTTGAATACTTTGTAATTGCGTTCATATACTTCTCTGTTCAGAGGATCAGGAGTATAGGTGTGATTAGCTTTTACAAGCTGACGTGAAAGCTCTAGCACATCAGTTCCTCTAATGCCAGCCGCAACAACCAGGGCCGTTCCTACAGCTCCAACCTGTTGTGAATTATCTACGGTTTCTATCGTCCTGCCGGTAATGTCTGCAAGCATCTGACAGGTAAGGGGCGATAAGGCTCCGCCTCCGACGAAACGGATCTTATCAGAGGTTTTTACTTTTCGCTCCGAGCATTCCAGGAGCCAGCGCAGGTGGTAGCAGATGCCTTCAAGTACAGCACGTATCATATCCTTCTTGCCGTTTTCGATCCTTATGTTAAAGAACATCCCTCCCGCCCCGGAATCCTCAAACGGACAGCGGTTACCATGCAGCCAAGGCGTAAAGATCACACCATTTGCACCGGGAGGGACTTTGCTGACCTCTTCTAAAAGATAATCATAAAGGCTTAGGTATTTGCTCTCGACATCCGTAATTTTGGTTTTTTCCAGATATACGCCTATCTCATCCAGTGCAAGATGTTCCATGACCCATTCAAAGCACTTCCCGGCTGTTTCCAGTTCCGCGTAATAATTAAAGTACCCATGTATTGCTGACAGGACGCCGGTTATCATTGCATCTATATCTACCGTCTGATGATCCATAAATGTGGATACCCATCCTGATGTTCCGACATATATGTGTGTATCCCCCGGCCTGGTACATCCGGCACCGATATTCACAAAGGTCGTATCTCCGCCGCCTCCGAATACCGGAATCCCCCTCACAAGCCCAAGATCATTCGCTGCTTTCTCTGTCAACCCACCGACCGGATCCGTACATTCTATAATATCCGGCATATGCTCAGGGTGTACCCCGTACATTTTCAGTAGTCCCTTATTCCAGCCTTCCTTTCCTTTGCGGGTATCATAAAGGAATGTAGCGAATGCGGTATCAGCTGTTCTTATGATCCTGCCTGTACAGCGCGCCACAAGATAGTCACCTACATCCAGCCATTTATACGTTTTCCTGAAAATATCAGGCTCATTGTTTTCCACCCACTTGTACTTCCAGACCGGATCCTTGGCGCTGACTGAACCAGCATAATTCACGATCAGATTCCGTACAAGCTTGTACAGGCTGCAGCCGGAAACCTTGATGATGCCGCTGCCCATGCATTCCTTATATTCATTAACACCCTTTTGATCCAGATAGTTCATTGGAGGCCTGAGCGCATTCCCCTTCTCATCCACAAGGACAGTTCCCTGCATCTGTGAGCAAAACGCCATTCCCTCGATCTTATCAGGTGTTACATCCGACTTGCTAAATAAAGCTTTAGTAGTTGAGCATATCGCTTCCCACCACTCCTCAGTGTCCTGTTCGGCACCGCCGTTTTCTGAAGTATAAATGCCATAGGCTGCTGTAGAGCTTGTCACAAGGGTTATTTCCGAATCTATATTAAACAGGCAGGTTTTTACGGTGCTTGTCCCGAAGTCATAAATGATAGCGTACATCCGCAGCCCTCCTCATTTCCCGCCGATAATCAAATTATTTTATCTCAGTATTGAAACTGCCCGCATATCGTATGTCACTGATGCCTCGTATTTTCTCAATCTGCTCATCCGTAATCCCCAAAGGATTTTTTACTTCAATAACGAAAAAATATTTCCCCAGCGCACTTCCCTCAGGTCGGTCATGGATTGTCTCTATTTCAAGATTTACATCATGGATCTCTACAAGAATATCATCAATCCTGTTCGCCTCACAGTCGGCTATAAATACCGCATTTGTATATCCCGATACCTCAAGAGGGGTCATACCAAGCACATAAAATCGTGTCTTATTGGAATCCGTGATCTGAACATTTTCAGCGAGCACCTCAAGACCGTAAAGCTTTGCAGCAGCCGGAGCTGCAACTGCGGCTATCCTCTTATCTCCCTGATCGGCAACATAGCTTGCTGCGGCTGCGGTACTGCTCATTTCCTCCGTGACTGCATCAGGCAGATGCTCATTACGCCAGACCTTGCTTTGCGCAATCCCCTGGGCGTGTGAACATATAGTTGTAATATCCGAAAGTTTTGTACCCGGAACACCCATAAGTGTCTGGCGGATTGGAAGGATAACCTCTCCAACTACATACATATCCTCACTTGCGATCAGGGCATCCACATAGTTTGTGACCGCACCGCCTATCGTATTTTCCTGTGGGATCACCGCATAGTCAGCTTTTCCTTCCTGTACAAATGCGATAGCATCATCAACTGTTTCCTGCGGAAGGAAATCATTTGCACCATCAAAAAAGAAAACCGCTGCTTCCTCGGTATATGTTCCGGCAGGGCCAAGATAGCTTATCCGTACATCTGACCTTATCCAATCCGGAGCGGAACTTGAAGTGCTGTCCGGATTAGCATCTGTATTTATCCCTCTCTCCGAGAAAAGCATGCCATCCTCACCTACCAGGTCATTTTTTACCGGGTTTTTCCTTGTCGTGCTTACGACAAGCAGGGTGCTCACGATAACAAGTGCAACGATAGCAGAAATCCCCACTGCTCTCCAGACTTTGAGTTGTTTACTCTGTTTTTCCATTTTCTATCAGTCCTCTTTCAGGTGGATGCTCCAGCCAGTATCGATCTTATCTTTCACTATCTTCATAGTCTCATCATCCAGATCCGGCCAATCGACCACTGTGGTTGCATGGTCTTTTACCAGATGGGCTTTTTCCGCACAAAGGGCAAGAGGCGTATCTGCTAAAGAGTCGGAGTAAAAATTATCTATCACGGGAAAACCGTGGTCAATTATGTACTTTGCCTTTTCCTTCGCATACATCAGGTTATTCATAAACACGCCATACTCACGGTCATATTCAGTCGCCATGTAATTTACACCAAGCCTGTTTGCTATAGGTCCGATGATGCAGTCCGGAGATGCGCTGATGATGAGATCGTCCGGTCTTTTCTGTGCTAGATACCATGCGGATATCCTGTTCTCATATTTATCCCAGTATCGCTCGATCTGTATATCAAAATCATCTATCATGGTTAGATAGCTGAACATCTTCCGCTGCAGGAGATAATTGGGCAGTATTCCCAGTTTGTGCATAATCAGGCTTTTGATCATACCCGGCAAAAAGGTAAACCACAGCTTCGGATGTCGCTTCATACACCATAGCGCAAAGCCTATGGAGCAGTCCGAATAAAAAATCGTTCCGTCAAAATCATATACATTCATTTTCTTTCTTCACGTCCTATTCGATAGTAAGGATATCCGAAAAGCCTGTCACATCAAAAATCTCCAGCACCTCATCTGAGGCGTTCTTAATGGTCATGCTTCCCTGTTTGTTCATGATCTTCTGTGCGGAAAGAAGAACACGCAATCCGGCGGATGAAATATATTCGAGGCTCTTTAAGTCAAAGCTAAGGTTTTCCACTCCCTCTAAACTTTCCTTTACCTCTTTTTCAAGGACAGGAGCAGTGGTAGTGTCAAGCCTGCCCTCAAGCGCCATTATAAGATTCTTTCCCCCAGCCTGTTTATCAATACTTAACATGATCGTTATCCTCCTTGTTATGAATTCGTAGATCCCTTTGTCTTCCCGATCTCCTCAAACCGTGGGAACATCATCGGGTATACTCCCATTATCAGGAACATGATGACAGCATACCGTGCGGTTCTGACCAAAAAGGCTGCAAGGCTTGTGCCTGCAAGAAACTGCTTGTCAAATGGGAGCTTTAAGAGTGTATTTACCACAACATATATTAATATGGCACCGAACACACGCAGGATCATTGCAGAAATCCTCTGTGTATTCTCATAATTTACATATTTTCGCTCAAAGATAATTGCAGCTACGGCACCAATCAAGCATCCGAGAGCAGTAAAGTAATCGGTCGTTCGCACATAAAACAATCCCGGTATCGCGGATATCAGCAATATCGCATAGTACAGCCACTCCTTATGTACATACCGGTCAAGCAACATAAACACTCCGATTACCGCAAATCCCAGTATCCACCCTGCCAGCACATCCGTCGGATAGTGCATGCCTGCCACAACTCTTGAAACACCTACCAGCACAGTTAAGACTCCGGCTACGATCCAAAGCCAGTTCTTTTTGACCTCTTTTGCCAGCGCAAAATATAATGCTGGAATAGATGCGCTGTGCATACTGGGGAAAGAATACCCCTGAGCCGCCACATCCATAGCCGCCGCACTTTCATCCGACAAGGCCAACGGTTTCACTCTGTCGGGATACTCCATGTAGGGCCTTGGTCTTAAGGCAACCGACTTGATCATCGGAAGCCACAGATTCACGCAGGAAACAATAAGTGTCAATTTCTGTCCGGCTTCCTTTTTCCAACAGAACATCACGATCAATACAAGTAACAGCAGCCCCGTCTCCGCGCCAAAAAAATCAAAATACTTCGAAAAGTCCGCTGCACTGCTTAAGCTTGTC
>JAEEGL010939567.1_pt1 | contig 14964 bp, 13 predicted proteins | sample 9134231 | NCBI WGS metagenome assembly JAEEGL01 (sample SAMN16246548, study PRJNA631951) | gut metagenome | biome: gut microbiome; feature: rumen; material: fiber-attached | host: Bos | place: Iran: Karaj | collected 2018-10
TGTGAGGCCGTGGATGTCGACTCGGTCATAAACGGATTTTTGGTTTCCATCATTGCCGATAATGCCGACATAGCTTTCAAGAGTGTATATTTTTACCTTCCTGCGGAAGGAAGGTTAACTTACGGACCGGTATGGGACATGGATTTAACCTTTGGTGCGGGTACGAGTAAAGGATATAGAGACGTATTCAGAGAAAAGTCGGACCATAACGTGTTCTGGAAGCAATTAATGAGGGTGGATGAGTTCAGAGACAGATTTGTAAGACGCTACAAAGAAGTATACCCGGAACTCGAAGGCGTTTTGAATGATATAATCGATGAGGCCGTGGACCGAGGGGGAAAGGATCTGGCGGTTGAATTCAAAAACAGATTTGACTGGGGCCGGTACGGTGTGCAGGAATACAAAGATGTTCAGACCTATGAAGAATCCATATCCCACATGAGAAAATGGGTTCACGAAAGACTGGATTATCTGTATGCTTTGTACTGCGAGTAAGCGCTCGGGGATGCGTTCTTTGACTGCTCGGTTACCCTATGCAAATCAAAAATTAAAATAGATATTCCATATTTAACGGTTTTGTTGTAAAATCAACATTGGGTGTTTGTACCCAATGAGGTTTAGGGTGGAATGTTGTTGTGGAAAAGAAAATAAGGGATTATCTCAATCTTATTGATGAGTCATTGCACGAAAGTCCTAAGGATGAACCGTATGACTACAGCAATACCGACTGGGAAGAAGTAATTAAGCTGGCTGCCGGAACCGGTATGCTGGGCATCATCTTTAAAAGACTTAAAACATTATCTGCTGAATATGACACACTCAAGCGTCCCCTGTCGGGAATTGAAATGAGTGTTTTTTCCATGGGAATAGCAGAGGCCAAGAAGAAGAATATATTAAAGAACATCCTTAAGACCGCGCGGGAGGAGAATGTGCCCGTACTGTTGTTTAAAGGAATTGTTCTTTCTTCTTTGTACCCTGAGCCTTCCATGCGTTTTTCGTCGGATACGGATATGTATATAGACGAAAGCGAAAGACAGCGCATGGTTGATATACTTGTGCGTATGGGATACGAATTTGATTCGGAAGATTCCAATGAAAACGTAGTAAAATACAGACTTCCCAAGCGCCATTACATTGAGCTTCACAGCAAGCTTTGGTCCTTTGTAAAGGGCACCAAGATAGATATGCTTGAACGTATGAAGCTTACAGAAAAAAGAGTTCACGGCACCTTCGACGGAGTTGAGTGCGATACCATAGATTATGCGGAACAGCTTATTTTCCTTATGTTCCACCTTTATAAGCATTTAATGTTTGAACATGCCACCATCAGGTTTGTTACAGACATTATGTTGTTCTTCTATGCGCATTATCAGGAAATGAATCTGCCCCTTTTAAGGGACAGAATGGCATTCCTTGAATACTGGGATTTCTTTTCGACTTTGTACGAGATTTCAGTAAGGTACCTGGGCTTTGAGAGATTGCCTGAAATGGAAGCGTTGGACCCCGCCCCTTATGATGACTTTGCAGCTGAGGCCGCCATAAATGAGTTCATGCTTCTTAACAGGGATGATTTTGATGAACAGAATCTTTTTCAGCTTACTTACAACATGATGCCTTATCTTACGGGCGACAATTCCGAAAAAGACAAGCTCAGCCAAAGAGAGAAGAGAGTTAAATACCTGTTTCCCGGAGTAAAGGACTTTCCGGAAGAATACGGATATGTTAAAAAGTATCCGATTCTTCTGCCTGTCGGTTGGATTCACAGAATCGTCAAGTATGCATTCGACAGAACCTTTAGAAAAGGCGAGCGAATTGCAGGAACGGTCCGGATGAGTAAAGTGGACGAAAAAGTTAATCGACTACGCAAGATGGGACTTTTTAAGTAGCCTCATCATATTAACAGGAAGGGATAAGGAATAGTATGAACAAAGATCAGAAAATTGTGTTAAAGAAACAGATTGAAGTAACCGAGCTTGCGGGTGAGAAAGTCATGATTGACTTTGAATCAGGCAAGTATTTCCTGGTAAAGGGAGTAGGTAACGACATCTGGGATTATCTCCAGACGGAGACAACAGCTGCAGACATTATTAATCACCTGTTGGAGGAGTACGAAGTTTCTCCCGAAGTGTGCGAGGCTCAGGTTATGCAGTTCCTCGGCAAAATGGAAGAGTATAGCTTTATCTGACAATAGGAAGGCATAATATGGCTACAAGAGTAAAAGAACTGTGGGCAGACCGCAGCAACCAGATGCATTATTTTAAGTGGCTTTTAAGTTATTCCAAGCCCTATGCCGGCAGGATTATCTTAAAGATGCTCATGGAGCTGGGCGTAACCGGTATGTCCCTTACTATGGTTGCATACTCCAAAAGAATCATAGACAGTGCCACAACCGGCAATAAGTTTGTAGGCTTTCTCATTGTGTATGTATGTCTGATGATAGCTATGCTGTTTGTTGAGAATATTCTTGGTCTCATTAACACTATACTCAATGAGAAATATTCTTTTGGAATCAGGTTGCAGGTTTACAACAAAATAATCAGATCCAACTGGACTACGGTTGAGAAATATCATACCGGTGACCTTATGACAAGACTCACCAGCGATGCGGGCAATGTGGCCGACGGTATCATTAATACGATACCTCAGGTTATCCGACTCGTAATAGAGCTGGTGGTCGTATTTTTTATGCTTTTTTCCTACTCACCAATGTTAGCGTGTCTGGGACTTTGTGTTGCACCCGTTGCGGGCATAGCCAGCTGGTGGCTTGGTAAAAAAATAACCAAATTACAGGTTAAAGTGCAGGAATCCGAGGCCAAATACAGATCTTTCCTTCAGGAGAGTCTGGCCAACCTTTTGATAGTAAAGTCTTTCAGAAACGAAAATTATGCGTCCGAGAGACTGACCGAATTGAGAGAGAATCGCTTCCATTGGGTATTTAAAAAGACCAAGATGAGTATGGCAAGTTCCGTTGCCATGAGCCTTGCTTTTCAGATTGGTTATATTACCGCTTTTGCATACGGTGCACTGCTAATTTACCGCGGTGAGATTACATACGGTACCATGACAGTGTTCCTTACGCTTGTTAACAGAGTTCAGGCTCCCGTCATGGGCCTTGCTCAGAAGGTTCCGCTTATTGTTATGATACTTGCAAGTGCGGGACGTATCATCGAGCTTCAGAATATTGAGATGGAGCCTGTTTCCGAGAACACTCTGGAGAGTCGCGAAATCGGTGTGAAGATAGACGATCTTTCTTTTGGATATACGGACGAGACTATAATAGAAGATGCTTCGGTGGATATTAAGCCCGGAGAGTTTATGGCGATAGTCGGTGAATCCGGTATAGGTAAGACCACTCTGGTGCGTATTATGATGTCGTTCCTCGACAAATACAGCGGCCGGATTACTTACTACGATGATAAAGGCAATACAGAAAACAATAACGCAGGAATGCGTGATTACATATCCTATGTACCTCAGGGAAATACTCTTTTCAGCGGAACCATTCGTGAGAATATCAGAATGGGTAAAGTCGATGCAACTGAGGAAGAAATGCTTGAAGCACTCAAACTGTCAGCCGGCTATGACTTTGTCATGAGTCTGCCTAAGGGCCTTGATACGGTTATCGGTGAGAGAGGCTTCGGTCTTTCGGAGGGTCAGGCTCAGAGAATTTCGATTGCAAGAGCGTTTATCAGAAAGGCTCCTTTCCTTATTCTCGATGAAGCGACATCGGCGCTTGACGAAGGAACCGAGCAGCAGGTTATTACCGGCCTTATGAACCTTACACCCAGACCTACCTGTGTCATCATTACCCACAGGAAGAGTATTTTGAAGTATTGTGACAGACAGCTTCTCATTGACAAGAAGGTTCAGTGCGTTGATTTGAGAGGAGAGAGATAATGTCGGCTATTTATGGAAAACTTTCTTTTTCCGGAACAATCGGCTCAGATACAGCGGACAGAATGAAGTCGGGATATGCCGATTGCAAGATTGACAGATATTCGGCCGTTATTAAGGACAATGTTCTTATGGGATGTGCCGAACAGTTTCTTATAGAGGGTTCCGAGAGTGAACGATTTCCTTATGAAGATGAGCGCTATATATTTGTCTCCGACGGTATGGTGGATGACAAAGAAGCAGTAGCGAAGGAACTGGGCCTCGACGAAAGTGCGCCGGACGGACTTGTTCTTTTTACGGCGATAAAAAAATGGATGTTTGAATTCGGAGAGCACTTATATGGTGCTTTTTCCGCATGTTTATACGACAAAAAAGATAAGAAGCTGTTTCTTTTTACCGATCAGGTCGGCTGCAGGTGCGTGTATTACCGCAAGACGGAGGATGCTTTCTTTTTCTCCACACTTGCTACACCAATCATTAATGCGTCGGATGACAAGATAGGGCTGTCGGAGCAATGGTTATCCTACTGGGGACTCAATTGTTCACCCAGTATGTATATATTACCGGACTTGTCGCCTTTTGAAGGTATTTATCAGCTGGAGCCTCACAGAGTTCTTGTGGTGGATGCTGCGCATTCGACGGTGGACAAGGTTAACTATTGGGATCCGTACGCTCATATTAAAGAGTATAAAGTAAGCGACGAAGAAGGGCTGGCTCTTTTCAGGGAGACAATTTCAGACTGCATCAGAAAGGCTCTTCGCGCCAACGGCGAAACGGCTGTTACTCTCAGCAGCGGTCTCGATTCTTCCACTATTGCCTGTCTTGCTACCCGTGTTCTGAGTGAGCGGGGCAAGAAGCTTTACAGTTTCACTTCGGTACCGTTAAAAGATTTTAATGAAGAAGTTATGGAAGGCAGGGTGGCCGACGAAACCGCGGGCGTTATGGAAATCGTGGAGGAGAATCCCGACATTGTTCCCGAGTTTTTGTCATGCCCTGGCAAGAATGCCATTAAAGATGCTTATCCTCTTACAAAGGTAATGGAGGCTCCTTATAAAGCCACTTCCAATACCGTATGGATGGATGAAGTATACAAACAGGCAGCGGCTAAAGGCTGTCGCATGCTTTTTACCGGACAGTCGGGAAACGGAACCATATCTTACGGTTTTATTACCAATACGATATATCGTCTTTTGATTGAAGGACATATAAAGAAGGCGATTAAGGAGTTCAATACTTTTTCCAAAACATGGAGATATGCCAGAAAGCTTCTCCTTAAGGACCTGGCGGAGACTTTTTACCATACAAGAATTGCTTCCCACGATTTCATGAACGGAAGGCTTACGCCTTATTCTTTGGTCAAAAAATACGATGCCAAAACAGCGTTTAAAGAAAACATGGCCATTCTCGGTAACATGCAGATGGACAAAAAACGCGAGCAGCTGGCTTTCATGTGGTCGGATACCGTTTATAACAACCTGGCCATGTATGAGACCAAACTGGGACTTTACTACGGAATCTTTAACAGAGATATTACGAGACACCCCAGAGTGATCAATGTTATTGCCGGACTGCCCATTACCTGCACGGCCGGCGGAGGACTTGAACGAAGACTGGTAAGAGCCGGTATGAAAGGGATAGTTCCCAGAAGTACCCGCTTAAATATGACCAAGCGAGGACTTCAGGGCGCAGACTTAACCTATCGAATGGAGCATGCAGATGAAGCTACCTTTGAGGAAGCCTATAAGAGGGTTAACGACAAGGCGGTTGAAAAATACATTGACCCGAAGGTTCTTGAGGAAATCAGGAATTTGTATGACAAGTACAAATTCGACAGGCATGCATCGGATGAAATGAAGAACTATACCTATGGGTTGTTTTTGGTATGTGTTCTTTCAGCGTTTATTGAGCATTATGAAAGGTGATAAATGAATTATTGTACGATTTACGGAATAAATGTTAAATCCAATTTCTGCATTACCGAGGGTATTCAGATTGACCCTGTTGATAATCCCGACGCTTATGTGGAAATGGGTATTGTCCCGGAGTTTATCAAAGAAGAGCGCAAGAATCATCATGTTGCGGAATTCAGGGATAAATATTGCTGGATATACATTGAAGGACTTGGCTACTATTACATAGAAAACGGTGACCACATTGTAATTGAAAAGGATGGCAATGATTCGGAATATACCATCATGACTTTTCTTACGGGACTTGCGTTTGCCCTTCTTTTTACCCAAAGGGGGTTTGTGCCGTTACACGGAAGCGTTTTGGATTATAAGGGCAAGGGCTACCTGATTTCGGGCGCAAGCGGAAGCGGCAAGTCATCCACAGCCTTTGAATTGTTAAAAAGAGGTGCCACATTTGTGGCTGACGACATCGGAATGGTGGACAGCACCAACATGACGGTGAATCCCGGCTTCCCTGTTCAGAGATTGTGCGAAGATCAGATTGAGCGTCTCGGATTTGACAAGAGCAAGCTTGAATATCTCGGCGAAAGAAAGAACAAATATGCAAGGCGACTTGAGCCGAATGAATATATTTATGAGAAGCGTCCTTTTGATGCTATGTTCAGAATCAAAAGATATGACGGTGATGAACTGATCTGTAAAGAAGTTACGGGCGCTGACAAGATTAAAATTGTTGCAGAAAATGTATTCTGTTATTTCTTTATAAGCGATATGAAGATGAAACCTCAGGACATGATGCGATACATGCAGATTGCCACGAAAGTACGGGTTTTCTCTATTATGAGACCCAGAGACAAGAATACCCTGGATGAAATAGTGAATTACGTATTTGACAGGATGGAAAATCTTTGATTGTAACAATGATGTAAGATTTGTTTACAATGCTTTTTGATGATGCTAATATTTGCACATAAGATAAAAAACTTCATTTTCGAAGAAGAGATTGTGTTGATAAGGAGGACTTAAAATGAAGAAGTGGAATAATCCTGAACTTGAAGTACTTGGTGTTGAGAATACACAGTACGGTGCTGATCACGTTACCGTAGAAGACGGTGTTTATGTTGATGAAGAGACCGGTAACAAGTATTATGGTTGGGCTTCAGGCGTAACTGAGCAGTAATTTGAAGTAATAATAATTTGTAGGAGGGAAATAACATGAAGAAGATTTGGGAAGCACCCATGCTTGAAACAATTGGAATGAACATGACCGAACAGGGTCAGGGCAACACCGGCACAGACGGTTTTTACACTGATTCTAAGGGCGCTTTATTAATGGGCTTCGGTTCAGGCGTTACTGAAGATGTTGTTGATGGTTCTGTTGAAGGACCTTTCACACCTGTTGCTCCTTAATTAGGAAATTTTAATAGGTTTCAATTGGCCTCTGCACTTATGTGCAGGGGCTTTTTTGTTGTTTATTGATGTATGTCTTATTAAGCATATTGCGCACAATTTTTATTGATGATAAAATGTTAATTGCTTTGAGTATAATAGTAGTTGGGGAACAAAGATGATTGATGTTAAAAATTTTTTCAGGTACAACGAGCACAAATTTCTGACCATAAGAATTTGGTTTATGACTGCCTGGTATAGGTTTCTTTTGGTAGCACTTCCTCGTAAGAACTATCAGAAATCCTGGGGAAAACTGGGAGAGGAGACTCCAGGTGGTGAAGATGCCGTTACTTCGGAGCAATTTAAAACTGTCTGTATGGTATCTGAATATGTCAATCGTTCCGGAAGCAAAACACCTTGGAAAAGTTTGTGCCTAGTCAGAGCACTTACCGCAAGAAGATTGTTGCTGGAGAAACATATACCCTGTACTCTCTACCTGGGGGTGGGAAGAGACGATGACGGAAAACCTGTAGCCCATGCCTGGACAAGGGTGGGGGCATACTACGTAACCGGTGGAGACGGTTCGAAGTATGCATGTGTAGCAAAGTTCGCAAACTATTAAAATCAAAGGGAGTTAATACGCATGAAACTAAGAAAGAAGCTGATGGTATGGGGCGCTTTCTTGATTGTGGGGATTACGGTCACAGGCTGTGCAGAAGAGTCTTATTTTGACTCTATTGTTACTGTGGAAGAAACCTCATCGGATGGTATGGGTCTGGGTGATGGATCGGGAGATTCATCCGTGGGCAATGTTCATGTGGTTAAGAACAGTGCAGGCGATGCTTTAAAAGGATTGCTGGGCGGTTCGAGTGATAAGGGTAATAACACCGCTTCTGAATCTGTTGGAGGTTCCGGCGACAATTCCGGAACTGCGGGAGGCAGCGGTGGTTCATTTGATTCATATACTGCACCGGGAAGCAATAGTTCTTCCGGTTTTTCCGGTTCGAATAATTCGTCAGGAAACGGCTCTTCGGCTACAAGAGGTGGTTCTTCTGATAGCGGCGTTTTTATAGATGGTGATATAGATGCTGTTTATCCTGAAGGGTACGGTGAATATGAAGACGGTGTATTTCGTGAAGATGGAGAAGACGGATTAATAGAGGATATCGAGGCTTCATCCGAAGCGATTCCGGAAGTGAAAAATAAGGACAAAAAAGAAGATTCAGATTCGACCAAAACAAATGAGCCGACAGAATCTGAGGAAAAAGATAAAGATAAAACAGTAGCTTCTGTTCCTGAGAAAGAAGAAACCGAATCATCCGGTGAGAAAAAGGAAGAGACGACTGCTCCGGTAAAAGAAGAAACAAAGGAAACCACATCAACGGAGCCGGCCAAAGAAAAGGAGCCTGAGAAGGAGAATACTCCTGAGACAAAAGAAGTTGTCAAGGAGACACCTGCCCCGGCACCCGCGCCTGAACCTGAGCCGGAAATACCGGCAGAGCCGCCCCAAAATGTTGAAGAGGAATCTAAAGACATTAATATCAGAATATTCATTATGAATGAATGCGGCGCCAGACTCGGTATGATATGTATCATCGATCCATATACTCAGGAAGCCATAAGAGTCGGAGCCTTGGGTAATGAAGAGATGTTCATTCTTGATATGAAATGGCCTACTAAAGAGAAACATTTCAGAATAGGCTGCTACGATGAATCCGGAAATCTGGTAAAAGAAGATTCGATTGATTTTAAGCACATTACAAAAGGCTGTATCCTTACATTGACAGGTAATGGAAGTTTGTCGGATATAGTAAGTGAAATAGAATAATGATAATATGATTAAGTCGGCGGTGAGCCGACTTAATCACATATTACGACAAATTTTTCTTTTTCGAAAAAAAGAAAGGATATATTGGCCAAAATACGTTACAATGATAGGTAACGATGAATAAGTAAAAGCCTTCAAGCTAAGGTTATTGGGAAAGGAATAGGAATTTAAGATATGAAGATAGCTATGTTGGGACATAAACGCATTCCTTCAAGAGAGGGCGGCGTTGAAATAGTTGTGGAGGAACTGGCTACCAGAATGGTGGAAAAGGGCCATCAGGTAACGGTTTACAACAGAAAAGGTAAGAACGTTGCCGATAAGAGCGCCGATCTTGAGGCGCACAAGTTAAAAGAATACAAGGGCGTTAAACTTGTAAACGTCTTTACTTCCGAGAAAAAAGCGCTTAACGCTATTCTTTATTCTTTTAACGCTACGTGGAAAGCTGTTTTTAAAAAGTATGATGTTATTCATTTCCATGCGGAGGGACCTTGCTCTATGATTCCGCTCGCCAAACTTTTCGGAAAACGAGCGGTTGCCACTATTCACGGACTTGACTGGGCTCGCTCGAAATGGGGCGGATTTGCCACCAAGTTTTTGAAGTTCGGCGAGAAAATGGCTGCCAAACATGCGGACGAAATTATAGTTCTTTCGAAAAACGTACAGAACTATTTTAAAGAAACCTACGGAAGAGATACCCACTATATTCCCAATGGCGTGAATCTTCCTACGCTCAAGGCTCCCGATATGATTACAAAAGAATATGGACTTAAGGGCGAGGATTATATTCTTTTCCTGGCGCGACTGGTGCCGGAGAAGGGCTTACATTATCTGCTTAATGCCTATAGGGAAATTGATACCGACAAAAAACTGGTAATCGCCGGCGGAGCAAGTCACTCAAGCGAATATGTGGATGAGATAAAGGCTCTTGCTGCACGTGACGAGCGTGTCATAATGACCGGTTTTGTGCAGGGACAGAAGCTTGAAGAACTGTTCTCAAATGCTTATGTTTACGTTCTTCCCAGCGACCTCGAGGGCATGCCCATAAGTCTTCTTGAAGCGCTCAGCTACGGAAGAAGATGTCTGGTCAGCGATATCGACGAGAATGTGGAAGCGGCCAAAGAATATGCGGTTTCATTTAAAAAGTCAGATGAAAAAGACTTAAAAGAAAAGCTCGAAGGAATCCTCAAAGACTCAACCCTCGGCGGAACTTACAATCCGGAGGCGGTCAGAGACTACGTATCCAAGAATTACAACTGGGATGACGTGGTAGAGGAAACCTTAAAGCTTTATAAGAAATAAAAATATAAAATTACTTAGTTAATCAAGGGGAGTTCGATGATGAATCGGCTTCCCTTATTTATTTCGCTTTCACAGTGAATGTGACCGCTTTCTTTTTCAATTACAGCCTTAACGATGGCCAGACCCAGACCGGAGCCTGTCTCGGAAATGGGAGAGCGGGAATGGGAAACTGTGTAGGTGCGCTCAAAAACGTGTGACAGCGCTTCTGCGGGGATGCCGACACCGTTGTCGGAAATGGTGATAACAGCCTGACCGTCGGAAGTTCTGCAGGAAAGTGTAATGGTCGTACCGTCGCCGGAATATTTGGCGGCATTCACAAAGAGATTGTCCAGAACCCTGATGGTTTTCTGAACATCAATATTAACACGGCAATCAAGATCCATGGGGATATCCAGTTTCATATCATGATTGTCATAACGTGAATCGACAGTTGCGTCATAAAAATAGCTTTCAAGAAAAGGCCCAAGGTCCACGTCCTCGAGGGCAAAATCACGGTTGTCGTCCTCAACACAGAAAAGAAAGTACATATCCTGAATCAGGCTTTCGAGAGTGGATAAACGTCGGTTAATAAGCCCCAAGGCGTTGGTAACTTCTTCTTTGGAAGGTTCATCGTAGGAATCGAGGAGATCCACGGCGCTTCGGATAGCTGTGAGAGGCGCACGCAAATCATGAGAAATATTGGCCAACATCTCTTTTCTTTTGCGTTCCGATTCTGCAAGCTCTGCATTTCTTTTGGAAAGGTCTTTGGTGACCTGAAGCAGCTTTTTGGAAAGCTCAGCTATGGAATTGGCTTCAAGGTCGGGATTCTGGTATTGGTTCTTTATCGATTTCATTTGGTTCTTAATACGTAGCCTTTGGAATAAACGGTTTCGATTATGTTGTCCAGGCCCGTATAATCCTCCAGTTTCTTGCGCATACGGCTGGCGGTTACCATGACGGTACGCCTGTCCGCATCGCTGTATATGCCAAAGAAAGCGGTTCCGATTTCCTCAAAGCTTACAACCGTATTTTTTTTGTCCGCAAGAAGATGCAACAAATCATATTCGCGGTTGGAAAGAGGAATTTCGGTATCGCCGTAGTAGGTTTTGTGAGCAAGAATATCTATCTTAAGGGGCGGAACCGAAAGAATATTGGAAGGCTTGGGCGCTGTGGCAGCCTTTTTCCTAAGCTGAACGGTGACGCGTGCCTTAAGCTCTTTAAGACTGTAGGGTTTCTCAATATAATCGTCGGCGCCGAGCATAAGGCCTTCAACTTTGTCATCTTCGCTGACACGACCCGTTAAGAAAATGACGGGAGCACCGCCGGAGAGCTGCTTTATTTTGGCACAGGCTTCAAATCCGTCGGTGCCGGGCATCATAACATCAAGAAGTATGCAGTCGGGTTTAAATTCGTTTAAGACCCGATATGCATCTTCCGCGGATGCAGCGGTTCGGATTAAGAACCCGTCCTGCTCGAAATATCGCTTATTAACCGCCAATACTTCCGTATCGTCATCAACCATAAGTAATTTGGGCATTTTTGTTAACCTCCCCGGGTAACATTTAAGACATAGAAGAAACAGTCTATAATAAATCATGAAGTGATTTATTATCGTCACAGTGGAATAAACCTTTGGAGTTTATTCCAGTTCTATAATAAACCGCTGAAGCGCTTTATTATCATCGCAGTGTAATAAACCTTCGGAGTTTATTACAGCTCCATTATATTACATTTGAGTTGAGATAGGAATTAAAATAGGATATAATGTGAAGCAAGTTGTTTTTTGTGTAATAAGGAGAATGGATAAAGATGGGAAATAAGTGCTCAATAAAAGAGGTACTGGTACAAGGAAATAGTATTACTTGCAAGTATGCTGTGGAAGGTGAATGGAAGAAGTGTTTTTCTTCTGAATCGATGAAGGTAGAGTACTCCATCGATGTATCTAACGTTCCAAAGAGCGTGGCAGTTATACCATTTCTGGCTAATCTGCTTCCAATGGCATGGGTTTTTGATGCTGAAATAGAAGTGAAAGAATTGGACAGAGCGTTCTACGACAGTATTAAGGATTTCAAAAAAGGATATATAAATATGTATCCTACCATGGATTTAAAAGGAAGCTTATCGGTTTCCGATTTGGTGGACAGTCAGGTGAATGGGGATGGTTCGATTGCTTTTTTCTCAGGCGGAGTCGATGCGTTTAATACTCTTGTCAAGCACTATGAAGAAAAGCCTACGCTTGTGACTTTGTGGGGCTCAGATGTTAAACTTTGGGATTCTGAGGGCTGGGAGAAGGTTACAACCCATCTCAAAGAGACAGCCGAATCGTTTGGAATTGACTATGTGACGGTTAAGTCTGAGTTTAGGACATTTATGGATGATTTACCGCTCAATGTAGCAGTTAAAAAGAGCGGAGACGGTTGGTGGCACGGATTCCAGCATGGTATAGGTATTATTTGCCATGCGGCTCCCATTGCATATGCTTTGGGTAAAAAATCTATTTATTTTGCATCTTCTTTTACCGCAAATGACAGGGGAAAAGTGACATGTGCTTCAGATCCGACAATTGATAACTTTGTAAAGTTTTGTGGTGCAAGTGTATATCATGATGGATATGAGTTCTGCAGGCAGGATAAGATTCATAATATTGTTGAATACACAAGAAAAAACAAGACAAATATAGCATTACGAGTTTGCTGGCAATCCACAGGCGGATCGAACTGTTGCAATTGTGAGAAGTGCTGGCGCACTATTTTGGGCGTGTATTCAGAAGGCGAAAATCCTCAGGAATTTGGTTTTGCATATAAAGATTTTGGAACGCTTTGCAAAAAGATGTATAAAAAGAGAGAATTGTTTGCAAAAGACAAAGGTTTGAGATATAAGCCGATTCAACAAAGAATGAATGAAACATACAAATTGGAAGAAGTAGATCCGGCAATAAAATGGTTTTATGGAATTGATTTGGAAAAGCTTAATACGCGATATGTTTGGAAAACATTCTGGACAAAGGTTAGAAAAAGAATCAAGAGATATCTGAAGATAAAATAGTGTTTTTTACAGAGGGAGGCGACCAAAAGAGCGCTTCCCTTTATCTTATCTAAAGTTGAAATGCGCCCCCCGATAAGATATAATGAAGCAAGAGTTTAGTGAATTCAGAGGATATCAATGTCTTATACAGCTATGTACCGCAAATTCAGACCTTCGAGGTTTGAAGACGTTAAGGGCCAGGACCATATAGTTACTACCCTTAAGAATCAGATAAAGTCCGACAGGATAGGTCATGCCTATCTTTTTTGTGGTACAAGAGGCACAGGTAAGACCTCTGTGGCCAAGCTTTTTGCGAAGGCTATTAACTGTGAGCACAGAAACGGCGAGGACCCCTGCATGGAGTGTGCTTCCTGCAAGTCCATTCAGTCCGGCTCCAACATGAATGTTATTGAAATTGATGCGGCTTCCAATAACGGTGTCGACAATATCCGTCAGATTGTGGAAGAGGTTCAGTATCCTCCCACGGAAGGCCGGTTTAAGGTATATATCATCGACGAGGTTCATATGCTTTCCATAGGTGCGTTCAATGCGCTTTTGAAGACTCTTGAGGAACCTCCGTCATACGTTGTTTTCATTCTGGCCACAACGGAGGTTCACAAGCTTCCGGTCACCATTCTTTCCCGATGTCAGCGTTATGATTTCAAAAGAATAGGCGTGGACGATATCTCCCGCAGAATCGATGAGCTCCTTAAGATAGAGAATCTTGAGGCTGAAGAAGATGCGGTAAGATACGTTGCCAAAGCGGCAGACGGCTCCATGCGTGATGCCTTGAGTCTGCTTGACCAGTGTCTTGCTTTTAATTTTGGCAAAAAACTTACTTATCAGATGGTGCTTGATGTTTTGGGTGCTGTCGACAGCTCTGTATACAGCAATCTTGTGCGCGCCATTATTGCGGGGGACGTATCCACTTCCATCAAACTTTTGGAAGACGCAGTCATGGAAGGTCGCGAGATTTCCCAGTTTGTTACAGATTTAACCTGGTACTTGAGAAATCTTCTTTTGGCCAAGACTTCGGATGATATGTCCATTATCGCCGACATGTCCAAAGAAGCACTTTCGAAGCTTTCCGACGAAGCGAGACTGGTGCCGACAGAGACTATCATCAGGTACATTCGCGTATTCAGTGAGCTTACCAATCAGATCCGTTACGCTTCCAATAAGCGTGTACTTACGGAGATAGCGATTATAAAGCTTTGCAAGCCGGAGACGGAGGCCAAGGTCGATTCGGTCATTCCCCGTATTGCGAGCATTGAGGACAAACTTGAAAAAGGTGTTATAATGAGTGCCGGTGTGCAGGGAGCCGCAGCTCCTTCGGCCGAACCTCAAAAGGACAGGCCTAAGCCCGCACCCATGCCCAAGTCCGTTCCCGACGACATTAAATCGGTTGTGGAGAACTGGCGCAGAATCTTAGGAGCGGTGGACATCTCACACAGAATGTTTGCCAAAAATGCGAAGCCTTCTTTGGGCAGTGACGGAGAACTTCTTTTGGTCTTTTCCAAAGAAGCCTGCAGGGCACATTTCGAGACGAGCGAAGAGTTCACCAGAGCCCACGCGGAGGCTAATCTTAAAGACCTTAAGGACACCATCGAGAAAATCGTGGGCAAAGAAATAACGATAAAA